>Ga0316189_10000087_pt1 | contig 80072 bp, 70 predicted proteins | sample LowCovwburrow_MG_FD_204930 | JGI IMG/M metagenome (GOLD analysis project Ga0316189, IMG submission 204930) | Coastal sediment microbial communities from Maine, United States - Lowes Cove worm burrow | ecosystem: Environmental > Aquatic > Marine > Coastal > Sediment | place: USA: Maine...
GCTATACCTAAGCCTAATTCTGGATATTGTTTAATCAATTTTTGTTCTTTTGTAGTCTTCGTCCATTTGCTAATATTACCTTGATATGTTCCGCCAAATACTGTTGTGGGATTATCTGGATCAAAGGCTAAAAAAGCACTTTCTCCACCAGCAACGGCATACCAATCTTTCCAATCGATGCCACCATCATTAGTTCTGCTAGAAATGGCAACGGTAGAGTTATCTTGCTGCCCACCATATACATTGTAAGGCATTTGGTTATCTGTAATCACTCTGTAAAATTGGGCAGTTGGTTGGTTTTGTTGTGTACTCCAACTTTCACCTCCATTAAAAGAGATGTTTGCGCCACCATCATTAGAGTTAATAAGATTTTTGTTGTTACTAGGGTTAATCCATAAATGGTGGTTGTCTCCGTGAGGAACAGCAATGTTAGAAAATGTTTTTCCACCGTCAATAGACTTCATTACAGGTGCATTAAGGACATAAACCGTATTTTCATTTTCGGGATCAGCGAAAAGCTCCATATAATACCAAGAGCGTGCAATATTTACACGATTTTTATTAGTTTGTTTCCATGTTTTTCCGGCATCATCAGAGCGATATACACCTCCTTTTTCATCTTCAGCTTCAATAACTGCAAAAACACGATCTGAATTTGCTCTTGAGACAGAAATTCCAGCTTTACCCATTGTTTCAGGAAGACCTTCTGTCATAAGCTCCCAGTTGCTTCCGCCATCGGTAGATTTATATAATCCGGATTTCTCTCCTCCAGACTCCATGTACCAAGGGTAACGTTGATGTTGCCATAATGCAGCATAAAGGATCCGCGGATTATTCATATCCATAGATAGAGAAGCGGCTCCTGTAGTTTCGTTAACAAATAAAATATTAGTCCAGTTCTTTCCGCCGTCAGTAGTTTTATAAATACCACGTTCCTTTGAAGGGCCATACTGTGCACCTTGGGCTGTAATGTAAATAATATCCGGATTTGTTGGGTGAATAACAACATCTGAAATATGACGTGTTTTTTCTAATCCCATATGCTGCCATGTCTTACCAGCATCTGTAGATTTATAAACGCCATCTCCCATTGAGGTCATAACACCGCGAGCAGCATGTTCTCCCATACCGACAACAACAACATTCGGATCACTTTCAGCAACAGCTATAGCGCCTACAGATCCTGTTTTAAAGAATCCATCAGAAATATTTTTCCAACGAATACCTGCGTCTTCGGTTTTCCAAACGCCACCACCTGTAGAGCCCATGTAATAGGTTTGAGGTTGCCGGATTACTCCTGTTGATGCTACACTTCTGCCACCGCGAAAAGGACCAATATTCCTCCATTTAAGTCCACTGAATAAACTATCTGTAACGATTATGTTAGACGCGGTTTTTGATTTTTGTGCATGAAGCATTGTACCTGTTAGACATAGGCATAACGCAAGGAGCTTGACTGTTTTCATTAAGATTGATTTAGTTGGTATTGTATTTTAATCCTAAAAGTTATGAAATTTGTTTTAGTAATCAATCGTTTGATGCTGTTTTATGTTTTACTGTTTCTTATACGCCATGACTTTAATTTCAATGACTAAATCTGGATGAGGTAATTGGTGCACAGCCACTGTGGTTCGTGTAGGTCCTGTTTCTTTTTCAAAAAACTCACCATAGGCTTTATTATAACCTGCAAAGTCATTCATATTAACCAAAAAGGAGGTCACGTCAACCACGTCTTTTAAACTAGCACCAACTTTTTTTAAATTAGCATCTATATTTTTTAAAACTTCTCGTGTTTGTGTTTCAGCATTAAGCCGTTTCGTACCCATTTCGTCAATAATATCAACACCTGCAATGGAGTTGTCTGGTCGTCTAGAGCTGGTTCCTGAGACGAAAATGAAATCGCCTACTTGCTTAACATGTGGATATGCTCCTCTTGGTGTTACTATCTTTTCGCTCATAATTTCTTAATGTAATCCTGCAATTCTATCATCCTGAAGAATGGCTTTGGTTTCTGTAGTTACTTTATCTAAAATATCTTTTAAGTCATCTTCTGTTGAGATAATTTTATCGACTAGAAGGTTTAAGATAGCTTTGTCTTGAGCTCTTCCTTTCAGCATAGCTTCTCTATAGCCAATATGTTCGTTAAAGGTGACCAAGCTATACTTTGAAGAATAATCCTCCGGGAATTCTTTCTCTAAAGCCATTTCGATTTTGCGTTTCTCTTGAAATATCGCCTGACCAACATGATCTTTCATTTCATGAAAATTATCAATCGCCAAATCGGCTATAGCATCTGTATCTTTCTTTCTTGTTTTTTCGTATTCGGTAAAAATGGTTTCCCAATTTCCTTCATGCTTATCTAAAACAGCATCAAATTCTACAACATCTTCAAAAGAGGCATTCATCCCTTGTCCGTAAAACGGAACAATCGCATGAGCAGAATCTCCCATAAGTAAGGTATTTCCTTTATAATGCCAAGGCGAACATTTTACAGTTCCTAAAGGCGCTGTTGGGTTTTCGAAAAAATCTTTCACTAGATTTGGCATCAATTCTAACGCATCAGGGAACTCTTTTTCGAAGAATTCTATTACGATTTCTGGTGTTGTTAAATTATTGAAGTTGTATTCCCCTTCAGCAAAACTCAAGAATAAAGTCACGGTAAAACTTCCGTCTAAATTTGGTAATGCGATGACCATAAAATCACCTCTTGGCCAGATGTGTAATGCATTTTTGTAGGTTTTGTAATCGCCTGTTTCAGTTGGTAAAATAGAGAGTTCTTTGTAACCATGGGTTAAGTACTCTTGAGAAAAACTAAATAAAAATTTACGTTCTAAATAGTAGCTTTTACGTAAAGCCGATCCTGCGCCATCAGTAGCGATTATAGCATCAGCATCTTCTATAAACTCGTCTTTGGTTTCATAATCCTGAAAATGTGCTGTAGTATTTTCAAAGTCTACAGCTTTACATTGTTTATTAAAATGAATGGTGACATTGTCGTGTTTTTCAGCTTCAGTTAACAATAAACCATTAAGTTCACCTCTAGAAATAGAATTGATATACTCATGATCTCTTCCGCTGTAATTTGATAAAAAGGTATTGCCTTCCTTATCGTGTAGCATACGACCATTCATAGGAATACAAAGGGATTTCACTTGATCTTCTATACCAACCAATTTCATGGCTTTATTACCACGATCTGAAAACGCTAAGTTGATAGAGCGACCTGCTGAAATATCTGTTTTACGCAGATCTGGACGCATTTCGTAAACCGTGACGTTATAGCCGCGCTGACCTAAACGCAATGCGAGTAAGCTTCCACAGAGTCCTGCTCCTATAATAAGTATGTTTTGTTGTTTCATATGTTGTCTGTCTGGTCGAGCGCAGTTGAGACCTTTTTAGAACTCTTGACTGTGCTGGAGGTGACTTTTTATTTTAAAATTGTTTTTAAACGTTCCACAAATCCGTAAACATCCATAAATGAATTGTACAATGGAACAGGAGCACATCTAATGACGTCTGGTTCTCTCCAATCGGTTATAATTCCGGCTTCAGTAAGGTTATCATGCATTGCCTTATCAGCACTTTTTACTTGAATTGATAGTTGACATCCACGTTCTTTAGGGTTACTAGGTGTAATTATTTTTATATCTGTATTGTTGAGTTCATTTAAAAGGAATTCAAAATAACCCGTTAGCTGTTCCGATTTCTCGCATAAGTTTTCAAATCCAGCGTCTTTAAATACATCTAGAGAGGCTCTAATAGCTGCCATTGATAAAATTGGAGGATTACTTAATTGCCAGCCTTCGGCTCCGGGTAATTGGTCAAATTCATCACGCATTCTAAAGCGTGTTTGTTTGTTATGTGACCACCAACCTGTAAATCGATTAAGATCTTTATTGTGTGCATGACGTTCATGAACAAAAGCGCCAGATAAACTTCCAGGACCTGAGTTTAAATATTTATAGCTACACCACACCGCGAAGTCTGCTCCAGAATCATGAAGATCGAGTTGGACATTTCCTGCACCATGAGCACAATCAAAACCAACAACGCATCCGTGTTTGTGGCCTAGGGTTGCTATGCGTTTTAAATCGAAAAATTGTCCAGTATAATAATTCACACCACCAATCATTATGAGTGCAATCTCATCACCATGTTCTTTTAAAATAGTTTCTAAATCATCATAATTAGCTAATTCTTCTCCTTCTCGAGCTTTCCATAAAATCAAACCTTCATGATCATCATAGCCATGATGGCGCAATTGTGATTCTACAGCATATTTATCACTCGGAAAGGCATCAGCTTCAATTAGAATTTTATAACGTTTTGCCGTCGGTTTGTAAAAGCTAACCATCATGAAATGCAAATTAGCTGTTAGTGAGTTCATCACAACAACTTCTATAGGTTTAGCGCCAACAATATTTGCCATCGTTTCCGTTAAAAACTCGTGGTAATGTAACCAAGGGTTTCTACCTTCAGTATGACCTTCAACACCAAGATTTGCCCAGTCTTCAAGCTCTTGATTAATATAGTCTTTTGTGATTTTAGGTTGCAAGCCTAAAGAGTTTCCTGTCATATAAATGAGTTCGTTTCCGTCGCTGTCTTTCGGAATATGAAACTGTGTTCTATACGATGAGAGTTTGTCATTTTGATCTAGCTGCTGTGCAAAATCAAGACCGGATTTATAGTTGGACAAGGTGTTTGGTTTTATGGTATCTAACAAAAATAAGAATAATTACGGTAGGAAAGAACTGTTAAAAGCCTCAATTTGAAAGCGTAAATAATTTGTTTTTTTTAGTATCTTTAAACAAATCATAGACCTATGGGAAAGACAAAAGAGTACAGTAATGGAGAAGTTACAATAGTTTGGAAGCCTGATGCTTGCATTCATTCGGCACTATGTGTTAAAGGGTTAGGCGATGTATTTAAACCGAATGAGAAGCCATGGATTAAAATTGATGCAGCTGCTACGGACGCCCTAGTGAAACAAGTAAAAGCTTGCCCTTCAGGAGCATTAGGTTATTATATGAATGGTGATGACAATGAAGAATCTGAAACTTTAGAAACCAAAGTTGAGGTTTTAGAAAACGGACCACTTTTAGTCTATGGAACCTTAAAAGTAACCCACAAAAACGGAAGTGAAAAAACTAAAAATAAAACGACTGCATTTTGTAGATGTGGTGCATCGCAAAATAAACCTTATTGTGATGGCGCACACGTAAGCGATGGGTTTCAGGGATAAACACAAGAAATAAAGAGATCCCATTTTACAACGGGATTAGTTCAGATTTCAATTCTTAGTTCGCTGAAAAGCCTCTTAAAATTGGTTTCACTAAAGTAAAAAGCGCTTCAACTAAGTAGTTGAAGCGCTTTGAATATATATAGACGCGAAATGCGGAATATTAATATAATTTATATACGTCTATAGCTTGTGAATTGGATGTTATAATTACAAAAAAATCACTGCAACTATTAGTTTACTTTGATATTTGAAAAGTTAAGATTGAAATTGCCTTCAGCCGTTTTATGATCTTTGGCTATTTTAATTCCGTTGAAATCTTCATAATTTTCAAACGTTGTTATCATTGATGGTTCTTCAGAATTACCTTTTCTAAATACCCATTCTCTAATCATAAAATCATTGTCTACATAAATGTCATAGGCGTCTCCAGGCGTGTAACCGCCTTCATTTCCATAAGTCAGTGTGATTTTATTTAATTCCGTTTTAGAAATGGGAGCGATTTCTTTTACAGATTCTGAAATTGTAGTACCGTCATCCCAAACGAGTTGAAAAGGGACTAACATCCAAAATTTATCATTAATAAAAGCTTGGTCTAACTGTATATTGATAGAGTCCATTTCTGTTCTCGTATACGTTATAAGTGAATCTTTGCTTACCATCGATACCACATTATTTTCTTTTGGTTGCCATTTCCAAGTGCGCTCAAAATGATTCTCGCCTCGATTGACATTAAATGTGAATTGGATTTCATTGATGTTTTTCCAATGCTCAAAACCATGAGCTTGAGCAATTTTTTCGGCTACTGTTAATTCTATTTCTTCTTCCTTCTTATTGGTAGATTGTTCAGCAGTTATTTCGCTTTGAGTTTGGTCTTTAGTTTCAGTTTTACAAGAAGCTAAAATGGTGAATAAACATAAAATGGTTAGAAATCGTGTCATAGTTTTTTTTGCAAAGGTAGGTATGAAAGTCTTAATATTTCCGAAGTTATGACTATTTTAGAAGCAGAATTTTAAAAGTTATGAGCGAAGAGCATTTTGAAGTGAATAGAAAAACATGGAATGAAAAAGTGAAAATCCATGCGAAAAGTGACATGTACGATTTAGAGGCTTTTAAAAATGGAAAGAGCTCACTTATGACTTATGAGTTAAATGCCTTAGGTGATGTGAACGGTAAATCCTTATTGCATTTACAGTGTCATTTTGGTCAAGATACTTTGAGTTGGAGTAGACGAGGAGCTCAATGTGTTGGAGTCGATTTAAGTGATGAAGGGATTAAAATGGCTAATGCACTCAATGAGGAACTGAAATTAGATGCCAAGTTTGTATGCTGTAATGTTTTAGATACTTCTCAATTTGTAACAGATACTTTTGATATTGTTTATACAACTTATGGAGTGATTACATGGCTTCCAGATTTAAAACCTTGGGGGCGAATGATTGCTGAGCGTTTAAAGAAAGGTGGTACGTTTTATATGGTTGAATTTCACCCTATTGTTTGGATGTTTGATTATATAGATGCCAAATCGGTAATGCGCTATGGTTATATGCAGGATGAGGCTATTTATGAAGAATATGAAGGGACGTATGCCGATCAAGAGTCAAAAATGATTAGTAAAGAGTATGGTTGGAATCATGGTTTAAGTGAAGTTATAAATGCACTTGTTGAAGCAGGACTTCGTATGGATTATCTCAATGAGTATGACGAAAGCCCTTATAACGTATTGCCAGATCTAGTTGAAACCAAATCTGGCAATTATGAAACGAAGGATAAATTGTATCCTCTTATTTTTGAAATTAAAGCTACTAAGCTTTAATGGTTTTCTTTTAAAACTTCTGGCATTTTGGCTTGAAATTTCAATAATCTAGGAATAGATACATTTCTAATATAACCTTGATTAGGGTGCAGTTTTTCATAATTTTGATGGTAATCTTCACCAACCCAAAATTTTTGGAACGGGTAAACTTCGGCAGCTATATTGGCGTTCAGCTTTTTAGCTAATGCAGCTTTTTTCTGTTCAATGACTTTCTTTTGAGCATCATTTTGATAAAAAATTATGGAACGATATTGATAGCCGTTATCTGGACCTTGACCATTAACTTGTGTTGGATTTTGAGATGCAAAATATACATCAACTAAGGTTTCAAAACTTACTACTTTAGGATCGTAAATGATTTCTACAGCTTCGGCATGATCTTTTATTCGACCATAACTATTAGACTTGTAAGTTGGGTTTTTTGTGTGTCCACCAGCATAACCACTTATAGATTCGTCAACTCCTTTTACACTTTCAAAAACAGCTTCAACACACCAAAAGCAGCCACTTGCAAAATAAGCTCGTGCTTTTCCGTTTTTCATTGGTACTTCAATTGGTTCGGCATTGATTACAGCTAGTTGCTTTTCGTTTCCTTGTGCATTATTTTGGCAACTAAAAACCAATATAATTGCCAATGTAGAGATTAATCTTTTCATATATAATTTTTGTTTTTTTTATGAGTCGACAAAAGATAAGAAACCTTATATCTAGGTTTGTGAAAGTTTTGCTAAAATATATAATTTGAAATCATAATTAATATCATCGTAATATTGCAATATTGCGATGATATTAATAAAATAAAAGCCTCTAACGGTTTGATAGAGGCTTTTATTTTTCTATTATTTTTGGATTAAAGTTTTGAAAACATTTTCTCCATTTTAGCTTTTTCTTCTTGTGCTAATGCAGCGTCAACTAAGATTCTTCCACTGTGTTCATCTGTAATTACTTTTTTACGAGATGCAATTTCAACTTGAATTTGTGGTGGAATTGTAAAGAAAGATCCTCCTGATGCACCTCTTTCGATTGGTACAACAGCTAAACCATTTTTTACATTGTTTCTTATTCTTAAGTATGCATTAACTAAACGATCGTCTAATTTCTTTTGGAAATCTTCAGATTTTTTAATTAAAGCTTCTTCTTCCTTTTGAGTTTCAGCTAAGATAGCATCTAACTCACTACGCTTATGCTTTAAATGAGTTTTGCGATCTTTAAGACGGTCTTTAGTCTCATTAATCACTTCTTTCTTCTGATCAATTTGAACTCTAAATTCTTTAATATGCTTTTCAGCCAATTGAATTTCTAAATCTTGAAATTCAACTTCTTTTGTTAAAGAATTGTATTCTCTGTTATTTCTAACATTTTTTTGTTGCTCTGTGTACTTTTTGATAAGCGCTTTGGCTTCTTCAATTAAGTTCTTTTTTGATTTAATTTGATCATCAATTAAATCAAGATTAGTTGATAACTTTTCAAGTCTTGTATTTAAACCTTCAACTTCATCTTCCAAGTCTTGAACCTCAAGTGGAAGCTCACCTCTTACGTTTCTTATTTCATCTACCCTAGAGTCGATTAATTGTAAATCATAGAGTGCTCTTAATCGATCTTCAACAGATGCTTCAGCTTTTTTTGCCATAATTATAAATACTTTACCGGATTTGTATTCGTCGTTGATAAAACGATTGCAAAATTAGTGATTTTTTTCGAGAGATAGTCTACTAAAAAGGTTTTTGTGAACTGTTCACTTTCATAATGTCCAATATCTGCCACAATGATATCGTTTTCTGCGGAAAAGAAATCGTGATATTTTAAATCTGAAGTGATTAAAACATCAGCTCCTGCCCGTTTTGCTGCTGAAATTGCAAAACTTCCAGATCCGCCGAGTACTGCAACTTTTTTAATTGTTTTTTTTGTGATTTCAGAATGTCGAATACAAGAGGCATTCATTTTATCCTTTACAAAATCAAAAAATACGGCGGAGGATTGTGCGTCTTTGAGTTCGCCAATCATTCCTATACCTATATTTTGGTCATAGTTATCAAGTGTAGATACTTCAAAAGCGACTTCTTCGTAAGGATGATGTTCAAAGAGCGTTTGTAATAATTTTGATTCGATATGTTTATTGAAAGTTACTGAAATTTGAGTTTCTTGTTCTTCATGTACTTCGCCTTTTTTTCCGAGTGTTGGATTGGAGTCTTCATTTCCTCTATAGGTTCCTTTGCCTTTAGCATTAAAACTACAATGGTCATAATTACCAATATTACCAGCTCCAGCTTTAAAAAGTTGAGATCTTAAAACGTTAGCATTTTCGATAGGGACGTAAGTGGTTAATTTTTTAATAGTGCCCTTTTGCGGAATGAGTATCTTTTTATTAACCAGACCAAGTGTATTGCATATGATATCGTTGACGCCTTTGAGTGCGTTGTCTAAAGCGGTATGAATGGCATAAATAGCAATATTGTTTTTTATGGCTTTTAATACTGTTTGTTCGACATAATTCTTTCCTGTAAGTGATTTTAGGCCTTTAAAAATAATAGGATGAAAGCTCACAATAAGATTGCAGTTTTTTTGAATGGCTTCGTCAACAACGGTCTCAAGTGTATCGAGTGTGACTAAAACTCCAGTAACTTTTGCGTTTTTGTCGCCAACTAAAAGTCCTACGTTATCAAAATCCTCGGCATAAGCCAAAGGCGCTAAGGTTTCTAAATGCGACATGACATCTTTTATAATCATAATTACGAATTTGTATCAAAGATAAAATTTTATAATCACGTTATATGATTATATTAGCATTTGATTTTATTAGTATGACGCTTATCAGAATAGTTTTATTTCCAATAGTTCCCATTTATTATGTGGTGACGTGGTTGCGAAATAAATTTTATGATTTGGGATGGAAATCGTCTAAGTCTTACAACCTTCCCGTCATATGTGTTGGTAATTTAAGTGTTGGTGGAACAGGGAAAACTCCAACTATTGAGTATTTAATTAGAGTATTGCAAGATCATAAAGTTGCAACCTTAAGTCGTGGTTATAAGCGAGAATCATCAGGATTTATTATTGCAGATGCTAAAGCGACAGCCAAAACTATTGGTGATGAACCATTTCAGTTTTATAAAAAATTTACTGAGGTTATTGTCAGTGTTGATACTGATCGTCAAAATGGAATTGCAGAACTTATCAACCAAAGACAGCCAGAAGTCATTCTTTTAGACGACGCTTTTCAGCATAGAAAGGTAAAAGCAGGTTTTAATATGTTATTGACGAGTTACGGTAATTTATATTGTGATGATATGGTTTTACCAACTGGGAATTTGAGAGAACCAAAATCAGGCGCTAAACGTGCTCATGTGATTTTAGTGACGAAATGTCCTAGTGATTTATCATCTTCGGAAAAAGAGCAAATCATCAATAAACTGAAACCTTTGCAGCATCAACAGGTTTATTTTAGTACAATTTCGTATTCTGAGAATGTTTATAGTGAGAGTGAAAGTTTTCCATTAGAAAATTTAAAAGGGAAACAGATTACCTTGGTAACAGGTATTGCTAATCCTAAACCTTTTCTTGATTATTTGAAATCTAAGGCACTAGATTTTGAACATTTAAAATATAAGGATCATCATGTGTTTTCAGATTCAGACCTTGAAATCTTAAAACAAAAGGCGCTTATTTTAACTACGGAAAAAGATTACGTGAGATTGAAGGATGATTTTAAATCTAATCCTTCACAATTATTGTATTTGCCTATTTCTTTTCAAATAGATGATAAGGAGAGGTTTAGTGGGCGTGTAAAAGCGTTTGTGAATTCCAATTAATAAGATGCCGTTGTATTTTGATTTTCTGATAAAACCTCATACAATTTCTTCTCAAAGTCTTCTTGTTTAAATGGTTTTGAAATAATGTCATCAAATCCAGCTTCTTCAAATTCATGCATTTTGTCTTCTAACGTTACCGCTGTAAGTGCAAAAATGGTGAGTTCTTTGTCAAAAGTTCTGATAATTTTAGTCGCTTCAAGTCCACTAATTCCTGGCATATGAATATCCATCAAAACAATACTGTAATTGACTTCTTTGACTTTTTCAACGGCTGCTTCACCATTGTCTACGATGTCACAGTAAAGACCCATTTTACTCAGGATCTTCTTGGTGATCATTTGGTTAATCTTGTTGTCCTCAACAATCAAGATTTTAATGTTGCTAATGTCCAATTTGCTAATGTTTTTAGAGTAATCTTCTTTTTCGATTTTAACAGTTTCTGGAGCGTAGGTTAATGGAATTTCGAAGAAGAAGGTTGTTCCTTTTCCAAGTTCACTTTTGAGGTAGATTTTTCCTTTTAATATTTCAATAAGACCTTTAACGATAGACAGACCTAGACCTGTACCACCATATTTCCTATTGATTTGTATCGAGCCTTGGGAGAAGCTCTCAAACATATTATCTTGTTTTTCTTTGGAGATACCAATACCATTATCTTCAATTTCAAATCGTAGTAAATAGTCATCACCATTTTTGGTTACACTATAAACTCTTACCCAAATATCTCCATCTTTAGTAAATTTGATAGAATTACCGATAAGATTAATTAGAATTTGGGAAATTTTAAGGTTATCCCCAATGAAGGTTTCTGGTAAGTCTTTTTGGAATTCATAATGCATTATAGTATTATTATCCAATGCCGAATTATTAAGTGCTGAACACACGTTTTCAACTTTTGATTTAAGGTTGAATAGTACAGGATCGAGTTCCACTTTATTAGCTTCAATTTTGTTGATTTGAAGAATATCATTAATAAAGGTTAATAGGTAATCGCCTGAAAATTTCAGAGATTTTAAATGCGGAATTTGATCTGGATTAGGCTTTTCTTCTAATAACATATTTGTTAAACCTGTAACGGCATACAAAGGTGTTCTGAGCTCATGTGTTACTGTTGATAGAAAATTAGCTTTCGTTTTTGATGCTAGTTCGGCACGTTTCATCGCTTCAATTAAATCATCATTTTTTTCTTGAAGCATATTATTAGACTTCAATCTAATATTATTATTTTTATAAAGCGATAGGGTTAGCAACGATAAAATTGTAATTAACGCAATACTTAATATCGTTGTGATTTTTGCTAAATTACTATCAGATTCCTGCTCTTGAACCTTTGTTTTTAGTTTCTGGAATTCGGCAGAATTATAGGTCTCTAAGTATTCTGCTTTACTCTCAGGTGATAAGCTAGCACGTTGAATGTTTATAATCGAATCCGAGAGCGCAACATGTTTTTGTAAGTAACGATGTGCAAGCTCAAATTTTTTGTCGTTTTGATAGATGTTACTTAAAGTGATATAGCCTTCATTTACATTTTCTGTAAGCTCGTTGGCTTGAGCAATTTCAAGTCCTTCATTGGCTAAAGCAATGCCTTGTTCATTGTTTCCGAGTTTATCTAAAACCTTTCCACTATAAATTAAAGCTTCGGAGAGGATGTCATTTTGATTGTTCTTTTTTGCGGTAACAATAGTGTTTTCGAGTACGGATTTAGCTGTTTTGTATTCTTTTAAATGTAAATATACCTTAGCTTCAATAAGCGTAACTTTAGGTATTTCTGTGACTACATTTTCTTCTTCAAAAAGTGTTTTTGCAGAGGTTAGATACCTCAAGGCATCTTTATACTCTTTCATACTTGCATGAAGAGCGCCCTTAATACTATAGGTTACAGCTTGATTTTGGGTATCATTAATTTCTCTTTGTATTTCTAAAGCTTTAGTTAACGAGACTAATGCTTTATCAGTTTCGTTACTAGAGAATTGAAGTCCGCCAATTTTAGTGTAAATAATTCCTTGACTTTTTCTGTCGCTGATACTTACTGCAAGTTCTAAGGCTTGCTCAAGATTTTTAATTGCATCAACAAAATCACCTCTGTCCCTATCTAGGTCCGATTGAGTGATGGAGTTTTCAATACGCAATTTCAGAACATCTATATCTTTTGCATCATCAGTTTGAGCAGATATAGTGAATGAAAAAACAATCAAAAAAGCAACTATATAATATTTAGTTTGGGACATGTTTGGCCACTTTTATTTAGACAAATATAAATATTTATCCGATAAAAGTCACTTTTTTACCGATAAATTGCAAATTAAATCTAGTATTCGACTAGAATAACCTGTTTCGTTGTCATACCATCCTAAGATCTTTATCATGTTTCCAATAACAGATGTCATTTGAGAATCAAAGATGCAAGAATGTGTGTTTCCTACGATATCAATAGAGACAATTGGGTCTTCAGTATATTCTAGAATGCCTTTAAGATATGTTTTAGAAGCCTTCTTAAAAGCCGCATTAATATCTTCAATGGTTACGGTTTTTTCTACATTGAAAGTAATATCAGTTAAAGACCCATTGGCAACAGGAACTCTAATTCCACAGCCTCCAATGACATCTGATAATTCAGGAAATATTTTAGTTAATGCTTTTGCTGCACCTGTTGTCGTTGGAACAATCGATTGTCCTGCAGCTCTTGCACGACGTAAATCTCTGTGAGGTTGATCGTGTAAACTTTGATCGGTTGTATAGGAGTGAATCGTTGTAATATAAGCTTGTTTAACGCCACAAAGCTCATTGATGACAGCAATCATCGGAGCTGCATTATTAGTTGTGCATGAGGCGTTAGAGAGGATGATATCCTCATCAGAAATTTCGTTGTCGTTGACACCGAGTACTACAGTTTTAATATCATCTTCAGTTGGAGGAACTGATAAAATCACATGCTTTGCTCCATTAGTAATATGATATTGTAATACTTCTGAAGTTTTAAACTTTCCGGTAGCTTCAATCACAAAGTCAACATCGTAAGGTGACCAATCAATGAGTTTTGGATGATTACAATTAAGAAGCTTGATTGAATTTCCGTTTAAAATAATAGCATCTTCCGAAGAAGAAATGTCATCTTTTGAAACACCATGAATACTATCATACTTTAGTAAATGGCTTAATGTTTTTGCATCTGCAAGGTCATTTATAGCTACAACTTGAATATTATTTCGCTCTTGAATGAGTCGACATACACGTCGCCCAATGCGACCAAATCCGTTAATAGCAACCCTAATCATTTAATTAATGTGTTTTTGTGCTTTGTAAGAAGATCTCACTAAAGCACTACTTTCTACATGACGGAACCCTAGGTCTAATCCAATTTGTCTGTACTCATCAAATTGATCTGGATTGATAAAACTCTTTACAGGAAGGTGTTTTTTACTCGGTTGTAAATATTGACCAATAGTGACCACATCTACATCATTAGCTCTTAAATCATGCAAGGTTTCAATAACCTCTTCGCGGATTTCACCTAAACCTAACATGATACCAGATTTTGTTCTGCGCTGACCTTGTGATTTTAAATATTTTAGGACACCAAGACTTCTATCATATTTTGCTTGGATACGAACATCACGTGTTAAACGTCTTACAGTTTCAATATTATGAGAAACGACTTCTGGTGCAACATCTATAATTCTATCGATATGTTGCTCAAGTCCTTGAAAGTCTGGAATTAAAGTTTCTAAAGTTGTTTCAGGATTCATCCGCCTCACGGCTTTTACAGTTTCGCTCCACATGATACTTCCCATATCTTTAAGGTCATCTCTATCGACACTTGTTAATACCGCATGTTTGATTTGCATGATTTTGATGGAGCGTGCAACTTTTTCGGGTTCGTCCCAATCTACAGTTTCTGGTCTGCCTGTTTTTACGCCACAAAATCCGCAGGATCGTGTGCATGTATTTCCTAAAATCATAAACGTAGCAGTGCCTTCTCCCCAACATTCACCCATGTTTGGGCAGCTTCCTGACGTACAAATCGTATTTAATTTGTATTTATCTACAAGCCCTCTTAACTCTGTGTATTTTTTTCCTGTTGGAAGTTTAACACGAAGCCATTTTGGTTTGGGTTGACGAGCAACGACTGGTTTTGATTCAATTTTTATATCCATAAACTAAAATTAGGAGGTGCAAAGATACAAAGTAAAATATTAATTTTAAGTTATAAAATCGTGAGGTACCAAATGCTAAATCCGACTAAAAACAGGATGCCTAACCAACTCAAAACATGAAGAGGTGTGCTTGGTCGCCATTCTTTTGGTGTGTGCTGACTACTAATTAGCTTATAGTTTATAATAGCATAAAAAGGCGCCGTTAAGAAGGATAGAACCGTAGCGATTTTTATGAGTAGTCCCATTTCAGATTTAAAATAGAAGAAAATAAGTGCCGTGCCAAAGATTAACACTAAGATCCACATTAAATACGAGTGTTTTATGATGTTTCCAAACAATAATTGCGTCGTTTTTGCCATAGCTCTAGGTGATGCGTCTAAGGTTGTTAGTGTGGTACTAAACATGGTTGTAAATGCTGCGATACCAATAATGATGTATGACCAGTCCCCTAAGCTTTTGGTGTATACTGAAATGAGCTGATTTGAAAATTCACCAGCTTTTCCACTAAAATTTTCACCACTATTAAACATCACTAAAGCCCCTAATGCTAAAAAGCCTAAGCCCAAAATAATAGTTGCAAAATAGCCCACATTAAAATCGAAAAGCGAGGATTTCACTGTAAATTCCTTTTCGGTTTTTTGTTTTTCTATGGCCCAAAGTGAATGCCAAATGGAGATATCTAAAGGGGCTGGCATCCAACCCATAAATGCGATTAGGAAACCAAACTCCATAGCATTTGGGAATACTTGGGTTAGTGTTGTTGGATGTGATGAATTCTGAAATGCAAAACACACAGCGACTATGGTGCTTACAGTCAAAATGATGATAATAAATTTCATGAGTTTATCTAAAAAACTGTATTTGCCAATAATGAGAATAATAAAACAAATACTCAGGATGACGACTGTCCAGATTTCAGTTGAAATGAAATCACCAAAAATGGAAGATGCTAGCCCAGCCGTAACGATGGTGACAGCAGTTTGAATCGTAAACATCGTGGCAAAGGTTAATATGAAATACGCAATTAAGACACCTTTTCCTAATTTTTTATAACCATCTAAAAGTGTTTCTCCAGTTGCCATCGCGTAACGAGGACCAAATTGAAAGAATGGATATTTAAACAGATTGACTAGGAGGAGAGCCCAAATTAAACCGAAACCAAATTCGGCACCTGCTTTCGTAGATTGTACTAAATGTGACACTCCAATAGCAGCTCCTGCAAATAATAGTCCTGGACCTATTTTTTTTAGACTAAAAGTCATTATTTTTTAGTTATAATTTCGGCCAATAGCTTTTTTGCACGTAAGAGTTTAACTTTCACATTAGTCATAGATTCCCCTAAATGTTCAGAAATTTCCTTATAGCTCAACTCTTGAAAGTATCTTAAATTTATAATTTCTTGATAATGTGGTTTTAGTTTTTTGATGTCACGAAGCAACTTGGCCAAATTTTGCTCAGTAATCAATTTGTCTTCTGGAGAAGGAGATGCGTCAACTATTGTATGATAGTCAGCATCGTCATCATGATGTAAACTACTAGAAATTACAGATTTTTGTTTTCTGATTAAATCAATATGAATGTTTTTTGAAATGGTAATCAGCCAAGTATTAAACTTGTATGTATCCTTGTAGGTATGAATTTTATCAAATGCCTTTGAAAAGGTTTGTATGGTTATATCTTCGGCATCATTTTCGTTTTGGGTACGTTTTAGCTGAAACCCATAGACGTTATTCCAAAATTTATCTAAAAGAAAATTAAAGGCGATTTGATCATTCTGTTTGGCTTTTTCTATCGCGTCTTTTACTTCCAATATTTTGGTTTTGATGAGAGATTTTTTATAAATATAAAGAATTGAAATAAAATTAAGAAGATTTCTAAAAAAGGAAGGAATAAAATTAAATCAGTAACATTGAGTTTTTTCGAAGCTAGATACAAGTTGATGTATTGTACAATTAGTCTTAGTGCAATTAACCCAATGACTATTTTCCATTGAAATAAGAATGACAATAAAATGCACGGTAGTACCCAAAATAAAATCTGAGACACATAAAATAAGGTGAGTAAAAATTTATGTTCTGGTTTATAATGCCTTGCAGTTGTGATGTGTCTTCGTTTTTGAAGGATCCAAGATTTAAAGTTGGTTTTTGGGTTAGATTCTGTAAAGCTTTCTTCAGAAATGCAAATTGCTAAATTGGTTTTGTTGGCAACTTGATTTACAAATAGGTCATCATCACCCGAAGTAATATTCATATGATTTGTAAAACCATTAGCTTGAAAAAACAGTTCTTTTTTATAGGCTAAATTTCTACCAACAGCCATATAAGGTAATCCTATATTTGCATAAGAAAAGTATTGAATAGCGGTCATAAAGGTTTCAAATCTAATTAGCAGATTTAAAAATGAGCCTTTGATTTTTTTGTAGGCACCGAAGCCAATAACAATTGATTTGTCATTAGTAAAGTGGCTGCTCATTTCTGAAATCCATTGTTTTGAAAGTGGTTTGCAATCGGCATCTGTAAACAATAAAAAGTCATAAGAAGCGGCTTTGATGCCAAGTGTAAGGGCATATTTTTTATTTCCCCAAAATTTTTCAATTGGTTTCACATCAACGACTTTAATATTGTCATGTAGCTTTTTAAAAGCATTCATAACGTCTAAAGTATCATCAGAAGAACTATCGTTTATTAAGACCAATTCATAGGTCTTATAATGTTGTTGTAAAAAAAAAGGGATATTAGTAGTCAGATTTTCTGCTTCGTTTTTAGCACAAATAATGACTGAAATTGCAACATTTTTTGGTTTTGGTTTTTTAGTATTTTGACTTGGAAACCTTCCGAAGATTATACCATAAAAAACGAGTTGAATTCCAATAACTACTGCAAATGTGTAGAAGAGTACTTCCAAAACCAGCATTGGCAATTACGAGTGTTGAGGTTCGTTACAGTCACCAAATTGGTCTGACGTTTTTCCACAAAAACCACAAGCGTCGCCATCTTTGTTTAGCATTGGATTTTGACTTGCGCAAGTACCCGCAAATTTACCGTCTTTCTTTGCCCATATCTTTATTGCAATTCCTGCAACTCCTAAACCTAAAAGCACTAATGTGATAAGAAAAAGTTTCATTAAAGATTATTTTGTGCAAAGATATAGATTTTGATTGTTTTTTGCGACACTTATTCAGTGTATTGATTATGAAAATCATGTGAAAGTGACTTTAAAACTTGTTTAGGTGTCTAATAATTAATAAATTAAATTTTTTACTAACTAACATTAAACATTATGAAAAAATTATTGGCAGAGTTCTTTGGAACGTTTTGGCTTGTATTTGGAGGTTGTGGTAGTGCTGTTTTTGCTGCTGCTTTTCCAGAATTAGGAATTGGTTTTGCTGGTGTTGCACTAGCTTTTGGTTTAACAGTTTTAACTATGGCTTTTGCTGTAGGACATATTTCTGGTGGACACTTTAATCCTGCGGTTTCGTTGGGATTGTGGGCAGCTGGAAAGTTTCCTGCGAAAGATTTGATTGGTTACATTATTGTACAGTTGATTGGAGCATTTGCTGCTGCAGGAGCATTGTATCTTATTCTAAGTGGTAAATCGGATTTCACTGATATTGGGGGTTTTGCTTCTAATGGTTATGGAGATTTATCTCCTGGAGGTTACAGTATGACGGCAGTTTTAGTGGCTGAGTTTTTATTGACTATGTTCTTTTTGCTAATTATTTTAGGGAGTACAAATGTAAGAGCTCCTAAAGGGTTTGCACCAATTGCTATTGGTCTTGGATTAACATTGATTCACTTAATCAGTATTCCTATCTCTAATACGTCTGTGAATCCAGCGCGTTCAACAAGTCAAGCGCTTTTTGCAGGTGGTGATTATCCTGCACAACTTTGGTTGTTTTGGTTAGCTCCAATTGCAGGTGCTATTGTTGCTGGCTTTGTACATAAAGCATTTTTTGATAAAGAATAATTTATTATTTTTTTAAATAAAACGCCACTTTTGAAATTTCAAAAGTGGCGTTTTTCTATTTTGATAAGTAGTGTGTTACTAATTATTCTTGTTCTTTAGAGCGATTTCTGCTACTGCATTGTCCGAAGTTCCATTTGGTTGTTCTATTGTAATGCTCAAGCCTAATGCGTTTTCAACATATGGAATCGTTTGTAATTCTCTTTCTGAAGGATCTAAAATACCTAGATTAACCATTCTATCTTGCATTTCTGCCCAAATTTGAAATGTGTGGTTTTCTGGTAATTGAGGTAAAGACACCACATCTATCATAGATGTTTTCTCAATGGCATTTATATATGCTACGGTTTTTAAGTCCTTGGCACGATCATTTCCTCTTAACACGTATTTTTCTGTTTCAGGATTATTGAGTTTCATAAACTGACGCATGACATTGTCAAGTTTTTTATTATTATTCTCAATATCGCTTCTTAAGTCGAAAATTTCGTCTACAACCACTTGATTTTCATTTAGTAATACTTGATTTTGTTGATACATCATAAAAGATGCTCCAGCAAAAAGAAGCGCAACAATACTTGCTGCAATACTATACCAAGGCGTATTACGTTTTTGTTTTTCTACCAATGTAATCACAGGTGACGTTTCTTCTAAAATATTGTCTAGGACAAATTTAGGAGCCTCAACGGCACCAACTTTCGCTAACACCTCTAGGTTATTTTGCAATCTCAAATACTCGCTTTCCACTTCTGGATAGGTTGCAATGTATTGCTCTACTTTAAGACTTTCATAAGTAGTTGTTTCATCTAATATATACTTGTCAAGTAAACCAGACTGAAAAAAAGTATGTATTTTTTGTTCCATAATTAACTATTTTCAGGATCATAAACTTTTTTGAGCTCACGTAATCCTATTTTTAATCTAGATTTAATGGTACCTAACGGAATATCTAATTCATCACTCGCTTCTTGTTGGGTCATACCCTCAAAAAACAAGGCTTTTAAGACAATTTGATACTTTAAATCTAGTCTTGCAACATGCTCTTTTAAATCGATAACATCTTGATTTAAACTCAATGTTGGTAGGATATATACGTTTGATTTATCAATTTGGACTTCTTTTTCATATCTATTATTAAAACTTCGCAGTTTATCTATAGCTGTGTTTTTAGCAATCCTGAAAAGCCAAGTAAATAATTTTGCTTTTTTACGATCGTATTTTTTAGCGTTTTTCCAAACTTTTACAAATGTTTCCTGAAGCGCATCTTGGGCTATTTCCTCGTTAATCGTAACTTTTAAAATAACACCATAGAGGCTGTCTGCATAATTTTCATATAGCAGATTTAGCGCTTTTTTATCGCCTTTTGCGAGTAATTCTACAATTTGTTCTTCTATGGGAATGCCCAAAAAAAATGAATTTAAAAAAATTAATAAATAATATAACTTTTAAACATCCAAAAGAATGTTCGTAACGTATATATGTAAGACAGTAAAATTAGTAAAATTATATAAAGAATGGAATTTAATCCATTATCATAAAAAATTTCTGTAGAATAGAACTTTTCTTTTAAGAGAAAAATTGATTAATAGCATTTTCAAAATCTATTCTGTACTGAAACAAAAGCTTCAAATTATTTTGAGGCTTTTTGTTTATATAATATTCACTTCAGCTTCAATTTCAATATTGAAAATACGATTTACAGTATCTTGAATTAATTTTGAAAGCTTTAAAATATCACTTCCTTTTGCCCCTCCATAATTGACTAAAACTAAAGCTTGCTTTTTATGAACACCATAGCTGCCAAAGGTTTTTCCCTTAAAACCAGCGTGTTCAATAAGCCAACCTGCGGGCACTTTTATCTCACTTTCAGAAACAATATAATGTGGAGCATCAGGAAAACTCTTTTGCAATTGTATAAATGCATCTTTAGTGATTACAGGGTTTTTAAAAAAACTTCCTGAATTCCCAATCTCTTTTGGATTTGGCAGTTTGCTTTCTCGAATAGCAATCACCGCTTCAGAAACATCTTGAATGTTTGGCTGCGAAACCATCATTCTTTCTAATTCTGATGTAATTGCACCATAATTAATATGCAGTTTGTGATGTGCTGTCGTTAATTTAAAAACGACACTCACAATAATATATTTTCCTTTGGCATGCTGTTTAAAAATAGAATTTCTATAACCAAACTCGCAGTCGTTTTTACTAAAGGTTTCTATGACTAAAGTTTCTAAATTTAAAGCATCACAAGAGTGAAAAGTATCCTTCAATTCAACACCATAAGCGCCAATATTTTGAATTGGACTCGTGCCAACATTTCCTGGGATAAGTGACAGATTCTCTATACCACCAAAATCATTGTCTAATGTCCAAAGTACAAATTCGTGCCAGTTTTCACCGGCTTCAATTTTGACCAAGACTTCAGTATTAGTCTTCGAAAGAATTTGCTTTCCTAGTAAATTTAAATGAATAACGAGTGCATCAATATCTTTGGTGAGTAGCATATTACTTCCGCCTCCTAAAATGAATTTCTTCGGAAAGTCTTGAGAAGTATAAATCTCCTTCAATTCTTCAACTGATGTGACCGAAACAAAGTGTTTAGCTTTCGCATCGATTGCGAAGGTATTGTAGGGTTTTAAAGATATGTCATGTTGAATTTCCACTAATCTTTATATACTTTTAGAGCTTCTTTTATAATATGTACTGCTTTTTTGATACTCTCAGTATTGAGAACGTAAGCAATTCTAATTTGGTTTAATCCTACTCCTGGAGTGCTATAAAAACCTGCTGCTGGAGCGACCATAACGGTTTCTCCATCAATATCAAACGACTCTAAAAGCCATTGTGCAAACTTATCAGAATTTTTAATAGGAAGTTGGGCAATGCAATAAAAGGCGCCTTTTGGGTTTGCAACTTGCACACCTTCAATGGTTTTGAGTTCTTTTATTAATACATTTCTTCGCTCAACGTATTCTACTATGACATCATCAAAGTAGCTTTGTGGTGTATCTAGTGCAGCTTCACTTGCAATTTGTGCTAAAGTAGGCGGACTTAATCGCGCTTGTGCGAACTTTAAAGCTGTTTTTATAACCGTTTTATTTTTTGAGACTAAACAACCAATTCGAGCGCCACACATGCTGTAGCGTTTAGATACAGAATCAATAACTATCGCATAATCTTCTAATCCTTCTTCTTGAAGAATTGAATAGTGTGTTGCACCATCATAGGCAAATTCGCGATAGACTTCATCCGCAATTAAGAATAAATCGTGTTTCTTTACTATCGAGGCAAGCTTTCTGATTTCTTCTTTGGAATAGAGATATCCTGTTGGATTTCCAGGGTTACAAATTAAAATAGCTTTAGTTTTTGGTGTAATTAGTTTTTCAAACTCTTCAATTGGAGGTAAAGCAAAATTATCTTCAATTTTTGAGATTACAGGAACAACCTTGACGCCAGACGCTGTTGAAAATCCATTATAATTGGCGTAAAAAGGTTCAGGTATAATAATTTCGTCATCGGTATCCATAATAGTTCCGAAAGCAAATAATAACGCTTCACTGCCACCTGTAGTGACGATAATGTCGTCGTGATTTACATGAATATCATTTTTTCTGTAATAGTTAGCAATCTTTAATCGATAGGCTTCTGAACCTTCAGATCTAGAATATGCTAAAATATCTAAGGTGCTTTCCTTTACAGCATCAAGAGCAATTTTAGGGGTTTTAATATCGGGCTGGCCAATATTTAAATAGTATATTTTTTTTCCAGATTTCTCTGCTTTTTCAGCAAAGGGAACTAATTTTCTTATTGGTGATTCTGGCATCGAGATACCTTTTTTTGAAATTGATGGCATGTTTGTAAATTTAGATGGTAAAGTTCCAAAAAATATCTTAAAGTTTATTTAAAAAAATGATGTAAAATTATAACTTAAAGTAAAGATTTGTAACTTGGTTATCATACGTATGATTTTTAAAAGAAATATAAGTGTTTCATTACTATTAATTGTAATGAGTTTTATGCCTTTGTTTGGGCAAGGACAATTCAATTTGCCAGGACGGGATACCGATAAAATTAAATTTAAACTCATCAATAATCTTATTGTAATTCCTATTGAACTTAATGGTGTTGAATTATCTTTTATACTCGATACAGGAGTAAGTAAACCTCTATTGTTTAACATTACGAATACAGATTCACTTCAAATAAATAATGTTGAGACTTTTTTTTTACGTGGTCTAGGCGACGGTAAATCTATTAAAGCTTTAAAATCCAAAAACAATTTTTTCAAAATAGGTAATGCGATTAATATTAATCAAGATATTTATGTTGTCTTTGATAAAGATATAAACTTTACCCCTAAACTTGGTGTGCCTGTGCATGGGATTATTGGTTATGATATCTTCAAGAATTTTGTTATTGAAATTAATTATAAGTCAAAGTATTTACGACTACACAAAAGTGAAACATACCAATACAAGACATGTAAAAAATGTGAAACTTTTAATCTTTCCTTTTATAATAATAAGCCATACATGAATGCCCAAGTTAATATTGGCGAGAGTGAATTGCCAGTAAAATTATTAATTGATACAGGCAGTAGTGATGCATTATGGTTATTTGAAGATGATAGTTTGGGGATTACGACATCTCATAATAATTATTTCCGTGATTTTTTAGGCAGAGGATTAAGTGGTAATGTCTATGGAAAGCGTTCAAAAATTAATGGATTTAAGCTTAAAAACTTTGCTTTGAAAGAGGTGAATGCGTCATTTCCAGATTCATCAGCTATTCATTATGCTCGAAAAAATGATGAGAGAAATGGGAGTATTTCTGCCGAAATTTTAAGACGCTTTAATATTATTTTTGATTATAAAAAAGCTAAAATAACCCTTAAAAAGAACAGTCATTTTAAAGATAAGTTTTATTACAATAGAAGTGGGATAGTTTTAGAGCAATCGGGTTTTAGATTAGTTAAAGAGAGATCTAGAGATAAAAAAGCGGGTAACTACGGTCGATCAAACGATGACAGTTTTGTGATTAGTAATATTGAATCTTATCGCATGAACCTAAAACCTGCGTATACCATAGTTAATATTAGAGAAGGTTCTCCTGCCGAAAAAGTCGGTTTGCTTCCTAATGATATCATTGTTTCTATCAATGGAAAAGAAGCACATACATTAAAACTGCAAAATGTTATTAGTTATTTTAGAGATGACGTGGGTAAAACCATTAAACTAACAGTACAACGTAACGATAACATTATGAAATTTGTATTTAAGCTGGAAGATGTATTCAAAAACAAAGAACTCCCTAAATAGAGAGTTCTTTGATTCTATAAAAAGCAATTATTTATTGCTCCATGACGCTTTTATCTTTCTTTTCTAATACACTCGTTTTACTTGGGTCAATAATTAAACCTTTAATTTTCAAAGCGACGCTTGGTGTGTCAGCATTTGACGTTACTGTAATAGTTTTTCTAATTGGGTTTACTCTTTTAGTGTCGTATTTTACTTTAATCTCACCAGTTTCACCAGGCATGATTGGAGTTTTTGGCCAATTTGGCACAGTACAACCGCACGTTGACTTCGCATTAGATATAATAAGTGGCGCATTACCAGTATTGGTAAATTCAAATATTCTTAGACCATCAGCACCTTTTTCAATGGTTCCATAATCAATTACATCGGTTTTAAATTCGATTTTGGCTACTTTGTCTTGAGCGTAAACTCCAAGACTTAAGGCTGATACAAATAAAAGTATTGCTAAATTTTTCATCATTTTAATTTTAAATTGATACTATCAAAACTACTTACTTTTTATCATTCTGCAAAATATATTAGCTGTATGACACTTTAAATTAACATTAATTATCTTTTTAAAGGCATTATTCCTTTCAATCATTTCGCCGAAAAAGAAATATAAGTACTTTTGTCAGTCTTAAAGCAAAAACAATACCAAAGCATGGAAATCCCATCAAAATATTCAGCACAAGCAGTAGAGAACAAATGGTACGACTACTGGATGCAACATAATTATTTTCACTCTACACCAGATGAGAGAGAACCTTATACCATTGTAATTCCGCCTCCCAATGTCACAGGAGTACTACATATGGGGCACATGTTGAATAATACAATTCAAGATGTTCTTATACGTCGTGCACGATTACAAGGAAAAAATGCCTGTTGGGTTCCCGGTACTGATCATGCATCGATTGCCACCGAAGCTAAGGTTGTTGCTAAACTCAAGGAACAAGGGATTGATAAAAACGATTTAACGCGTGAAGAATTCCTAAAACATGCTTGGGAATGGACTGAAGAATATGGAGGCGTTATCCTGGAGCAATTGAAAAAACTCGGCTGTTCTTGTGATTGGGATCGTACCAAATTCACTATGGATGATGATATGAGTGAAGCTGTCATTAAAACCTTTGTGGATTTATATAACAAAGGTTTGATTTACAGAGGGTTTCGAATGGTGAATTGGGATCCGGAAGCAAAAACGACATTATCTGATGAAGAGGTTATTCATGTTGAAAAACAAGGCTTACTATATTATTTAGAGTATCAAGTAGAAGGCAGTGACGAAAAGTTAATAATTGCAACCACTCGTCCTGAAACCATTTTTGGAGATACTGCTATTTGCATTAATCCGGATGATGAGCGTTTTACGCATTTAAAAGGAAAAAAAGCCATTGTGCCTATCTGCGGAAGGGTTATTCCTATCATTGAAGATGCTTATGTTGATATCGAATTTGGTACAGGTTGTCTAAAAGTAACTCCAGCTCACGATGAAAATGATAAAGTATTAGGTGATAAGCATCAGCTTGAAGTTATTGATATTTTTAATGATGATGCGTCATTAAATAGTTTTGGAATGCACTATGAAGGTCAAGATCGATTTGTTGTAAGAAAAGCTATTACTAAAGAATTGGAAGCAAAAGGTCTATTGGTGAAAACTGAGAACCATATCAATAAAGTAGGAACATCAGAGCGTACCAAAGCAGTTATTGAACCTCGTTTAAGCGACCAATGGTTTCTTAAAATGGAAGATTTAGCAAAACCCGCTATTGATGCTGTGTTAACTAATGGTGAAGTTAAGTTATTTCCGAAGAAATTTGAAAACACCTACCGTCATTGGATGGAGAATATTCGAGATTGGAACATTTCACGTCAACTACTTTGGGGACAACAAATTCCCGCATACTTCTATGGCGATGGAAAAGAAGATTTTGTAGTTGCTGAAAACATTGAAGAAGCAGTTGGTCTTGCAAGAGTTGCAACTAACAATCAACATCTAACAGCTAATGACTTAAAACAAGATACTGATGCCTTAGATACATGGTTTAGTTCTTGGTTGTGGCCGATGAGTGTTTTTGACGGTATTAGAAATCCAGAAAATGAAGAGATAAAATACTATTATCCTACCAACGATTTGGTAACAGGACCGGATATTTTGTTTTTCTGGGTAGCAAGAATGATTATTGCAGGATACGAATATAAAAATGAAAGACCTTTTGAAAATGTTTATCTCACAGGATTGGTAAGAGATAAGCAACGACGAAAAATGTCTAAATCTCTTGGTAATTCACCTGATGCCTTAAAGCTAATAGAGGAGTACGGAGCCGATGGTGTTCGTGTTGGATTATTATTGAGTTCAGCAGCAGGAAACGATTTAATGTTTGACGAAGAGTTATGTCAACAAGGAAAGCAATTTGCCAATAAAATATGGAATGCCTTTAGGTTAGTTCAAGGTTGGGAAGTTGATACTACAATTAGCCAGCCAGACTCTAGCAAAATTGCTCTAGAATGGTTTGAAGCCAAATTTCAAAAAACCACTGCAGAAATTGAAGATCACTTTAGTAAATATAGATTAAGTGATGCATTGATGGCAACGTATAAATTGATCTGGGATGATTTTGCATCATGGTTATTAGAAATTATAAAACCAGCATATCAACAACCTATTGATGCAGCGACATTAGAAAGCGTCAATGCGATATTTGAAGATATATTACGAATTTTACATCCATTTATGCCGTTCTTAACCGAAGAAATTTGGCATTATATTAAAGAGCGTTCTCCTGAAGAAGCCTTAATAATAGCAAAATGGCCAGAGGCTAAAACAATTAATGAAGCATTGATTTCTGAATTTGATTTTGCTTCAGAAGTGATAACAGGGATCCGAAATATTAGAAAACAGAAAAATATTGCCTTTAAAGATGCCATTGGATTTTCAGTAGTAAATAATGAAAATGTAGCTACGACGTTTGATGCCGTTATTGCTAAATTAGGGAATTTAGAAAGTTTCGATTATGTGAACGACTCGGTTGATGGTGCTTTAACCTATCGCGTAAAATCTAATGAATATTTTATTCCTATGGAAGGCAGTATTGATGTAGAGGCTGAAATTAAAAAGCTTACAGAAGAATTGAAGTATACAGAAGGGTTTTTGAAATCCGTTCAGAAGAAGTTATCTAATGAGCGTTTTGTTGCAGGTGCTCCTGAGCAGGTTGTTGCGTCGGAAAAGAAAAAAGAAGCTGATGCATTAGCTAAGATTGAGACCATACAAAGTAGTTTGGCTAATTTGAAATAAACTTAAATATAAACAGACAAAAAGAGCTATATAACCTATAGCTCTTTTTTTATTCATAACTTTTTTTTATGGATAGTATAAAATATATAAATAAAATATTATGAAAACAACACGCTATATTTGTCATATAATTGACAGCACGATATAGGGAAAGTTACTGTTGTATAATTATTGAAAATTTAAGTAATGTAATTAGTTTGAATTAGCCAAGTAAGACTTACAATGAAAAAGAATTTTCACAATAAGCATTAATTTTAAAATTAATTTTTAGAGTTTTAGTTTATAAAATAATGCCTTCAAGACACTAAATGCTGCTTTATTGATAAGTTCGGTATTATTTAGTGTCTTTTTTTATGTATTGTATAGCAGTTAAGCTGTTTAGGTATATTTTAAATGTTACCATTCATTAATCTTATTACTATCAAGTTTTACAAAAATAAAAAGTAAAATAGTAAAGCCCCAAAGTCCGGAGCCACCATAACTAAAAAAGGGTAGAGGTATCCCAACAGTTGGAATCAATCCCATCACCATGCCAGTATTGATCGTAAAGTGAATAAATAAAATGGAAGCTACACCATAACCATACACACGACTAAATTGTGATTTCTGAGATTCGGCAAGAAATAGAACTCTAATTATTAGCGCCATAAATAAGACGACAACAAAAGTGCTTCCCCAAAAACCCCATTCTTCACCTACAGTACTAAAAATGTAGTCGGTATGTTGCTCAGGAACAAATTTCCCAGTAGTCCTTGTACCTTGAAGAAAGCCTTTTCCTGTCCATCCTCCAGAGCTTATCGCTTGTTCAGATTGTATGAGGTTATACGCTTCTTCTTTTTTCATTTTCTCAAGCTTCGCTGGATCTTTTTCTAAACGTAACCAAAGGCTTATTCTGTTTTGTTGATGTGGTTTTAAAACATGCTCATAAAATAATTTCACACCAGATGAAAATGTCACACATATCAAAAGAATCACAATAGATTGTATAATCGAAGCCCGTTTTTTTCTTCTGAAAAAGTAAAACCCAAGAATGATTACTGCTGTAATTATAGCAGTAATTATAATGCCAAATTTTAATGATAGCACAGCTAAAACAATACATGAAATGGCAATAGCTAAATAAATTTGTTGCAGACCTTCTCTGTAAAACACAAAAAAGAAAGACGCATAAACCAAGGTGCTTCCAGCATCGTTTTGTAATAGAATTAAAATCGCAGGAACGATAATAATTCCTACAGCCCTCAGTTGGTCCTTTATGGTATTCATATTGGTTTGAAGGTCGCTCATATATTTTGCGACCGCCAAAGCAGTAGCAAATTTGGCAAACTCACTCGGTTGTATCGTCATACTACCAATGCCATACCAAGATCGCGCACCATTAACGTCTTTCCCGAAAATAAATAACCCAACAAGCGCTAACATGGCTACGATATAAATGATACTGGCAAAACGTTCATAAAACTTCGCTTCTACAGCGAGTATTAAGACAATTAAAACGAAGGTTAATCCCATGAAAACTAAATGTTTTCCGTAGAGTTGATTCATGTCAAAATAACTCTCTATCGCACCTACATGAGATGCAGACATGATATTTAACCAACCAAAGCCTACTAAAAGTAAAAACAATACAATCGTAATCCAGTCAAATCCAAAACCTCTGTGATTTTCTCTAAGCATGATTATAATTTCGGGTTATTAGGATCAATATTTATAGAGTTGTTGAGGTTTTCATCATTAGGAGGTTTGACCTTGTCTACAACTTGTAATGTAGTTTCTCCGTTAATTTTAAAAGGTTCTCCAGAATAGGGTTTTGCATACTCGTTTTCTAAGCTATGGGTTAAAATCCAATTCTCCATATCTGTTCTGGTAATGTCACCGTTAATGTATTTTTCAATCATTAAGCTAGCCATTCGTCCAGCAAACCGACTTCCCCAATATCCATTTTCTACAAAAACAGCAATAGCAATTTTAGGATTGTCTTTAGGCGCAAAAGCAACAAAAATTGAATGGTCAGTCAACTGTGTTTTTACACTGTCAATTTTTATGAAATTTTCGGCAGTTCCTGTTTTTCCGCAAATATCAATTCCAGGGATTCTAAGTGTTTGAGCTGTTCCTTTGTTATACACATCAAACATCCCTTGAACTACAGGTTCAAAATGTCTTTTGTCAATGGTTGTATATTTTGGTTTTGTGTATTTACTTGGGATGGTATCACCTTCAATTTCTTTAATGATGTGAGGTGTGTAATAATAGCCTCTATTTCCGATAGCAGCTGCCATATTTGCTAATTGAATAGGCGTTGCTTCAACTTCACCTTGACCAATAGCATTTGAAACTATGTATGTTGAACCCCAACGATTGTCACCATAAGCTCTATCGTAATAATTTCCATCCGGAATTCGTCCTGGTCTTCCTACAGATAAGTCATTATTTAAAAAGTCGCCAAGACCAAAACTCTTAGCATGTTTCGCCCAAATATTCATAGCCTCTCCTGCATCATCATAGTTGTCCACAATTCTCCGATAGACATTTACAAAATACGCATTGCAAGACTGTGAAATACCACTATTCATATCTACAGGGCTTTTGTGGTGATGACAACCTGTAAGTTTCCGACTTCCGTAGTAATAACCCATTCTGCAGGTTACTTTATCACTGGTTTCAACAACACCTTCTTGCAAACCTATAAGAGCATTGATTACTTTAAATGGGGAGCCAGGAGGGTATTGTGCTTGTAAACCTCTGTCGAAAGTGGGTTTAGAAATAGTATCTAAAAATAATTTTGAAAAGTTTTTATTACGTTCGCGTCCAACAAGTAAGTTTGGATTGTAACTTGGGCCAGTAACCATTGCTAAAATCTCTCCATTTGATGGATCAATAGCAACAATTCCACCACGTTTATTGGTCATTAATAATTCACCATATTCTTGTAATTGAGAATCGATAGTAATCTTGATGTCCTTACCTGGCTGTGGTAAGGTATCAAACTTACCTTCTTTATATGGCCCAATATTTTTGTTGTGTCTATCCTTCTGAATAAATTTTATGCCTTTTACACCTCGTAGAACCTTCTCATATGATAATTCTATCCCTTGCTTACCAATAAGGTCTCCCATTTTATAGTACGGCTGTTTTTTGATAATACCTTGGCTGACTTCACCTAAATCTCCAAGAACATTCGCTCCAATGGAAGTTTGGTAATCGCGTAAGGAACGTTTTTGAATGTAAAACCCATCGAACTTTCGCATTTTTTCTTGCAGTACGGCATAGTCTTTTTTAGATAGCTGAGGTACAAAAACAGATGGCAATCGCGGTGAGTAATTTTTTGCTCTAGCGTATTTTTTTTTGAAATCTTCCTTAGTAATCTTAAGTAGGCTACAAAATTCGAGTGTGTCTAAAGGCTCAACTTCTCTAGGAATCACCATGACATCATATGAGGGCTGATTGGCGACTAAAAGCTCACCATTTCTATCATAAACATAACCTCGCTTTGGGTAATCATAAACCTTCCTGATAGCATTGTCTTCAAATAGGCTGTAGGCTTCTTTTTTATAGACTTGTAAGTAGAATAAACGAGCAATAAATGTGAGTCCTACAAGGAGTACAGTTAGTAAAAGGAGTAGTTTTCTCATTGTTGTTTATTACTAAAAAGTACTGAAATTAATACACATAATGTTAAAGTAAAGATACTTGAAAATAACGTTTTTTGGAAGACTAAAATTATGTTAGACATGTTAAAAATTTCTAACAGAAACATCGTGAGGTGATGGATAACGATTAGTATTGAAAAGTAAATGACACGATTTCCAAATTCTGTATTGTTGAATTTTATACTTTGGTGCTCGTAAATCATTCCGAAGGCGAATTTTAAAACAGCAGGACGTATAAATGCAACGGTGACACAAGCGGCAGCATGAACACCTCCTGAATCTGAAAATATATCCAAAAACAATCCCAACATAAAACTCAAGAAAATAAAAAGTGTTCTATTATTGTTTACAGGAAATAATATGATGAATAATATGTATGGATATGGGTTTATTGAACCCATAAAGTTGATATGATTAAATACTAACGCTTGCGCTAAAATCAATACAACAAACCTTAAGATGCTATTTAGATTTACACTATTCATCGATTGGGTTTTCTAGTTGTTTTATTTCCTCAGTATCCAAGTTTTCAATAATATACACATGAGATAAATTGGTCATATCATTAAATAAGGCAACCTCAATAGTGTAAGTGTCACCACTGACGTCGAGTACAAAAGAATTTATTTTTCCAATAGGTATGCCTTGCGGGAAAATTGATGATTGTCCGCCTGTAACTATGGTATCGCCTTCTCTAACAGGTGCAAATTTTGAAATATCTGTCAATTGCACCAATTCTGACGATTTACCGTTCCACTCCAATGATCCAATATGTGTGGAGGCTTTAAGCTGTGCGTTTATTTTACTTTTTGTGTTTAATATCGAGAGTACTCGTGCATATCCATTTGAAGTATTATCAATAATACCTACAATTCCTTTAGACGTGATGACTCCAAAATCTTCTTGGATTGAATCTTTTTCACCTTTGTTAATCGTTAAGTGGTTTTTTGTAGATGCGTAGTTATTATTGATGATTTTAGCTGTACGTATTTTGTAACGGCCATTATAAGAGACACTATCAACCAATGCGGTTGTTGTTATTGCGGAGTCACTACCATTTAAAATTTGAGTGCGTAATATGTTATTTTCTTCAACAAGAATCTCGTTTTGTTTTTTTAAACTGAAATATTCTGAAACTCCATTTGCGCTTTCATAAATTCCACCAGTTAAAAAATTAGCAGAATTAATGAACTTGCTTTTATGATACGTATGTGACTGAATTGTTAAACCTAAGGATATAGCAAACAACAGCAGAAACAAAAGGGAGGTCTTGTTTCTAATGACAAAGTTAATAATCTGTTGCATGTTAAGCTATTCTGAATTGGGTTATTTAATCAATACACTTTTGAATTTTGGTAGGTTTTTAAGTGCAATTCCAGTGCCTCTAACAACAGCTCTTAAAGGATCTTCAGCAATATAAACTGGTAAATCGGTTTTTTGAGATAAACGCTTATCTAAACCTCTTAACATAGATCCACCACCTGCAAGGTAAATTCCAGTATTGTAAATATCGGCTGCTAATTCAGGAGGTGTTTGTGATAAGGTTTCCATGACAGAATCTTCAATTCTCAAAATAGATTTATCAAGCGCTTTTGCAATTTCACGATAAGAAATCTGAACTTGTTTAGGTTTTCCAGTCAATAAATCACGTCCTTGAACACTCATTTCTTCTGGTGGCATATCTAAATCTTCGGTAGCTGCACCAATCTGAATTTTTATTTTTTCTGCGGTACGATCACCAACATAAAGGTTATGTTGTGTTCGCATGTAATAAATAATATCGTTTGTAAATACGTCACCCGCTACTTTTACAGATTTGTCACAAACAATTCCACCTAGAGCGATTACTGCTATTTCAGTGGTTCCACCTCCAATATCAACAATCATGTTTCCTTTAGGTTGCATAATATCAATACCAATACCTATTGCAGCAGCCATTGGCTCGTGAATAAGGTATACTTCTTTTCCGTTAACACGTTCACAGGATTCTTTCACAGCTCGCATTTCAACTTCAGTAATTCCAGAAGGAATACAAACGACCATTCGAAGTGCTGGTGTAAATAATTTCTTTTTTAAAGCAGGAATATTTTTAATAAACATGCTTATCATTTGCTCAGAGGCATCAAAATCTGCAATTACACCATCTTTTAGCGGTCTAATTGTTTTAATGTTTTCATGCGTTTTACCTTGCATCATGTTGGCTTCTTTACCAACTGCTATAATTTTACCCGAAATTCTGTCTCTTGCAACTATTGATGGACTATCAACTACAACCTTGTCGTTGTGGATGATAAGTGTATTTGCTGTTCCTAAATCTATGGCTATTTCTTCTGTTAAGAAATCAAAAAATCCCATACGTTAATCTAATATTGTAATGTTGTTATTCTCATCTGTTGTAATAAACGTAAATGTAGTAAAACTTACGAAATATTTACACTTAAATTTGTTTTTCAATGTAATTGAAAGCTAACTTATTAACTTTTAATAGTTAAACGTTTGCTTTTTGCTTTTGGATGTCAAAAATTGAGTTGTGTATTTCAATTTTCAGATCCCTTTTTTTCAAAGGGATTAGTTAATGTTTAAAATGACGTGTTCCTGTCATTACCATTGCTAGATTATTGTCGTTACAATAATCGATACTTAATTGGTCTTTTATAGAGCCTCCTGGTTGAATTACAGCTGAAATTCCTGCGTTATCTGCAATCTCTACGCAATCAGGAAACGGAAAAAATGCATCACTAGCCATGACTGAACCTTGCAAATCAAATTTGAATGATTGTGCTTTATGGATGGCTTGATTAAGCGCGTCTACACGACTTGTTTGTCCTGTTCCACTAGCACATAATTGTTTGTTTTTTACTAATACAATTGTATTTGATTTTGTGTGCTTGCAAAGTTTTGAGGCAAATATTAAATCCTCTAACTCATTTTGAGTTGGTTTATTGTTTGTAGCGTACTTTAAATCATCAACGCTATCGGTTTTGTTGTCTTTATCTTGAACGAGTATTCCGTTAAGGCACGTTCTAACCGTTGTTTGAGGAAACTCAACATCATTTAAAATTAAAAGAATTCTATTTTTCTTTCCTTTTAAAACTTCTAGGGCGTCTTCAGAAAATGAAGGCGCAATAACCACTTCGCAAAATAAAGAATGAATCTTTTCGGCAGTAGCTTTATCAATTTCTGTATTGGATATTAAGATGCCTCCAAATGCTGATACTGGGTCTCCAGCCAATGCATCTACATATGCTTGGTGAATGGTGTCACGTTGCGCAAATCCGCAAGCGTTATTGTGTTTTAAAATGGCAAATGTTGGTGATTCACCTTTAAATTCGTTCATTAAATTTACCGCAGCATCAACATCTAAAAGATTATTGTAGCTGAGCTCTTTTCCGTGGAGTTTGGTAAATATATCATCAAAATTTCCGAAGAAAAAACCACGTTGATGTGGGTTCTCGCCATATCGTAATACTTTACCGTTAGTCTCGCTAATTTTAAGCGATGCAATCTCATGATTTGCATTAAAATAATTAAAAATAGCCGAATCATAATGCGATGATACATTAAAAGCTTTGGCAGCAAAATGTTTCCTGTCGTCTTCGGAGGTTTCACCGTTTTTAGATGTCAGAAGGTCTAAAAATTCTGAATAATCATCTACAGAGGACACGCAAGTCACATCAGCATAATTTTTGGCCGCTGCTCTAATTAAAGAAATCCCTCCAATATCAATTTTCTCTATAATATCTTGATTGGAAGCTCCGGAAGCAACTGTTTTTTCAAATGGATATAAGTCAACAATAACTAAATCAATTTGTGGAATATCGAAATCTACTAATTCGGCGACATCACTTTCGTTGTTTTGACGGTTTAAAATTCCACCAAAAACTTTTGGATGCAGCGTTTTTACGCGTCCACCAAGAATAGAAGGATAAGATGTGACATCTTCAACTGGGACGACACTAATACCTAAATCTTTAATGAATTTTTCGGTGCCACCTGTGGAATATATGGTAACATTTTGTTCATTAAGTTGTTTGACAATTGGTTCTAATCCGTCTTTGCTAAAAACTGAAATTAATGCAGATTTTATAGTTTTGTTCGTGCTCATGTTGTTGTGTTGTTCTCGTTGTGTTTTGTTTGTAAACTGAAGTTGTAAAACTAAAGCGCAAAAGTACAAATATCATGGAGTTATCGTAAGTGAAAATTGCAGTTTATTTAACTAGTTTGTAACAATAAATTGTTGAAAACCTTATATCTTTAAAAATTAAGAAACCAAACCTAATTTATGCTTGTTTATTTAAGGTTGTTTACCGAAAGTTTTTCGTTTGCCATCAATGCATTACGCAATAATAAACTACGTACCTTTTTGTCACTTTTAGGAATTACAATTGGTATTTTTTCTATCATAGCGGTTTTGGCTGCGGTAGATTCTTTAGATAGAGACATCAAAGAGCAACTGAGTGGTTTGGACAGTAATACGATGTATTTGGCTAAGTTTTCTTTTGGACCAACAGATGTGCCGCGTTGGAAACGTTTGCAATTTCCTGAAGTCTCTTACAACGAATATAAATATTTAAAATCAGCGTTAACGGGTGCAGAGCATGTGGCTTATCAACTATTTGCTAGACGTGAAACAATTCGCTATGAATCACAATCGGTAAGTAGTGTGAATACCGTTGTGGTGAGTCGTGAGTTTGAAGATATACAAGCTTTACAATTCTCTAGAGGTCGATTTTATAATGAATCAGAATCTACTTCTGGTAGGCCTGTTGTGGTTATAGGCGACGAAATCGCAAAATCACTTTTTGGTGAATTTGAGCCGATAGGAAAAAAAGTGAGACTCTATGGTCAAAAGTTTACGGTTATAGGCGTTGTAAAAAAGCAAGGCTCTGGATTGTTTGGTGATAGTAATGATATTTCTATTTTTTTACCAGCAAATTACGTCAGAAATCGTTTTGGTGATAATAACAAAAACATGAACCATATTGTTATTATAAAACCTAAAGCTAATGCAGATGTTGAAGAGTTAAAAGCTGAGGTTACTCAAATTATAAGAAGTCGACGTGGTCTGAAACCTGATGATATAAATTCTTTTTTTATCAGTGTGATTTCTGGTTTGCAGGATGCTATTGATGGTATTATTTCGACATTAAATATTATTGGTTGGGTTATTAGTGGATTTTCACTCTTAGTAGGAGGTTTTGGGATTGCTAATATTATGTTTGTGAGTGTGAGAGAGCGCACTAATCTCATTGGAATACAAAAATCATTAGGTGCAAAAAATAGGTTTATCCTGTTTCAGTTTTTATTTGAAGCGGTGATTTTGTCACTTTTAGGTGGATTTATTGGAGTGATTATGGTTTGGTTGGTGTCTTTAATTGCTAATGCAACTGTTGAAGAATTTACTTTTGTATTATCACTCTCCAATATATTTTTAGGATTTGGATTGTCTACTTTAATCGGATTGATCTCTGGAGTGATTCCTGCAATCTCTGCATCTCGACTAGATCCTGTTGAGGCGATTAGAACAGGAATGTAAGATTTCCTAGTAATTATGTAACATAATACTTCTTGTAACGTCTTATGGGTATAGTTTTATCTATTCAAAATCAACTATGCTCGTTTATCTTAGACTATTCAAGGAGAGTTTTTCGTTTGCTATCAGTGCCTTGCGAAACAATAAACTACGTACTTTTTTGTCTCTTTTTGGAATCACTATTGGTATTTTTTCAATCATTGCGGTTTTGGCTGCAGTAGATTCATTAGATAAAAGTATCAAAGACCAATTGAGTGGTTTGGATAAAAACACGATGTATTTGACTAAATATTCTTTTGGACCTACCGAAATCCCACGGTGGCAACGTGACAATTTTCCGCAAACGGAATATGACGACTATCAATTTATAGAACGAAATGTGCCAGACATCGATGCTATTGCTTATGTGATTTTTGGTGGTTCTGAAAACATAAAATATGAAAGTACAACGGTTTCAGGAGTTGATATTACACCTGTGTCGAATGGGATTTATGATATTGAAAACATGAAGATTACCGATGGTCGTTTTTATACCGAATCAGAATCTAATTCTGGAGCTAACGTTATCGTTTTAGGGAGTGCGACTGCTGAAAATCTTTTCGGAAGTTTAAATCCTATTGGTGAAACTATTCGTGCCTATGGAAGAAAACTCACGGTTATTGGTGTTTTGAAAAAAGTAGGTTCTGGAATAGGGGATTCTCCTGATGAAAAAGCTTATGTGCCAGCAAATTTTGTTAGACGTTTTCAAAATGGAGGCGCTAATGGTATTCCTGGAGCAATTATTATCAAACCAGATGCAAATGTTGATTTTGGTGCCTTTGAATCTGTTTTAAAGCAAAAATACCGAGCCTTTAGAGGTTTGAAAGCTGATGAGCCAGACAATTTTTTTGTTAATAAAATTTCTGGACTTACCGATTTTATTGATGGTATCATTGGGTTTTTAAATGGCGCAGGTTGGGTAATTAGTGCCTTTTCCCTGTTAGTTGGTGGCTTCGGAATTGCAAATATTATGTTTGTAAGTGTAAGAGAACGAACTAACCTCATTGGAATTCAAAAATCTCTTGGCGCTAAAAATAGATTTATCTTATTTCAATTTTTATTTGAAGCTGTTATCTTATCTGTTTTAGGTGGATTGATAGGTGTTGTTATGGTGTGGCTGATCTCTTTAGCAGCCACGGCAGCCTTAGACTTTGAATTTGTGTTATCGTTTTCTAATATATCTCTTGGTTTTGGACTCTCAACATTAATTGGATTAGTTTCAGGAGTCATACCTGCAATTTCAGCATCTAATCTAGATCCCGTTGAGGCTATAAGGACTGGAATGTGATTTTTCTGTTTAGTTTGCAGTATCAGTTTTTAGCGCTTACTCCATTGAAAACTATAAGTTGTAATTTCAGTTAAAAGTAATTTTCTTCTAACCTTCTAAATAATTTCAGCTACTTTTTCGCAAACAAATTCTAAGAAACGTTCATCTTCTGAAGTAAAAGGATCAGGTGTATTAGAATCAATATCTATTTGACCAATATTTTCACCATTTACAAAAATAGGAATCACTATTTCCGCCTTAACTGTTATGCTGCAAGCAATATAATTATCTTGAGCAGCGACATCTGGTACAACAAAATTCTTGTTAGAGACTGCTACTTGTCCGCAAATCCCTTTTCCAAATGGAATGATCTCATGATCTGTTGGAGCACCAACATAAGGTCCGAGTTTTAGTTCGTTTTTATTCCCATTTTTAAAATAGAAACCAACCCAATTGTAGGAGTCAATATTATGTTCTAAGAGTTTACATATTGCCAATAAGCGTTCGTTTACAGGGTTAGACGTATTTGAGATTATAACTTCAATTTGAGGTTTTAGGGTTTCGAAATTCATTTGTTCATTAAATTTGGGTAAAAGTATTTAAAAAGTACTATTTCTTGATTCATTTTGTATAATTTTAACTTCACAAAATAAGTATTATTGAAAGAACTCTTTTTAAAATATAGGTCTGTTGTTAAGTTTATCTTGACTTTCTTATCGGTTTATTTTGTATTAACATTAGGCTATAAGTTTTATTTAGATTTTTCTGATGGTTCTAAGTACTATCCCGATTATTTTACAAACTTGGTGGCAAAACAAAGTGAATCCCTTTTGACGTCTTTTGGTTATGATGCAATGGTTGAAGCACATCCTGAGGAGTCATCTATGAAATTGTTTATCAGCAATAAATTTGTAGCCAGAGTAGTAGAAGGGTGTAACTCTATAAGTGTGATTATTTTATTCATCTCATTTATCATAGCATTTGCAGGAAAGTTTAAAACAACCTTTATTTATGTTTTGGCAGGAAGTGTCCTCATTTACACAGTGAATCTATTTCGTATTGCAATACTGTCTGTTGGGTTATATAACTATCCATGGCGACGTGATATTTTACATACCGTCATTTTTCCGTTGATTATCTACGGAATGGTTTTTTTACTTTGGATGTTCTGGGTAAATCGATTTTCTAAACAAGAAAAACAACATGCGTAATCCAATTGTCTACATATTGCTTTTGGTGTTTTTTGGTTTGCTCATTCTTATTCGCGTGTTCGAAAACGAACTATTTTACGATCCTTATCTCTCGTTTTTTAAAAGTGATTACCTACAAATAGATTCGCCAAATCGTGAAATTTTAAAACTTACACTCTACACGACTTTGCGTTATGTCTTGAATTCAGCGATTTCATTAGGGATTATTTATCTTTTTTTTAGAGATAGATCAATCATTAAATTTTCAGTTTTTATTTATGTAATCGCTTACGTAATTCTGTTAGCATTCTTTCTGTATTTTGTAATTCATCCAAGACAAGAAGACTACTATATTTTTTTTAATATCAGACGCTTTTTAATTCAACCTATATTTTTATTGCTATTAGTTCCTGCTTTTTATTACTATAAGTTACGACAGTAAATCGTTAATCAATACTTAAATTGTCCTGTTGTAACTACTTTTTTTATAAATTTGTAATTACTCATGAAACAAGTACTCCATAAAATAGTATCCTTAATGATGGCTTTTGTAGTGTTAATCTCTACGATGTCCTTTACTGTAAGCATGCATTATTGCGGTGATACTTTGGTGGAAACAGCTGTGTTTCAAAAAGCAAAAGGATGTGGTATGGACATGCGAAACCCTTCAGCCGAAGGTTGTGCTATTGCAAAAAAGAATTGTTGTAACGATGAAGAAGTAGTGGTTGATGGTCAAGACGAATTACAAATTCAAATTGACAAGATTTCATTTGAACAACATCAATTTTTAACGTCGTTTGTGTACACTTATATCACTCTTTTTGATGGCTCAGATAAGAATGTTACATCTTATAGAACATACAAACCACCACTCGTCATAAGGCAACTCTACAAGATTGACGAGACGTATTTAATTTGATTTTTAAACACTAGATTGTTTTATCCTATGACTGTAATGTCATGAGGATGATTCGTTGTTTTCGGTGTTGTCGAAACGCCAATGTCCAACTGTTTAATAATCAAAGCTAATGCTCAATAAAAGCATCAAATTTTTAATAGAAAACAAACTCGTTGCAGTTCTACTTCTCGTTCTATTTGTAGGATGGGGAACTGTAAACGCACCTTTCAATTGGGATACTGGATTTTTACCAAGTCATCCTGTAGCGGTTGATGCTATTCCAGATATTGGCGAGAATCAACAAATTGTATTTACAAAGTGGGATGGTCGCTCACCTCAGGATATCGAGGACCAAATCACCTATCCTTTAACGACTTCTTTACTCGGGATTCCTGGTGTAAAAACCATTCGTAGTTCTTCGATGTTTGGCTTTTCAAGTATCTATATCATTTTTGAAGAAGATATTGAGTTTTACTGGAGTCGTAGTCGTATTCTCGAAAAACTCAACTCATTACCAAGTGGTTTACTTCCTGAAGGGGTCAACCCTGCATTAGGTCCAGATGCTACAGGACTCGGACAAATATTTTGGTACACACTCGAAGGACGTGATGACAACGGAAATGTGACTGGTGGTTGGGATTTACAGGAATTGCGAAGCATTCAAGATTACTATGTAAAATATGCCTTATCGTCTGCAAGTGGTGTATCTGAAGTCGCTTCTATTGGTGGTTATGTTCAGGAGTATCAAGTTGATGTCAATCCAGAGCTGATGCGTCAATATAACATTAGCTTGAACCAAGTTGTAAAAGCGGTTAAAAGTAGCAATCAAGATATTGGTGCGCAGACTTTAGAGATTAATCAAGCTGAATATTTAGTGCGTGGTTTAGGTTATGTGAAATCTGTTGAAGATATTGAAAACGCTGTAGTTACTTCAGAAGATTTTACGTCTATTAAGATTAAAGACATTGGTAAAGTATCATTAGGTCCAGCAACACGAAGAGGTTTATTGGATAAAGAAGGTGCGGAGGTCGTTGGTGGTGTTGTAGTTGCACGATATGGTGCTAATCCGATGGAAGTCATTAACAATGTAAAAGCCCAAATTGAGGAACTGAAAGGTGGTTTACCAACAAAAGTATTGGCTGATGGACGAACATCTCAATTAACAGTCGTTCCTTTCTATGACCGTACCGAGCTAATTGAAGAAACATTAGACACACTAAATGAAGCATTGACGCTAGAAATATTAATTACCATTTTGGTTATTATTGTTATGGTTTTCAATTTAAGAGCTTCTATTTTAATTTCTGGATTGTTGCCTGTTGCTGTATTAATGGTATTTGTTACCATGAAACTGTTTAACGTAGATGCCAATATTGTTGCACTTTCTGGTATTGCTATTGCTATTGGAACTATGGTAGATGTAGGCGTCATTCTCGCAGAGAATATGATTCGCCATCTCGATGATGAAAAATTAAGGTTACGAGAAGATGGTACAGCGTTAACTACAAATGAAGTTGTTTATAATGCGACTGCCGAAGTTTCTGGAGCGATTTTAACTGCGGTATTAACTACAATCATCAGCTTTGTTCCTGTATTTACAATGATAGGTGCAGAAGGAAAACTGTTTAGACCATTAGCATTTACCAAAACGATGGCGTTATCAGCATCTTTGGTTATTGCCTTATTTCTAATTCCGCCATTTGCAGCTTATTTATTCAGAAAAACATCACTTAAAAAGTCATTTAAATACATCATAAATGGTGCTTTAATACTAGCTGGAATCGCAGTTATGATCTCAGGGTTTTGGTTAGGAATTATTTTAATTGCTTTTGGTATTACAGGTTTACTTGGAATTTTGGGTAAACTAAATAAGAAAAACAGCAACCTTGTAAATATTATTATTTCATGTACTGCCATTGTATTTTTACTTGCCGAATATTGGAGACCATTAGGCTTTGACAGAAGTATTCTAGTTAACTTAATTTTTGTCGCGATTATTTGCTTCGGAATTTTAGGAATATTTTCAATTTTACGATGGTATTATGGTCAAATTTTAAATTGGGCTTTAGCAAACAAGTTATTGTTTTTAATTATTCCAGCTACTGTGCTTGTTTCTGGAGGATGGATAATGAACAATACAGGAAAAGAATTTATGCCATCTCTCAATGAAGGCTCTTTTCTATTAATGCCAACCTCAATGCCTCATTCTGGTGTGGAAGAAAATAAGCGGGTCTTGCAACAGTTAGATATGGCGGTGGCGAGTATTCCAGAAGTTAAAACAGTCGTTGGTAAAGCAGGAAGAACAGAATCAGCTTTAGATCCTGCGCCTTTATCTATGTACGAAAACATGATTCAGTATAAGTCTGAATACATGCGAAATTCAAAAGGAAAAAGACAACGTTACAAAGTAAATGAGGATGGTGCTTTTGAGTTGAAAGATGGAACATTTATTGCCAACCCTAATAATTCAGAAAATGCTGTTTTTACAAAAGTTAGACATGCTCAACTTATCGAAGATAATGAAGGCGAATTCTATCGTAATTGGCGACCAGAAATTAATAGTCCTGATGATATTTGGAGTGAAATAGTTAGAGTTACCAAATTACCAGGAGTTACTTCTGCACCAAAGTTACAACCTATTGAAACTCGATTGGTCATGCTTCAAACAGGAATGCGAGCACCAATGGGAATCAAGGTGAAAGGACAAGATTTAAAACAAATTGAAGCGTTTGGAGTTCAATTAGAAAACATCCTTAAACAAGCTGAAGGCGTTAAACAAGAAGCTGTTTTTGCCGATCGTATTGTTGGTAAACCCTATTTGCTAATTGATATTGATCGAGATAAAATTGCACGCTATGGGATTTCCATTCAAGATGTTCAAGAGGTGTTAAAAGTTGCTGTTGGTGGTATGGTATTAACGCAAACCGTTGAAGGTCGGGAACGTTATGGCGTACGTGTGCGCTATCCAAGAGAATTAAGAGGAAACCCAACAGATTTACAACAAATTTATATTCCTGTTGAGAAAGGAAGTCCTATTCCTTTAAGTGAATTAGCGACAATTAGATATGAACAAGGGCCGCAAGTCATTAAAAGTGAAGACACCTTTTTAGTAGGCTATGTGTTGTTTGATAAATTAGATGGGTTTGCAGAAGTTGATGTTGTTGAAAATGCGCAAGCTTTATTTCAGCAGAAAATAGATTCAGGAGAATTAACTGTTCCTAAAGGCATCAGTTATAAATTTACAGGTACTTATGAAAATCAGTTACGAGCAGAAAAAACGCTTTCTGTAGTCGTTCCATTAGCACTTGCTATTATTTTCTTGATTCTGTATTTCCAATTCAAATCTGTTACTACTTCACTAATGGTTTTTACAGGAATAACGGTTGCATTTGCAGGTGGTTTTATAATGATATGGTTATACGGGCAAGATTGGTTTTTCAATTTCAGTTTGTTTGGAGAGAATATGCGAGACCTTTTCAACGTGAAAACCATCAATTTAAGTGTCGCGGTTTGGGTAGGTTTCATAGCATTATTTGGTATTGCTACCGATGATGGTGTCGTGATGGCAACATATCTCACACAAACTTTTGAGCGAGAAAAACCTTCTGATAAAAAGAGCATTAGAGCTTCCGCTTTACAAGCATCTGAAAAACGTATTCGTCCGTGTTTAATGACTACTGTAACTACCATTTTGGCGCTGTTACCAGTATTGACATCCACAGGAAAAGGAAGTGATATTATGATACCTATGGCAATTCCAATATTTGGCGGAATGGTTATAGACATTACCTCTTACTTTATTGTACCAGTATTATATAGCTGGAGAGAAGAGTTTAAATTGAAAAGAGCGAACAAATGAAAAGAATAATTTATACACTCATAGGTTTATTAATTTTTAGTGTTTCTAATGCACAAGAATTAGAAACACTTATTAATGAAGCACTAATCAACAGTCCAGAAATTCAAAAATTTGAATTGCAATACAATATCACTTCTGAAAAAGTAAACGAATCGAATACGATTCCAAATACCGAATTTGGTGTTGGTTATTTTGTAAGCGAGCCAGAAACACGAACAGGAGCACAACGTTTTAAAGTTTCAGTAAAACAAATGTTGCCTTGGTTTGGAAATATAGCGGCTAGAGAAGACTATATCAATTCATTGGCAGATGCTAAATATGAAGATATTGTTATTGCTAAAAGAAAACTAATAACTTCGGTATCGCAATCGTACTACAATTTGTATGCTAATAAGGCAAAGCAAGATGTGTTAATCGAAAACATTAAACTTCTTGAAACTTACGAAACACTGGCGTTGACCTCAGTTGAAGTTGGAAAAGCATCTGCGGTAGATGTGTTGCGATTACAAATGCGTCAAAATGAATTGCAACAATTATTTGATGTTTTAGGCCAACAATTTTTATCGGAACAAACGACGTTTAATAAGCTATTAAATCGTGATAAAAATGAGCAGGTTATCGTCGTGAATGAGTTAATAATTCCTTCAGAAGATTTTGAAATCAACACTGGAAATTTAGAGCTACATCCTGAGTTAGTGAAATTGGACAAAGTCTATCACTCGGTAGGGCAATCAGAATTATTAAACCAAAAAGAGAGTAGTCCTATGATTGGTTTCGGTTTAGATTATATTAGTGTAGACGAGCGTCCTAATATGGATTTTAGTGATAATGGAAAGGATATTATTATGCCAATGGTGTCAGTTTCAATACCGATATTCAACAGCAAATATAAATCTCAGTCCAAACAAAACGAGTTGCAACAGCAAGAGATTTTAGCGCAAAAGCAAGAACGTATAAATACATTAGAAACATTTTTAGACAAAGGAATAAACGATAGGATTTCGGCACGAATAAGTTATGATACACAAACGAAGAACTTAAAGCAAGCTCAGGATGCAGAGGGAATTCTTATCAAAAACTATGAGACAGGAACAATCGATTTTAATGATGTCTTAGATATTCAGGAATTACAATTAAAGTTTCAAATGAATCAAATTGAATCGGTTAAAACCTATTATGTACAAACTACGATTATTAATTATTTAACGAATTAAATTATGTACAAATCAATATATATAATCGTGATTCTCGCAATCTTTGTTTTTTCTTGCCAATCAAAAGACAAAAAAGTGAGCGCCATAGAAGTGAAACATGCTGGTGCGTTAAGAACTATTATGTCTGGTAGTCTTCAATCAGTAATTAGTTTAGATAGTCTTTCAAATAAAAATAACTTTTATGCGCTTGGTGCTGTAGAAAATTTAAAAGGTGAAATACAAATATTTGATAGTAAACCTAGTAACAGTTTTGTCATAGATAGTAGTTTAAAAATTAAAGATGTTTATAATCTAAAAGCTGCCTTATTAGTTTATGCGGAAGTTGAAACGTGGAATGAATTTAAAATTGAAAATATATTAACTAAAGATGATTTAGAGAACGCTATTTCTGAAACTGCAAAAAGCAATGGTGTTAAATTGGGCAACCCATTTCCTTTTCTTTTAGAAGGCAAGATCAAAGAGCTGGATTGGCACGTGATTAATTGGAAAGATAGTGACGCAATTCACAACCATAAAAAACATAAAGAATCTGGATTAAATGGGAAACTAAATAATGTAGATGTCAAAATTATTGGATTCTATTCTACAAAACATAAAGCTGTTTTTACGCATCACACGACCAACATGCACATGCATTTTAAAACAGACGATAATACTGTTGCTGGACATATTGATGATTTGTTATTAAGTAATACAATAACATTAAAACTACCAAAACAATGAAGCAAACCCTTTACATAAAAAACATGGTATGCAATAGGTGTAAATCTACTGTATTACATGAATTAGATACTTTGGGTTATAACATAAAATCGGTAGAATTAGGGCAAATTATTCTTAACGAGAATATAGGTAACCAATATTTAAAATTGGAGGAAGCGTTAACAAAACACGGTTTTGAGATTATAAAAGACGAAACAGAAGTATTGATAGAAGGAATTAAAATTGAACTGATAAAAAAAATTGAAAACCAGGACAAAGACAATCTTTCTTCCTTTTTAACAAAACGATTTAATAAATCCTATTCAGGTTTAAGTAAAGTATTTAGTAAAACTGAAGGAATAACCATTGAGAAGTATGAAATTAATTTAAAGATTGAAAAAGTAAAAGAACTGATACAATTAGGATTGTTGAATTTTTCACAAATAGCTTATAGTCTAGATTACAATAGTAGTGGGCATTTGGCGAGACAGTTCAAAAATATAACAGGAATGTCAATGACTGTATTTAAAAATCTGCAAAAATGGGACAGAAAACCTATAGACAAAATTGTGTAAGGATTATCCGAAATTGTACAAATGATGATGAAAAGCGATAGCTAATTTTGAATTATAATTCAAAAATATAAGAAAATGAAACACACTTATCACATACACGGAATGACCTGCAACGGTTGTAGAACTCATGTTGAAAATACACTTTCAAAAGTTGATGGTGTTTCTCAAGCTGCTGTTGATTTAGAAAAGGCTGAAGCTATAATCGAAATGGAATCTCATATTCCTATTGAAACATTTCAAGAAGCTTTGAAAAAAGATGGTGACAGATATAGCATCCATAATCAAGGTGAACATCATCATACTTCAGCGGACAAAAACGAAAAGGAACAAAAAGGAAAAGGAACAGGCACGTTTTATTGTCCTATGCATTGCGAAGGTGAAAAAACCTATGATAAAGCTGGCGATTGTCCCGTTTGTGGTATGGACCTAGTTGAAGAACAAAATCTGTCTACTGCATCTTCAACTCAATGGACGTGCCCAATGCACCCAGAAATCGTGAAAGATGAATCGGGTTCGTGTCCTATCTGCGGAATGGATTTAGTACCAATGGAAGCAGGTGATTCTGAAGAAGATAAAACCTATAAAAAGCTATTAAAGAAGTTTTGGATTGCAGTCGCTTTTACGGTTCCTATTTTTCTAATAGCGATGTCTGAAATGTTAGATAACAATCCATTATATAACATTTTGGAACAAAAGTATTGGAATTGGATTCAATTCGTGTTGTCAATTCCTGTGGTATTCTATGCCACTTGGATGTTCTTTAAACGTGCTTGGACATCAATTAAAACAATGAACTTAAATATGTTTACCTTAATTGGTATTGGTTCTGGTATTGCTTGGTTATTTAGTGTGTTTGCTATGGTGTTTCCAGAGGTTTTTCCAGAAGATTTTAAAACTGCAGATGGCAATGTTTTTGTTTATTTTGAAGCTACGACCGTTATTTTGACTTTAGTGTTGCTCGGTCAATTATTAGAGGCAAGAGCACATAGTAAAACTAGCGGAGCAATCAAGGAATTACTAAAATTAGTACCTTCTACAGCAACGTTAGTTGAAAATGGTGAGGACACAATTATTGCTATTGATAAAATTCAACAAGGTCAATTATTGCGTGTTAAACCAGGAGAGAAAATCCCTGTAGATGGCAGTGTTGTAGAAGGACATAGTAGCATTGATGAATCCATGATTACTGGTGAACCTATTCCTGTAGATAAGCATCTAAATGATAAAGTGAGTTCAGGAACAATCAATGGCACAAAGTCATTTGTTATGAAAGCTGAAAAAGTAGGTTCAGAAACCTTGCTTTCACAAATCATTCATATGGTGAATACGGCAAGTCGTTCTAAAGCACCTATTCAAAAATTAGCAGATAGAATTTCTAAATATTTTGTCCCAATTGTTATTTCTGTCTCTATAATTACATTTATCGTTTGGGCTATTTTTGGTCCAGAACCGGCTTATGTATTTGCCTTTGTAAATGCCATTGCTGTTTTGATTATTGCGTGCCCTTGTGCTCTAGGTTTGGCAACGCCAATGTCTGTTATGGTTGGTGTCGGTAGAGGTGCACAATCTGGTGTGCTAATTAAAAATGCAGAAGCATTAGAAAAAATGAATACCGTAGATACACTAATTGTAGATAAAACAGGAACAATAACAGAGGGAAAACCATCAGTAGAAAAAGTAAAAGCAACAAATGTAATAGATGAAAATACTTTAATACAATATATAGCCTCATTAAATCAATATAGCGAACATCCTTTAGCAGAAGCAATTGTAAACTATGGTAAATCAAAAAACACATCAATTACCAAAGTAAACGATTTTGAGGCAGTAGCAGGAAAAGGTGTTATAGGAACAGTTAATGGTAATAAAATTGCATTAGGTAATGCCAAGTTATTAGAACAGCAATCAATTTCTATTTCAGAAGATTTAAAATCTAAAGTTATAGCTGAACAAGAACAAGGCAAAACGGTATCCTATATATCAGTCGATAAAGACGCTGTTGGTTATGTAACCATTTTTGATGCGATTAAAAAAACAAGTCAAAATGCTATTCAGGAATTACAAAGAAATGGTGTTGAGGTCATTATGCTAACGGGTGATAATAAAAACACAGCAAAAGCAGTTGCTAAACAATTAAACCTCAAGCATTACAAAGCAGAATGTCTTCCAGAAGATAAATTAAACGAAATAAAAATACTTCAGCAACAGGGTAAAGTTGTAGCAATGGCTGGAGATGGTATTAACGACGCACCTGCTCTAGCTCAATCTGACGTTGGTATTGCTATGGGAACAGGAACAGATGTCGCCATAGAAAGTGCATCTATAACATTGGTTAAAGGCGATTTGCAAGGTATTGTTAAAGCTAAAAAGTTGAGTCATGGTGTTGTTAAGAATATCAAGCAAAACCTCTTTTTTGCATTTGTTTATAATGTTTTGGGTGTGCCAATTGCAGCAGGAATTTTATACCCTGTTTTTGGTATTTTGCTGTCGCCTATGATAGCGGCATTAGCAATGAGTTTTAGTTCGGTATCTGTAATAGTTAATGCTCTAAGATTAAGAAACATTAAAATATAATTTAAAAATAATAATTATGAAAAATCTAATTTTATTCGTCGCAATAAGTCTTCTATTTGTAAGCTGCAAAAATGAAGCAAAGCAAACAGAAAAAAATGAACATGAAAATCATGCACTGCCTGAAAAAGCTAAAGAACCAAAAAAGAAAGTATTAAGTCCACATACATCTGCAATGGAAATGATTGGAGATGCCCATATTCATATTGATTACTCTTCGCCAGGAGTTAGAGGTCGCATCATTTTTGGTGGTTTGGTTGGTTATGATAACGTTTGGCAAGCAGGTGCACATAATGCTACGTGGATAGAAACTAATAAGGATTTAATCATAAATGGTGAAGTGCTACCAAAAGGCAAATATGGATTTTTCACAATTCCATCAAAAGAAGATTGGACTATAATGATTAATAAAAACTGGAATCAGCATGGGAAGGACGATTATGATGAAAATGATGATGTGATAAGATTTAAAGTGACACCAAGTATTTCAGAGGAAATTACCGAGCATTTAGAATATAAAGTAAATAAGGTCAGCGAAACAGAAGGTCATATTTCTTTGGCTTGGGAAAAGGTGACAATTAGCTTTCCATTCAAAATAAATCTATAAGATGGTAAATAGGCAAGCAGCACTAAAAATCAGAAAAACACATCGTTATTTGGGTTTGTTTTTGGGAATTCAATTTTTGTTTTGGACTATTAGTGGTTTATATTTTAGTTGGACAGATATTGATGATATTCACGGTGACCAATTTAAAAACATGAACTATCAGCCTAAAGCATTTAACGAGCTCATTAGTCCATCGCTGCTTAATGTTTCAAAGGGTATCAATACTATTGAATTGAGAGATATTAATAATTCACCATACTATTGGATTAACAAAGAACAATTATACAGCGCTATCGATGGTAGTTTAAAAATTAATATCACAAAAGAAGAAGCTTTGTATATTGCAAAGCTCAATATGAAAAATGGATTAGAGGTAGAATCCATAGAGCAGATTAATGAAACAGGAAATCATCACGAGTATAGAGAAAAGCTTTTGCCCGCTTATGTGATTTCCTATAAATCTGATGAAGCTGTTAAGGCCTATGTATCTATTAATGATGGAAAGTTTCAAACAGTAAGGCATCGTAGTTGGCGTTGGTTTGATTTTTTATGGATGACACATACAATGGATTATGAAGGGAGAGACAACTTTAATACAATAGTGCTAAGAGCCTTTTCTTTTTTAGGCCTAATTACTGTATTAAGCGGATTCTTGCTATGGTTTACATCATCACTTTCAGTTAGAAAAATATTAAAACTAAATAAAAAATAAGAGATGAAAAAGATTTTAATTTATATCGCAATTTTAGCTGTTGGTCTATTTTTAGGTTGGTTGCTTTTTGGAGGTTCATCGCAATCAGAAATGAAGCATAATCACGATGCCGTTACAAAAACTAATCAAATGTGGACCTGCTCAATGCATCCACAGATTATGCAACCAGAGGCTGGTGATTGTCCTATTTGCGGAATGGATTTAATTCCTGCGGAAACTAGCTCAGAAGGATTATTGGCAGATCAATTCAAGCTAACTGAAAATGCAATGGCATTGGCCAACATTCAAACATCCATCGTTGGAACTGGTGGAACAGAAGATAATACTATCAAATTATCTGGAAAAATTATAGAAAATGAAGAAGCTAATGCCGTTCAAGTCAGTTATTTTTCAGGACGTATAGAACGTCTCAATGTGAGTTTTACTGGTGAAAAGATAAATCAAGGACAATTATTGGCTACGATTTATTCGCCAGAATTATATGCAGCCCAACAAGAACTTATTACAGCTGCGTCTTTAAAGCAATCGCAACCGGCATTATACAAAGCGGTTCGTAATAAATTAAAATTGTGGAAGCTTTCTGAAAGTCAAATCAATCAGATTGAAGAGACAGGAAAAGTCAAAGAAAACTTTCCGGTATATGCAACCGTTTCAGGTACGGTTTCCGAGAAATTAGTTGCGCAAGGCGATTATGTCAAACAAGGTGAACCGTTGCTTAAAATTGCAAATCTAAATACCGTTTGGGCAAATTTTGATGTGTATGAAAATCAAATCGATGTCTTTAAAAAAGGACAATCTATTTCTATAACCACCAATGCATATCCAAATACAGTATTTAAAGGGAATGTAGATTTTATAGATCCTGTTTTAGATACTAGAACACGAACTGTAAAATTAAGAACAGTTCTTAATAATAAAGAGGATGCATTTAAACCAGGTATGTTTGTTGAAGGTTACGTAAAAGGACTCACTTCGATTAAAGAACAAGGAGTATCGATTCCATCATCAGCTGTTTTATGGACGGGAGAACGCTCTGTGGTGTATATAAAAACAAATCCAAATCAACCTGTTTTTGAAATGCGTAAGATTACTTTAGGCAATCAAATTGGAAATAATTATGAGGTTTTAGAGGGTTTGAATAGTGGTGATGAAATCGTGACTAACGGAACTTTTACGGTTGATGCAGCTGCGCAATTACAAGGAAAAAAGTCCATGATGAATGCATCAGGTGGTAAAGTCATGACTGGTCACGAGGGGCATCTTGGTTCGGAAAAGGCCGCTTCAGCTAATCATGATAAGCCTTCCAATATGAATAAAAGAATAGACGTATCTAAAGACTTTCAAAATCAATTGAATGTGGTTTTTAATGATTATATCAAATTGAAAGATGCTCTCGTTAAAGATGATTCAAAAAACGTCAAGACAGAATCAAAAAAACTATTGGATAATTTATCTAAAATTAATAGGAAACTAGTAACCGATAAGGAAGCGTATAACCACTGGATGTCTTTAGAAAAAGATATAAAAGCATCAGCAATTTCAATTTCAGAAACATCTAAACTTGTATCACAAAGAGCCTATTTTAAAAACCTGTCTGCACACTTAACAAATGCTATTGAAGTATTTGGCATCAATAAGAAGGTATATCATCAATTTTGTCCAATGGCAGATGACAATAATGGAGCCTATTGGTTGAGTAAAGAAGAAAAAGTAATCAATCCTTATTTTGGAGATGCTATGCTCACCTGTGGAGAAGTAAAACAAATCATAGAATAATAAAACAATTAATAATACATAAATTTTTAAACCATGAACAGAGTAATTTTAAGTGTAGCTATTTTAGCTTTAGTAAGCGTAACAAGTTGTAAAAACGAAACCAAAGAAGCAGCAGAAACCACAACAACTGAGATGTCACAAGATTTGGCTATGACAGACATTTCATTTGGAGTAAGAGGTAATTGTGGTATGTGTAAAAAAACAATCGAAAAAGCGGCTAATAATGTTGAAGGAGTGACCAAGGCAACTTGGGATGTTGACAAAAAGAAAATAGATGTGTCTTTTGATGACGCCAAAACAGATGCCATGGCAATTCATAATGCGATAGGAGCATCAGGTTACGATACCGAAAAAGTTGCAGGTAGCGAAGATGCTTATAAAGATTTGCCAGGATGCTGCAAATACGATCACGATATGGAGATGAATCAAAATGATTAGGTAGCATATTGATTTAAAAACATAGAAAAAGTAATTACTTATTTAGATTTTTAGAAAGTAAAATAATACCTAGATTTAGCCATATTTAAATAAAATAAATTTGAAATATTTCTTGTACCTTTTATTGTGCTTTCCAATCATTGTATTTTCTCAAGAAAAGTTAGAAGGGATAGTTACCGAAGCAACTTCGGATAATAAAATTTTTCCGCTTGCTGGTGCCAACGTGTTTTGGCTTAACACATCAGTAGGAGCAGTGACCGATATTGAAGGGAAGTTTAGTATCCCTTATCAACCGAGTTATAAGAAGCTGGTCATTAGTTTTGTTGGTTTTAAAACAGATACGCTAACGATTACTAGGCCTAGGTATATAAAACATATGCTTGAAGCTACAAGTGATTTGGATGAAATTACCTTAACTGCAAGAAAGCAAGCGACGTCGAGATCATATATGTCTGCTCAAAACATTATGACGATAAGTAGCGATGAGCTTTTAAAGGCGGCCTGTTGTAATTTATCTGAAAGCTTTGAAACCAACCCATCTATTGACGTAAATTTCTCAGATGCAGTAACAGGAACACGTCAAATTAAAATGTTGGGATTAACGAGCAAATATATCCTGATTACAACAGAAAATATTCCATCTATTCGAGGTGCATCGCAAGCCTTTGGATTGAGTTTTATTCCCGGAACTTGGGTAGAAAGTATTCAGATTACTAAAGGTGCTGGAAGTGTCGTGAACGGTTTTGAAAGCATTGCAGGACAAATCAATGCTGAACTTCAAAAGCCAACTTCAGATGATAAATTATTTTTGAATTTGTATGGTTCGGTAAATGGTAGGCTAGAATTGAATACCCATGTCAATACCAAAGTGAGCGATAGATGGAGTACAGGATTGTATATCCATGGAAATCTTAGAGATCAAAAATTTGATAAAAATGATGATACGTTTCTTGATGTGCCTCTTAAAAAACAAATCAACGTGATGAACCGTTGGCAGTATACCAACCCTGAAAAGGGGTATGTTAGCTTCATTAATATGAGGTATTTAAATGACAATAATCAGTCAGGTCAAATAGATTTTGACCCAGATACAGATCGATTAACCACCAATGCTTGGGGAAGTGAGATTGATACCGAACGTTTTGAAGTTACTACAAAGTTTGGTTATGTGAATCCAGAAGTGCCTTGGCAAAGTTTAGGGGTGCAATTGGCGTTTAGCAATCATAATCAGGAATCGTATTTCGGATTAAACCAATACGATATCAAGCATAGTAGTGTATATTCTAACGCGATTTATAATTCGATTATTAGCGATTCTCGCCATAAAATAAAAACAGGTATCGGTTTTACTTATGATTATTATGATGAGTTTACGCTCGATACAAAATTTGAGCGCAGTGAGCGTTCGGCTGGAGCATTTTTTGAGTACGCTTACGACGATTTAGATAAATTGACCTTAACAGCAGGTTTGCGTTTTGATACACATAATTTATTGGGAGAGTTCATCACACCACGCTTACATGCAAGATATACACCTTGGGAAAAATCAGCAATTAGAGCGTCTATAGGTCGAGGAAAACGTAGTGCTAATATTTTTGCTGAAAACCAAAGCATTTTTGCAACATCGAGAACGATTAATATTTTAAATTCTGGCGGAAATATCTATGGATTAGATCCTGAGATTGCATGGAATTACGGTATCTCATATTTACAAGGCTTTAATCTCTTTGACAGAAAAGCAGATATTACATTTGATTTTTATAGAACCGAATTTAAGAATCAAGTGGTGGTTGATTGGGAAAATCCAGAAGAAGTTAATTTCTATAATTTAGAAGGTGATAGTTTTGCGAATAGCTTTCAAGTTGAATTGAATTATAATGTATTTGAAGGTTTCGATTTTAGAACGGCCTATAAATATTATGATGTGCAAACTGATTATACCTCTGGAAGACAGACGAAGCCATTAATTCCAAAACATCGTTTTTTCGCAAATACCTCCTATGAAACACCAATTAAAGAAGGTGAATTTGCACGTTGGAAATTTGATGTCACCTATAATTGGTTGAGCGAACAGCGTTTTGCATCAACAGCTTCTAATCCAATTGAGTTCAGGTTGCCAGATGAATCACCAACCGTTGGGACTTTAAACGTTCAGGCGACTAAAGTGTTTTCTTCTAAATTTGAAGTATATTTAGGTGGTGAAAATATCACAAATGTAAGACAGAGTGATCCAATTTTAGGTGCAGATGACCCTTTTGGTTCAAATTTTGATACTACGTTTGTATATGGTCCAATTTTTGGAAGTATGTATTACGCAGGATTGCGATATAAAATAAAATAACAGGTTCTTGCGAAAGCAGAAATCTCATAACACAAAAACAATTATCTCATGAAATTAATTAACATAGCAAAAAAAACAATTTTAGTATTAGCAGTATTAATAACAACAGTCACATTTGCTCAAGATAAAAATGCTAGAGCTTCATTAGAGGTCGATGGTGTGTGTTTGATGTGTAAAGAGCGCATCGAAAAAGCAGCCATCAGAACTAAAGGTGTGAAATCTGCTATTTGGAATGTGGACACTCACGAACTCAAACTGATTTTTGACGAACGTAAGACCAATTTAGATTCGATTAGCAAAAAAATTGTAGCGGTTGGTCATGACACTAAAGCGTTAAAGGCAGCAGACGAAGCTTATGCAACGGTTCATCCATGTTGTAAATATCGTGATGAAGAGGTTCAAGAAGATCACAAGAATTAGGATTATATTAACCTCATAAAATTTTAATGCCACTTTTTAAGTGGTATTTTTTTTGTTAAAAATATTTTCGGTATGATTGTTGTAACCAATTTCCTGTTAAAAAATGTTAACAGTTGAAACCTTTCGTTATGAAAAAATTTTTGTGCCTATTTACCATTGTAATATTTATGTGTTTCAGTTGTAATTCTGATGATGATTTAAATGACGAGGTTCTCAATGAAGAGCAAGAGATCGATCTTACAGCTTTTTTAGAAGATGAAATTCCACAATTTACTGGATTGTTAAACAATGAAGTGCTTTCAATGAAATTTGGACCGTCTGCTTATCAAATAGCTTCATCTTTTTCTAGTAATCCAGACGATGATTCCCAGAGACTTTTGCAATCAGCATTGATAGAAAATAGTGGTGATAATTATTTTAAATTAATCACACCATTTTTTGATGTTGATTCTCAAGAAGAATTCAACGGTGTTTTTGGTTTAGGTAATAAAGATATAGGTTATTATTATGATGATTTCTTTTTTGATTTTCAAATTGATGGGGAACGATATCAAACGTGTGGACCTCAAGATGGTGGTGAATTAGAGGTTCTTCAAGTTCAAGAAATTACTGATGCAGGAAACATGACTTTTTTATTCGTTTGGTTTAAGCTAAGCAATTTAAATTTAGTTGATTACTGTACGTTAAATAATGATTATGTATTGGAGGAGGGGTTAATCTTAGCGAGATTCTACGGATATAATTAATTATAAGATTACAGATTTTCTTTTATTCAATCAATTTTCAAAATAACAAAACATTAATTTTAAAACCTTATTAACTATGAGAATTTTTTTTAAAGTACTTCTTTCGTTATGTATTGCCATTTCATTGTCTTCTTGTGATGATGATTCAATGGATAATCCCGTAACCAATAATGAAGAGTTAACATCCATTGTAGAAGTGGTCTCCCTTGGGAGCAATACTACAGCAACGAGAACTTATACGATTAATAATAGTTTAAATACTCAAATTAATACCGAAAATGGAACTAATCTAATACAAACATTTACAGATGGCAAAATGACGATGATACAATATTTTAATAATGGCGGTGCATTAACAGGAACTCAGACTTATACATATGATTCAAATGATCGTATTGTTAGCGATTCAAGTATATCATTAACGGCTAACCAAACAATTAATAGAACATACGAATACGTTGGTAACCAAATTCTAGCGACTAGGACCGAGTTGGAAAATGATGGAACAGTTACAGATGAAGGCTCGTCCATTTTTACATTAAATAACAATAATCAGATAATAAAATCTGAAAGTGTAGATTATAATTTTTCTTGGGAGGCTACATATACAAATGGAAATTTATCAACTTTTACTGATTATGTGGGTAATACAATTCAAGGATCTGCTTTATTTTCTTACACGACAGAGTTAGCTTCTATTCCCTATCAAAAAGAGCGTTATAGATTTGGATCTGAATGGCGTAATAATATTATGTTAACGGAAACAACAAATTATTCATTTAAACAATTAGCAGAATTAGGTAATAATTATTTAACAAATTACACTTACACCTTAAGCTCAGATCCAAGTATGACGATTACTTTAACAGCAAGCTACGAATTTGATGATTTGGGAAGACTAATGAATCAAACAAAGAATAAAATGTTTTTTCAGACTGCAATTAATCGCGTTTTAACTTATCAATTTGAATAACTTAGTTACACTAAAAAAATAAAGCCTTTGATTTTCATCAAAGGCTTTATTTTTTTAGTTCTCACATAAGAGTGAGATAATTTATCTGTGGCCATTGGCCACTACATCATTCCTGGCATTCCGCCTCCCATTGGTGGCATTCCTCCTCCAGCAGCTTCTTCTTTGATATCAATCAAAGCACATTCTGTAGTTAAGATCATTCCAGCAACCGATGCTGCATTTTCTAATGCGATACGTGTTACTTTTTTAGGATCTATAATTCCTGCTTTAAGCATATCAACATAGGTTTCAGATTTAGCATCAAAACCGAAGTCTTTTTTACCTTCTAATACTTTATTGATAACCACTGATCCTTCACCACCAGCATTTTCAACGATAGTTCTTAATGGTGCTTCTATAGCTCTTGCTACGATTTGAATTCCAGTTGTTTCGTCTAAGTTTTCTGTAGTGATTTTTTCAAGTACAGATATTGCTCTTACTAAAGCAACGCCTCCTCCTGCAACGATACCTTCTTCAACAGCGGCTCTTGTTGCATGTAATGCATCATCAACACGATCTTTTTTCTCTTTCATTTCAACTTCACTAGCTGCACCAACATAAAGTACTGCAACACCTCCAGCTAATTTAGCCAAACGCTCTTGAAGTTTTTCTTTATCGTAATCGCTTGTTGTTGTCTCAATTTGAGCTTTAATTTGATTCACTCTTGCTTTGATATCAGAAGATTTTCCAGCACCATTTACAATCGTTGTATTGTCTTTATCAATCATTATCGATTCTGCAGTTCCTAACATAGATAAGTCTGCGTTTTCAAGAGAAAAACCTCGTTCTTCTGAAATTACAGTGCCACCAGTTAAGATAGCGATATCTTCTAACATAGCTTTTCTTCTGTCACCAAATCCTGGAGCTTTTACAGCTGCAATTTTTAATCCACCACGTAATTTATTAACTACTAAAGTAGCTAAGGCTTGACCTTCTACATCTTCCGCTACAATAACTAATGGACGACCAGATTGTGCTACTGGCTCTAATATTGGAAGAATCTCTTGTAAGTTAGAAATCTTTTTATCGAATAATAAAATGTATGGATTTTCTAAATCGGCAATCATTTTGTCAGAATCGGTCACGAAGTAAGGTGATAAATACCCTCTGTCAAACTGCATACCTTCAACAACGTCAACGTATGTTTCCATACCTTTAGCCTCTTCAACAGTAATGACACCTTCTTTTCCTACTTTACCAAAAGCTTTGGCAATCAAATCACCAATAGTATCATCATTATTTGCTGAAATTGCAGCAACTTGCTTGATCATTGCTGAGTCACTTCCTACTTTTTTAGCTTGTTTATCTAAATCTTTTACGATTGCCAGAACCGCTTTGTCAATACCACGTTTTAAATCCATTGGATTTGCACCAGCAGCAACATTTTTTAATCCTTCTTTTACGATGGCTTGTGCTAAAACTGTAGCAGTAGTTGTTCCATCACCAGCTAAATCGTTGGTTTTTGAAGCGACTTCTTTTACCATTTGAGCTCCCATATTTTCAAGCTCATTATCAAGCTCTACTTCTTTAGCAACTGTTACACCATCTTTAGTGACTTGTGGCGCACCAAATGATCTACTAATAATTACGTTACGACCTTTTGGTCCTAGAGTTACTTTTACTGCATTTGCTAATGCATCGACACCACGTTTTAATCCGTCGCGTGCTTCAATATCAAATTTTATATCTTTTGCCATGTTTTTTGCTTTTGGCCTTTAGCTTTTTGCTATTGGCTTTGTTTGTGTTTTCTTTTAAATTTTGCTCATAGCCAGAGGCTAACAGCTAATTGCAATTTATATAATCGCCAATATGTCGCTTTCACGCATGATGAGGTAATCTTTACCTTCTAACTTTAATTCTGTTCCAGCATATTTTCCGTAAAGAACGGTGTCTCCAGATTTTACTGTTACCGGTTCATCTTTTGTGCCTTTACCAACAGCGACAACTTTTCCTTTTTGTGGTTTTTCTTTAGCGTTGTCTGGAATAATAATTCCTGAAGCTGTTTTAGTTTCAGCTTGCACAGGCTCAATAAGAACTCTGTCTGCTAATGGTTTAATGTTTAAGCTCATTGTTGTATATGTTTTATAATTTATTAATGTTTAACGCATAAGCGTTATGCTAAAAATGTGCCAACAGCGTATAACTGACAAACTTGCAGTTTGGTGAGTGGTTATTGGTGAAATACTAAAGACCCACAAAATTTAGCATAAAAAAAATGCCAACTAAAAAGCTGGCATTTCATATGTATGTTTTGTATCAATTATTCGATAGAGTCTTCAGGAGTTACAATGTTCTCTGTTGCTGTATCAACTGGAGTAGTTACAGGAGTTGTTATTACTGGTTCGTCACCACTAATCACTTTAGATTCTGAATTGCCTCCTGCTCCAGGAATAGCAAAATTTGAAGCTAGTATTAATGCTAGCAATAACGTTGCTAAAGCCCAAGTACTTTTATCTAAAAAGTCGGTTGTTTTCTTAACACCACCTAATTGTTGTGTGCCACCACCACCAAATGATGATGATAATCCTCCACCTTTAGGGTTTTGTACCATGACAACAACCACTAGTAAAAATGAAACTATAACGATTAGGATTAAAAATATAGTAAACGTATTCATTAGTTCTTTGTATTATTTTCTTGTAATTCTTTTACTGCTTTAATTTGGTCTGCAAAGAAACCACTTTTTTCTGGATATTTCAAACTTAAAATTTTATAAGATTGAATTGCCTTCTCATAGTTGTTTTGCTCTAAGTAAATTCTGGCAAGCGTCTCAGTCATTAATCCATCGTTAGCAGCTTTATCACTGGGCTCTAAATTGATTTTTGGTATTTCTTTTGAAGGTATAATTTTAGGGTTGCTCGCCAAAAATTTATCTATAAGTTCAAATTTTTTGCTTTTTTCACTTACGGTTTCAGTAGAAGAAACATCATTTTTGATTTCTGATGTATCGTTGGGTAAACTTGAAATTGTTGCGGTTTCAGTTCGCTCTATAGGTTTAAAGCTTGTGATTTTGAGCCATTCGGTAAATGAATGTGTTTCTTGTTTATCAAATTCTAAAGGTTTACCAATTTGAAGTTTTTCTTCTGGAGTTTCTTTAATGTCTTTTGCATCAATATCTAAAATTACCTGTTCTGGAGTCGCACTTGCTAAGGATAAAAAATGTGATATATCTTCAGGTTTCACCTTTTGTTCAAAGAGGTCTGGATCTAAAACGCCTTGAGTGTTTTTAATATGTTGTTTTAATGCGTCATCAATAATAACACTTCTATCTACCGAAATGTCATCAAGTTCATTAACAGCTATGTCTTTTAAATGCTCGGAGTTTTGTTTTATAATTTGAGATATTTCGTTTTGATTAAAAGCTTCTGATGTAATATAATCAAACAAAATACTGCGATCAGTTGTGTATGCTGCCGTTGTTTTTAATTCGGTATTGTACTTGTAACTCTCTTTACTTTTAAGTCCTTTAAGGTATAGTGCTCTTGCGGACTGAAAATAGGGATATTGAGCAATGAGTTGATGCAAATCAGTAGTTTGCTCCACAGTTATTTGCTGTGGATTTTGAAGGAGGTGCGTAAAATGTGTTGTGTTCAATTTTGTAATTTATCTGTTAATATTTTGAGCGTTGTGCTTTAGCATTACCACTTTGCTAAAGTTTCATTAAAAATATCTTGTGTTATACGTTCAAAAATTTCTTCATGAGCCGCGTCTTTTTGTGCACCTTGTAATAGTATACTGCCTCCATAATCGAAAAAGAATGAAAAACGTTTTTCAAATTCTTCGTCAGGTAGATCTTTATCAAAAAAGCGCACGTTTACGGATACTGATAATCTGTTTTGTGCTGCTGTATTATCGGCTTGCGCAGTTTGAGGAGAAATACGATACTCGACAATTTCGCCTTCATACACCAAATCTCCGTTGGTAGTAGTGAGGTTTAAGTTTGTTTGATTGACAATCAAATCTTGAAGTGCCAAGGTGAAATCACGATCAAATCCAGGCTCTATAAGATCTGCTGTATTTTGAAAATAATTGACTTGGAATGTTTCAGCTTTTAAATCTTGAATTCCTGTAAATGAATATGGTCCGCAACCAAAAAGGATGACAGAACATAAAACGAGTACTATGTGTTTAAATAATTTCATTAGTAAGTGTTAGGACGTTTCATCGTGATAAATGCAAAAATATAACTTCCTTCTATAGTGAATGATGTCGTGATTAATCGATAACCCTTATAATGTTTTTCATTGATTAAGTCTTCGGCTTCTTTTCTAATAGCTTCTGAGCTATTTGGTGAAAACGACATTCTTAGTCTAAATATTTCTACAGCTTTCATGTGCTTTGTTGATGATTTTCAATTTCAAAAATAAACTTTTAAAAATCTGATTGTCATAAAATTTTCAAAAATTCTTTAATCTGGAATTTCATCACCTTGATAGTAATATTTTGAATAGAGGCTTTCACTTTCAAGTACACCTAAAAAATAGTTCTGAGCTGTAGATTCTGTAGGTAATCCTAATGCATTAAATTCATATGTAAATTCAATGCTTTCTGGGTTTTCTCCAAATGCAGGAATGCCATTTCTATTATTAATAGAAAAAAAGTTTTTGTTTAATAAAAGAGAATATTGACTTAAAAAAGGAGCTATGTTAACGATATTTGTTGAACCTTGAAATAATGGATTTGTTAGCATGTCATATTCTGGGTAACTTGGTGAATCATAAGTACCATAAGATTCAAGTAAATTATTTGAAAAATGCCAAAGGATATGAGAATAGCAGTATGTATTCAATTCATCTGATAAATTTCGAATTACTTGATGGTCAGTACAGGCATATGTAACTTGTCCATTCATGTCTTCAACGTAATAACCGAAACTAAATTCTTGTTCAGGTATCTCTAAAGTTGGTTCAGGGCCTGCATAATAACTAGTGTCATCGATATAAAAGTTGTTGCCATTAACAGGAAGTGTATAACCATTTACAGGAACGTAATTCAAAATATCTGGGTTGTATGAAAAGGTGCGATCTCCAACACTTTGGATTTTACTTTCTGAAGTATAAGAAATATCAATACTTTCAATTGGTGTATTTTCAGAATCACTTATGGTAATATTAATGAGTCTGTTTTCTGAATCAAAATTACTGGTGTAACTGGTATTGCTATCAAGCAAATTAACTACTTTGGCAATTCTGCCATTTGAGTCAAAGCTATATTTATATCTTACTTCTCCTGAAAAGTCTAAACGATGATATTCTGTAATAACTAAAGGATCAAATTCAATGTTGATTTCAGTTTCATCATTTTCTAGATTACCATCAGAATCATCACCATTATCACTAACATCAGAAAGGCTTACATTTTGTGGAGTCATAGCCTCTACTGTTACCGAATAGCGAAATCCATCAGCATCCACTTCATTTTGGGTAATTGTAAAACTAGTATTGTAAGTAGCAATTTCTCCAATCTGAATAGACTCCATTGAACTTCCTAGGGAGGCACTTACGAAAACGGGTGATGTATCGAGCTCAAGTGAATTATTTAAAAAATCATGTAATGAACTGGCAAGAGATATACTAGTTAAAGTTGCATCTCCAGTATTTTCAATTGAAATGGTATATTCAATAATATCATCAACACCAGTAATGCCATTGCCTTCATCAATTACAGATGCAGTTACGGTTACTTTTAAAGCGGAAATTTCACCCACTATTGAATCAGAATTATCTGAAGAACTACAAGACGCAAGTAATAAAGAAGCGAATAGAAATGCGATAAGTAATCTCATTATAAATGATTTATGTTCTCTTTAAAGGTAATATAAATTTATAAATCATATTGCTTAATTTTTCTATAAAGCGTTCGTTCACTGATACCGAGTTCGGCAGCTGCTAATTTGCGTTTGCCTTGGTGACGCTCGAGTGATTTTTTAATAAGCTCCAGTTCTTTGTCATGTAAAGATAGGGTTTCTTCCTCTTCAATTTCTTCTGCAAAATAGTACTTATCTTGGTTTTTTTCTTCGGAATCGAAGTTGTCTTCGGTTTGCTCAGGAATTGCTAATACCTCTAAATCTTCAAACTCTTCTCTGTAATTATCTTTTTGAGGTTCTCCATATATTTTCTGAATCAAACCTTCGTTATCTTTTTTAACTTCGGAAGCATTGCCGTTTTTCATCAACTCCATCGTTAACTTTTTGAGATCATTTAAGTCGCTTTTCATATCAAAAAGGACTTTGTATAAAATCTCACGTTCGTTACTGAAATCGCTTTCAGATTTTGATGTGCTAATGACAGCTGGAAGATTATTACTTCCGTTAGGTAAATAGCCTCGCAGTGTTGAAGCGCTAATCGTTCGGTTTTGTTCTAGTACTGAAATTTGTTCAGCCGCATTTCGCAACTGACGAATATTACCATTCCAACGGTGTTTTTGTAAAATAGGAATGGCATCATCCATTAATTTAATGGTTGGCATTTTATATTTCAAAGCAAAATCACTCGCAAATTTTCTAAACAATAAATGAATATCCTCTTTGCGCTCGCGAAGTGGCGGAATATTAATATCAACCGTACTTAAACGATAGTATAGGTCTTCACGAAACTTCTCTTTTTTGATGGCTTCAAACATATTGACATTAGTTGCAGCAACGATTCTTACATCGGTTTTTTGAACCTTACTAGAACCAACTTTAATGAATTCGCCATTTTCAAGAACACGCAATAAACGCACTTGAGTTGTTAATGGTAATTCACCAACTTCATCTAAAAAAATGGTACCACCATCAGCGACTTCAAAATAACCATTACGTGTTTGAGTAGCTCCCGTAAAAGCGCCTTTTTCATGACCAAAAAGTTCACTATCTATAGTGCCTTCTGGTATAGCTCCACAGTTAACAGCAATATATTTACCGTGTTTGCGATGTGATAATTGGTGGATGATTTTAGGAATGCTTTCCTTTCCAACACCACTTTCTCCAGTGACTAATACCGAAATATCTGTAGGCGCAACCTGTATCGCTTTTTCAATAGCTCGGTTGAGTTTTTGGTCGTTTCCTATAATTCCGAAACGTTGTTTTATGGCTTGTATTGATTCCATTTATTATTTAATTATTTTTTGAATATCCCACAGCTTCTCCTAAAAGTGTCGCAGTAGTGCAATCTAAAACCTTGACTTTTACTAATTCTCCAATTTTATAGTGTTCTTTCGGAAACACAGCCACAATATTCTGGGATGTTTTTCCAGACCACTGCTCGTTCGATTTTTTAGATTCACGTTCAATAAGGACTTCTACTTCGGTGTTTACATAGTGTTTGATTTGAACAGCGCCAAGTTCACGTTGTAATTGCACAATTTCTGCGAGGCGTCTTTTTTTAACATCTTCTGGAACATCATCTTCTAATTTTCGTTCTGCCATCGTTCCTGGACGTTCAGAATACATATACATGAATCCAAAGTTGTACTTAACATACTGCATTAAACTTAATGTATCTTGATGGTCTTCTTCTGTTTCCGTAGGGAAACCAGCAATCATATCTTGGCTAATTGAACATTCTGGAAGTATACGTCTAATGTTATCTATAAGTTCAAAATATTCCTCTCTTGTATGCAAACGATTCATTTCTTTTAAAATGCGATTACTTCCGCTTTGAACAGGTAAATGAATGTGTTTGCAAATATTATCGAATTTCGCCATGGTTTCAATAACATTCATATTAAGGTCTTGTGGATTGCTTGTAGAAAAACGAATTCGCATTTCTGGTTGCGTTTTGGCGCACAACTCTAATAACTGTGCAAAATTTACAGCAGTTGCTTTTTGCATATCGTTAGCTTTAGCAAAGTCTTTTTTGAGTCCGCCGCCATACCATAAATAACTATCTACATTCTGTCCTAACAGTGTAATTTCTTTAAAACCTTTCTCCCAAAGATCATTAACTTCTTCAATAATACTTTGAGGATCACGACTACGCTCACGTCCTCTTGTAAAAGGAACAACGCAAAACGTACACATATTATCACAACCGCGAGTAATGGATACAAGCGCAGAGACACCATTACTATTTAATCTTACAGGAGAAATGTCGCCATAAGTTTCGTCTTTTGAAAGTATAACGTTTATCGCATCTCGACCTTCATCAACTTCAGCTAACAAGTTTGGTAAATCTTTATAGGCATCTGGACCAACAACCAAATCAACAATTTTTTCTTCCTCTAAAAATTTGGTTTTTAAACGTTCTGCCATACATCCTAAAACGCCAACTTTCATTTTTGGATTGATACGTTTTACAGCATTATATTTTTGGAGGCGTTTTCTAACGGTTTGTTCTGCTTTATCCCGAATGGAGCAGGTGTTCACTAAAACTAAATCGGCATCTTCGAGGTTTTGAGTTGTATTAAATCCTTGTTCAGAAAGTATGGATGCTACTATTTCACTATCGCTAAAATTCATGGCGCAACCATAACTCTCTATAAAAAGTTTACGGGTATTGTCTTTTTTATGGTCTAAAATTAAGCTTTCGCCTTGTTTATTTTCGTCAATTGTTTTCTTCATAGCATTTCCTCAGACCAGCAACTCTTTTTAATGTGTTCAATACTGGTCAATAAGCATGCAAAGATAGGATATTTAAAAAATTATGACAAAGTGACAGTGTGTTAATTTTCTTGAAAAGAATAATTACATTTGATGCTACTAAGAAAATAATAAACTAATGGCATTTCAAGACATTCAAAATAAAATACAGAACGCTCAAAATTTAGACTTTGGGAAAATTTTAGATCTCTCAATTAATCTGTTTAAAGAAGTATGGCTCAAAGGGTTTTTAATGATTTTAATTATTATGGTTTTTGGAGGTATTACAGCCTTTTTATTAGTTGCTATTGGTCTTATTCCTAATCCTTATGATGTTGCGGGATATGAGGAGTATAGTGTGTTTACGTCTTATAGTAAAAATGCATTTAATAATTTGCCTCAAACGATATTGCTAAGCCCTGTGGTTTTTGGAATGATGTCTGGCTTTTATAGAATGTGTAAACAAGTTGATTTAAAGGAGCCTCAAAATGATGACATGTTTTATTTTTTTAAAGGTGACCACTTAAGAAAAGTTTTTATGCTTGGTTTAATCTATGCTTTAATTGCTTCAGTAGCACAAGCCTTATTTTTATTACCATATATCTATGCTTTTATTCCATTGTCGTTTTTTTCTGTAATTTTTGCTAATAATCCAGAGTTGAGTGAGACAGAGATTGTTAAACTCAGTTTCAGTTTAGGAACCGAGAAGTGGTTTATAACTTTTGGTTCAATGTTCGTAACTGGAATTATGGGTATGCTTGGGATTGTTGCCTGTGGAATAGGACTGTTGTTCACAATTTCTATTGTTTATCTTCCAGTGTATTTTATTTATCGTGATGTTGTAGGTTTTGAGGATGATAATGAAATTCAATACATAGGAAGAGAATAAATTAATATTATAACAGATACCAGATTTATTGTTTTTTTTTCAAATTTAACGCAACCTTTTTTTTGTTTTTGTATCTATTAAGAAATACTATTATATGAAGTTTACTAAAATTATTTCAGCATGCTTTTGTTTTGCATTGCTTTTAATGAGCACACAGTGTGATGAGGATGATGATATGGCTCCTGAACCTTGCGGCCAGACCGTTGTTGTTGATTCTGGGTTTTATGAATCTGCTGAATCTGCTTCTTATGAGTTAATTAACGCAGAAATAAATGACAATTGTTTAATCGTAAATATTTCAGCCAGTGGTTGTGATGGTAATTCTTGGAGTGCCGTTTTAGTAGATTCAGGTGCTGTGGCAGAATCATCGCCAGAGCAGCGTTTTTTGAAATTTGTGTTTTCTAATGACGAAGAATGTTTAGCAGTAATTACTCAAGAGCGCTCTTTTGATTTATCGGCAATACAAGTTGATGGCAGCACTGACATTATTTTAAATATTGAAGATTTTCCTGAAGCACTAACTTACACTTATTAATTTACCGCAACATTTCCACAACATACGCATTGTAAGCCTAATTTATATTAGGCTTTTTTTATGCAATTTTCATAGATTAAATCACCAGTTTTATGGATAAAATACAATCGAAATTCACTAAAATTAGGAAGATAACTTTTTTTTGACATACATTTGTAGCCTTAAAAAATCATATATGCCGAAGAATTTAGTCATTGTAGAGTCACCAGCAAAAGCCAAAACCATAGAAAAATTTCTTGGAAAAGATTTTAAAGTAGAGTCTAGTTTTGGTCATATTGCAGACTTACCTTCTAAGGAATTAGGAGTTGATGTTGAAGGAGATTTTAAGCCAAAATATCAAATTTCAAAAGATAAAAAGGATATTGTCAAAAAGCTAAAGGCACTTGCCAAAAATGCCGAAATGGTATGGTTAGCAAGTGATGAGGATCGAGAAGGAGAAGCTATTGCATGGCATTTAGCAGAGACTTTAAAATTAGACAAAGCAAAGACAAAGCGAATCGTATTTCATGAGATTACGAAATCGGCAATTCAAAAAGCGATTGAAAACCCCAGAGGTATTGATTATGATTTGGTAGATGCGCAACAAGCACGTCGTATTTTAGATAGAATTGTAGGTTACGAATTGTCTCCTATATTATGGAGAAAAGTAAAAGGTGGTTTATCAGCAGGACGTGTGCAATCGGTTTCTGTAAGATTAATTGTAGAGCGCGAACGTGATATCATCAACTTTACTGCTGAAGCATCTTACAGAATTGATGCTGAATTTTCTAATGAAGACGGTCAAACCTTTAAGGCAAAACTTCCGAAGAACTTTTCAACGAAAGAAGCGGCTTATAAATTTTTAGAATCTAACGCTCAAGCGAGTTTTAAAGTTTCGGATTTACAGAAAAAACCAGCAAAAAAATCAGCAGCAGCACCATTTACAACTTCTACATTACAACAAGAAGCCTCAAGAAAATTGGGCTATTCGGTTGGTAGAACAATGAGTAATGCACAACGCTTGTATGAAGCTGGTTTGATTACTTATATGAGAACGGATAGTGTTAATTTATCTGATGAAGCTAAAAAAGGCGCTCAAGCAGAAATTGAAGATGCTTATGGTTCAGAATTTAGTCAACCTAGAAATTACAAAGGAAAATCTAAAGGCGCACAAGAAGCTCACGAAGCGATACGACCTACAGATTTCAAAAGACATTCCGTAGATATTGAAAGAGATCAAGCGCGTTTATATGATTTAATTTGGAAACGCGCTATTGCATCGCAAATGAGTGATGCTAAATTAGAGCGAACCAACGTTAAAATTGAAGCGTCAACGCATAGTGAAACCTTTACAGCAAATGGAGAGGTGATTACTTTTGAAGGCTTTTTAAAGGTCTATCTTGAGGGTACTGATGATGAAGATACAGAACAAGAAGGGATGTTGCCAGCAATGAAGGTCAATGAAACCTTATTAAATAGTTACATCACTGCAACGGAACGTTTTTCACGTCCACCATATAGATTTACAGAAGCATCTTTAGTAAAACAATTAGAAGAATTAGGTATCGGTAGACCGTCAACCTATGCGCCAACAATTTCTACCATTCAAAATAGAAATTATGTAGAAAAAGGTGCTAATGAGGGAGAAGAGCGAGACTACTCACAAATATTACTTCAAAGCGGAAATGTTAGCGATAAGCAACTTTCCGAAAAAGTAAACAGCAATAAAGGGAAACTTGTACCAACAGATATTGGTATGATTGTTACGGATTTTTTAGTCAATCATTTTGGAGGCATCTTAGATTATAACTTTACAGCTAAAGTTGAGGCTGATTTTGATGAAATTGCAGAAGGTAAAGAAGACTGGACAAAAATGATGAAGACTTTTTATAAGAGCTTTCATCCAAAAGTAGTCGATGTTGCTGAAAATGCAGAGCGTGAATCAGGAGAACGTATTCTAGGAAAAGATCCAAAAACTGGAAAACAAGTGAGTGTGCGTTTAGGTAAGTTTGGACCAATGGTTCAAATAGGAACTGTTGACGATGAAGAGAAGCCACAGTTTGCAAGTTTGTCGCAAGATCAACAACTCACAACAATTACCTATGAAGAAGCCATGGAGCTTTTTAAGTTGCCAAAGCAACTAGGGACTTATGAAGGAGAAGAGATTGAAGTTAATAATGGACGTTTTGGACCTTATGTGAAATTTGGAAAGAAATTTGTTTCACTTCCTAAAGGAACAAACCCAATGGATGTAGAAATGGATCAGGCGATTGAGCTTATTAAAGAGAAGCAAAAAGCTGATGCTCCTATATATATGTATAAAGAATTACCTGTACAAAAAGGTAAAGGGCGTTTTGGACCATTCATAAAATGGAATAACATGTTTATTAACGTCAATAAAAAGTACGACTGGGATGATTTATCTGATGATGATATTGTAACATTGATTGAAGAAAAAATTCAGAAGGAAATAGATAAAGTCATCCATAATTGGGAAGACGAAGGTATACGTGTTGAGAAGGCAAGATGGGGAAGACACAATATTATTAAAGGAAAAATAAAAGTAGAGCTTCCAAAAACAGTCGATGTTTCTAAAATGACTTTAGAAAAGGCAAAAGCAGAAATAGAAAAGAAAGCACCAAAGAAAAAGGCGCCAAAGAAAAAAGCTGTAGCTAAAAAGAAAACGACAAAGAAGAAAACCACTACTAAAAAGTAAGACTAATGAATTTTAATTTTTTGTCTCCTGTTTCAGATGCAGTACTAGCTCATAACGAGCTATTGTCTGAGCTAGCTATTGGCAAAAAGATAAAAATTCATTCGGCTCAAAAAGGAATTCCAGATTTAGAGAATGTCAAATTAGCAATCGTAGGTGTTAAAGAAAACCGAAACGATGTTAACTATATGGGAGAAGAATTAAATTTTGACCCTATAAGAACATCATTGTATGCATTATTTCCTGGGAATTGGCATACCAGTATTGCTGATTTAGGCGATATTCCAGCAGGAGCATCTATAGATGATACTTATTATGCCTTAAGAACTATCATTTCTGTTTTAATCGAAAAAAAGATTATACCTATTATAATAGGAGGTAGTCAAGATCTAACCTATGCAAACTATCGTGCTTATGATACCATGTCACCAATGGTCAATATTGTTAATGTAGATAGTAATTTTGACTTAGGTGATGCTAGCGTGGAAATGAAAAACAATAGTTATCTTGGTAAAATTATTTTAGAGCAGCCCTATAACCTATTTAATTACTCAGCGATTGGTTATCAAACCTATTTCAATTCACAAGAGGAAATTGATTTAATGGAGAAGCTTTATTTTGAAGCTTATCGTTTGGGAGAGGTAACTCATAATATTAATATGGTAGAGCCTGTGATGCGAGATGCACATATTGTGACTATGGATTTAAAGTCTGTAAGAGCAGCAGAGGTTGGTGCAAAACAAAAGTATTCCCCTAATGGTTTTAACGGAAAAGAGATTTGTGCAATATCCAGATATGCAGGTATAAGTAATAAGGTGTCTTCATTTGGTATTTATGAGTTTAAGTCGACAAATGAATTAGAAGCAACACCAATGCTGATATCACAAATGATATGGTATTTTATAGAAGGTGTTAATTGTAGAATAAATGATGACGATTTTACGAATGAAAAAAACCATCAGAAATACAATGTATTAATTGAAGATGAGGAGTTGATTTTTTATAAAAGTATAAAAACGGGACGTTGGTGGATTGAAATACCTTTTTTACCAAATGTTAATAATAAATTAAAAAAGCATACGTTATTACCATGCACGCATGAAGATTATATGGAGGCTAGTCAAGGGAAACCACCCGAAAGGTGGTATAAAGCCTACAAAAAGAACGGGTTTTAGTAGGTTTGAATTCTAAATTATAACATTTTTTTAATCGATGAAATGTATTTTTTTTAGGATTAAGTGCAAAAAAATCGAAAAAAAATTGGTTTTTACAAAATATATAGATATGTTTACTCCCTTAAAATAATTAAGGACAACAAATTAACACACATTACAACTAAATAATTTAACCTCGAGTTTCTATGAATATTAAGAAGTTTGCATTATTAACAACTATTTTAGCCCTAATGGTTAGTTGTAACTCTGGTGATAGAGGACAGCTTGTAGGCGTTAAAGGAAAGAAATGGCATCCCGAAAAACCCTATGGTATGGTACTTGTTCCTGGTGGAGCATTTATAATGGGTAAATCGGATGACGATTTAGCTGGAGTAGAGGATGCTCCAACACGAACCGTAACAGTAAGAGCATTTTACATGGACGAAACAGAAATCACTAATGGTGAGTATCGTCAATTTGTAGAATGGGTAAGAGATTCTACTCTTAGAACCAAATTAGCAATACTTGCTGATGAAATTGGTGAAACTCCTGGGAATGGAGGTATTGGTGAATTTGCATTTAATGATGCGGATCCAGATAATATGTCTGTTTATGAAAAATACATGTACAATAACTATAGTGGTTTAGGACCAACAGGTTATGAAGGTAGAAAATTGAATCAAGATGTTGATTTGATTCTTGATACTGCTGATTATCCGGATGAGTACTATGCTGAAGTTATGGATACCATGTATCTTTCAATAGAAGAATCATACAATGGTCAACGTACTTGGGATGTAAAGAAATTTAAGTTCCAATATAAGTATATGGACATCCAAAAAGCTGCTAAAAACAGAGATTTAAGTCGTAAAGATGTCATCATTACTGAAGAAGTAGGTGTGTATCCAGATACAACGGCTTGGATTAGAGATTTCTCTTATTCATACAATGAACCAATGCACAATGATTATTTCTGGCACGATGCCTATGGAGATTATCCAGTTGTGGGTGTATCTTGGAAACAAGCTAATGCATTCTGTCAATGGAGAACATTGTATCATAATAGTTACAGAAAATCAAAAGGAAGACACTTTGTAAATAAGTATAGATTACCTTCTGAAGCCGAATGGGAATATGCGGCAAGAGGAGGCCTTCAAGGAGCAACATATCCTTGGGGTGGACCATATGCTAAAAATGACAGAGGATGTTTTATGGCAAACTTTAAACCATTACGTGGTGATTATGCTGCCGATCAAGCGCTGTATACTGTAGAAGCAGATGCCTACGAACCAAATGATTTCAACTTGTATAATATGGCTGGTAACGTTTCAGAATGGGTACAAGGATCTTATGAACCATCATCTTATGAGTATATGGCTTCATTTAATCCAACCGTAAATGATCCTGATAATGAGCGAAAAGTCGTTCGTGGAGGTTCATGGAAAGATGTAGCATATTTCTTACAAGTAAGTTCTAGGGATTATGAATATGCAGACTCTGCAAGAAGCTACATCGGATTTAGAACTGTTCAAGATTATATGGGAACAGAAGTCACTAAAAATGCTGCAACAAACTAAACAACTAAATTTAACTCAACTAAATAAATATTAATCTACTTAAGTTATTATCAACTTAAAACAAAAAATTTAAAATTATGGCACAGAAAGGAAACATTACAATCACAAACATGGTCTACGGACTAGGAGCAGCAATCGTAATTGTTGGAGCATTATTTAAAATCCAACACTGGCCTTTCGCTTCGTTAATCTTGACTATTGGTATGATTGTAGAAGCCTTGGTATTTACATATTCAGCATTTGAAAGACAACAATCAGACTTAGACTGGTCATTAGTGTATCCAGAATTAGCTGGAGGAATGATTTCAGCTAAGAAATTGAAAAAAGAAGAACCTAAAGATGCAGAAGGGTTATTATCTAAAAAATTAGATAACCTTTTAAAAGAAGCTAAAATTGATGGTGAATTAATGGCAAGTTTAGGATCTAGTATTAAAAACTTTGAAGGTGCTGCTAAGGGAATCAGCCCAACAGTTGATTCTATGAATGCACAAAAGAAATACAGCGAAGAAATGTCTTTAGCTGCTGCTCAAATGGAATCATTAAATAGCCTTTATAAAGTGCAAATGGAGTCTGCTAATCGCCAAGCTGCGATTAACGAAGAGTCTGTTATTAATGCTGAAAAATTAAAAGAGCAAATGCAATCATTAGCCTCAAACTTATCATCATTAAATGGTGTTTACGGTGGAATGTTATCTGCGATGAACAAAAACTAATTAGTTTTTAGAACTATAATTAATATTAATTAACAACTTAAAAAAACTAATTAACATGGCAGGAGGAAAATTATCTGCAAGGCAGAAAATGATTAACTTAATGTACTTAGTCTTTATCGCAATGATGGCTATGAACATGTCGAAAGAAGTCTTATCGGCTTTCGGTTTAATGGATGCTAAATTTGCTGATGCAAATGAAATGGCAAGTGTGTCTAACGAAGGAATGCTTAAAGGTTTGGAACAAAAAGCTGAAGAGAAACCTGAAGATTTCCAGACAGTTGCTGCAAAAGCTCAACAAATCAATATAGAATCTGAAAAGTTTTACGGTTATATTGAAACTTTAAAAAACAGTATCCTTTCCAAAGGAGAATATAAGGTTGATCCAAAAACTGGTAAATTGCCTTTTGAAGAAATGGATAAAACTGACATTCTTGATGAGATGTGGTTTACAGGAGATAGATTGACTAAAGATGGTCAAGAAGTGATGACTAAAATCAATGATTATAGATCTAAAGTGAAAGCAATCATTGGTGATGATGTTAAGTATAGAGATGCTATTGAAAGTTTTGAAAAGCGTTTTAGTACAGATCAAGTAAAGAATAAAGATGGAAAACCAATTGATTGGTTAGATTACCACTTTAAAGGTTTCCCAGCAATTGCCTCTTATACTAAGCTAACAGCTATGCAAAATGATGTGAAATCTACTGAGACAAACATGTACAATGTATTCTTAGGAAACACATTAGATAAAGCTATTTCTTTAAAGAATTATACTGCAATTGTAATTGCTGACAAGTCTGCATTCTTTGCAGGTGAGAAATTTCAAGGTAAAGTTGTATTAGGTAAATATGCAAATGTAAGACCAACAGGAATGAGTGTTTCTGGACAATCAATTGATTTAGAAAATGCAATTGACTCAACAGGAGCTGCACGATTAGATTTTAATGTTGGTAGTGTTGGTGAGCATGAAATCGACGGAACATTTACGTTCCTTGAAGATGGAAAAGCATTAGATATTCCAATTAGAGGAAACTACGTGGTAGTGCCGCGTCCAAACTCTGCAACGATTTCTGCAGACAAGATGAATGTTGTATATCGTGGTGTTATTAACCCTATGACCATTTCTTTTGCAGGCGTACCAGATAATAAGGTTACTGCAAATGGAGCAGGATTAAGTAAAGGTTCAGGTATGGGTAAATACAGTATGAAACCAACATCAGGACGAGAGGTTACAATTAATGTGACGGCTACCCTTGATGATGGATCTAAAGTAAGTGATAAAGCGGTATTTAGAATTAAAGATATTCCAAAACCAACTGGACAAATCAATGGTCAAAGTGAAGGTAAATTACCAAGAAACAATGTGGAGATTGGTAAAATATCTTCTGTGTTAGAAGACTTTGATTTCGATTTACCTTTAACGGTAACTAGTTTCAAAATTAAAGTGCCAGGTCAACCATCGGTAACTTGTCAAGGAAATAAACTTAATGGAGCTGCAAAAGGAGCTTTACGTAAAGCGAAGCGTGGTGCTGGAATCCAAATTTTTGATATCAAATCAAGAAGTACTGGTCCAGTTATTAAGCCAGCAACGCCAATCGTTATAGAGTTATCTAACTAATTCGACCTTTTAGAATAACCCAAATTAAATTGAAAAGATGAATTATAAATTTTTATTATCAATCATTGCCACTGTAGGTTTTACGTTTAGTATGGCTGCACAAGCAAACATTTTAAATGCCAAAGTACCTCAAGATGTAGGCAAGAAAACTGAAGCTCAGTTAGCATTAGATAACGACAAGCCTCTAGAATATGGTTATGTTGATGATAGAGACATACTGTTTTCTAAAATGACTTGGGAAAAAGTGGTTTTAGATGAACGTGTCAACTTTCCTCTATACTTTCCTGTAGATACCAATAATATTGGTAAGGAAAGACGCTCATTATATCATACATTGATTGCAGCGGTTAAAGATGGAAGAATTAAGAATGTTTATAACGATTCTTATTTTACAGAAAAAAGATCTTTAAAGGAGCTCAAAGACATCACAACTAAAATAGATACTTTAGATATTGGTTACGATCAATTAAATGCTGATGGTTATGTAGATCCTGAATATATCACGACTAGAAATATCGAAGCATTTGATATTAGCGCATACTTAATCAAAGGCCTTTGGTACTTTGATAAGCGTCATGGAGAATTAAAGTATAGAGTTCTTGGTATTGCTCCGGCAGCACCAGACATTAACTTTATTGATTCTACGGATGAAGCTAATAGAGTGCCTAATGGATTATTTTGGGTATTTTTCCCAGAAGCAAGACAAGTATTACATGAAGGAAAAGCGTTCAATAATAAAAATAGCGCAATGCCTTTAACTTTTGATCACTTGTTAAATTCTAGACGCTTTAATGGTTACATGTACAAAGAAGAAAATGTATATGGCGATAGAGAAGTAAAAGATTATGTTGCTGATAATGCATTAATGCAGTTATTAGAGTCTGATCGTATCAAAGATAAGATTCGTGATTTCGAACAAGATATGTGGTCTTACTAAGTAAAGACACATAAATAATATTAAAACGCTCACTATAATTTAGTGAGCGTTTTTATTTGCATTACTTTTGTTCTTTATGAAACAGGTTGATTACATTATTGTAGGTTGCGGATTAGCAGGAATTGCGTTTTGCGAGCAACTAAGAGCTGCAAATAAAGACTTTGTAGTATTTAATGATGCATCGCAACAATCTTCAAGAGCGGCTGCAGGATTGTATAATCCAGTGATATTAAAACGGTTTACTAAGGTATGGAATGCAAAATCTCAGCTAGAACTGGCATTGCCTAAATATAGAGCTCTTGAGAAGCTTTTAAATGTTCAGCTTGATTACCAATTACCCGTGTATCGGAAATTTGCATCTGTCAAAGAGCAAAATGAATGGTTCATTGCTTCAGATAAACCTGTATTAAGTGATTTTTTATCAACTAACCTCGTTGAGAATACGAATGAAAGTATCAACGCAAATTTTGGCTTTGGTGAAGTATTACATTCTGGTAGAATCAATACTAAACAGTTGGTGCAATCTTATAATGATTATCTTTTCAACGAAGAGAAGCTTGTTTCAGAAACGTTTCAGTATGAATTATTAACTATTGCGTCTGATTCTATTCAGTATAAAGATGTAAAAGCAAAGTATATTGTATTTGCTGAAGGTTCTGGCTTGCTTAAAAACCCATTCTTTAAGCATTTACCATTACAAGGCCTTAAAGGCGAAATGCTAACTATAAAAGCACCAGATCTGAAGATGGATTTTATTATTAAATCTTCGGTATTTATAGTTCCATTAGATAATGACTTGTATTGGATTGGTGCTACTTACGAAAGGGAAGATAAAACGAACCAAGTCACTGCTAAAGCTAAAAATGAACTTGTAGATAAAGTCAAGCAAATTGTAAATTGTGATTTTGAAGTCGTAAATCAAGTCGCAGGTATCAGGCCTACAACAATAGACCGTCGACCGTTTGTTGGTAAACATCCGGAATTTAATAATGTATTTGTGCTTAATGGATTAGGGACAAGAGGCGTGATGATTTCTCCCTATGTCGCAGAGCAACTTTTTAATTGTATTGAATTGGAAAGCCCATTAGATCCAGAAATAGATATCAATAGGTTTTAAAGGGTGCTACTTAACCTTATTCTTATCATAATTTAGAAACATATTAATCCAGATATTTCTAGAAAGCCTCATAATAATCGGACTAAAAACGATAATAGTCATCACAATAGATATGAAGGACGTAAATAATTCTGCGCTAAATACATAATGGCTAATCACAAAAGCAGCCACAGCAAAAGCAATCCCAACACCATAACTCACGTACATTGAACCGTAGAAGAACGAAGGTTCTAAGCGGTATTTCGTCTCACAATGCGAACATTTTTCATTAATTTTCAAAACATCACGAAGCACATATGGATTTTTGGTTTCATACATGGATTCTTGGTGGCATTTTGGACAAGCGCCTGTAAATATGCTATAAATTTTTGTGCCTTTTAACATGACTTAAATTTGTTTACTTTTGTTGCTTTTACTAGGCGTAAAATTAGTTTATTTGCACGCACTAAATTTAACAATTGTAATGATTATTACAATTGTAATATTTCAAAAAACTATGCTCAATATCCATAACCTTTCAATTTCCTTTCAAGGCGAATATTTATTCGAAGATATCACCTTTAAATTAAGTCCTGGAGACCGAATTGGTTTGATTGGTAAAAATGGCGCAGGTAAATCGACTATGCTCAAAATATTATCTAAAGAGTTGGAACCGGATTCTGGTCAAATTGCTGCCGATAAAAATTTAAGCTTTGGGTTTTTAAAACAAGATATTGATTTTGTGCTTGGAAGAACTGTACTTGAAGAGGCTTACGAAGCGTTCAGTGAAATCAAAGAACTGGAAGCCAAAATGGAGCACATCAACCAGCAATTGGTTGAAAGAACAGATTATGAAAGTGAAGGCTATCATCAAATCATGATAGATTTAAATGATGTACAACACCAATACGAAATTGTTGGTGGTTATAACTATCAAGGAGAAACTGAAAAAATTCTTCAAGGATTAGGTTTTAAACGTGAGGATTTCGATAAATTAACAGATACCTTTTCCGGTGGATGGCGAATGCGAATCGAACTTGCAAAGTTACTTCTTCAAAATAATGATATTTTATTACTTGATGAGCCAACCAATCACTTAGATATTGAATCTATTATTTGGTTAGAAAGTTTCTTAAAAAATTATTCGGGAGCAGTGGTTATCGTATCGCATGATAAGATGTTTTTAGATAATGTGACGAATCGTACCATTGAAATTTCGCTTGGAAGAATTTACGATTATCCAAAGCCATATTCTAAGTTTTTAATTTTGCGTAATGAGATTAAAGCGCAGCAATTGGCGTCCCAAAAAAATCAGCAAAAGCAAATCGAGCAAACTGAAAAGCTTATAGAAAAGTTTAGAGCAAAAGCGAGTAAAGCAACAATGGCACAATCGCTCATTAAAAAATTGGATAAAATTGATCGAATAGAAGTTGATCAGGATGATAATAGTGTGATGACGCTGAACTTTCCTGTTTCAGTAACACCCGGAAAAGTCGTGGTCGAAGCCGAAAATATTTCTAAAAGCTATGATGATAATCATGTACTATCTGATATTAGTTTGATGATAGAGCGTGATAGCAAAACAGCTTTTGTTGGGCAAAACGGACAAGGTAAATCAACATTGGCAAAAATTATTGTTGGTGAATTAAAACATAAAGGCCATCTAAAATTAGGGCACAATGTACAAATTGGATACTTCGCTCAAAATCAAGCTGAATATCTAGATGGGAGCAAAACTGTTTTAGATACTATGATTGATGCTGCTAATGAAACCAATAGAAGTAAAGTTCGGGATATTTTGGGGTCATTTCTATTTCGTGGTGAAGAGGCCGAAAAGTATGTGCGCGTGCTATCTGGAGGAGAACGAAATCGTCTGGCTTTAGCTAAACTTATGCTGCAACCCATTAATGTATTAATAATGGATGAGCCTACTAACCACTTAGATATTAAGTCTAAAAATGTTTTAAAGGAGGCGCTTAAAAAGTACGAAGGAACTTTGGTCTTAGTTTCGCATGATAGAGATTTTCTTCAGGGTTTAACTAACAAAGTGTATGAGTTTAAGGACGAGAAAATAAAAGAATATTTAGGAGATATAGATTTCTATTTAGAACAACGTAATGTTGAAAATTTAAGAGAAGTAGAGAGACGTACCGTTATTAAAGAAGCACCAAAAACAACCAACAAACAAACCTACGAAGACCAGAAAAAACTCAAATCGCTTAATAATAAATTGAGTAACATAGAATCTAAAATTAGTCAGTTAGAAAAAGAAATTAAGGCTGATGATGTCGAGTTAGCAAGCAATTATGATAAAACAGTTGCCGATAAAACATTTTTTGACCGTTATCAAGCTAAAAAGCAAAAGCTAAAAAAGTTGATGACTGATTGGGAAACAATTCATTATGAATTAGAAGAATTGACATAAGTCAATTCTAACCCTTTTATGTTTTTTTTAACGACAACCTAGTGTGTATTTAGATACTTTTGCAGTGAATTTCACATATGTTGGTGAATCCCATGTGAGTTCTCTAACCATCATACACAGATATGCGTAATATTATACTTTCCATTCTTGGAGTTATTCTTATTATTGGAGCCGTTTTTCTTGGTAAGGAAATTGCCAGTAGTAAGAAAAAGAAAAGGCCAGTTCCCGAAAAAGTTATTAAAACCGTTTTTACTGATACCGTTACAAATGGAATAGTTCAAATTATTATTCCAGCAAATGGTAGCTTAGTAGCTAAACGTCGAGTAGAACTGTATGCCGAAGTTCAAGGCGTTTTTAAATCGAGCGGAAAATTGTTTAAACCAGGACAAGAGTACCGTCAAGGTGAAACTTTAATCCGAATTGATGCTTCAGAGTATTATGCAAGCGTTCAATCTTCAAAAAGTAATCTCTACAATTCTATTGCGGCAATCATGCCTGATTTGCGATTAGATTTCCAAGATGTTTTCCCGAAGTGGCAAACCTATCTCAATAATTTCGACTTAGATAAAACAACACCTAAGTTGCCTGAAATGACCTCAGAAAAAGAAAATTACTTCATAACAGGTCGCGGTATAGTCTCTAATTATTACAGCGTTAAAAATTTAGAGCAACGCTTAGCTAAATATACTATTAGAGCATCCTTCTCCGGGATTTTGACTGAAGCTTTGGTGACAGAAGGGTCGCTTGTAAGAA
>Ga0316189_10000088_pt1 | contig 79072 bp, 79 predicted proteins | sample LowCovwburrow_MG_FD_204930 | JGI IMG/M metagenome (GOLD analysis project Ga0316189, IMG submission 204930) | Coastal sediment microbial communities from Maine, United States - Lowes Cove worm burrow | ecosystem: Environmental > Aquatic > Marine > Coastal > Sediment | place: USA: Maine...
CAACGGCGATTTCATCCGCGACAATCGCCAGTACATCAAAGCTTGCACTGACCTTTCCGATGGCGGGCTGATTGTTGCAGCCTTTGAAATGGCCGAGACGGCAGGCGTTGGTGTTTCTCTGGATGCTGCTGATACGGCAAAATTGTTTGGTGAAGATCAGGCGCGCTATCTGGTTGCCTGCAACTTTGATCAGGCCGAAGCATTGATCACCGAAGCAGGAAAAACAGGCGTACACGTAGAGGCCGTTGGCCGGTTTGGTGGCCACAATGTCTCTATTGACGGCACCTCTGCGCCGCTTTCAGAATTGTCAGGAATTTATCGGTCTGCTTTCGCAAGCGCAGTCGCCTGACCTTGCAAGGGCGCGATTGCATCTCTACATCTTGAGGCAGAACACAAAGGACACGACACATGGCCATGCAAGCTCGGGAAATCGAAGACCTGATACGCGTTAGCTTTCCAGACGCCAAGATCACAATCACTGATCTTGCCGGCGACGGGAATCACTATGCCGCCGAGGTTATCGACGAAAGCTTCCGTGGCCAAAACCGCGTGCAGCAGCAACGCGCTGTCTATGCTGCGCTGAAGGGTAAAATGGATGGGGCGAATGGCGAGTTGCATGCACTTGCGCTGACGACGAAAGCGCCAGAGTGAGTACCTTTTGGATCATATTCCTTGGACTTGGAGCAGCCGTGGTTGCGACGTTTATCTACGCACTTACACGACCTAAATCAGGATTGGCGCGGCGCGGAACAAAGTCCGGTCAAGGTGATATTATCGCAGAAGGCGGGGGTTCTGCTACCTTCGAAGGTGGACAACAACACATCACACATGTGACCCGCGATCCGCAAAAATACGCAGAGGCGTTTGTTCCTAAGACACCAAGGACTAAGAAATGAGTTGGGGTTGGTTCTTTATTGTTCTGATCCTGATGGTTGCAGCGGCAGCGCTCTACGAAATCTGGGCAAAACGGGGAATCTACCGCCCCCTGTCCCGCCACCACGTAGACACACCGCCTGCTAGCAAACGACTTGGAACAGGATCTGTTGATCTGAGCATTGCAGAACCTATCTCGAAAGATGATGACACGCACAAAGACCGAAAAAACCACCGTAATCGCAATTAGGGCGCGACTTACACACCAAACACCCCGACGACATCGGAGAAAAACATGACAGACACAAACACGCAAATCAAAGAAACCGTTACAGATAACGAAGTTGTCCTTTTCATGAAGGGCACAAAATCAATGCCGCAATGCGGGTTCTCAAGCCGCGTTGCGGGCGTTCTGAATTTCATGGGTGTTGAGTTTGCCGATGTGAATGTTCTGGCAGACGAGGCGATACGCCAGGGTATCAAGGATTATTCTGACTGGCCGACCGTTCCGCAGCTCTATGTTAAGGGCGAATTCGTCGGTGGTTGCGACATCGTGACAGAAATGACCCTGTCGGGCGAATTGGACGCGCTTTTCGCAAAAGAAGGTATCACCTTCAACAAGGAAGCGGCAGAAAAGATCCGCGAAGCCAACGCCTGATTGCGCAAAATCTGAAAAGAACAAAGCCCGCCTTCCCGGCGGGCTTTTCTATTGGATCATTCCCGCTTTGTCGCAGGCGACGCGTTCAGAGCAATCAACCGAAGATCAGCCAACTCTTTCCTCTGCCTGTTCAGCGAGCGCTTCCGCACGCGCAGCAATTTCTGCGAGCGTATCCACCACGTTGGGCGGAATAACCGCAACCTCGACCCGTTCGGGTTCTGGTTCAGGTCTATTGCGCAGCTCCTCAAGCAAGATATCCTGGGTTTCCAGTTTTTCTTTCAGGCTTCTGAGCTGTTCTTCAACACCTGCTGTTTTGTCAGCGAGCATAAGCCCCGCCATCAATAGCATACGGGATTCGGGCAACCGGCCAATCTGATCGGTTAAAACCGATGCTTCAGTGTCCAAAAGCTTGGCTGCCGACTGAAGGAAATGCTCTTCGCCTTCCTGACAGGCCACCTCAAAATTACGACCCCCAATGGAAACATTTACATCTGGCATTACGCGTCCTCCCCGACAAAGGGTTTCAACTCGTTCAGAACTGCATCCATTTCTGCGCGGTCGCTGCTTTGTGTTGCGCGCAGCGCCTCAAGCTCGGCCATCATAGCTTTGTTGATGAGATGCGAATCTCCGACACCTTCCTGATTTGCGTCACGAAGCTTTTGATTTGACTCACGCATCTGGGCGTTTGCCTGCTTCATTTGCTGCAAACCGGTGGTTTGGGCGGCAAGTTCTTCTGTTAACTGACTGTTGCTCGTCTCAAGCTCTGCAATCTTGGCTTCCAGCTTTTCATGTACTGTACGCAACCGTTCCTGCAATTGGGCATTCGCTGTTTTTTCAGCCTCAAGCTCTTCACTCAGACGTGCCACTTCTTCGGTGTCATCTGTCGTGCCAGGCTCTGACTGGTTAATCGCCTCAACGCTTTGTCCGATCCTGTCCAGCGCCGCAGTGATACGGCGTTCGAGATCTGCTATGTCGCTCATACTGCCAATCCCCTTTTTTGTTCTTTGTGCCGTTTGTACGAAACGGATGCAACCGAGATGGCTCCCGAATCGCACATGCGGCCTGTCTGATTAGATTTTAGCCAAGGAAGTTGTGAATTTCGCCCCTAAATCACCCTTAGCCGTAGTTGCCTAGCTTGAACTTCGTGCGAACACTGCTAAGAAACGAGCGAAATCTCGCTCTAGCCAAAGGATAGCGCACCGTGGATATCTCCGCCCTTCGCGACAAACACCCTTCTCATTGGATGAAAGCTGCCGCAATCCGCGCGCTGACATTGGACGCCATTGCCGCCGCCAACTCGGGCCATTCAGGAATGCCGATGGGCATGGCCGACGTGGCCACTGTTCTGTTTGAAAAGCATCTGAAGTTCGACGCATCCGCGCCAAACTGGCCCGACCGTGACAGGTTCATCCTGTCTGCGGGGCATGGTTCGATGCTGCTCTATTCGCTGCTGCATCTGACCGGCTATTCCGACATGACGCTGGAAGAAATCAAAAACTTCCGCCAATGGGGCGCACGCACTGCTGGCCACCCGGAATACGGCCACGCATCAGGTATTGAGACCACAACTGGCCCGTTAGGCCAAGGCATAACCAACGCCGTTGGATTCGCTATGGCAGAAGAAATCCAGCGCGCGCGTTTCGGCAAGAAAATCGTAGACCACCATACTTATGTCATCGCTGGCGACGGCTGTCTGATGGAAGGTGTGAGCCAGGAAGCGATCGGCCTAGCTGGACGACACGAACTTTCTAAGCTGATTGTGCTTTGGGACAATAACAACATCACCATCGACGGCACCGTGGACATCGCGGACCGCACAGATCAGCTGAAACGCTTCGCCGCGTCTGGCTGGTCTATCCATGAATGTGACGGCCACGATCCTGATGCGATTGACCGCGCCCTGACCGACGCAAAGAAAACTGGCAAACCTGCCCTGGTTGCCTGCAAGACCCATATCGCACTTGGGTCCGCCGCACAGGATACATCAAAGGGGCACGGCGCACTGACCGACCCCAAAGTTGTCGCTGACGCTAAAGCCGCCTATGGCTGGACCGCTGGTACATTTGAGGTCCCCGCAGATATCAAATCTCAGTGGGAAACCATCGGCAGCCGCGGCGGTGCAGCACGCGCTGAATGGGAGGCGCGTTTCGCCTCTGTTTCGCAAAACAAGCAAAACGAATTCAACCGCGCCTACGCGCTGGATGTGCCTAACAAACTGTCAGCGGCGATCAAAGCGCTCAAAAAGAAGATATCTGAAGAACAACCAAAGGTCGCTACGCGGAAATCTAGTGAACTGGCCCTGGGCGTGATCAACCCAATCATGGGCGAAACTGTTGGCGGATCGGCCGACCTGACCGGGTCCAACAACACGAAAACCGCCGATCTTGGGGTTTTCCTTCCTGAAAATCGTGCAGGTCGTTATCTGCACTGGGGAATCCGTGAACATGGGATGGCCTCGGCAATGAACGGGATGGTGCTGCACGGTGGTATCCGCGCCTACGGCGGTACCTTCATGTGCTTTACAGACTACGCCCGCCCGGCAATGCGTCTGGCGGCCCTGATGCAAATTCCAACCGTTTTTGTGATGACCCACGATTCTATCGGTCTTGGTGAAGACGGGCCAACCCACCAGCCGGTTGAACATCTGGCAATTTCGCGTGCAACGCCAAACACCTATGTATTCCGCCCTGCTGACACCGTAGAAACAGCAGAAGCATGGGAAGTCGCAATCAGCACAAAAACAACGCCGTCTGTTCTTGCTCTGTCTCGCCAGAACCTGCCAACCGTTCGGACTAAACATAAAACCAAGAACCTGACCTCTCAGGGCGCTTATGTTCTTGCAGATGCCGAGGGTAAGCGTCAGGCGATTATCATGGCGACCGGCTCTGAGGTGGAAATCGCGTTAAACGCGCGTGACCTGCTGCAAGCGGAAGGTATTGGCACCCGCGTCGTCTCTATGCCCTGTATGGAGTTGTTTGAGGCGCAGGAAGAACGCTATCGCAGGCGTGTGCTTCCCGGTGGTCCCGTACGTGTTGCTGTCGAAGCGGGCGTTCAAATGGGCTGGGACAAGTGGCTGACAGGAGAACGCGGTAAAAACAACAAAGCCGGATTCGTAGGTATGGACAGTTTCGGCGCTTCCGCCCCGGCGGAGGTGCTGTACGAAAAATTCGGCATCACAGCAGAAGCCGTGGCCGAAAAGGTTAAGTCACTTCTCTGACGTTAATCAGTTCAATCGACAGTACGGTACGCGCCAAAATCGCGTGCCGTACTTGTTTCTAGCGAAGTGAGTCGTTCCGGGGCTGGCGCACTGTTATTTCAGAAACATTCCTTTTTCTCGTCGCGTTTTGGTTCCATTCCATCCGGAGCGGTATCGCTAACAGGTGACTCATCCGCATAGGTTTGCGCTAACAGTCTGTTACACAACAGGTTTTCCCTTGGCGCGCCTCTTTCGCGCGTCTATATCAGGCGCAACTTCTGGCCCGCGCACCAATGTTTTGCGCGACTGAATAAGGAGAGCGTGCTTTGACTGTCACCGTAGGTATCAATGGATTTGGCCGGATTGGCCGTTCAACCCTGGCGCATATTGCCGAAAGCGCGCGCAACGATGTTCAGGTTGTCAAAGTGAATGCCACCGGCCCGCTTGAAACTGCGGCGCACCTGATGCGCTACGACTCTGTACATGGGCGCTTTCCAAACGAGATTAAAACCGACGAAGGCATACTTGATGTTGGGCGTGGCCCAATCAAGATGTTTTCCACCTATGATCTGAACGAGCTTGACTGGACGGGTGTCGATGTTGTGCTGGAATGCACAGGCAACTTTAACGATGGTAAAAAATCGGCCGCACATATCGAGCGCGGCGCCAAGAAAGTCCTGATCTCGGCCCCTGCTAAAAATGTCGATAAAACCGTTGTCTTTGGCGTAAACCACCGTGATCTGCTTGCCGAACACACCATAGTTTCAAATGGGTCCTGCACAACGAACTGTCTCGCGCCATTGGCTAAGGTTCTGCATGAAGCGATCGGTATCGAACGCGGTATCATGACCACAATCCATAGCTATACCGGTGATCAACCCACGCTGGACCGACGCCACAAAGACCTTTATCGCGCACGCGCTGCTGCGATGGCAATAATTCCGACATCAACTGGTGCAGCCGCAGCACTTGGCGAAGTCCTGCCAGCCCTGAAAGGTAAGCTTGACGGGACAGCAATGCGGGTGCCGACACCGAATGTATCCGCCGTTGATCTGACCTTTGAGGCAAGCAAAGACGTCACCGTTGACAATGTGAACGAAGTGATGCGTGAAGCTGCGGAGGGTCATATGCGATCTGTCCTGTCATATGATCCGGAACCCAAGGTCTCTATTGACTTCAACCACACTCCCCATTCCTGTATCTTTGCACCGGAACAAACCAAAGTGATCGGTGGGCGCACCGTTCGTGTTTTGGCTTGGTACGATAATGAATGGGGCTTTTCTGTCCGCATGGCAGACGTAGCAGCGGCAATGGGGCGCCTCTAAAAAGAGGAGACGGGGGCAATATCTGTCCCCAAAAAAACGCCTATGACAAATTCCATAGCCTTGGTTTTGGGTTTCCTGATAATCGCGCTTTTTGTCGTTGATTACTTTTTCCTCCATTGGGGCATCCCGCTTTTTGTCGGCAAAAAATTCGCTGAACTTTCTGAATTTGTAGCATTCTGGCGATAAGCCGCTCATTTTGCGGTTGACCTTCTGAATTAAATACACATGTTAGCGATAACATTTTCAGGTAGCGCACGAAACTGCGGTGCCAACAAGAAAAGGGATCGAGTCATGTCAGTTAAAGTTGCAATCAATGGATTTGGGCGAATTGGCCGGAACATTCTTCGCGCAATTGTTGAATCCGGCCGTACTGACATAGAAGTTGTCGCAATCAATGACCTTGGACCGGTCGAAACCAATGCACATCTTTTACAGTACGACTCGGTCCATGGCCGCTTCCCTGTCGAAGTTAAAACAACTGACGGCTCCATTGACGTTGGATATGGCCCAATCAAAGTCACAGCGTTGCGAAACCCGGCAGACTTGCCTTGGGGGCATATTGATATCGTTCTGGAATGCACGGGCGTATTTAGCGACAAAGACGATGCGGTAGTCCATCTCAAAAATGGCGCAAGCCGGGTGCTGGTATCCACCACATCAGAGGGTTCCGATAAAACAATCGTTTATGGCGTGAATCACAACACCCTGAGCGGCGATGACCAGATCGTATCAAACGCGTCCTGCACCACGAACTGCCTTGCTCCAGTCGCGAAAGTTCTTCACGAAGCCTTTGGTATCAAGCGCGGGTTCATGACAACGGTTCACAGCTACACCGGTGATCAGCCCGTACTTGATACAATGCACCGCGATCTTTACCGCGCGCGCGCGGCCGGGCTTTCCATGATACCAACGACCACGGGGGCTGCACGCGCGGTCGGGTTGGTCCTGCCCGAACTCGACGGAAAACTTGATGGCGTCGCAATCCGTGTGCCGACACCAAATGTGTCCGCAGTTGACTTTACCTTTGATGCGGGGCGAGACGTGACACCCGATCAAATCAATGAAGCGATGCGCAATGCCGCCGCAGGGCCGCTCAAGGGTGTATTGGATATTACCGATCACAAGCTTGTATCAATGGATTTCAACCATAACGCCCACTCGTCTATTTTTGCTACAGATCAAACCCGGGTTTTGGACGGCAATATGGTGCGCGTTCTCGCGTGGTATGACAATGAATGGGGCTTTTCAAACCGTATGGCAGACACTGCTGTTGAGATGGGGAAATATCTCTGACCTGAAAAGCATCGTTCAAAGTGGAATAATATTTCCACTTTTCCGTTTTAAAACAGCACTTTGTTAGCCATTGTTAAACTTTGACTTCAACGCCACGTTCACCTCGGGTGGAACGAATTTTGAAACATCACCATCAAGACGCGCAATCTCTTTGACCAGTTTCGATGCAATCGCCTGATGGCGCGCTTCTGCCATTAGAAAAACCGTTTCTACGGTGTTATCCAGTGCGCGATTCATGCCCACCATCTGGTATTCATATTCAAAATCAGCGACAGCGCGCAGGCCACGAATGATGATTTGCGCACCAACGTCATGCGCGCAATCAATCAGAAGGTTTTCGAAAGGGTGCGCAACAATCTCAATTCCCGTTGTCTTCATCAACTCGGCGCATTCCGCTTCAATCATCGCCACACGCTCTTCAAGCGTAAACAACGGCCCTTTATCACGATTAATGGCAATACCAATCACCAGGCGGTCAACCAAAGCCGCCGCTCGCCGAATAATATCCAAATGGCCGAGTGTGACCGGGTCAAACGTTCCAGGATAAAGACCGATACGCATAGTGGCGCCCCTTTATTGCTCGCCGCACGCAACAATATTGCGGACAGGATTGCAAGAGCATTCTGCAACGCAGCAAAAACGTCTTATATCAGTGGCCCATTATCATGCCCTGAAGCGCTTCTTTCTCCATTGCAAGTTCTGCCAATTGCGCTTTGACCACATCACCGATCGAAATTACTCCGATCATTTTACCGCCTTCCAAAACAGGCATATGGCGGAACCGGCCTTCGGTCATCATCTGCAAAATCGCATCCACCTTGTCACCAGGTGCGCAAGTTATGATATCGCGGGTCATCAAGTCGTCCACCTTGTCAGACATGCAGCTCGGCCCTCTTTTGCCCAACTCCCGCACTATATCTCGCTCTGAAAGAATGCCTTCGGCTTTCTTGCCATCTTTGGACACCACGACCGTCCCGATCTTTCGCTCTGACAGAATGGTTGCAGCATCGGACACTTTTGAACCCGGTTCGATAGAAACTACGCTCTGTCCGGTTTTGGATTTGAGTATCTGATGAACAAGCATTCGTAACCTCCTGATGCAAAAATTCTTACCTCAGCGTTGCCGCGCATTTGTGATCTGTCAAGTAAGCGCTTCTAAACGCGTCACTTCGCGCCGAATCCCCTGCCCTAAAAGGTCTGCAAAACGGTTTAATCGCTCTACCCGGCGGTCATCAGCGTGGCGCACAAGGTAAAAAGATCGCGTCAAACTTATCTGGTCTGTCAATATTTTCCGTATTCCCGTGGTCGAGGGAATCGCAAAATCATGCACAATCGCCACCCCTGCGCCTTGCCGAACGAAGTTGAACTGGACCGAGAATGAATTCGAGGTGAGTGTCGCAGTGTTCGTCTTCAACTCGCCCAGATAATCCAGTTCCTTGTCAAAAATCATATCCGAAATATACCCGATGACACGGTGATTTTTCAGGTCAGCCACACCGTTGATTGGCGGATGCGCTGCAAGATAGCTTTCCGAGGCAGCAAGATGTAAGCGATAGTCTGAGACTTTCTGGACAAGCAGCCGACCGGCTGTTGGGGGTGACACAGTTACGGCCATATCCGCTTCGCGTTTAGACAGGTTAAACACCCTTGGCAACGCGACGATCTGCACCTCAAGCCCCGGATTATCATCGCAAATTTCAGCACATACCTGGGGCAACAGGTAGTTCGCGCTGCCGTCAGGCGCCCCGATGCGGATGCTACCGGTCAATTGCCCCGCCTGCCCGCGTAAATCCTCGACCGCCATTGTCAGGCTTTGCTCGGCGCGCGCGGCGTGGTGTTGCAACCGCTCCCCATCTTCGGTCAACCGATAGCCTTGCGGCGACTTCGCAAAAAGGGCTGCGCCAAGATCTTCTTCCAATCTCGCAACACGCCGACCAACAGTTGCAGGATCGACTTTAAGGGCAGCCCCTGCACGCGAAAGGCTTTCTGTTCGCGCCACCGCCAGAAAAATTCGCATGTCATCCCAGTGTAGTTTCATCGCCATACCAACAAATTTGCAAAACGCTTTTGTAAAACTGCCTCTTTTCCTTACAAAATTGCAAGCCTATCCTGCAACGGAAATTTAAATAGAAGGAGGGCTCCATGGAACTTTCGCATTGGATTAATGGTAAACACGTTAAAGGCACGTCAGGACGTTTTGCTGATGTTTTCAACCCGGCCACTGGCGAAGTGCAGGCAAAGGTGCCGCTTGCATCCAAAGCAGAACTTGATGCCGCCGTCGCTGATGCAGCCAAAGCACAAGTCGGCTGGGCCGCCCAGAACCCGCAAAAACGCGCACGTGTCATGATGGCACTGGTACAACTCATCAACCGCGACATGGACAAGCTTGCCGAGGCACTAAGCCGCGAACACGGCAAAACCTTTGTCGACGCCAAGGGTGACGTGCAACGTGGCCTCGAAGTAATTGAATACTGCATTGGCGCGCCTCAAATGCTGAAAGGCGAATTCACTGACAGTGCTGGTCCTGGCATCGATATGTATTCGATGAAACAGGCGTTGGGTGTTGTCGCCGGTATAACGCCCTTCAACTTTCCTGCAATGATCCCGCTCTGGAAAATGGGCCCTGCCCTGTCCTGCGGCAATTCCATGATCCTGAAACCATCAGAGCGTGACCCTTCAGTTCCGCTTATGCTGGCTGAGCTTTGCAAAGAAGCTGGTCTGCCAGATGGTGTGCTGCAGGTTGTGAATGGTGACAAAGAAGTTGTTGACGCGATTCTTGACAACGAAACCATCCAGGCTGTCGGTTTTGTGGGCTCAACCCCAATCGCGCAGTACATCTATTCGCGTAGCACGGCGAACGGCAAGCGTTGCCAGTGCTTCGGTGGCGCGAAAAACCACATGATCATCATGCCGGACGCTGACCTTGATCAGGCTGCGGATGCACTGTTGGGTGCTGGTTATGGGGCCGCAGGCGAACGCTGCATGGCCATTTCGGTGGCGGTCCCGGTTGGTGATGAAACAGCTGACAAACTGATCGCAAAACTGGTTCCACGCGTCGAAGCTCTCAAAGTTGGCCCATATACCGCTGGCAATGATGTGGACTACGGCCCTGTTGTGACGGCTGCCGCCAAAGAAAACATTCTGCGCCTCGTTGAGACCGGTGTTGATCAGGGTGCCACACTTGTGGTCGACGGTCGTGACTTCAACCTGCAAGGCTACGAAGATGGCTTTTTTGTTGGACCGCATCTTTTCGACAACGTGACAACTGACATGGATATCTACCAGCAAGAGATTTTTGGACCCGTCCTGTCCACTGTCCGTGCTAAAACTTACGAAGAAGCAATCGGTTATGCCATGGACAACCAATATGGCAATGGTACAGCAATTTTCACCCGCGATGGTGATACGGCACGTGATTTTGCGAACCGGATCAACGTCGGCATGGTCGGCGTTAACGTTCCGATCCCTGTCCCTCTTGCCTATCACACGTTTGGTGGATGGAAAAAATCCGGTTTTGGTGATCTGAACCAACATGGCCCGGATGCGTTCAAGTTTTACACTCGGACGAAAACAGTGACCTCTCGCTGGCCATCAGGCACTAAAGAAGGCGGTGAATTCTCTATTCCCGTTATGGAGTAATCGCAGAAGTTGCTTTCTGCAAATTAGTCGATTCAAAGTGAGACACAAAGCCAAAGCCCGGCACGCACAGCGTGTTGGGCTTTTGTCGACACCAGCCCTTGCAAGACCAGATTAAAATTTGCGGGCTTATGCGAACCTATTCTGCGAAACTTAAACCTAAATAGTGTAAAATTTCTGCGGCTTAGCGGGGCATAACAGGCGAAATTCACAGATCTTCGTAACATCTTTTGCCAACTCAATTGTGGCAAAGAAAGGCGGAAAAAACAAAACGGTCATAAAATAACCTCAGGACGGGTAAAATTAAGACTGTTTCCCTGATTTATATTTTAATGCTAGCGTAGTTCGAAACAATCGCTCTACAACCCAGAGGCGGGTATCGGCAAAGGGAAGAATGAAGAGTTCACTGGGATCATTTTTGCGAAAACAGGGGCATCTACTGCTCTATTTTGTCGTTTGCTGTCTGATCCTTTCTTTTGGCTTTGCGCTTGACAGGTTGAATGCCAAAAATGCCGTTGTTGACCTTCGAATTTCTCTTATCGAAAAAGGGGCGACACTGCGTGCTCAGCTTGAGCGTGAACTTATCGGAAAGATATTGATGTCGCGCGGGCTTGTCGTCGCAGTCATTACGAACCCCGGCATTTCACAAGCACAGTTTTCTGAAATTGCCGAACAACTTAAGCGTAACAATCCGGATATTATTAACATTGCTGCAGCACCGGATATGGTCGTCAAACTTGTATATCCCTATGAACAGAATTCTGCGGTAATCGGGTTTGACTACCGTAGTTCCGAAACCCAACTAACCAGCGTAGAAATGGCCCGGGAAACAGGGACGCCAATTGTCTCAGGTCCGGTCAACCTCATACAGGGTGGAACAGGTTTTATCATACGGACACCGGTATTCATTTCTGATGATGAAAGTGACTCTGAAATTTTTTGGGGGATTGTTTCCATCGTTATAGACGATACCCTCTTTTACAAAAACGCTGGCTTGCATGATGGTATCGGAACGGCAAACATAGCCTTACGGAGCCACGACGGCAAAGGCGCACAAGGGGCTGTTATCTTTGGAGATGAAGCTACGTTTTCAACCGGCCCGGTTATCCTTCCTGTCGCGCTTCCTCATGGGTCTTGGCAACTTGCTTTGGCACCCAAGGATGGCTGGCCTCTTCACGCGGACAACTATCTGAAAACCTGGCGCGACGTCATATTGTTCGGCTCTTTGTTTTTGTTTCTGTTGGTCGCTTTGCGGAATTTTTGGGTGCGCAAGGAAGAAGCAGAGCAACAGTTGGTTCAGGCTATTGAATCAATTGATGACGGTTTCGCGCTTTATGATGCGAAAGACAGATTTGTCATGTGCAACTCAAAATACCGCCAGATTTATGCAAAAACTGCCGACATGTTCAGACCCGGTGTTCCGTTTGAAGACATCATCCGGGAAGGTGTCAGGCGCGGGCAATATTCTGATGCAATTGGAAATGAAACAGAGTGGATACGAAAAAGGTTAGAAGATCACAGGGCCGCCAGCTCGGTCGTCGTTCAACAACTTGAAAACGAGCGTTGGCTGAAAATTTCAGAACGTAAAACACCTAACGGAAGTACCGTTGGGTTCCGGGTTGATATTTCAGAACTAATGCTCGCCAGAAATTCGGCAGAACGGGCGAACAATGAAAAGACGAACTTTATTAATAATATCAGCCACGAGCTGAGAACCCCGTTAACAGTTATTCTCGGGTATAATTCCTTTTTGGCAAAGCCCGAATTCCTGCCATCTCACAAAATACTAAGCGCGGCTTTGGAAAACACACGATCCAAAAAAGATGATTTGAAACAAGGGATTAAAGGCTTTCTTGATGATGTCGTAAATTACGCTGGCCAAATGAACACCGCTGGCCAGCATCTTCTTGCTCTGATCAATGATATTTTGGATATCTCGAAAATCGAAGAAGGTAAGATGGAACTCAATCGCCAACGGATTGACGTTGATACGATCATTAAATCTGTTGCAGAGCAGTTCAAACACCATTCCGGCGCGAAGAATATCGAGATTTTCACAGAGACCCACAATGAATCCGTATTAGCAGATGAGACAAGGCTTCGGCAGACACTTATTAATCTGGTCGGAAATGCTATCAAATTTACGGACCGAGGGTTTGTGAAAATTTACGCAAAGGCCAAGGGTGACTTTGTCCATTTTTACGTTGAAGATACCGGTGTCGGTATTACCGAGAAAGATCAAAAAACTTTGTTCCAACGTTTCAGCCAGATCGACTCTTCAGTCACAAGATCTTTTGCAGGCACGGGCTTGGGGCTTTCGATCTGCAAATTCCTGGTCGAAATACACGGCGGTGAGATCAGTGTAGAAAGTACATATGGCGTGGGCAGCACGTTCAGTTTTTCTATTCCGTCCTGGACCGAGATCGGCGAAAAAGGCGTTGCCGAAGAAGCGTTGCAAGGCTGATTGGTTTGGATTTTTCTTAAAACCTTATTTCTAAGGGTTTTACCAACCAACATGATCAAAGAAATAAGACGTTTGCCCAAAGAAAATCACAATTGGGTCAAAAAATAATACGACTTCCCACCCGATAGTACATCAAAGGTTTTGAGCATAACCGAATGCGGGTTTTGAAACATTCGGCTAAACGCGACGATGGGAAAAAAAATGTTACAGAGCATCAGACGAAATCAGATAGCAATTGGGGTCTTAACGCTCGCAATTGGGGTTGCGTTTGGATTTTACTCGCTAGGCTTTGGAAGCGTGCTTGTCGCGGCAGAAACCTGGAGTTTCTACAGTGGCCAGCTTCCAATGGGAACGGCTGCGCTTCTTGGTTTGTTGCTGGGATCTTTGGTACTTGCCCTGACCCGCCGGGGAAAGATTGCAAAACTCCAATCGCTGGTAATGGATAAACAGGCTCGGGAAATTTATTTTCAGGATCGGGCACTGAACGCACATGCGATCGTCAGCATCACGGATCCGGATTCAAAAATCCTGAGCGTGAACGACAACTTCCTTAAAACCTTTGAATACGAACGCGATGAAATAATTGGCCAAACGCACGAACTTATCCACCCAAGCCCCTATAGCGGTGCGGTTTCGGTATTCAACGATATATTTGAAGCCGTCAAACAAAACAAAGTTTGGAGCGGCGAGCATAAAGCTATCACGAAAACAGGCAAAACGCTGTTCATGCAATGCACTGTTGTACCGCTTCATGACGAAAATGGTAATCACGTAAAAAATGTCTCCATGCGAACGGACGTAACAGAAACACGCCTTGCAGAGGCAGATCGTTATCTGACGTCTATGTTGGATAAGCTTCAGGACGAAGTGTACATCTACAACACCGACGATCTTCGGATCTCTTACATGAACGAAACGGCGCTGAACCGGTGTGAGTGGACACTTAAACTCGCGCGCACAAAGCGTATTACGCACACAGCGTCTAACTTTGAAGAATGTTTGTTCCGCAAACATGTCGAGCCCCTTTTCAATGGAGAAAAGGAATCTGTTGTTATCGAAACCTTGCACGACAAGGGGTTTGTGGAAATCAACACACGTCTTTATGTCGGCCCTGACGATGTTCCGGTTTTTGTTTCGGTCCTTCGCGACATTACCGAGCGTAAGGAAGTAGACCGCGCCAGAATGGAATCTGTTTCAGTCGTTAGCCATGAGTTGCGGACGCCACTTACATCAATCAAGGGTGCGTTGCGTCTTTTGCAGTCTGGTGCCGCCGGTGTGCTTGAGCCAGGCGCCGCCGCAATTGTCGATGTCGCGGATCGGAACAGCGAACGGTTGCTGAAGGTTGTCAACGACATCCTTGATTTCGAAAAAATTCGCGCCGGTAAAATGGATATCAACAAGCGTCCGGTTAAGCTTTCGGACTTCATTATGGACGCCACCACTATGAACAAAGGTTATGGTGACGAGCATCAGGTTAAATTCGTTGCAACCGGACTTGAGAACGACGCCTTCGTATCTGGTGACTCTGACCGCTTGATGCAGGTGATTTCAAACCTCATGTCGAATGCTGTGAAGTACTCGCCCAAGAATGGAACGGTTGTAGTCAATCTCAAAGACACGGGCCGCAAATGGCGTATCTCTGTCAGTGACAATGGCCCAGGAATTCCAGAGTCGGCACGCGCCTCGATGTTTGATAGCTTTGTACAATCAGACCCGGTTGATGGCATCATTCGCAAAGGCACAGGGCTTGGCCTTCCGATCGCGAAAGAAATTGTTGAGCGCCATGCAGGCAAAATCGACTTTGTGAGCACAGTTGGAGAAGGTTCAACATTCTATTTTGAACTGCCAAAAATCGAGAGCCCCGAGTTGGAGAATCCGAAGGATCGTGCTCAGCTTGCCGCAGAGTAACTTTTCGCGTCCGAACCCTCCGGATATGACAACTTAGCTTGCGTTGAGCCTCGCTGGTATTTAGTCTCTAACCAGTAATGTTATAGGAGAGTGTCGTACATGGCCGAGTTGCAAAAAATACTTCATGTCGATGATGATGATGATATTCGGATCATCGCCAAAATGGCTTTGGAGGTCGTAGGCAACTTAACTGTCGAACAATGCAGCTCTGGTATGGATGCACTTGAAGTTGCACCACAATACAAGCCCGATCTGTTTCTGCTGGATGTTATGATGCCTGTCATGGGCGGTGAAGAAACCTGGCAAAAACTTCGCAACATTCCTGGTATGGAAAACGTGCCGGCAATATTTATGACCGCAAAAGCTCAGGACGCTGCGACAGGGGCACTGATCGAACTTGGTGCAATTGCCGTTATTACAAAACCGTTTGACCCAATGGAACTTTGCAGCCAGATCAGGTCAGCCTGGGACCGACATCAAAATAGTGGCTGATTACGTTAGTGCCTAAATCTTACTATGCTTCAGGCACGGTTTCCGGAACTCAAAGAAACCAGATGATCCAGCATCTCTTCCACCTGTGAGATCAACGGACTAACCGTGTTCTCTGAAAGGGTGCCGGCAAGCGCCTTACCAAAATCAGTTTCTATCTTGGAGGTCATCAGACCAAGATCAGCAAAGCCGAGCGTTCGTGCGACACCACTGATCTTATGAGCATTTGCACTGATTTGTTTCAGTGCATCTTCCATATCCTCGCCTGTTTCAATCTGCGCAAGCAGATCATCAAAAAGCGCGATACGATCATCGATGTTAAGAAGAAACTTCTCTCGAATATTCATAATCGCGCGGTCAAGCTGCTGTCGCTTATCGGCCTCGAAACTATCCATTATTCGCACTTCACTGTTAGCCAGCTTTCATAAAGCCTTTTTTAGTTTTGCTAACAGAAACACCTGCTGCTTCCAATTGCAAGGCACGGCGTTTGTCTTCGGCAGATATCAGTGCGGATTCCATAAGCTGGGTCGCGTTACCAGAAGACCAGAGCGAAGACGTTACCGGCTCCCCCATCGCAATCGTTATCTCGCAAGGTGCCCCGGAGTCATATGCAATTTCCATCTCTTCAATGCTGAGTTGGATTGCGATTTCAAGATCCGGAGAAATAGCCCTGCTTCCCCTATCGGCGACGCAGACGAATTTACCACTCCCACAGTAAGTCAACAGATAGTTAGACTGCTTCAAACTGTCTGCTATCGCGTCTGCAACATCTGTAAGGGTGTAAAGCATTTCTGTTGGTGAAGACCGTGAAAAAATTGTCTCGATCTCAACAATGGCAAAACCAATCGCGATTGACTGATAGACTTTACCGCGAGAGAGCTGGAGAAGATAATTTTCCATCGCAAGCTTGCCGATCATGCCCGGGACATCTTCGATCGTAATCGCGTCCCCAATTGAAAAGCGCAGGGCGTCTTCGACCTTGGCTTTCAACGACTGAACAGCAAAGACATTATTTGTTGAAACACGTGTTTCGCGAACGAGGTTTTCTGCCATTCGTACACGTGCGCTCAGCTCTAACGTGTCAAATGGTTTTGTGACGTAGTCGGTTGCGCCCGCCGAGAAGGCCGCATCAACAAAGGACCGATCTGACATCGCAGTGATCATAATGATTGGAGACGTCTTGTAGCTCGCCATTCTTCGGATGCGCTGGCATAACTCGATGCCGTCCATCTCTGGCATTTGAATGTCCAAAAGGAAGTAATCAAAGGGTCGTGTTGCGGCGTCAATTTCTTCAAGTGCTGACAGCCCTGAGGTTGCAACGGTAATATCGCTGTAGCCGATGGACTTCAGAGATTCGGTTAACAGCTCCAGAGCAATTTCATCATCATCAACTGCAAGAATCTTCATTTGACACTCCGCAAACTCATATATTGTTCATCAAAATCGTGCTACAAGAACCACATAAATACACTTCGCCTTACCACACCCGAAGGTGCTCAATTTCCCCTACCCTTTCTCCTTAAGATTGTGCCTTATAATTGGGGCAACAATTAGTCGTTTTTTTTGTAATTATTAGAAAATCGGAAACAAATGTACAATTTGTTGTTTTTTAGTCTACTTTTTCGCGCTTAGGTTGCGTTTGTTTACGTTACGGAAAGCAATATAAACATTTTTAGTTTTTCTGATCTTTTCTTTTAGTAACTTTAAAGTTTTGTTTTTGAGATCGCAGTTCTCAAATATCCCATCGGTTGCATACTGAGAAGAAAATAATCATCCTCAAAAACTGACAAATCTACAATAGACACCCACCGGAGCGTTCGATTTAGATAATAAATATCGCGAATACTCGGTTCTGCACAAACCGGTTTCTCAAAATTCGGGAACACACATAAAAATCAAGTTAGCCTGCTTGGCTGGTTTCATATTCTATTTGCCTTAGTCCTTGCCTGAACAGCGTCTTCCTGTTTTGCTGCCTAAACCACAAGAAAGGCATCACAATATGAACGTCAAAGACCCGGAATTCACCATTGGTATCGAGGAAGAATATCTTCTTGTCGACGCCGAAACCTTGGATCTGGCTGTCGCACCAGACGGGTTGATGGAAGCGTGTAAATCCGACCTTGAAGGCAAGGTCAGTCCTGAATTCCTTCAATGTCAGATCGAAATCGGAAGCCAGGTCTGCCACACAATCGGTGAAGCGCGCGATGACCTGCAGCATCTGCGATCAACCGTTGCCAAACACGCTGACAAATTTGGGCTAAAACCTATCGCAGCTTCGTGCCACCCGTTTGCCGATTGGAAGGAACAGCACCATACGGATAAAGAACGTTACAATGATCTGCGACGTGACTTAGGCGGCGTTGCGCGACGCATGTTGATTTGTGGAATGCATGTTCATGTCGGAATTGAATCTCAGGAATTGAGAATTGATCTGATGAACCAACTCAGTTACTTTCTGCCACACTTGTTGGCGCTGTCGACGTCATCCCCCTTTTGGCAGGGCGACGATACCGGGCTTAACTCTTACCGGTTGACGGTGTTTGATAACCTGCCCCGTACCGGCTTGCCACCAAAGGTTAACAGCTGGTCAGAATACGAGCGTTCCGTCCAGACTCTGGTCGATATGAAATTGATAGAGGACAGCTCAAAAATCTGGTGGGACCTTCGGCCCTCTGCCCGCTTTCCGACGATTGAATCCAGAATATGTGATGTTTGCCCTCGCCTGGAGGTCACACTCACGCTTGCGGCAATCACCCAATGCGTGACGCGTATGTTGTGGCGCCTGTCTTGCCGGAACCAACGATGGCGTCTTTATGATAACTTCCTGCTCGCGGAAAACCGCTGGCGCGCGCAACGATATGGCGTATCCGAAGGGCTGATCGACTTTGGGCGGCGCGAAGTCATATCCTTTGAAACGCTGATCGATGAACTTATCGAACTGGTGCGCGAGGATGCAGAGGCGCTGGATTGCGTTGCCGAAATCGAAGCGGCGCGTCAAATTCTAGCGAACGGAACGAGCGCAGACCAACAACGCGCGGTTCGCGATGCAGCATTACTGGCAGGCGCCTCTGAGAAAGACGCACTCGTGCAAGTCGTGCGACATCTGACAGAGGAATTTCACGCGGATCTTTAGCGAAAATCAGGCTTGCAGCAAAACGAGACGTCCGCCAGACGGCAATGACAGACTAGTGCTTTTTCTTGTCGTCGACGATGTTCAGCGCTGCCATGCCACTGTTCCCAAGCTTAACAGACGCGAAAGGCCCGCCGTGGCACATATTTCCTGCGTCGTGAATATCCACCGGAGGCGTTTCCGCAAAAATCTTCGCAGCAAATTGCTCTGCGTTGTCCTTTGGCCGATACCCGAGAAAACTGGCCTTCGCGTTGTCTACTGGCGCTCTGTCGTTGTTTGAAACACCATATACAATGGAAAAGCCTGTCACTGGCGTTGATATAGCGCGTTCAACCAGGTGGATCAGGTCATCATAGGACAGCCAGCTTCCAACAGCACGCGCGTTTGTCACCTGTGCGCATGACAGGATGCGCAGGCAAACTGCCTCGACACCCCGTTTGTCCCAATAGAGGCTGGCCAGATCTTCAGCGAAACACTTCGCCAAACCATAAAACGTATCAGGGCGATGTGGGGCGTCCGTTCCGATGAATTCCGTTTTTGGGTGCATGCCAACGGCATGAATAGAGCTTGCATAAACAACCCGGCGCACGCCGTTTCTGAACGCTGCTTCCCAGATGTTGTAAGCCCCGATTATGTTCGGGCCAAGAATGGCCTCGAAGGGGGATTCGTCGCCAATCGCTCCAAAATGGACCACCATATCCGCACCTTCAAGCAGCGGTAGTATTTCATCGAGATTTGCCAAATCTGCGCGCACGTAGGTTTCGCCCTCGTAAAGCGTTCCGATGTCATCAACGAGGTCAGTACTAACCAGTTCGTCGGCCATCTTTAATAGTGGGTCACGCAAATACGAACCAAGACGACCAGCGGCACCTGTAAGAACTATCTTTTTCATGCGATGTGCACCTTCTACTTTTTCTTTTTTAACCTGAACTTGCCATGCATATTTCATGTGATTCATACATCACGACAATTCACCCTGCACCTGCGCCAGCAGGTCATCAGCGGCCTTTGCCAGTAACGAGGTATCGACTCCACAGGCAACAAATGTGAACCCGTCGTTCAGCAGATCAGCCGCAAACTTCGGGTCAAGCACCAAGGTGCCAACAGGAACGCCCATTTCTATCAACTTTCTTGCTGCCGGTTTGATGATGCCCCACACTTCAGGGTCCATTGGTTTGCCAACCTTGCCAAGGTCAGCCGCGATATCCGCAGGGCCAAAGAATATGCCACTCACACCATCCACGGCAGCAATCTTTGCCGCACGGCCAACTGCGGCTGCAGTTTCAAGCTGCAGGATCACTGTGGTTTCATCCTCCACCCGATTTACATAGTCTTTGATGCGGCCAAATTTGGTTGCACGGCTCCCCCCGCTCACACCGCGAATTCCGCGCGGTGGATAGCGGGTCGAGGCAACGGCCTTTTCAGCTTCCCCGACCGTCTGTATCATGGGAAACAGCAACCCCGGCGCGCCAAGGTCAAGCAGACGTTTCACCTGCACAGGGTCATTCCAGTCCGGTCGCACAATCGCGGTTGTTTCAGTTGCTGCAAAAACCTGCAATTGCCCCAGAACCGAAAAGAAATCATTTGGGGAATGCTCAATGTCAACCAGTACCCAGTCATAGCCGGAAGACGCGACAACCTCTGCCGCGAAATTGCTGCTGAGGCTGATCCACAGACCGATCTGCTTTTTCTTTTCGCGGATTGCGCGGGTAAACGGGTTTGCAGGTAATTTCATCAGATCACTGCCTTTTCTGAAAATGGCTTGCCCAAAACAATTCGCTCAAAGCTAAAGGGCGAAAGATCAAGCGACCGGTATTCCCCGTAAGCAATCAGCTCCGATATGCCCCGACCCATTGCCGGAGACTGCTGAAACCCGTGCCCGGAAAATCCGTTCACAAAAATGAAATTCCCAACCTCGGTGTGCGGCCCGATAATCGCGTTCTGATCCAGCGTGTTGTATGCATAGTGCCCGGCCCAGGAATTGATCAGCTTAATCGCTTCAAATTGCGGAACGCGGGTCGCGATGGTGGGCCAGACCTTTTCCTCCCAGATGCTGAAATCCTGAACGAAATCATCGTAATCAACCGCCGGGTCGACATCCGGTGGACAACCCGCCAGGTAATACGCCCCGTCCGTGCGCATATGTACGCCAGACGGATCAATCGTAAGTGGCAGATCACGGTCAAGTGGCTGTTCTGCATCAAAGATAAAGGTGTAGCGTTTGCGTGGTTCCACCGGTATTTCGATGCCTGCCATCCGTGATGTCAGAACCGCACGTGGTCCGGATGCATTTACGACAGTGCCACAAGTCACCACGTCGCCGGATTTCAAGGTAATGGTCTCAACGCGCGTGCCAGCCGAGTTTTTCGTCATCGCGACAACTTCGTTCGTCAGGTATTCAGCACCCTTTTCGCGTGCGGACCGCTTCCACCAGTCAAAAAGCGTGTTGCCGTCAAAGTAACCCTCATCAATCAGGTTGTGATTGCCACCTATAATGTCATCGAGATAGTAGAACGGATAATCACGTTTGATTTCTTCAGCGGTCATAAACTTGGTGCCCGCACCACATGCGGCCTGCAGTTTTTGGTTTTCCCGAAGGATCTTTGCAAAATCTTCATTGTCTGCGAGATACATATATCCGTAGCTCTGCAAAGGGACATCCGGCACACGTGGATCACCCCCCATGAATTCGCGAAAATTTTTCACGAACTCGGCTGCGAATTGCGAGATGCGTACGTTGATTTCATTCGAAAACTGCTGCCGCATACAGCTGTTCGTGTGCGAGGTTGACGTGAATTCATAGGTCGGGTCTTTTTCAACCACCAGAATGGAACCGTCAAAATCGGGATTGTTGGACAGGAACCACGCGACAGACGACCCAAGCATCGCGCCCCCTACAATCACAACGTCATAGCTGCTCTTTTTTGGGGTTTCCAATTTCGCATTTTGGGCCATCAGACAACTTCCCCCCGTTTCACAGCATCTAAGACTGAGTTTATCTCGTCATCGCTCAGACCGTAGTCGTTCCTGGCAGCTTCAGGCGAAATATACCCTCTGGCAATATCCCTGCGAACCAGCGCGGGTGCACGTTCTTTTGCATTGCCGTACCCTGCCCCACCCGGAAACGCGAGCATGACCCGCCGCCCGTGTGGCACAAACTGCTTGCCTTTGCCTTTCATAGGGGTGCCGTCGTCCTGCGCGATTGTGGTTGGGCTTCCGTTTTCGCCGCCCTGACGGCCGCGCGCGGGGTGATCTACCCGATCAAACATCGCCTGAAAATCAAACTCGTGCCCTTCGGCTGCACCAACTTCCATGTACTGCCCCAAACCCCCGCGATACTTGCCTGCGCCACCACTGTCGGGTCGTAGTTCTTTGCGCCATATGATGACGGGGCCTGTGTGTTCTGTCGCCTCGATCGGCATCGTCATGACACCTGACGGAAAGGCCGTTGCGTTGAGCCCGTCTGAAGTGGGGCGTGCCCCCGAACCACCTGAATTAAATGTTAAGACTTCTGCCCGGGCGGCTGTATCTGGTGCAATCTCGTCAGTCCGCGGGCGAAGCGAAACCTGAAAATTACACAGAGTCCCTGCCCCTTCAGCCGGAACCGTATCTGGCAGGATCTTATCAAGTGCATCGTAGACCGTGTCGGGGATCATATGACCGATCACATGCCGAAGCGCCACTGGTGCCGGATGAAGTGCGTTGACGATAGAATTCTCCGGTGCGGTCACCTCAAACGGTGCAAGCGAAGCCGCATTATTCGGAATTTCTGGCGCGATGGCGCATTTTAACGCGTAGCAGGCGTAGGCCTTGGTATAGACCAACGGCACGTTGATCCCTTTCTTGTCCAAACGCGACGTTCCGGTGAAATCACAGGTGATCTTGTCCTCAAAGATGTCGAGTTTCACTTTCAGATCAATCGGTTTGCTGTACCCGTCAATAGTCATCTCACCCGTGGCCGACTCGCGTGGTAGCGCTGCAATCCGCTCAATCGTCGCGCGGTGTGAGTTTTCCAGAATAAAGGTTGCGATACCATTCAGGTCCGCCAGATCGAATTCTGCCATCATCTCAACAAGGCGGCGGTGCCCAATCTCGTTACAGGTCGCAAGCGCGTAGATGTCACCGACAAGTTGGTCGGGTTCGCGCACATTGCCCCGAACAATTTTTATCAGTGTCTTATCAACTTCGCCTTTGTTGGCGAATTTCATGATCGGGATGTAAAGCCCTTCTTCATAGACCGAAGCGGCATCCGCCCCAAAGCCCCGGCCACCGATGTCAACGATATGTGCTGTGCAGGCAAAAAAACCAACGAGGCTACCCTTGTAAAAGGAAGGGGTGACCACCGTGATATCATGCAGGTGGCCCGTACCTTCCCAAGGATCATTGGTGATGTAAACATCGCCTTCAAAAATATTGTCGCGACCGATCCGGCGAATGAAATGCCCAACCGCATCTGCCATGGCATTCACGTGACCGGGTGTCCCCGTCACGGCCTGCGCCAACATCTGACCTTCTGTGTCATAAACGCCAGCCGAAAGGTCGCCCGCCTCCCGCACAGAAGTGGAAAACGCCGTGCGAACAAGGGCCTGAGCCTGCTCTTCAACCACTGAAATCAGGCGGTTCCACATGACCTGATTGGAAACTGTTGTCGATCTGTTTGTCATGGTATCCCCCTACGCTTTCGCGACAACATCAACACAACCATCTGGCTGCATGATCGCACGGCGGCTGACCGGAAGGATGATTGTTGTCTCATCTTCCGTTATCGCGGACGGGCCTTCTGTTGTTTGCCCAGGTAGCATGTTTTTGCGCAAAACGACCGAAGCGTCGACCGTTTCCCCAAGTGCCGGATCAAACATCCTGCGGCGACTGTGGCTCTTTGCTTCTGAACCCTCTGCAGCCGCTTTGGTCACTGCGACTTTCATTGGCGGCGTTGTGGCATTCACAGCCCAAACTGTAATTTCAACGTCCATACCTTCGACAGCACGACCAAACAGCGTCACATAGTCCTGTTCAAACAGATGCTGAAAGGTTTCCGCGTTTGGGTTCATCGCTTGCTTTTCAGTCAGGATGATTGGAATTTCCCAACCCTGCCCCGTGTAACGCATGTAGACCTTGAACTCTGAAAGGATATCGGACTCTGCATCACAGGACCGCACAAAGCTTCTGGCCTCGTTCTGTAAATCAGAAAGCAGTGATTTGATCACATCCGGCTGAAAATCCGCCAGTTTCATATAGACGCTACGGTTCGCCTCAAAACTGAATGGCGCTCGAAGAAATCCGATGGCTGACCCAACGCCCGCCCCCGGTGGGATAAGCAGCCGTTCAACACCCAGCTTTTCACAGAGCCGACCTGCGTGAAGCGGTGCTGCCCCACCAAAGGCGATCATCGTGTAGCTTGCCAGATCTTCACCGTTTTCAACGGCATGCACGCGCGCAGCGTTTGCCATGTTTTCATCAACAACCTCTGCGAGGCCAAAGGCCGCTGTTTGTGCATCCATATCCAGTGGTTCGCCAAGAACCTTTTTCAGCGCTGCCGCGGAACTGGCAATGCTAAGCGAAATCGACCCCCCTGCAAAATTATCCGGATCAAGCTTTCCCAAAACAAGGTCTGCGTCCGTTACAGCGGGTTTGTCACCCCCTCGCCCGTAACAGGCTGGCCCGGGCTCTGACCCGGCAGATTCCGGCCCGACACGGATTTGGTGCATCGCGTCAACATGCGCGAGCGAACCACCCCCTGCCCCAATTTCAACCATATCAATCACGGGAATCGAAATTGGCATACCGGACCCTTTCTTGAAACGGTAGGTCCTTGCCACTTCGAACACCCGGCTGGTTTTAGGGGTTTGTTTTTTGATCAGGCAAATCTTGGCTGTGGTGCCACCCATGTCAAAAGACAGAACCTTGTCCAGACCATAGCGCGCGGCAATGTTCGCGGCAAAAACGGCACCACCTGCGGGGCCGGATTCAACCAGACGCACCGGAAATTCAGCGGCACTTTCGATTGAAATAATTCCACCGCCCGAATGCATCAGGAAGATTGGGCATCTCACACCCTGTTCCTGAAGACGCCCTTCCAGACGCCCCAGATAACTTTTCATCAAGGGTTTAATAAAAGCGTTGGCAACGACCGTGTTAAAACGCTCATATTCGCGCATCTGCGGGGATACTTCGCAGGACAATGACACCATAGCATTTGGCATTTTCTCGGCCAGAACATCGCGGACAAGTTTTTCGTGCGTATCGTTCAGATAAGAATGGATCAGCCCAACCGCGATGCTTTCAAAGCCCGCTTCGCGGATTTCATCAACCAGCGCTTCAATGTCAGGACGGTCCAGGGGGATCAGAACTTCACCCTTCGCGCTGATGCGTTCCTTCAACGTGTATCGCGCCTGGCGCGGTAGCAACGGCTCCGGCAGGGTCAAATTCAGATCATATTGCTCAAAGCGAGACTCTGTGCGCATCTCGATCACATCACGAAAGCCCTGCGTTGTGATCAGCGCAGTCTTTGCGCCGCGCCGCTCTATGAGGGCGTTTGTCGCAAGCGTCGTTCCGTGGATGATCTGCTTGATCGTTGAGGGATGGATACCCGCATTACCGCAGACCTGCGTCAACCCATCGATGATCGCATCTTCGGGCGCGGTGTATGTCGTAAGAACCTTGGTTGAAAACTGTTTTTCGCCAACCTCGAGCACGACGTCGGTAAAGGTGCCGCCGATATCAACGCCCATACGTACTGATGGTATTTTCATTTACAGACTCACCCAGCTTTTCAAGACGTGTATGCTTCAGGGTAAGACAGCTTTATAAATAAAATCCAATTATTTTGTTGAATTAATAGGATAAGAAAAATCTATCCTACACGTTTTTGTTCCTATGCTTTCTCTGTTCGAAGTCGTCAATGAACCTTGTTGCGACTTCGTTCGCAATATTCGCAGCTGTTGCAACGTATTTTGGTGATTTCTTGGCATCATAACGCGCAAGGAAACGCAGGCTTTCGGGAACCCATTCATATTTGATCTGACAAAGCTCGCCAGAAGCAAGTTCACCCGCGACCATAACTTCCGGCATGGTTGCGATGCCCATTCCATTCATCGTCATGTGAAGGCACGCCGCAAGGTTGCTGGAGGGTACCAGACGCGCAGAAAGATCATGGCGAGAGGCAAAATGTTCGGTGACTTCCAGAAAGGACTGCGTATCGCGCGAATGGGTCAGAATCGGATAACTCGCCAGATCATTCATCGTGACACGCGTCTTGGCGTTCAAACCGATCGCGGGCGAGGCGACCCAAATCATGGCGTAAGTTCCAAGGTCTTCGCTGCCGCTGGTCATACCTTTGAAAGGACCGTATTGCAGCGCGAGGTCAATCGAGCGTTCAAAAAGTTCTTTTTCCAGATTGACCGAAAGATCCACCGTCAGTTCAACGACAATTTTTGGAAATCGTTCTTTCAGGGTTTTAAGAAATTCACGCAACCACGTGTGCACGACCATTTCGGTAACACCTAGCCTTAGCACACCATCAAAAAGTGCTGCATTGTTTGAGGCCTCGATCATATCTTCCGTGGCACGAAGTATGCGGCGTGCGTGTTCCAGCAATTCCTGACCTTTGGTTGTCAGTCGCACTGAACCTGCGTCGCGTTCCATAAGTTTTACTTTCAGAACGGACTCCAGTGCTGAAATTCGTGCTGATATATTTGGCTGCGTTGTGTTCAGCCTTTCGGCGGTTCTGCGAAAGCTTCCGAGATTGGCAACCCAGACAAAGGTCTCAAGCTGTTTAAGGTTAAGCTGCAAAATACCGGTCCTTTGCGTTGCGGGCATTGATCGCGGTCGAATGAATAGGTTTTCAAGTTTAGCCAGTTCAGACACAATTGCGCAGATCAGTCTGCACCCTTACCCCTTCAGGATCAGGTCTGATGCTTTCTCAGCAATCATGATCGTTGGCGCATTGGTATTGCCCGACGTGATCGTGGGCATGACTGACGCATCGACAATACGCAAGCCCCCGATACCGTGCACCCGCAGATTTGCATCGACGACAGCCTGCGTATCACTTCCCATCTTGGCAGTTCCGACCGGGTGAAAAATGGTTGTCCCTATATCACCGGCTGCACGCACCAGATCATCGTCATCATAATCCGGTCCGGGGCGCATTTCTTCCGGGTGATATTTTTGCAATGGCGCTTGTGACACGATGTTACGGGTCAGGCGGATCGCCCGTGCGGCGACCAACCTGTCGCCTTCTGTTGACAGGTAGTTTGGTGCGATATGGGGATGCGCAAACGGGTCAGATGACGTCAGACGCACCTGCCCCCGGCTTTCTGGCCTTAGATGGCAAACGCTTGCGGTAAATGCTGGAAAGGGGTCCAAATCCTCGCCAAACTTTGGCAAAGACAGCGGCTGAACGTGATACTCCAGATCCGGGGTTTCCAGTGATGCATCCGATTTTGCAAAGGCCCCGAGCTGACTGGGCGCCATTGACATTGGCCCGCTGCGCCAAAGCGCGTATTCGAGGCCAATCATCGCCTTGCCCCAAAGCGTGCTGGCCTTTTGGTTCAATGTCTTCACGCCACTTACGCGGTAGGCACATCGCAATTGCAAATGGTCCTGAAGATTACCGCCCACACCCTCAAGATTATGCGAGACAGTGATCCCATGTTCCTTGAGATGCGCGGCTGGGCCAATGCCTGACAACATCATCAACTGCGGCGACCCGATCGCGCCAGCCGACAGGATCACCTCTGCGTTTGCGTTTGCAATGCAAGGCTGATCACCCTGCCTGAACCGGATACCGGTTACTTTTCGGTCTGCCATAACCAGACCCTCAGCTTGCGCATTTGTCAGAACTGTCAGGTTTTCCCGACCTTTTGCAGGGCGCAAAAACGCCTTTGATGTGCTCCACCGCCAACCGCTGCGCTGATTGACCTTAAAATATCCCACACCTTCGTTGTTGCCACGGTTGAAATCGTCGGTGCGCGGTATGCCTGCAGCCTCGCTCGCATCAGCGAAGGCATCCAGAATTTCCCACGACAACCGCTGTTCTTCAACGCGCCATTCCCCGCCCGCACCGTGCAGCTCATCTGCCCCGGCAAAATGATCTTCGGATTTCCTGAAATACGGCAAGACATCATCCCAACCCCAGCCAGTATTGCCAAGTTGTCGCCATCCGTCATAATCCCGCGCTTGCCCGCGCAAATACAGCATACCGTTGATCGACGAGCAGCCCCCGAGCAGACGCCCACGCGGATACCCGATGGAGCGACCGTTCAAACCTTTTTCAGCCGCCGTTGAAAACATCCAGTCTGTTCGCGGATTGCCGATGCAGTAAAGATAACCCACCGGGATATTAACCCAGATGTAGTTGTCGTTGCCGCCCGCTTCGAGCAACAAAACCTTGTTGCGCTTATTGGCGGAAAGCCTGTTGGCAACAACACATCCGGCGGAACCTGCCCCCACAACGATATAGTCGAATGATCCGAAGTCTTTCATCCCGCCAGCCTTTACATTTTACTGCACAAAGTTAGCACCGACCAATTTGTGCAACCCGAACGTCACCTCGCCTGAGTTTAAGCAAAGAACTGGAAAACCGGATGCAATTCAAGCTAAGACAACAAAATAAATGTAAATTTCAAAAGGGTTAGCAAGACCGCGAAGATTCAGCGCGTTTCGCGACCTAATGCGCGACTAATAATGGCATCGGTATCGCACCCCTTCGGCAGCGTTCCGAAAGCGCCGCGATAGCCCGGGGCAAGACGAGACGCGCAAAACGCCTCTGCCACTTTAGTCGGGGCATGTTGGGTCAGCAAAGCGCCCTGCAGCGTCAACGCTATCATTTCCGTTATGGTGCGCATCCGGCTTTCCATCGCGTCCCGGTCATCAAATTCTGCGCGCAAGCTATCAATCGCACGGTCAAGGTTCTGGTCATTGCCACGCGCCTTTTCCAACTCGTCTAAAAGTGCAGGAACCGCATCCGCCTCGCGCGTGATCGCGCGTAAAACATCCAGCGCGACAACGTTTCCGGACCCCTCCCAGATGGAATTTAGCGGTGCTTCGCGATAGAGCCGCGGCATGATGCTTTCTTCGACATAGCCGGGGCCACCATGACATTCGAGAGCCTCTGCAACAAGACCAGGGCAGCGTTTGCAGTTCCAGTATTTAGCAACAGCCGTGCCAATTCTGGCCAACGCCCCTTCTGCGGTGTCACTTGCATGGTCCATCGCACGTGCAACACGCAGACCCAGCGCAAGTGCCGCCTCAACCTCTAGCGCCATATCTGCAAGCACGTTTTGCATAAGCGGTTGCTGAATAAGGCGCTTTTGAAATGCACTGCGGTGTGTCGTGTGATGCAAAGCCTGCACAAGCGCCTGTCGCATCGTCCCTGCGGATGCCATTGCGCAGTAGATACGGTTACCGGTAACCATCTCTATGATGGTTTGAATGCCACGCCCTTCCTCGCCTACCATTTCACCGTAAGTGTCCTGAAACTCCATCTCGGTCGAAGCGTTTGACTTGTTGCCAAGTTTGTCTTTCATTCTCTGAATGAACAGGTTGTTGCGCGTACCATCAGGCCGCCAGCGCGGAACAAGAAAGCAAGAGATGCTTGCGCTTTGTGTTTTTGCCAGCACCAGAAAAGCGTCACACATCGGTGCCGAACAAAAAAACTTGTGGCCCGTCAGCAAATACGCCTGACCTATGCCTTCTTCCCCGACCGGCGCAGCAACGGTCGAATTGGCCCTTACGTCAGAGCCACCCTGTTTTTCCGTCATGAACATCCCAATCATCGCTCCCGTTTTCTCGGGCGCCGGTATGTCGCGTGCGTCATAGTCTGTCGACAGGATGCGTGGCATCCAGTCTGCTTTGATGGATGGGGTGGTGCGCAAGCTTGGTACCGCTGCATAGGTCATTGCCATTGGGCACATGACACCACCTTCGACCTGGCTGAACATATAGGTCAGTGCCGCCTGCCCCAGATGGCCGGCATTCCCCTCGTTATGCCATGCAAAATTATGCATCTGTGTTGAGACTGCCAGCTTCATCAGGTCGTGGTAGGCCGGGTGAAATTCAACCTGATTTATCCGCATCCCGTAGCGGTCGAATGCGCGAAGTTCTGGTCCGAAACGGTTTGCCTGATTGGCTTTTTCAAAGATTTCGTTTGCCCCGCACAACGCCCCGACACGGGCCATGTGTTTTTCATGGGCACCACCGCCCTGAACGTCAAACCAGTCACGCAACGCAGTGTCATCCGACCAGAGATCCTGATCCCCCATATGCGGTGGCATATTCGTTACGTCATGTGTCGGCAGGCGTGAAATTGGATCGCGGGGTTTCATGATGGGTCCTCCCACCAAAAGTTTAGCGGCTGCCCTGCCCTGTGATCAAATCAAATCCAACGCCTCATTCAAAAGTGTTCTGCACGCGAAAAACCCGCCTGAACGACTGACAGGTTTTTAACTTGCTGCGCTGCACATTCATATCCGAAAGACAGGCTGCAAAATTCGCGGAACCAAACCTTTGAAACGAAGCGGCGCATCGGTCGCCGCAAGGCAAATGCACGGCGCGCCCGCATCAGCAATTGGTGTGTGCTCGAGGTCCTGATTGGCAACTTCCAGATCACCGACCCCGTAACGGCCGGTTTCGTCGCTGAAACTTCCTTGCAGGACCAAAGTAAGTTCAAGGCCATTGTGGCTGTGATCAGGCACAGCCTGGCCCGGCGGAATAAACAGAAGCCTTACACTGCCATACTGCCCCGCACTCAGAATGCTCTGGCGCACCCCCATTCCAACGCGGCGCCATCGCGGTGCTGCACCTTTCAGTGCTTCCATCACTGGGCCCGGATAAACACCGGACCTTTCATAGACCGGTTTTTGCTTGAAAGGCGCATCCAACTGATCAAGTATCCGGGCTTTCAGATCATCTGACACCGGTTCGTCAGGCAGGCTTTCCAGCATTGCGCCGCCTGCCGCATTATGTGCCTCAAGCCCTGCCCGGCACTCTGTACACAGCGAGATATGCGCAGCGACAACCAATGCAAATGGATGCACGAGTGACCCTGTCGCATAGGCCTGCAAAAGCGATTCAGGGATATGATGATTGATATCAGCCATAACTATCGTATCCCCCTTAATTCGTGTCGTAACTTTTCAAGGCCAAGCCGAATACGGGACTTGATGGTCCCCAGTGGCAATCCGGTCTGTTCGCGAATATCTTGATGGGACAGTTCGCCCAGGTAAGCTTGTTCAATCATAGCGCGTTGCTCTGGTTTGAGGCGTGATATCGCCTTTATAAGGTGTTCGGCTTCCTGTTCGACAGCGAGGATTTGACCTGCGTCGGGTTCATCTTCAACTTCGTAGTGCAGCTCTTCGGGAACCGGTTTATTTTCTTTTCGCATGACGTCAATCTGGCGATTGCGGGCGATCTGGTAGATCCAGGCAGATACCTGGGCACGCTGCGGGTCAAACTGATCAGCCTTGCGCCAGACGGTCAACATGACGTCCTGTACGATATCTTCGACCTGTCCCCCTTTGGCACCTGACCTGATCGCAAACCCTTTCAGCCTTGGACCAAAAAAATCGAACAAAGCAGCAAAAGCAGCCCTGTCCCGATTATCACGAACAGCCAGCATCCATGTCGTCTGTTCGGAAAACTGGACAGTCGGCTGATTAGACACGTTTGCTTTGTCCTTATGAGGGCGAACACCCGCTTTATCCTCTGATAATTGAGGCCTGTACGCAGGTGGAGAAGGGTCATGTGTTAACGTCAGCATACACACATTACGGCCACCGCGAAAAGATGGATCAATTTTTGATCTGTTTTATTTTTTGCCCCGTATTAGTCTTGAAACACCCGCCGGAGATAAAATGTCCCTTGACGCAACACCACCACAGCCTCAGCGCATCGCCATTATTGGCGGGGGTATCTCCGGCCTTGCCGCCGCTTATCTGTTAGCACCACATCACGCCGTCACAGTTTTTGAAGCAGCGCCGCAACTTGGCGGTCATGCCCGAACCGTGATTGCAGGCAAAAACAATGACCAGCCTGTTGATACAGGGTTTATCGTTTTCAACTACGCGAACTACCCGCATCTCACCCGTATGTTTAACGAACTGGACGTACCCGTTGCCAAAAGTAGCATGAGCTTTGGCGCCTCAATCGACAATGGGCGAATTGAATACGGGCTTCAGAATACGCGCGCACTGCTCAGCCAACGCAGAAACATGCTGCGCCCACCTTTCATGCGCATGGTTAGGGACATCGTGCGTTTCAACAACCATGCCGAAGCCATGGCAACGGACGATAGTGCAACAATCGGAGAGTTGATGGATGAGCTGCGCTTGGGCCAGTGGTTTCAAAAATTCTACCTGATGCCCCTCTGCGGCGCTATCTGGTCGACCCCCCCGGACCAGATAAGAAGCTTTCCGGCGCGCGCACTGGTTCAGTTTTTTCGCAATCACGCGCTTTTGTCGACTTCCGGGCAGCATCAATGGTGGACCGTTGACGGTGGCAGCATCGAATACGTGCGTCGGTTAGAGCGGCACTTACGCTCCAGAGGTGTCGTTTTGCGCAAAAAAACACCTGTAAAAGCTGTTTCACGCAATGGAATCCAAAGCCATATCATTTGTGCAAATGCGCCGATCCAAAACTTTGACCACGTCATTTTTGCGTGTCACTCGGATCAGGCACTGCGACTGCTGGAACGCCCGACAATAACGGAGCAATCAGCACTCTCTGCAGTCAGGTTTCAGAACAACCAGATGATCTTGCACTGTGACACAGCGCAGATGCCGCAAAGAAAGGCCGTCTGGTCAAGCTGGGTGTATAAAGCCGACACAACCCGGCCCGAACCCGCAATTGGTGTAACCTACTGGATGAACCGGCTCCAGAATATTCCCGAGACTGACCCGCTGTTTGTTTCGCTGAACCCGTCGCGCGACGTGCCCGAGCATTTGATTTATGATCAGAAAACCTTTCGCCATCCGGTTTTTGACAGTTCGGCGCTGGCTGCGCAGCAGGTGCTGCGAAACATTCAGGGTGCAAACAACACATGGTTTGCGGGCGCGTACACCCGGCACGGATTTCATGAAGATGGTTTTGCAAGCGCGGTGCGCATCGCGCGATCTATAGAACGGCAGTTTGCATGAACATGTCGCCCGAACATATCCCCGGATTCACAACCCATACGCGGTTGGGACAAATCAAAAATGCCTTTCGCTATGGGGTTGATTTTGTGTTGATCGCCCCTGAATCGCGATGCGGGCCTGTGCTTTTCTCTCGGAACAAATTCAATCTGGCATCTGTTCATGACAGCGCGCATGGCGGGAAGCCTAACTATGGGCGTGGTGCTGTCTGGGCGCGGGATGTTCTTGCCAAAGCTGGCTTTGAATTCAAAAACGGGCACGATTTGCTTTTGCTGACCCAGCCGCGCTTTCTGGGATATATATTTAACCCGGTCAGTTTCTGGCTTGTGATGGAGGGGAATGATCTTCTGGCGGCAATCGTGGAAGTGAATAACACCTTCGGGGATCGCCACAGCTACCTATGCCACCTTCCTGATTTTGCACCCATTTTAAAGACTGACAAACTGCGCGCAGAAAAAGTTTTCCACGTCTCACCGTTTCAGGAAATCGCTGGGGACTACAGCTTTACATTCGACATTCAACCGGACCGGATCGCGATCCGGATTATTCATCGAAACGGGCCAGAAGGCGTAACGGCAACCCTGACAGGACCGCGTACACCTTTAACGAACCTATCAATACTGCGCTCAAACCTGCGGCGCCCCTTTGGAGCGATACGCACAATTGTGCTAATTTACCTGCAGGCCATACGGCTGAAGCTTAAGGCGGCGCCTTACCGAACCCGCCCCGCACCACCAAAAAAGGAGGTTTCCTAATGCTGTTTTTGACCAAACGCGTGAAACACGATTTTCTCGAAACTTGCGCACAGATATCTACGGGCAGCCTGCGACTGCACACCCCGGAAGGTGAAATCTATGATTTTGGAGCCGGCGCACCCGAGGCCGAAATGCAGATTCACGACTGGTCCGTTGTAACAGCGGCGGCCGCACGTGGGGATATCGGCCTTGGTGAAACCTATGTTGCCGGTCTTTGGGACACCCCGAGCATCGAAGACATGATCAAGGTCGCGTTGCTTAACCTCGACCAGTTCCAGAACTACGCCTACGCAGGATTCTGGAACAATCTGAAATTCCGCATGGTCAATCATCTGCTGCGCGCAAATTCAACCAAAGGCGCCTCCCGCAATATTCGTGCGCATTATGATGTTGGAAACGAATTTTATCAGCTATGGCTCGACCCTAGTATGACCTATTCGTCGGCGCTGTTCAGCCCGGATGACACTGATCTGTATCGCGCGCAAAACCGAAAATATGACCGAATTCTTGGGCAATTGGGACAGGGCGAAAAAACCCTTGAGATAGGATGTGGCTGGGGTGGTTTTGCAGAGCGGGCAGCCGAAACCGGGCGTGAAGTAACAGGCCTTACAATATCGCCAAGTCAAAAAGGCTATGCAGATGCACGCCTTGATGGGCGTGCTGAAATTCGCCTTCAGGACTATCGCGATTGCAAAGGTACATTCGACAACATTGTGTCGATCGAAATGATCGAGGCGGTTGGCCAGTCTTATTGGCCAACTTACTTCAAAACCCTTAAAGATCGCCTTTCTGAACAGGGCAAAGCCGTCGTACAGGCCATCACGGTATCAGACACCTATTTCGACATTTACGCCAAAAGCTCTGATTACATCCGGCACTACACCTTCCCCGGGGGTATGCTGCTGTCAAATGCAGTGATTTCTGAACAGGCAAATCGCGCGGGACTTCGGGTGCGAAAAAGTTTTTCCTTCGGGGCTGACTATGCCCAGACATGCCGGGCGTGGACAGAACGTCTGGAAGCACAGTCCGCACGGATCATGAAGCTCGGACATGACGAGAGGTTCATCCGGAACTGGCGCTATTATTTGGGGGTCTGCGCTGCGTCCTTCGCCGTAGACCAAACAAACGTTGTTCAAGTGGAGTTGGTACATGCTTAAAGCGAGTCTTCTAACCGTATTAATTCTGATCGCCGTGCAACTCGAACATACACATCGCACCGCAAACACCCCCGGCAACTTTGCCATTCAGAGCACAGGATAATCACAATGGCATTGGAGCTGGTTTCAGCGGCTTTTGCCGCAGTCGTACTTGTCTATGTGATAAGCAAGAAGCTGGGCTTCTCTGCGCAATCACCGCAGGATTACAATGCAACGTCACCCGCATTTGACCTGCGGAAACATCTTTCAGGACCAATCCTGTGCGAAGGCATCATCTATGGCCCTATGGGGCGCGTCAATTCGCGTTTCGTCGCCGACATGAACGGCGTGTGGGATGGGGCAACAGGAATTTTGACAGAGTCATTTCACTATTCCAACGGCAACACACAGTTGCGCCAGTGGAATCTTACGCTAGGAAACGACGGAACGTTTAGGGCAACCGCTGACGATGTTATCGGAACGGCAGACGGCATACAAAGCGGCGCAACCGTTCGCATGCGATACCGCATTCGGCTTCCCGAAGACGCTGGCGGCCACGTGCTGAATGTAACGGATTGGATGTATCTCATGGAAAACGGCAGCATCCTGAACAAGTCGGAAATGCGGAAATTTGGTGTAAAAGTTGCTGAACTTGTCGCAACAATGCGCCCGGCGAATGCCTTGAATGTTTGACGGAAAAAAATACTGGATCATCGGCGCGAGCGAAGGTCTGGGGCGTGCTCTGGCCAGGGAAATGTCGAACTCAGGGGCGTCTGTCATCTTGTCTGCCCGAAATGAAGAGCGGCTTATTGAGCTTGCAAAAGAACTTCCGAACGCTTCAGTCTGCGCCATTGATGTCACGGACGAGGCTTCCATCAAATCGGCGGCAGAGCAAATAGGCCAGTTTGACGGCGTTGTGTACTGTGCCGGATTTTATGAACCAGTCAAAGCAACGGATTGGAACAGCGCCGCTGCAGTCACAATGGCCGATGTAAATTTTACAGGTGCTTTGCGGGTTCTAGGGCAAGCCGTTCCAAAACTCTTGGAACAGGATCAGGGCCATATCATTCTAATCGGCTCTCTTGCCGGATTCAGGGGGCTTCCCGGCGCAATTGGTTACGGTGCCAGCAAAGCTGCACTTATGCATCTGGCCGAAAACCTTCGGGCGGATCTTAAACACACTAAGATAAGCGTTCAATGCATGAACCCCGGCTTTATAAAAACCCGCCTTACCGAGAAGAATGATTTCAAAATGCCGTCCATCATGACCCCGGAAACGGCCGCACGACATGTTGCGAATGCAATAAAGAATGGCCGGTTTTCAACAAGCTTTCCAGCACCTTTCGCGTGGCTTTTTCGCATAGGGCGGTTCCTGCCCCTTTCCGTTTTCCAAAGGCTTTTTTGATCTGCCTTGGGCAACAACACTTTCAAATCGCACCGAAAAAGAAACTCGGGTATTTTTCTCAAAGTTGTGCGTTGGTTTGGGCATAGGTGCGGCTGGTTTGTTTAAGTGGTTCCCTGATAGGCATTGCCAGACAAAACAGTAATAGCCGTTCCACGGGTGCAAAATTTGCTATTTCATGCCGAAGGGAGCGGAATTCACATTTATTGTGTATACCCTACCGTTCATGCCGGCAGCTTGCAACAAGTCCCGTATGTGACAAGGCGGCAATCTGGCCGCCTTGTCATTTAATTTTAGTGCGTAAACTTCTTGATTTCGCCAGATGCAAGCCGCGCTACATATGACAGAAGCTCTTGCTTGACGACCTTCATCAGGAAGTAAAGCGCTGTGATGTTTACGACTGCCATCGCAAATATCGCAGCATCCGAGAAATCGATCACAGGGCCAAGATTGGCAGCCGCGCCGATAACGATGAAGACACAGAAAATGACCTTGAACACCAACTCGGATGTTTGACCTTCACCAAACAGATAAGTCCAGCTTTTCAAACCATAGTAGGACCATGAAATCATCGTGGAAAAGGCAAACAACACCACAGCCACAGCCAGAACATAGGGGAACCAGCTAAACGCAGATGCGAAGGCCGCAGATGTTAGCGCGACACCCGTATTCCCGTCGACCGTTGCGATATGCGCACCGTCAAGTACGTAAAGCCCAGTAGCCGGATCCGAGATAAGTTGACCTGATATGGTGATAACAAGCGCTGTCATCGTGCAGATTACGACCGTGTCAATAAATGGTTCGAGCAAAGAGACAAAACCTTCAGTTATGGGCTCTTTCGTTCTTACCGCAGAGTGCGCGATTGCTGCCGACCCAACGCCTGCTTCGTTTGAAAACGCAGCACGTTTGAAACCCTGGATCAAAGCACCGACCATACCACCAGCGACGCCCAAACCAGAGAACGCACCACTGAAAATCTGACCAAAGGCCCAGCCGATCTGATCGTAGTTCATCAAAATGATAACAAGCGATGCACCGACGTAGAGGATACCCATGAAAGGAACGACTTTTTCAGTAACCCGCGCAATGGATTTAACACCGCCGACGATAACGATGAACACGACAGCAGCAAAGATCACGCCCGTAATCCAACCTGGATACGCACCGGTGATACCTGAAATCTGAGCATGTGCCTGATTGGCCTGAAACATATTGCCGCCACCCAAGGCGCCAAGGATACAAAAGATCGAAAACAGGATCGCGAGTATCTTACCTCCAGGCAGTCCAAGTTCAGAAAAACCCTTGGAAATGTAATACATTGGCCCGCCTGAAACGGTGCCATCCGGGTATTCGTTTCGATATTTCACACCAAGCGTACATTCGGTGAACTTCGAAGCCATTCCCATCAGACCGGCAAGGATCATCCAGAATGTAGCACCCGGTCCACCAATGCCGACAGCAACAGCAACACCTGCGATATTTCCTAAGCCAACAGTGCCCGAAAGCGCGGTCGCCAGCGCCTGAAAGTGGCTGACTTCGCCCGCATCGTTCGGGTCGGAATAGTCGCCTTTAACAAGCGATATCGCGTGTTTGAAGAACTTAAGCTGCACGAATGAAAAGTAAATCGTGAATACCGTAGCCGCTACAACCAGCCACATAACGATCCATGGAAAACTCGTGCCTGGAAACGGCGCGAAAATCAGGTTCACAAATGGCCCGGTAAAGGCAGCAAATGCTTCGTTCACTTTTTCATCCAGGGTCATTGCCTCTTGCGCGACTGCTGGGCTTACGAGTGCACTTGCCGTCCCGAGGGACAGCATAACTTTTTGATAAAATTTCATTATTCTGTCCTCTTAACCCACGACCGTAACGGGTACATTTGCGTGCATTACAAGATTTGCAGTTGAGCTACCAAAAAAGCGCTTTACAAGCCCGCTTTCGGTAGATCGACCAACAACAATCTGCTCGGCGTTTTCTTCGTCAGATAGATCGTTCAAAGTATCAGCAACGTGACCATGCCTCACAATGCCCTTAGCGCTGAACCCTGCCTTCTTCAGTGAAGCAAGCGCAGGATTGATTACGCGATCCATCGCAGTTGAAATTTCTTCCTCACGCCGCTTGTGCCTTTCCGCATTCTCTTCGGGTGTTTGGAAAGAGTAAGGTGACCATTCAATCACATAAACAACCACAAGCTCACAGCTTCCGATCACTTTTGCGAGTTTTGTGGCATAGGCCAAGGCGCGCTCGCCGGACCCATGCCCATCCAAACCAATCATTATTTTAGACGTCATTTTGCGTTTCTCCTGTCAGATGTCCCCTTATCGATTCTCTCTCGGGAAAGACACGTCCTCCATTGTTTTCGAAGGCCGAAACCAGAATCGGGAATACTATATCGTTGTCCTTGTCTTCCAACCTTGATCATAGTCTTTTTGACTGGTATTAGTGCCTAAATTCAGCAATAATTCGGTGTTATTCCCTTAAAGAAGGCTAAAAATAGGAAAAAAGACTAGTGACTAGGGTTTTAGACGGTATCGACAAACGAATCTTAGACGAGCTTCAAAAGAACGGCAGACTGTCGATTGTTGAGCTTGCAAGCAGGGTAAACCTAACAAAAACACCCTGTTCAGAGCGTGTCAGACGTCTAGAGAATTCCGGGGTCATAAAAGGTTATTGTGCAATACTCGACCCGGCTAAAGTCGGCATTAATCACGTCACGATTGTTCATATCACCCTGGCGCAAACCAGCGACAATTCACTTGATGAATTCAATGAAGCCGTGAAAGAGATTCCCGAAGTGCAGAGTTGCCTGATGATCGCCGGGCAATTTGATTACGTTCTAAAGGTTCGGACAAGGGATATCACTCATTTCCGTGAAATCTTGGGAGAACATATCGGGAAGCTCCCCGGAGTGATGCAGACACACTCATTTGCAGTCATGGAAACTGTAAAAGAAAGTGACGAAATCCAAATGATGACAGTTTCGCGAGCGGTTTGAAGAACTATTAAAAGATTCAAAGTCGTTTTTGGGATTGGAGTATCTGCATGGGTGGTGTCAGACAAATTCGAGCCAGTCTAAGTTTAACACCAAATGCTGAAACCTATGCCGAACAAAGCTGCCTCCACTCGACAAAGTTACTAGTTGACCGGTCGCTCACCACGCCGGAAACAAATTCTTTGACGAATTCGGCGTAGATCTGGTGACTGGCTTCGTTGGAAACTCAATAATTTCAGCTTTGTAGTGATCTTCAATAAGTGCTTGGATAGACATCCGCTAACCTTTCAGCGATATATTAACGTTGGAAGGTTGGATCGTGGATTTATTAATACACCCACCTAATAGATTGATTTTAAAAGATATATGGCGGACAGACAGGGATTCGAACCCTGGAGACGGTCTCCCGCCTACACACTTTCCAGGCGTGCGCCTTCGACCACTCGGCCACCTGTCCGTTGCGCGGGTTCTTAGCAAGACTAGAGGGATAAGCGCAAGCGCTTTAGCGCGTTGTTTTGCAATTGTTCTGAAAGGTCTTTGAAATCCTGAAACAGCTTATGAACAACACCCTTACGTAGTTGAACAATCAGCTTGCCAAAAGCACATTAACCCGGCGGTTCTGTTTGCCTTTGTTTTCAATTTTTCCAAGCTGAACACTGCTAATTTCACCGGTTTTGGCAACATGCGTTCCCCCGCAGGGTTGCAGATCCACCTGATCTTTGCCAGCGCCAATCCGTACCAGACGCACGTGCCCTGCCCCTGACGGTGGCTTCACAGACATCGTTTTTACAAGCCCCGGGTTTGCCTCTAGTTCGGCATCCGTTATCCAGGTTTCGCTTACCGGTAAATTCCGGGCGATCAGCGCATTCAGCTCTGCTTCCAACGCATCTTTGTCTTCTGGTGCTTCAGGCATGTTAAAATCAAGCCGACCCTTATCGACACCGATTGCGCCACCTGTAACTGGCAGCGGTACGACCACGGACAAAAGGTGGAGGGCTGTGTGCATACGCATTAATTTGTAGCGCCGATCCCAATCGAGCGACTGTCTCACCTCGGCGCCGATCGTCGGCAAGCCAGACGGCTCTCCCGGAACAAGAACAATATCATTTCCTACACCCTTTATTGTCGTTGCTACAGCCAGTTCACCATTTTCCCAAACAAGGGTTCCACTGTCGCCCGGTTGTCCGCCGCCCTGTGCATAAAAGATCGTCTGATCAAGAATGATCCCCCCTTCGGGCGTGTGTGCGACAACCAGTGCTGGCGCATCTTTCAGATAGGCATCTTTGCGAAACAACATTTCTGTCATTTATGTTTCCTCACCCGTCGCGTCTGTGCTTTCAAAATCAACCTCTGCAATTGCGTCGCTCGGAGAGTTAGACGCTTCAGAATGTTCTGATGCCTTGGATGTATCTGGCGCCTTTCCTCCCCCCGAAAGGACCTCGGGATTGCGCAGCCAGATATCGCGCTGAGCGAAAGGGATTTCGATACCCTCTTCTGCAAACCGCCGGGCAATTTCATGGTTCATGTCTGACTTGACGCTCAACATCCAGTTCACATCCCGCAGGATTGCGCGAATTTCAAAATCAAGGCTGTCAGCGCCAAAACCCTGAAAAATGACACCAGGAGGCGGATTTAGGATTACCATCGGATGCGCCTCGGCGATTTCCTGTAAAATGGCTGCTATTCTTTTGGTGTCGTTTCCATAAGCAACACCCACCGGAACGATGACACGCCCGGTCAGGCTGCCTTTGGTCATGTTCATGACGACGCCTGAAATCAGATCGGCGTTTGGCACAATCACATCAGCCCGGTCGAATGTTTCAATCCGGGTAGACCGCACCGAAATATCGCGGACGTAACCGGAATGGCTCCCAACTTCGATCCAGTCACCTTCCGAAATTGGCCTTTCGATCAACAGGATGATACCCGAGACAAAATTGGACACGATGTTCTGGAGACCAAAACCAATACCAACCGACAGCGCGCCCGCCACGATCGCAAGCGATGAAAGGTCAATACCTGCGCCCGTAATCGCGATTATTGCGGACAAAAATATCCCAAGATATCCCGTGCCAGACACAATCGCGTTGCGCCCCCCGGTATCAAGTTTTGTTTTGGGTAAAACCGTATTACGCAGCGTGCCCTGAATCAGCCGCGTCAGGGTGTAGCCAAGCACAAAGATGACAGCGAACGTCAGAAAAACAGTGGGCGAAATTCGCGCGCCACCCAGCGACACGCCGCCCAGAAACTTGTTCCACATCTCTGAGAGCGTCGCGAGCCGCGCCCCCCATATCAAAGCAAGAACAGGCGCAGCCGCGAAAAGTAAAACAAAGCCAAACAGAACAGGAATAAGGGACTCGCGCGCGCCATCCCTGTTGCCAACCAAAAGCGCATAGATCTCGGAAATCAAGCGTTGCAGGATTTGAATGAACGCCAGTAACGCCAAGGTCACTGCAGTTGGGAACACCAACTGTGCTGCTGCTGCGAAATACCCGACAAGACCCAGCACAACACCGACGATGACGACGACCATGACAGCGCGACCCAACAACCGAATCATTCTGTTTCGGTACGTCTGCTGTTCATTCGCTGCTGCATCATTGCGTGCATGTTTGACCAGTAGTTGGCCCAAGCGGAACGTCATGATGGCAACAATCACCAGCAGCGGAAATACAAATGCGAGCAATACCCTCGGAGACAGATTTTCAAATTCAACGACAGCGACAACGATCAGTTGCAGTCCGATCGCAAGCCCCAGACCAGCGCTGAACCAGCGCCCTTCCGCTTTTTGTTCAGGTGTCAGATTGAGATAAGGGTCGCTCGTATGCGACCGCGGGAACATACGTACACCCAGCCATCGGGCCACAAAAAACGCGAGGCCCGCAGGTGGCAGCGCAGAAACGATCACAGACCCCCGCAACCCGATCAGCCCCGAGGAAAAAAGAGCCTCGCTTAGTGCGAATACACCGAGCAATGGAACGATAACCTGCCCCAGAGAAATTAAGAAACCAAGCAGCCAACGCCAAGCGATCTTATTCTTGCTTTGCACACGCAAAGAAAGAACTTCCATCCAATGTCGTCCACGTAACAAAAGAACAGCCGCGAGCAAACCAAGGAACAAAGTCAGCGGCAATTTTTCGCGGAATTGCGCGTTCTGCAAAGGGCTTGCCCAAGCACCTGATATTTCAGAGTGAATACCCGTCAGCGTTTGACCAATTGCGCTGAACCCTTCTGCCCAGATAACCGGGTTAAGGGGCGTTGGACCAAGCTCCAGCAGTTGGTCCGTTTGTCGGCTCCGGATGATACCGTCGACCTGTCGGATCAAACCGTCAGCGCGGGTAAATGCCTCCTCAGCGGTCTGTATTGGCACGCGAACACTGGCGAGCGTTTCGCTCAACGTCTGGCGTCGCGCGGCAATTTCCGCGGACTCTGGCACGCCGTCAGGAATCGGCCCAAGTGCTGCAACTTGTGACTCAAGCGTTTCTATCCGGGCTTTGTTTGCAGATTGCGCAACCGAAAATTTTTCGCGCCAACCGGCCAGTTGTGCACGAAGCTCTTCAAGAGCAAGATCAGACGCACGCGCCGCTGATACAGCATCTTCGGCGCGTTCTGCGGTTTTTTCCCACTCTGCATAATCTGGAGCTGTGACAACTTCCTGCGCGACCGCATGTGCAACGAATAAAGGGCTTACAGCGCCGGAAAGCGCCAAAATCAAACATAAAAGAAGCGAGTGAAATGTTTTCATCAATCCTCAAAAACGCCCGGAATGCTACGCGGTGCAGCATCAAGCCAGTCTGGAACCGGCAGGCCTTTTTCCTTTAAAAATGTCGGGTTAAACAGCTTTGACTGGTAGCGATTCCCATAGTCACACAGCACCGTCACAATCCGGTGTCCCGGGCCAAGCTCGCGCGCCAATCGGATTGCGCCTGCAACGTTGATACCGGAAGAGCCACCCAGAATGAGCCCCTCTTCCTTGAGAAGGTCAAACACAATCGGGAGCGCTTCTGAATCTGGAACTCGATATGCATTGTCCACCTTCAAGCCTTCGAGGTTTGCTGTAACTCGCCCCTGACCGATACCTTCGGTGATTGATCCACCGACTGATCCGAACTCTCCGGTGGTATAGAAATTGTAAAGCGCTGATCCCTCTGGATCCGCCAGGCCGATTTTTATGGTCTTGTCACGCGCGCGAAGCCCTTCGGCAACGCCGGACAATGTACCGCCGGACCCAACTGCGCAGATGAACCCATCAAGCTTTCCGTCCATCTGTTCCCAAATCTCTGGCGCCGTGGTCTCAACATGCGCTTGTTTGTTCGCCACATTGTCAAACTGATTGGCCCAAATCGCACCATTAGGTTCGGTAAGTGCTAATTTATTCGCCAATCTTTCTGAATATCGAACATAATTGTTCGGGTTCTTATAGGGCGCAGCCGGTACCTGAACAAGTTCGGCACCCGCCAGTCGGATCATCTCTTTCTTTTCCTGACTTTGCGTTTCAGGAATGACAATCACCGTTTTAAACCCAAGCGAAGCGCCAACCAGGGCAAGACCAATTCCTGTGTTGCCAGCAGTTCCTTCTACAATGGTTCCACCCGGACGCAACGCGCCCCGTGCGACAGCATCTTTGATGATATAAAGCGCAGCCCTGTCTTTCACAGACTGACCGGGGTTCAGAAATTCTGCCTTGCCATAAATGTCGCACCCTGTCTCTTCACTGGCCTTCCTCAGCCGGATCATCGGAGTGTTCCCAATCAGTTCAACAAGGTCGTTGCAAATGCGCATATGTTTCTGCCCTCTTAACGTTTCACCCTGTGTAGGCTGCGTTTTGGCGGAACTCAAGCATCCGCGCGCAGTCGATCACGATTGAGTGCGAGCCAAAATGCCGACAGTACAAGTGGGCCGATTTCAGCTTCACCACTCTCAACCAATGCCATCAATTGCTCAAAGCTCAGAACATGTGTGCGAATATCTTCACCTTCACCGGATACGCCGCCAAATTCATCTACTTCGTCAGGCAAATCACACAAACCAAGATAGGTATGGAAATACTCTGTTGCAGCACCGGGGGTTGGGTAATGTCTGTTTATCAGTTGCAAATCCGTCAGTGTTAACCCTGCTTCTTCCTTTGCCTCGCGATGCGCTGCATCTTCGGGTGTTTCCCCTTTGTCTATGCGACCTGCAATTGGCTCGAGCGTCCAAGGGTGTCTATCCCCACGCATAAACGCACCCACACGAAACTGTTCAACGAGCAAAACCCGGTCACGCACCGGATCATAGGGTAAAACGATGACCGCATCGCTTGTTACAAAAACCGAGCGGCGCAACGGTGCAGAGACGGTTCCATCGAAACGACGATGGGACAAATCCAAATCGTCGAGCGCAAAAAAGCTGTCATAGGCGCGTTCGTGATTCAGCAAGCTGACATCGGCCTGCCCAAAGCCATATCGCAAAACTGATGGTGTTGGGCTGTGAACCGAAACTATTTTACGCGCCCGTGCCCGAAGCATTGGTAAACGTCTTGCAACTTCGTCTGCATCAATCTGGCCAAATAATTCGGCCACATCTGCAGCCGCAATCAATGTCACCGCGCCATATTGTTCTACAAAATCTTCAAGGCTCCACGATGCCCCTTTTTGCCACTGACCCGGGCGTGGAAAATAGACCTCAACTGGGGATGTCTCCCCGATTGGTGTCACCAGATGCAAATCATAGTGAAACCCGCCTTCGTAATAGTTGAGCCGCGCAACATCTTCTTCTGAGGCGTCAAAACTGATACCTTCGGCTACGCTGCCGACTCCTTCTGTAATAAGCGGGAAAATTTGGTCTTTCGCCCAGTAAACCGCGTGGTCGGGGAGGCGTGAACGTGTCATCTCATCTTCTGAGACCGAACGGTTCAACACCACTTCCAGCAGCGGACGATGACACAGCGTGCCATAAAAAAACATTTGCTTCACGTTTTTAGTTCCACCGCCGATCAGCAGCATTCGTAACGAGGCCCGCAATAATTCCGCCAACCAGTGCTGTGCCTATCACCTCTGTTGTCGCAATCAGCTTTGCATATTCAAACCCAATTTCGAAAATAGCAACAACTGCCTCTGTCGGATCATCGTAGTATTTTCTGAGCGATAGCTTTACCATCTTAGCCGCCGAATGCAGAAAAAGCGCCAGCAGTGCGAGGGCAACGCTTGTCGTTATACCAATGCCAACGGCACCGCGCACCCCGCGCCCGGCACGTGGACCCATGATCCTCCAGCCGCAAACGACACCCAACAAGGCATTTATGATGCCAAGGAACGGCACAGGTGTTCCCTCCGGTAAAAGCGGCACAATCATTCCGGAAACCAAATAGGCAAGACCTGCAAAACAAGCTGCGGCGACAAGGCGGGCTGCTGTGGGCATCTGACTACTCTTTTTTTACCTCTGGCCGTAGAAAACCAGAAAAACCCAAAAAACGCACCTAAATTATTCTAAATGACCTTCTTTCCACGCGGAATATGCTGCAAGTGCAACGCCCCGCCCGTCAAAGGCTGAAACAATCGGATCAGGATAGGCAATATCGTCACTCAGGGCCCAGCTACGCGGCACAGCCTTGAAATAAGACAGCGCAGTCCGGCTTGGCTTGGTATATCCTTCCGCGATCCAACGCCGCTGATAGCTCTGGTCCGCATCAAATTTGTCCGCCTGTGTTACAGGGTTAAACACCCGAAAATAAGGCGTTGCGTCCGGTCCGCAGCCCGCGACCCACTGCCATCCCATCGCATTGGCCGCCGGGTCCCAATCTGTCAGGCATTCCGCAAACCAGGCCTGACCGATCCGCCAGTCGGTTAACAGATGTTTTGTCAGGTAGCTTCCGACAATCATGCGTGCGCGATTGTGCATTGTCCCCGTCACGTACATTTCACGCATCGCTGCATCAACAAAAGGAATACCCGTGCGCCCCCGCCGCCAGGCTTCTGCAAGCTTGGTGTCTCCACGCCAGGGAAAGCTTTCCCACTCCCTGCGCCAGCATTCCGTTTCGATCCAAGGTGTATGATGGATCAGATGATACGAAAATTCACGCCAGACCAGTTCCTTCAGAAAATGTTCTGCACCTAAGTGCCCTTCGTTCAGCGCCCTTGCACCTGCATACCAGACCATGCGCGGACTAATTTCCCCATAAGTCAGATTCTCGGATAGTCCCGACGTTGAGCGCAGACCCGGGAAATCCCTGTATTTCTTGTATCCATCAACTGCTATCTCGATGAAATTACGAAGCCTGTCTTGTGCTGCCCTTTCCCCGACACGCTGATGTTTGACCACCGCCGCCGCCCCGCGATTCATTTCAGCGTCCATTTTCCAATTTGAGAGCTTGTCACTTTTTGGCCATTTCGCAGGTGCAGGCCACCGCTGTGGTGCGGGCAGACAAACACCAACCTCTTTTTGTTTCACCGTATTCCAGAACGGTGTGTAAACTTTGTAAAACCCGCCGGTTTTTGTTGAAACCGTCCAGGGCTCAAACAGCACATGTCCCGGGTGGCTGTCTGCCTTAACCCCCTCTTTACGCAATGCATCCTTGACTTCTGTATCGCGCACCTTTGACGCAGTGTCATAGAGGCGCGACCAGAAAACACCCGTCGCGCCCGTCTCGGCAACCACAGAATGTAAAACATCAAGCGCACGCCCGCGTCGCAGGATTAGTGCTGCACCCAGATCGCGAAGTTGAGTGGAAATGTTTTCTAAAGACAATCCCAGCCGAAATTTCGCGGCCGCACCAAGGGCTTCAACCACCTCGTCATGAATGAAAAGCGGTATCACAGGCTGTCCTGTCGCAATCGCCGCAACCATTGCCGGATGATCGGCCAGCCGAAGATCACGCCTTAACCACAGTATGACCGGTGGCCTTTGGCCCATACGTTAAAGCACCTCGTCCAATACACTGATCAGCTTGGAAACTTCGCTTTCGCTTGTGTAATGAACAAAGCTAAGCCGAAGAACGCCTTTGGCTGGGTCGATCCCCATCGCCTCAAGTGCGCGAACAGCGTAAAAGTCACCTCCGCCTGCCATAATACCGTGTGGCGCAAGCGCAGCGGCAACGGGTTCTGCCTGCCCGGAAAGCTCTACTGCAACTGTCGGCGCCCGACTGTCCGCCTGTGTCGGTCCAACAAGCCGGACAGAGTTTTTCTGTGAAAGGTAGTCCAGAACAGGTTGCAGATGTTTAACTTCATGCGCGCGCATCAGGTCATGCACGGCTTCAGCCCGCTTTGTCTCATCTGCCGCCTCTGAGAAGTGATGGGAATACAAAGCATCTGCATAGTCCGCCATACCGGCGCTTGCCGCAATCTGTGCATGGTCCGGCCCCGCTGGGGTGAAACGCTTATAAAGGCTTGCTTCGTTGAAATAGTGTCCCTGATTGGGAAGCATCATGCCCAACTCGCGCCGCATGACCATAATCCCCTGGTGCGGGCCGTAGGTCTTGTAGGCGGAAAACAGGTAAATATCTGCCCCCAGCTTGCCCACATTCGGCAATCCGTGGGGCGCATAGCTTACCCCGTCAACGCAGACGAATGCACCCGCTGCATGTGCAATCGCTGTTATCGCAACTACATCGTTAATCTCGCCCACAACATTGGAACAATGCGGGAAACAAACCAGCCTGACGCTCTCATCCAACAGATCGACAAGATCACCGGGGTCCAGATGGCCCGTTTCCGGGTCAATCTTCCATTCGCGCACTTCGATCCCTTCGTCCGCCAAACGGCGCCAGGGACCAGAGTTTGCCTCGTGGTCCTGATTGGTAACAACAATCGCATCACCGGGTTTCAACCATTGGCGAAAGGCCTGCGCAAGAACATAGGTGTTCTGCGTTGTTGATGGGCCAAAACTCACCTCATCGGTATCCACACCCAGCATCAATGCCAGACGGGTCCGCGCCTCATCCATTTCCTCGCCACCCAATCGGCTTGCCTCGTAGGCCGAATAGGGTTGCACTTTTCGCTGGTGATAAAACCGTGTCAGACGGTCGATCACCTGCTGGCACGTGTAGCTACCCCCGGCATTTTCGAAAAATGCCTGTCCTTGCAAAGAAGGCTCTGAAAAGGCGGGAAACTGCGCACGTACAAATTTAATATCAAGCTGGGTCATGCTGGCCTCAATAGAAGAAGACCCCAAAGCCGATGCTCCGGGGTCTTTCATGTTAGGCATGACTGCGTTGGGTGCAAGCGGTTAGTGCGCCTTAATCGGCATTCACATCAACAACGACACGTCCTTTGACCTGACCCTTCAGTATATCTGCACCAAGTTTCGGAAGATCAGAAAGCTTCGCTGGCTGGATCATCTGCTCGAGTTTTTCCATTGGCAAATCTTTTGCGATCCGCTGCCAGGCACGCACGCGGTTGTCATAAGGCTGCATCACGGAATCGATCCCAAGCAGGTTCACACCACGTAAAAGGAACGGAATAACCGTCGCAGGAAGCCCAGTGCCACCCGCAAGCCCTACCGCTGCGACAGAGGTGCCATATTTCATCTGCCCCAGAACACGCGCCAGCATTGCGCCGCCAACGGCATCGACACAACCAGCCCATGTTTCACCTTCCAGCGGGCGTTTCACGGTCTCATTCAGTTCTTCGCGGGCGACGATCTGGGTTGCACCCAGTGATTTGAGGTACTCGGCAGTTTCCGGACGCCCGGTAACACCGGCAACCTCATAGCCAAGGTTGGCAAGGATCGCAGTTGCAACAGAGCCGACACCACCCGCAGCACCGGTTACAAGAACGGGACCATGATCTTTTTCAAGCCCGTGATCTTCCAGCGCCATAACCGCGAGCATGGCCGTGAAACCAGCAGTTCCGACCGCCATTGCCTGACGTGTATTTAGGCCCGCTGGCAAAGGAACCAACCAATCGGCCTTGACCCGCGCTTTTTGCGAATAACCACCCCAATGTGCCTCGCCCACGCGCCAGCCGGTCAGCACAACCTTGTCACCGGGTTTGTAACGGTCATCATCCGATGCTTCGACCGTTCCTGCAAAATCGATGCCTGGAATATGCGGGTAGTTTCGAACAAGCCCGCCACCTGGGCCAATGCACAGGCCATCTTTGTAGTTCACCGTCGAGTATTCAACAGCCACGGTAACATCACCACCGTCCGGTAGCTGATCTACCCCAATCTGCTGTACGCTCGCGCATGTTTTGCCATCTTCGTCTTTTTCAACAATCAATGCGTTGAACATTATGCTCTCCTTCAAATCCAGAATTTATCGCGGACGGTTGCCTTGCGCATTCCGTCTGGTGTTTCCACCTCTACCTTGGTTCCCGCATCCCAATGGGTCATGCGGATCATTCCAATCGCAACGTTTGTCGTAAAATCGGGTGACCACGCAGCGGAGCTGATGTTACCGACCTTTTTGCCGCCAGCAAAAACCGACCAGAGATGATCACACGCAGGCACAGCGTCCCCGTCAATCTCGATCGCACGAATTTGGCGAATGGGCCCTTCCATCGCGACGCGCAGCAAAGCGTCCCGGCCAACACAACCAATCGCACTCTGCGTATCGCAGAATTTGCCAAGGCCGCATTCGTGCGGGGTATTGTTGCGCGTCATGTCGTTGCCATACGACAGCAGCCCGCCCTCAATGCGTTCTATCAGATTTGGGCACCCTGCCCTCACATTGAGGTCTTCGCCTGCTTTGAAAAGCGCGTCCCACAGCGGCATCCCGATATCGCCGCCCTCCACATAAATTTCGAAACCGCCTTGTTTGGAATAGCCAGAGCGCGCGATCACCAGATCGCGGCCTTCAAAACCGAAGCGATCATAGCGGAAAAACCGCAGCTTGCGGATTTCTTCGCCAAAGACCCGCGCCATCAGATCATCAGATTTTGGCCCCTGAATCCCGAGTGGCGAAACATCCGGTTCGTCCACCAGCACGTCCAGACGATAGCCATAAGCAATGCCCTTGGCCCAAAACAGCAAGTCGCTGTCCGCAATCGAAATCCACCAGCGATCTTCGGCCAGTTTCACGGCGACCGGGTCATTGAGCATGCCGCCAGTTTCATCAACGATAGGCACGTAGAAACATTGACCTAGCTGCATATTACTCAGGTCGCGCGGTGTCAGCATTTGCATCAGGCGATGAGCGTCAGGTCCCCGAAGCTCAACCTGACGTTCACACGACACATCCCAAATTTGCACATTGTCTTTAAGATGTCTGTAATCGGCGACCACGCTTTCGAAAACCGTTGGCAGCAGCATGTGGTTGTAGACAGTGTATCCTTTGACACCCGCTGCCTCGACACCTTCGCTAAAGGGGGTGCGGCGCAAACGGCGGGACTGGGCGATTAGGGCCATCAGGCATCCTCCGGCATAAAGAAGAGATCGGTATCACCGGGGCGTGCGCCCGCTGCTGTTAACATAGCATGAATCTGCCCGCGGTGATGGGTTTGGTGGTTAAAAAAATGCGTGATGCAGGGCGCGAGTGGCTTGATAACTTCGCGCCCCATAGCACCGGAAAACCAGATCAAGTCGCCGGCAAGGCCTTCTTCGGTCAGATTTTCAGCCCAGCGCAAAATGCGCACGTCGGCTTTGGCGCGTTCTGACTTAACCTGCGCCCAGTCCAAGACAAAATCCTCGCTGCCGGGAACACCGGTTTTTGGCGGCTCCCATCCGTCAAAGCGGCTCATCCAGATCGTATCGCCCCAAAGAAGATGCGAAAACGTACCACGGATAGAGCCAAAAAAGGCGCCTCTGTCCGCATCGCGCGCCTTTTCGTCAAGCGTATCGGCAGCCGCCAGCAGGTTGTTGTTCTGCCAGCGGTTATACCGCGCCATAGTGTGACAATAGCCGGGGGCTATCACCGGCCCGGGCCTTTCCAGTCAATCTGACAAATCTCAGCCGAACGGCCCGAGAAATCCCAGACACGGCCATAGGCCCGCACTTTGCCTTTGGTGGCCGTTGCAATCGTAATGTCCGGACCCATCCAGTAGCCTGTGTTGCTAACGACGATATCCTGATCGGGGTCGTTCCCCGCGACAGGGACGATTTCACCCTGAATGGTTTTGCCAACCATCAGGCGGCGCGCCTTGCCCTCTGTGGTAAATTCAACAGGTGCGCGTTCTGCGCCCATGAATTCACTGACCAACATGGAAAACAGTCCTGTTGTACCTTTGGCCGCACCTGAAAAGATTTTGACCAGCGCGTCATAGGCTTCATCGCTTGAGCGTTCGTCTATGTAAGCAGCAGCCTTCCAGTTGCCCCGCCCCATCATTCCCGGGATATCGAGCACGAGCCCAACATTGAGGCCAGACAGATCCGTGTCTCCATACTGACCTTTGTCAATGCGAATGCCCGACCATGCCTGACAATAGCCTTCGGTCGGCGGGTGCGCACCAAGGCTGACCACGCAGGGACAGAACACAGTACAGTTACAGTTGAGGATCAACTCCCCCTTGATGGTCCATTCTGGTAAATCAGCCATTTCATTCCTCCTAAAGATTTTCAGAACAGGCCTATCGCCTGCACCGCTAATACAATTGCCCCACCAATCAGGGCGACGCCCAGGGGGCGTGTTACGTAGCGCCCGATCTCGGGCAGTTTTTCAAAAACCATGATCAGGGTTGCAAGCCCCATCCAGATCAGGTTCATTGCACCGCCAACAAAGGCCAGCGCCATTAAGGCCCAGCAACATCCAAGGCAGATCAAACCAAGCCGAAGCCCCATCGTTGCGGCATTCCAGCGGGCGGGCGACCAATGTTGCATAAAGAACGTAAGCGGCATTCTGCATTTCGAGAGGCAAGCCTCTTTCAGAGGTGAGAACTGGTAAATTCCCGCGACCAGCAGCAGTAAAACAGAAAACCAATCTGACAGGCTCTGACCAATTGGGGACACCAGGCCCACCGCTGACAGGGTCATCTGTGCAGCAGCGGCGAATACAGAAAACCCAAGCCAGACCACCAGATATCCGCCAAGAAGTTCGTAGAAACCATGCCGCGTCGTTGCCTGTGTGGCTGTCAGATCGTCGTAAGTTGTGAGGGCTGGCAAAAACGTTGGGGCCATCATTGCTGCGGACATCGCTGCCCACATCAGAACAACCTTCAGATATCCCGCCGCGTCCGGCGTGACCGAACAAAGTTCCACCCAGAACTCTGCCCCGTAAATGCGCCCCATATCGCGCAGGTCTGATGGCAGCGACATTGCATATAAAACGACCCATGCACCAAGGATCAAACCGAAGACGGCAAGCCAGTGGCCCCCCGTCATTCGCCTTATCCTTTGTGCAAATTCCATGTCTCTTTCCTTATGTGCCGAGTCGGAATACAATTGTCAGACTTTTAAATGTCTGACAAATGAAAAATGGCGATGAAAGATAAAAAACCTAAGCGCGATCTGTCCGTTCAAATCGCCGAAGCGATCAAAGATGCAATCATTTCAGGACAGTTGATCGTTGATGAACGTCTGCCTTCCGAAGCAGAGCTTTCTTCAAAGTTTGGCGTTTCTCGCCCGACGGTGCGCGAGGCACTAAAACGGCTGGCCGCGCAGAACCTGATCCGAACCCAACGTGGGGCAACAGGTGGGGCCTTTGTCAATCGCATCCGATTTGAAGAAGCCTATGGTCAGCAAATCACGACCTCGACGCTGTTGTTGTCGATGAATGAAGTCGATTTTGAAACAGCCTGCGAAGCGCGTTTCATGTTGGAACGCGCCTGTGTGACGCTTTCCGCCCAGCGGCGGACCGATGACCAGCTTGCGACAATGCGCGCAGAAATTCACCGGCAGGCACAACCCGGTTTGTCGGATGAGGCTTTTTGCGCCTCTGACGTCGCATTTCACCGCGCACTTGTAGATGGGGCGGATAACCCGGTTTTGTCTTATCAGTTGGCAGGCGCTGTCGAGGCGATTGAGCCGCTTATGAACATGGTCACCTTCACGGCACGCAACCGCGCGCGGATCGTCGAACTTCACACACAAATCGCAGATGCCATCGAAAACCACGACAGCGCAGCAGCAGATCAGGCCCTGGCAGACCTTGCTGCCTATTCTGTCGAACTGGCCCATGACGTACGCAAGGCACGGCAATCCAGAAAGAAAACCGCTGCCTCTGCAGCACCTTAGGCCTTGCGCCCACTCATCCGCCACCTTATCTTAACAGTGTTCCCTCGGGAACTATGGACATAAACGCGCTCGTAATAAGCGGATCGGACCCGGGGGCGGTACCCGGCGACTCCACCAAAAATCCTTCATTTGGGGATCATGGGGTCGAAACAGGATCGACGAACGTCTAAAGGTGTTAGCTTTGTTTCGGCTGTCTGCCACCGTTATCGGCGAAAAAAGTACAATTGCAAATGACAATCGTGCTCCGATTGCTCTCGCTGCGTAAGCAGTTCGAACAATCGAAAACTTAAGCCCTTTCGCCTAGCAGCGTAAGGCGGGGTTCGCAGGCACCTGGCAACAGAAGCCTGCACTTCATGCCACCTGAGACCGCAAATTGTTCAACGCTTCAGCCTTGGGCGAGATACCGACGCGACCGGTCGCTTGACAGATCTCCATGTTCCAAGCACTTTACATGCATGGGGCCAAACGCGAACGCCCCGTGAGGCGGCAGCCCAAGTTTCGCATTCCCTGACCCATTTTTCAGCGAGGATGCCTATGCCAGCCCCAAATGAAATTTACGTAAATCAACTTATGCGTCTGATTGGGACACCGGATGCCCCAACCATCGTGGATGTCTGTATCGACGAAGATTTTGCAGTTGATCCGAGGGTATTGCCCGGCTCATTCCGTCACAGCCACAAAGATTTGCCAGCGCTTGCTGCCGTTCTCGACAAACAACACGTTGTGATTGTCTGTCAGAAGGGCAAGAAACTTTCGCAGGGAGTTGTGGCCTGGCTTCGCGCACAGGGCAAAAATGCCGAGTATCTGGCGGGCGGGCACTATGCCTGGCGTGATGCTGGCGCGCCCCTGATCCCCGCGAGCGCCCTCCCTGCCCCGGTCAACGGCTCAACGCTTTGGGTTACGCGCCACCGGCCCAAGATTGACCGGATCGCCTGCCCATGGCTGATACGCCGCTTCATCGATGAAAAGGCGCAATTTCTGTTTGTGTCCCCGTCCGAAGTTCTGGTCGTGGCTGAAAAATTTGGCGCAACCCCTTTTGATATAGAGGAGGTTCCTTTCAGCCACCGTGGCGAGAACTGCACCTTTGACACGATGCTCACCGAATTTGCCCTTGAGACAGAACCATTGCTGCGACTTGCCAACGTAGTCCGGGGGGCTGACACAAACAGGCACGACCTAACACCGGAATCGGCTGGACTGCTGGCTTTGTCTGTCGGCTTATCACGTCAGTACAAAGACGACACAGAGCAGCTAAACGCGGGTATTGCGCTTTATGACGCGCTTTATCGCTGGGCGCGTGACGGCTATGAAGAAGGTCATGACTGGCCGACCGGAAAGCGCTGATGAACGATATCTCTTTACGCGAATTCACGCGCATTTTCACCCGCATCGGCATTCTGTCGTTTGGCGGGCCTGCCGCGCAAATCGCGCTTATGCACCGCGAACTGGTCGATGAGCGCCCGTGGTTGACCGAAGAGCAATTCCTGAGTGCACTGTCATTTTGCATGCTGCTACCGGGGCCAGAGGCAATGCAGCTTGCAACCTATGCCGGCTGGCGATTGCGCGGCGTGCCGGGTGGTTTGATTGCCGGGTTGCTGTTTGTTGTCCCCGGCGCGCTGTTCATGCTGGGGCTTAGCGTTGCCTATGCCGCCTACGGTGCCGTTCCGTTGATCAATGCGTTGTTTCTTGGGGTTAAAGCCACCGTTGTGGTCGTCGTCGTCGAAGCCTTGCTTCGCATATCAAGAAAGGCCCTGAAGGGCCGTGCGCACTGGGTCATTGCCGGGCTTTCCTTTGTTGGAATATTTTTCCTGGATCTGCCTTTTCCGCTGATAATATTGCTGGCCGGGGCATACGGCTATTTCATGGCCAAGGCACCGGACACCCCGGCCAAACGTGACCAAGTTAAACTGCCTTTTAAAACCTTGGGAATATGGCTTTCACTCTGGTGGACACCCGTCGCCTTGCTGTGGGCGTCTGGTGCGACAATGCTTGCTCAGGTTGGGCTGTTTTTCTCAAAACTCGCTGTTGTGACCTTTGGCGGCGCGTATGCGGTGCTGGCGTATATGGCGCAGGAAGTTGTTGCAGACAAAGGGTGGCTCACCACCCCGCAGATGATGGATGGGCTTGGCCTCGCGGAAACAACGCCGGGGCCGCTCATACTGGTAACGGAATTCGTTGGCTATCAGGCCGGGTTTGGAAGTGGTGGTCTGTTTCTTGGGGTCATCGCTGCCCTCGTAACCCTCTGGGTCACCTTTGTGCCCTGTTTTCTATGGATTTTCGTAGGTGCCCCCTACATCGACTGGCTCTCGCATATGCCACGCTTGTCTGCGGGTTTACGTGCAATCACGGCCGCAGTTGTTGGCGTCATTTTGAACCTGTCACTTTGGTTCGGCCTGCATGTTTTGTTCGCAACGGTGGATGAACGCAGTTTTGGGGTTCTCAGCGCACCGGTTCCCTCCCTGCCGTCAATTGATCTGGTTGCGCTTGGTTTGGCAATCTGTGCTGGCGTTCTGCTGCTTTGGAAACACTGGAGCCTGCCGCTCGTGCTGGGCCTTGCCGCTTTGGCGTCGGCGGCCATCTCATTGATCTGAAATCAAAGCCGGGTAACGATATTTTGCCTTACAGACCCTTCCCTTCGACATCAAATACCTTATGCTGATGTTACGATCCAACTAAAGGCTCATTCCCATGTCACGCACCATTGAATATGGAAACCTGATGCACCGCGCCATGCGGCGGCTGATTCAGGAAGTGTTGACGGATGTGGCCGAAAACGGCCTGCCCGGGGTGCATCATTTCTTCATCACATTTGACACACTGCACCCCGACGTGAAAATCGCCGATTGGCTGAACGAGCGGTATCCGGACGAAATGACCGTCGTTATGCAGCATTGGTTTGACGGGCTCGAGGTGACGGATGAAGGTTTTTCCGTAACACTGAATTTCGGTGACCAGCCAGAGCCGCTCTATATCCCATATGATTCAATCGTAACCTTTGTTGACCCGTCTGTTGAATTTGGACTGCGCTTTGAAACGCATGATTCCGAAGATGACGATGAGGAGGACGATGACGCTCCAGAGGCACCTATGGCTGTTGACGAGTCGGAAGACGAACATCACGACGCCGAAGTCGTCAGCCTTGACAGTTTCCGCAAGTAGCGCGGCGTTCTGATTTCCACCTCAGTTTTGGTGCTTTCAAGCGGCAGAGTTGGATGTTGCCTTTTCATCTGCGACAAATACGTTTCAAGTGTCTTGGTCTTCAGCCCGGATGTCGCATTGATTTCCTGCCCATGCACGTTAGAAAAGGCGCCAACGCCTGAGGAGAGCATTGATGACCAACACCCGCACCGAAACCGACAGCTTTGGCCCACTGGAAGTTCCAAGTGAAAAATACTGGGGTGCGCAGACCCAGCGCAGCCTGATGAATTTTCCGATAGGCTGGGAAAAGCAGCCCGTCGCGATTGTGCGCGCACTTGGAGTGATTAAACAGGCCTGTGCCGAGGCAAACATGGAAAGCGGGAGCCTTGACGCGGGAAAAGGCAAGGCCATTATTCAGGCCGCTGGCGAAGTTGTTGCAGGTCAGTTTGACGACAACTTTCCACTTGTTGTCTGGCAGACCGGGTCAGGCACCCAATCTAACATGAACGCAAACGAGGTTATTGCGAACCGCGCCATCGAAATTCTTGGTGGTGTGATCGGCTCCAAAGACCCGGTGCATCCGAATGACCACTGCAACATGGGTCAGTCGTCGAATGACACATTTCCAACAGCCATGCACATTGCTACGGCAATGACAGCCCATAACGTGTTGATCCCGGGACTTGAAAAGCTACACGCAGCGCTTGAAGCCAAGGTCGCTGAGTTTGAGGGTATCATCAAAATTGGCCGCACCCATACAATGGACGCAACACCTTTGACGCTGGCTCAGGAGTTTTCGGGCTATACGCATCAGGTCGCGATGGGCCTGCAGCGCGTTAAAACCTCATTAGCGCATATTTATGAACTGGCACAGGGCGGCACCGCTGTCGGCACAGGCCTGAACACACGTATCGGCTGGAGTGAAACCGTTGCCGCCAATATGGCCCGCATCACCGGCCTGCCCTTTGTTACAGCACCCAACAAGTTCGAGGCCCTCGCAGCACACGACGCGATGGTCGAAATCTCGGGTTCGCTAAAAACAGTTGCAGCATCGCTGTTCAAAATCGCCAACGATATCCGCTTGCTTGGTTCAGGCCCCCGCTGCGGTCTGGGTGAACTGATGTTGCCGGAAAATGAGCCCGGTTCATCCATTATGCCAGGTAAGGTAAACCCAACCCAATGCGAGGCGCTTACGCAGGTTTGCGCACATGTCTTTGGCAATGACGCGGCTGTTGGCTTTGCCGGCTCTCAGGGGCATTTTGAGCTGAACGTTTACAAGCCAATGATGGCCTATAACGTTTTGCAATCCATGCAACTATTGGGTGATGCCGCCGCTGCATTTACCGACAACTGTGTTGTTGGCATTCGCGCTGATCGTGACCGGATTGAAAAACTGATGCGGGAATCGCTGATGCTTGTAACGGCGCTTGCCCCAACCATTGGCTATGACAATGCGACCAAGGTCGCAAAAACCGCCCATAAGAATGGAACCACACTGAAGGAAGAAGCAATCAACCTTGGTCTTGTTGACGCCGAAACCTTCGAAAAGGTTGTTCGGCCTGAAAACATGATTGGCCCCAAAAGCTAATGGCGAAAATCACGAACCTTTCTCGTGCGCGCAAGACACGTGCACGGGAACAGGACCGCACCAAGGCGGATGCGAATGCGGCACGCTTCGGGCGCACGAAAGTCCAGAAAGACGCAGAGGCGAAAAGCGCCGAAAAACTGCGCAAACATCTTGACCAACACCGGAACGAGGAATGAGCGCGCGTCCCAAAAAACGTTCGCTCACATTGCACGGCCATCGAACGAGCGTGACGCTTGAAGATGAATTCTGGAACGCGTTTCGAGACATCGCATCTGAGCGCGATCAGCCAATCAACGCTCTCGCCGCTGAAATTGATGACACGCGCGGTCAGGAAATTGGCCTGGCCTCTGCAATTCGTCTTTTTGTGCTGGCATACTATCAGGATTAACCAAATCTTAAGGCAATCCGACACAGCTTAGCGGCATGTCGAATCTAACAGAACTCATGCCACCGCAAATTTGGCTTCGCCAGATATTTGATGCGAAATCCGCGCGCGATGGCGGCATCGTCAGGCGAAAAACAAAGGACGTCGAACGTATCGTCGGCAGGACTGCGCTTGAAATGGAACTTCGCAGACGCGGGTTTCATGCGGTTGAAAACGCTGGTCAAATTGTCATCTTCTGCAACAACGCGCCCGTCAAAGTGATCAGTTGAATTTGAGCGCCAAAAATTCTTTCAAAGGATTTTGCAAGACTTTTCACAAAAGTCTTGGGCCCTTCAACTAGCGTCGCGATATTTTCAACCAAATTCCGTCCCTTGCCCGCACAGTCAAATGCGCAACTGGAACCGGCGTGCGTTCCTCAACAATTTCAAACCTAAAATGCTTTAGCACTTTTGACAGTATGAGCGGCCCCTCAACCATCGCAAACCCCGCGCCCGTGCAAACCCGCGGACCTGACGAAAATGGAATGAACGCCTCTCGTTGACATTGCTTACCGTTCTCCGTGGCCCAGCGGCCCGGATCAAAGGCATCCGGGTTGTCCCATAGTCGCTCGTGCCGGTGTAAATGCCAGGGGCTTATCACCATTTGTGAACCCGGCTTGATGTCTCGGTCTCGAAAGTGCTCTGGACAGCGGTTTTCCCGCACCATCATCGGAACAGGTGGGTACAAACGCAGCGTTTCGCGGAACACATCTTTGCTTAACTTCAGCTTGGAAACTATTGTAAAATCTACATCTTCCAAAATATCGGCTTCGCGTGCCAGCCGCTCCTGCCACTCTGGAAAAAGCGCCATAAGGTAAAGCGACCAGGCAAGGGCAGATGCGCTGGTTTCATGCCCGGCCAGAAAGAAGATCGCCACCTGATCAACCATTTCCTCAGTAGAAAAGGTTTCGCCTGTGACAGGATCTGCCATTGTCATGATTTTGGTTGCAAGATCATCGGGGGCCGTACGAGATTCAATTTTGGCCATGCGTTCGCGTGTAAGTTCCGCAATTAATGATCTTATCTCGCGCGCTGTTCGTTTGGTTTTTGATTTGAAGAACCGAGGAACCCAACCCGGTACCGGCAAGAATGCTGCTAGGTTCAGAATTGGCTGTGTCCTCTGATAGGCGCGAAACTGGTTGAAGACCTGATTTGCGGTTTTGTGTTCAATCGGGATTGAAAACAATGTCCGAAAAATCACATCAGCGGCGACATGGCTTGTTTCTTGTTCAATCTCAATAGGTGCATCATTACAAAGCGTCCCTAACCTTTCCACCGCAGCCTCAGCCGCCGCCCACATCGCCGGAAACGTATCGCGTAGTCGCCCGCCTTCAAACGCCGGGTCGATGATTCTGCGTTGGCGCTTCCACTGCTCGCCATTGGTCAAGAAAACGGAGTTTCCAAGCAAGGGGCGCAACCCTTCCCCCACCCTGTCAGACTTCGGAAAATCATCCGGGCGCTGGTTCAACACGGTTTTCACAAGATCTGGTTGATTGAGCAGATAGGAGCGGAAAAACACTGTCCGAAACTCTGCCATCCACGCACGATACAGTTTTGCTGGCTGCGCAGAGAGGATGTCTTTGCGAAACAGTCGCGCATATCGCCAAAGCGAAACCTTGGGCGGGCGGCTTTGGGGTTTCGGTGGGAGCGTCACGCCGTCATTTCCTGGTACGGAGACAAAGGAGCCTCGATACGTGACGTAGACGGCGCACGCCCCGCATATCGTGATACCAAAGTCTTTGGCCCAGCGGTGATCTGGAAATAGTCGTAATCGCCTGGTCGATCGAACGCACAAAGATATTGGAAATGCAGCCTGAAAAACCGCCATCGCAGCTCTTTCCATCTTGCAGGGCTCAGGGTTTGGCTGAATGCCGCAGATAGCACCAGTGGCCAGCGTTTGCCGTCTGGCGCTACCCCTGACACTGAAACCGGGTCGCACAGGGCAAATGCGCACCCATCACCCGGCGCTGTGACATCCACCCAGGTCAGTTCTTCACGAGCAGAAAGATAGTTTAGATCCGCGCGCAATCGGTACGCTTTGGGCAGAAAAGAAACCATTGGCACAACCTGCCCAATTGTCAGAAACGAAAGCGTGGGCCCAACCCTTGGAACACCTCCTTCGCGGATCACATCGGCAAGAATGGAAACCCCAAGCGACGCGCCAGAAGAATGCCCAACAACCAAAACCTCATCCACGTCGTCCTTAAGAGCGGTGGAGATTTCGCCGGCAAACTCTGAAATGCGCTTTTCCAGTTCTGGCGGATTGGCACCACGCGACCGCGCAGAATAGGAATAATCGTGCATCAGATAGTAAACGAAAAGCTTGCTATCAATTTTCCGAAAGTACCGAAGGGACGACACAATCACGACCAAAGCCACCGGCCAAGAGGCCCAAGGATGCAGCAACGCACTGAAAGCAGCCGCAAGCCACGCTAGAAGAAGCGCCAGAACCAGTTGTAACACCAACATAAAAATTGGATAAAGTGCTGCAATAACAGGGCCTTTCCGGGTTTTCATCAGCTGCCAAAACGCGCCCGATGATATATACGTCCAGGCGGTTCGCACCATAAGCAGATAGGTCATCGGAATATTCATCTCCATCGATGATTTCACAATGTCGGACCAGACAAGAACCTCAAAATCTGTCTTTGTCTTGACGCCTTCAATCTCTGCTTCGACATGCCAGCCATATCGTCCGCCACCAGATTTCGGAGTAAGTGTAAGCGTGTATCCTGAAATCGCAGCCTGCCCTGCACCTTCGGTCCGGTAGAGTTCGCGGTAGCGCCTTGGCGAAATCGGGTCATAGCCGGGAATATAGAACACCCGCCGCCTAACCACCTTTTGTTGCCCGTCTGACATTTGCCTGCCTTTGCTACGCTCAGCAAAGACTAGCGAAGGTTCCGCACGAAATTAAGCCCTGATAACAGCAATGCTCAGCCAAAGTTCTGTAAGATCGGGAATTTCTCATTCAGCCACCAGGCAAGATCGGTAAATTTTCCAGTTACCATCATCAAACCCACGGTCCAGAGCAAAAGGCCCATGGTCCGCTCTATCTGCATCATATGCCGTTTCATCCAAGCAATCACCCGGGTCATGCTGGGAAAGAACGCAGCAACCAGCAGGAACGGGATGCCAAGCCCCATCGCATAGACCGCAAGCAAAAATCCACCTCGTGAAACAGACCCATCCTGTGCCGCAATAGACAGGATCATCCCTAGCTGAGGTCCGATACATGGCGTCCAGCCAAAGGCGAACGCCAGCCCGAGAAGATAGGCCCCAAAGGCAGACCCCCCTTTGTCACCCGCATCAATCCGCGCCTCACGGTCCAGAACGGGAATACGGTACACACCCACAAAATGCGCGCCAAAAACCATAACAACGACGCCAGATAGGATGACGAACCATTCCTGGTTTTGCAAAAAGAACCGCCCGAACACAGAGGCCGTTGCGCCTAACAGGATAAAAACGGTCGAAAGCCCCAAAATAAAGAAAAATGCGGAAAGCACCGCCCTACGGCGCGCCGTTCTGACTTCGCCCATTTCGCTGATTGTGATACCGCCCATATAGGCAAGATACGGCGGTACTATCGGCAGAACACAGGGGCTGAGAAACGACAATAGACCGCCCAACAATGCAACGATCATCGAGGGCACGAGGCTGGCGTCAAAAAGGTCAATTCCGAACATCTGAAGTTCCTTCTTTCCCATGCAATACGCGAACAATCGCATCAGGTCACGGGCACATAAAGTAACATTGCCGTGGACAAGTTGTGGCAACCCTCCTATCTCGCTGGTCTATGAAATGGAATGATGAAATTGATGCTCTTGGCTTGTTGTGCCCACTGCCGGTGCTAAAAGCACGCAAACGCCTGAAAGCCATGGAAAGTGGTCAGGTTTTGCGCCTTTTTGCGGACGATCCGGCTGCGGTCGTTGATGTCCCGCATTTCTGTGCCGAGGGTGGCCACACGCTCGTTGCTTCGGAACGCTCCGGCGCGACGCAGGTTTATTTCATTCGCAAAGGCGAAAAGTAACGCATTTGACCCGCACATGAAAACGCCGGGGTAAACCCCGGCGTCTATCGTTCAATATTGATCTGTTAGCTAATCAGCGACCGAGTGACCACCAGCCCTTTTTCTTGGACTTGGGTTCTGCGGTTTCAGACACGTCTGTGGTACTTGGCGCAGCAGAAAGTGCTGCGACGCGCGTCGTTTCATCTGCCGCGGGTTCAATTGAAACAGGCTGGCTTATCGCAACAGGCTCTGGCGCAGGCAGGTCAGGCTCTGCATTCTCTTTGGCCTCGCTACCTTCTTCAGAAGCTGCGGTTTCTTTTTGCTTTGCTTCTTTTGCGAGTGCAGCCTTGGATTTTGCCCGGGGTTTGGCAGGTGCGCGCTTGCGTGCTGGTTTTTTAGCCGGTTGCGCCTCTGTTTCAACTGCCGCGTTGTCGGTTGTTACAACCTCTTCAACCACGGTTTCTGGCGCAGCGTCTGTCACCACATCAGTTTCTGCAACCTTCGCCTTTGGCGTACGCCGACGCGGTGCACGTTTTCTTGGCTTCTTCTCAGACTCGGCTTCCGCTGTCTCGGCAACCACAACTGTAGCATCGCTGTCAGAGGTGGGTTCAGAAACAACGGCCTCCGCTGCCTTTACCGGTTCAGGGCTTTGCCCTTCATCTCTTTCATGAGATTCCGCTGCCTCGGTATCAGCAGACCCTGTCTCTTGTTCCTGAGACTGGTTTTGCCCGTTCCCACTACGACGACGGCGACGGCGACGACGACGCTTTTTAGGCTGCGGAGCCTGCTCTTCACCATTTGCTGCGGGTGCCTCGGCAACCACCTCAGCCTCTTCAATGCTGTCAATCTGATCCATCAACGAGGTATCCACAGATACGACCGCATCGCTTGTGACCGGGACAACTCTGGTTGCTGTCTTGAACCGCTCAATCGTGAAATCCGGGCTGACAAGATGAGGATCAGCTTCCACACGAACTGACAAACCATATCGCCCTTCGATCTGGGCAATATGTTCCCGCTTGTTGTTCATCAGGAAGTTCATAATCCCGATTGGGGCTTTTAACAGAACTTCACGCGAACGACGGCGAACACCTTCTTCTTCAAGCTGACGCAGAATCGAAAGTGCCAGGTTGTCATCAGAACGGATCAAGCCGGTACCATGGCAATGGTGACACGGCTGAGTCGTTGTTTCGATCATACCAGGGCGAAGGCGCTGACGAGACATCTCCATCAGACCAAAACCAGAAATCCGGCCAATCTGAATACGGGCGCGATCAGTTTTCAGCTTGTCTTTCATGCGCTTCTCGACAGCGGCATTATTACGCCGGTCTTCCATGTCGATAAAGTCGATAACAATCAGACCCGCAAGATCGCGCAGGCGCAACTGACGCGCAACCTCTTCGGCAGCTTCAAGGTTGGTTTTGGTTGCCGTTTCCTCGATCGAATTTTCTTTGGTCGCGCGGCCAGAGTTCACGTCAATTGCCACAAGCGCCTCTGTCACGCCGATAACAATGTACCCGCCCGACTTTAGCTGAACCGTTGGGTTGAACATACCAGCCAGATAGGTCTCCACCTGAAAACGGGCAAACAAGGGCAATGCTTCGTGATACCGTTTCACATTCTTGGCGTGGGACGGCATGATCATTTTCATGAAATCCTTGGCAACACGGTAACCCGCCTCACCTTCGACAAAAACTTCGTCAATCTCGCGATTGTACAGGTCGCGAATTGATCGCTTGATCAGATCGCCTTCTTCGTAAATTTTCGCTGGCGCCGTTGATTTCAGAGTTAATTCGCGAATTTGTTCCCACAACCTTTGCAGGTATTCATAGTCACGCTTGATTTCAGATTTGGTGCGCTGAGCACCAGCTGTGCGGATAATCAGCCCTGCCCCTTGCGGAACATCAATCTCTGTCGCTATTTCTTTCAGTTTTTTACGGTCTGCGGCATTGGTGATTTTGCGGCTGATGCCGCCTCCGCGCGCGGTATTCGGCATCAGAACGCAATAGCGCCCTGCAAGCGAAAGATAGGTGGTAAGTGCAGCGCCTTTGTTGCCGCGCTCTTCCTTTACGACCTGAACCAGAAGAATCTGGCGAACCTTGATCACTTCCTGAATTTTATAGCGGCGCACGCGCGGCTTGCGCGGCTGACGAATTTCTTCTGTTACATCTTCATCAGCGACAGATTCAATCTGGTCGTCTTTTTCAGATGCATCCGCCCTGGGATTTGCGTCAGAATCTGTATCTTCATCGTCACTGTCATCATCTGCAGCTTGGGTAACTGCGTTATCTTCCTCAGAGGCGTCAACCGTAACTGGCTGTTCGTCATTCTCTGACACAGCTTCATCATCGACACTCTCTTCGGATGCTGGCGTCTCGACAGGAGTCTCTGCAACCAACTCCATTGGCGAACTGCCCTCGAGCGTTTCTTCGCCAAGGTCAACAAGATCCATCCCATTGATTTCAGTGTCTTTTGTCTCAATTGCGTCTTCAGATTTTACATCTTCGGCTTTGGATCTGGAACGAGAACGTGACCGCCGTTTTTTCGGGGACGGTTTATTTTCCTCTTCATCATCAAGTGACTTGGCATAAGCGCGTTCTTCTTCGAGCAACGCTTCGCGATCTGCCACAGGAATCTGGTAATAATCTGGGTGAATCTCAGAAAAAGCCAGAAATCCGTGACGGTTCCCGCCGTAGTCAACAAACGCCGCCTGAAGCGACGGTTCGACACGTGTAACTTTTGCCAGGTATATATTGCCAGCTAGCTGGCGTTTATTTTCAGATTCAAAGTCGAATTCCTCAACCTTGTTTCCGTCGACCACCACGATGCGGGTCTCTTCCGCGTGGGTGGCGTCGATGAGCATTTTCTTAGCCATATTTTCTCTTTGCACACGCGCCGTCGCTCTAACCCCGGTGGGGCAGAAGACGGTCTGCTGTGTCTTGTTTGGGCGAGGTTGGACACGTGGGAACGCGACAGGCCGACCAAACTGGCCCCCGTGCTGCTTCCCATTCTCAATGCGCGTCTCATCGCGGTTCTTCTCCGATGCCTAAAGGGGCACCTGTTAAAACGCCCGGCCGATATCGGCATCACAGGCAAATTTCTGGTCTCACGACCACATCGGTCTGTTCTGGAATGCAGGGAATTTTACCTGCTGTGCCTCATGAACAGCGAAACTTATCAAAGTGGCCTCGGTTTTTTGTCGGACCACCGTAGAGAGAACATAAGGGCGATTGCACCGAGATTACAATGGTGAAAATCAATAGCACTTCCCACCCTTCGACGATGACCGCAGGGCCTGTCTCCCAAAAACACTACCAAAAGACTCAAATCTTTAAATAATTTTAAAATTCGCAGTTCGAATAGCGTTGCTTTTTGTGCTGAAAAAGATTCACAGCTTAAAGATAATCAGACCTCTGCAAGCTGTATTTAGCCATTTTTTCATTCAAAGTGCGTCGCGGCAGACAAAGTTCGTCCATCACATTGACGATCGAGCCCTTGTGACGTCGCATCGTATTGTCGATCAACATCCGCTCAAACGCTTCAACATATTCTTTCAAAGGTTTGCCTTCCGTCGTCATCACAGGCTGCGTTTCATCGTTATCAGCCATCAACAGGCTTGCTATTGTTCCAGACCCACGCCGGTTTTGCAGAACTGCCCGCTCTGCAATATTTATCAGCTGACGCACGTTTCCGGGCCATGGTGCCTGTAGCAGCTGCGCAGCCTCTTGCGCACTGACCTGCGGTGCATCACAGCCGTATTCTTCAGCAAACTGTTCACTAAGGCGCGTAAACAGAACGAGCACATCCTCACCCCTTTGGCGGAGCGGTGGCAGCGTGATCTTCATTGCTGCAAGCCTATAATATAGGTCTGGCCGCAACGCATCTTCGCAGGTTTTGTTCTGCTCCTGGAGATTGCAGATTGCGACGACGCGGGTTTCCGCCGGGCTGCCTTGCTCATTGATGAAGGTCAATAAACGTGCCTGCGAGGTCTGGCTGAGCGCTTCTATATCTTCAAGCACCAGCGTTCCGCCGCGCGCTTCTTCAACAAGCGGAAGTGAGCCACCCTCCTCCATCGGGCCAAACAACCGTTTGCAAAGCTCATCTTCCTCATGCGCCGCACAGGACAAAAGAACAAATCGCTTGCCCGCCCGTGGCCCGACAGCGTGCAGTGCATGAGCAACGAGCGACTTCCCGGTGCCGGTTTCCCCATCGATCAGAACATGGCCATCTGCCTGCCCCAGGTCGAGTATGTCTTCGCGAAGACGATCCATCACCGGCGAAGCGCCAATCAGTTTTTTGATGATTGTCGTGCCATCCCCCAGTTCGCGGCGCAAAGCACGGTTGTCCAGTGTCAGGCGGCGCGCCTGTGTGGCCTTTTTGGCAAGCTCGGTCATCCGGTCTGGATTGAACGGTTTTTCCAGAAAATCATAGGCACCGACGCGCATGGCTTCGACTGCCATTGGCACATCACCATGCCCGGTAATCATGATAACTGGCAGCGCGCTATCAACGCTCATCAGTTTCTTGAGAAACTGCATCCCGTCCATACCCGGCATCTTTATATCCGAGACAACAATGCCCGGGTAATCATTTGCCAGCCCTTTCAGCGCGTCCTCGGCGCTGGAAAAAGTTTCGGTGTCAAATCCGGACAATGCAAGCCACTGACTGATGGATTGCCGCATGTCCTGCTCGTCGTCTACGATTGCTATCTTCATGGCCTGCGCCATTCATGCCCTCATTCGGCTGCTTCGATTTCTTCACTTAATATGGGGAGTTGCACTTCAAATACAGCCCCGCCCTTTGCAGCGTTCCTTGCGGTTAGCCGCCCTCCGAGGTCGTTTACGATACCCGAGGAAATTGCAAGCCCAAGCCCGACCCCGTCTCCGGGGCGCTTGGTGGTGTAAAATGGCTCAAACAGGTTATCGAGATCTTCAATACCTGCGCCGTTATCACGTATAGTCAATGTTGCGGTCTCACCCGCTGAAAGCAGTATTTCAATTTCAGGAGACTCTGCAGTTTTCGTTGCATCAAGCGCGTTCCGGAAAAGGTTGATGATGACCTGCTCCAGACGCAACCCATCCGCCATAACCATAACCGGATGTCGCGGAATCGTCGTTGTGATTTTTACCTGACGGCTTTTCAGCTGGGGTTCCATCATCGACAGCGCGGAAGATATTGCATACCGCGTATCGACAGGCACAAACTCTTCGCCGCCTTTCCTGGCATAGCTTTTCAACTGACGGGTGATCGCACCCATTCGTTCGATCAGATCGTCTATGCGTTGAAAAGACGACATGGCTTCGTCCGGTCGTTTTCTCTGCAACAACAGGCGTGCGCCGGCAAGGTAGGTTTTCATTGCCGCAAGGGGTTGGTTAAGTTCATGGCTGACCGCCGCAGACATTTCACCCAAAGCCGCAAGTTTTGATGACTGCGCCAGGGTTTGTTCGGCAACTTCGAGGTCTTTTTCAACCTTTTCACGCTCAGCAATCTCTCGTTGCAGCCGTGCATTCAATTGACGAAGATCAGCTGACTCCCGCTGAAAGATCATTGAACGGACCAGCGCTTTTCGGGACAAAAGATAAAAGGTCAGCGCAAGCAACATTGCAAATGTCATAATTTCAAGCGCCAAAAACCCGTTGACCCTTTCACGCACTGAATTAAAGGTTGTGAAGGACGCGATCCGCCAACCCTGAAACGGTACGCGCGTTTCCAAACGCATAACCGCTTCGCCTTGCAAATAGGCATCTGGCGGCAATGCAGCCCAATCCGCAGTTGCCTGAAGAGCGCGCGCAATCGCTGAAGGGGCAGAACGCGCCTCAAGCGCCTCTTCTTCTATCAGACCGCGCCATTTTGGTTCGGTTGCAAGAATAATTTTCCCTTCACTGTTCAGTACCAAAACCGCATCTGCTGCAATGCCGGCCCAACGCGTTTCAAACTGTCGCAGATCAACTTCAACAACAATGACGCCAATAGTGCGCGAGCCCATCTCAATCTTGCGTGAATAGGTGAACAACGTGCCACGGCTATCGTTCTTAACAGTTTGAAAAACTGTATCGTTAGAACGAACTGCCTCAACAAAATAAGCTTCAGCGCGATGCGAAGAACCGATCAGATTTCTGTCCGTCGCGGCCACGACCCGCCCGTCGTCATCCAGCAAGAGAAGTGAGGCCGCGCCGATTTCGTCAAGGTAGGATATCAACCGTTGCGTTGACTGAGAAAAATCACCGGAATTCAATGCACCTATCAACGAAGGGTCACGCGCCAAAAGCTGCGGTACGATCGAGTTGCGCTTCAATTCACTCAGCAAGTTGCCGGAATAGAGAGAAAGGCGAAGTTCCCCTTTGTTCCGTGTGGTTTCCGTGAACCGTTCAGTCAGTAAAATGTTGGTATACCAAACCACCGCAACGACGACAAAAACCATAACGCTCAGAATCCCGCGCAACCGCCAAGACATGCGCACTGATTTGGATTCGGCTTTCACCAAGGAGTTATCGGCAGTCATGGCGTAAATTTACGCGCGATACTGCCGACGCTCAAGACAAACTCCTCAGGCAGCAACCAGTGAGTCAGCCAACGCGCGGAAAAGCGCCGTACCGTCCGTACCTCCGAGGCGGGAATCTGCCGCTCGTTCGGGATGTGGCATCATTCCAAGCACCCGACGGTTTTCAGATAGGACGCCCGCTATATCTGCAGTAGACCCATTTGGGTTGTCGCCATAGGTGAAAGCGATGCGATCATCGCCCTTCAATCTGGCCAACGTCTCCGGATCAACGTTGTAATTTCCATCGTGATGCGCAATCGGAATGTCGATGTTCTGTCCTTTGGTATAGCCGCGCGTAAAGGCCGAGTTTGCTGTCTGAACAGTCAATGGAACGTATTTGCAGATATAATGAAGGTCCGCGTTACGTAGCAAGGCCCCGGGTAGCAAGCCTGTTTCAGTCAAAATCTGAAAACCATTGCAGATACCAAGGACATACCCACCTTTACCTGCAAAATTTACAACAGAACGGCAAATTGGTGATTGCGCTGCAATTGCACCGCACCTCAGATAGTCACCAAAGGAAAACCCACCCGGCACCGCCACGAGGTCAAGCCCCGCAGGAAGCTCTTTGTCCTTGTGCCAGACCATCTGAACATCGGCGCCTGCCTGCTCTAGAGCGACAACAAGATCACGGTCGCAATTTGACCCCGGAAAAACAATAACCGCAGCGCGCATCAGGCGATCTCCACCGAATAGCTTTCTATTACCGTATTTGCGAGCAGCTTTTCGCACATTTTGGCAACCGAAGCTTCTGCCTTTGCCTTGTCAGTTTCGGTAAGGTCAAGCTCTATCACCTTCCCTTGCCGCACACCTTCAACCCCTTCGAAACCAAGGGTGCCAAGGGCATGGCGCACAGCCTCTCCTTGCGGGTCCAGAACACCATTTTTAAGCATGACATGAACACGGGCTTTCATCGGGCTATCCTCAATTGATGATGGTTGGTTTAGGGGTGTGCGTTACGTTAGAGGGCAGCACCCCCAAACGACGCGCAACCTCGGTATAGGCATCGGCCAGATTGCCTAGATCACGACGAAAAACATCTTTGTCGAGCTTCCGGCCTGTTTCCATGTCCCAAAGACGGCAACTGTCCGGGCTGATTTCGTCTGCAATGATCAAGCGCATGAAATCGTTATCCCAGACACGGCCAACTTCGATTTTGAAGTCCACCAGTTTGATCCCGACACCATACATAACGCCTGACATAAAATCGTTCACACGAAGAGCCAGCGCAATAATATCATCAAGATCCTGCTGGCTGGCCCATCCAAACGCGATGATATATTCTTCGCTGACCAGCGGATCACCAAGCGCGTCATCCTTGTAGCTGAATTCCACAATCGGACGCGGCAGTGGCGTGCCTTCTTCGATTCCCAGACGTTTTGACATCGTACCCGCCGCAAAATTGCGCACGATCACCTCTAGCGGAACAATCTCCGCAGACCGGATCAGTTGTTCGCGCATATTCAGGCGTTTCAGAAAATGCGTCGGGATTCCAATATTGGTCAGACCCTTCATAAAAAATTCTGAGAGACGGTTGTTCAACACACCTTTACCGTCGATCACATCCTTTTTCTGAGCGTTAAACGCAGTGGCGTCGTCCTTGAAATACTGGACAAACGTACCCGGCTCCGGCCCTTCATAAAGAATTTTGGCTTTGCCTTCGTAGATCATTTTGCGACGTGCCATTGAATCTCCAACGCGAATGCAGGGGATGAGTCCCCGATCAGATGAGCGCCCTATACGGCATGGGCGTCTTTGTCGCAAGAACGCACACCCCCTTGCAGGAAGGCGCGCAGACAGTCATATCTGTTAATAACGCTAAACGATACTGTGTGAGGACAGCTATGACCACCTTTGACGATCGCGAACACGCCTTTGAAAGCAAATATGCCCACGACGAGGAAATGAAATTCAAGGCTGATGCACGTTGCAACAAATTGCTGGGCCTTTGGGCGGCCGGGCTGCTTGGAAAAACCGGGGAAGAAGCTGATAAATATGCGAAAACTGTTGTTGTGGCAGATTTCGAAGAAGCTGGCCATGAAGATGTAGTGCGCAAGGTCGCTGCAGATCTTGGCGACAAATCCGACCCAGACACTATTCGTGCCAAGATGGCCGAGCTTCGTGTTGTTGCCAAAACAGAAATCATGAAAGAAGTATAAATTAACAGCAATTTACTAAACTTTGCTAATGTAAAAGGCGCGCATCCTGTTTGGACTGCGCGTTTTTTGTTCCGAGTCGGCCGATTATTCGCATGGCCTCCAAAGTATTCTGACCGAAACCGTCTCAATATATTTTTTTGAAAAACTCGTGACAACTCGCTGCACCCCCCATCCCGAACGACGGCGTGTGTCCGCCTCATCATCATTATGAGCAATAAACAATTGCCCTGCCGACACCCACGTGGCATTGCCGCCGAGAGCATCTGCGACTATATGAGACGCATCAAAACAGGAAGCCAACGTCATGAAAAACGCCCTTAAAGATATGCTTGAGAACCGGGACTGGATCTTGGCAGATGGCGCTACCGGAACAACCCTGTTCAATATGGGTCTGTCTTCCGGGGACGCACCTGAGATGTGGAATGTCGAAAAGCCCAAGAAGATACACGCGCTCTACAAAGGTGCCGTTGATGCAGGAAGCGATCTTTTTCTGACAAATACGTTTGGCGGAAATGCCTCCAGGCTGAAACTACACGACGCACAGAACCGCGTTGCAGAGCTTAATCGCGCCGCTGTCGAAATCGCACGCGATGTCGCAGACACGGCTGGGCGTCCGGTTATTGTTGCGGGTTCGGTGGGGCCCACCGGCGAAATCATGGTTCCTATGGGGTCTCTTACGTTCGATGATGCTGTCGAAATGTTTCACGAACAGGCCGAGGCGCTTAAGGATGGCGGTGCCGACATTCTGTGGGCTGAAACCATGTCTTCGTCTGACGAATATAAAGCAGCGGCAAAAGCCTTTTCTCTTGCGGGAATGCCCTGGTGTGGCACCATGAGCTTTGACACCGCTGGCCGCACCATGATGGGTGTCACTTCTGCCGATATGGTCGATATGGTGAACAAACTTGAGAATGGGCCGCTTGCCTTCGGTGCAAACTGCGGTGTGGGGGCCTCTGATTTGCTGCGGACCGTGCTTGGCTTCGTTGCACAAGGCACAGAAACCCCGGTAATTGCTAAAGGAAATGCTGGCATTCCAAAATACGTTGATGGCCATATCCACTATGACGGCACACCCGACCTGATGGCAGATTATGCTATTTTGGCACGGGATTGCGGGGCAACGATTATCGGTGGGTGTTGCGGCACGACGACAGAACATCTGCGCAGTATGCGCAACGCGCTGGAAAGCCAGGAAAAAGGCCCAAGACCATCGTTAGAACGAATTACCGACGCATTGGGTGGTTTCTCTTCTGCTTCGGACGGAACGGGTGATGACGCGCCAAAACCACGGGTGACGCGCCGCAGCAGGCGCGCCTGAAGGCGCACAGGTCGGTTCAAGCTCTGGCAATGTCGCAATCCGCCAAGTGCTTAGGACACATTTCAACGATTTAATGTATAAGACTTACGCGCACGGCGCCTGATTCAGGGAAGCTACCTATGGACGAAGAAGACGACATCATCCTTTCGGAATTGCCCGATGACGAACTTACACTGCAAATGCATGACGATCTTTACGACGGCATGAAGGAAGAGATCGACGAAGGCGTCAATATCTTGCTTGGCCGCGGATGGGCACCCTACCGCGTTCTGACAGAAGCTCTTGTTGCGGGCATGACAATCGTCGGCAAAGATTTCCGCGACGGAATTCTTTTTGTGCCTGAGGTTCTGCTGGCTGCAAACGCCATGAAATCCGGCATGTCGATCCTGAAACCACTGCTGGCTGAAACCGGCGCGCCACGTGTTGGCAAAATGGTTATTGGCACCGTTAAAGGCGACATCCATGATATCGGTAAAAACCTTGTCGGTATGATGATGGAAGGTGCAGGGTTTGAAGTTCAGGATCTGGGCATCAACAACTCGGTCGAAAAATACCTTGAAGCACTGGAAACCGAAGAGCCTGATATCCTTGGTATGTCGGCCCTTCTGACAACCACAATGCCTTACATGAAAGTGGTGATCGACACGCTGGTCGAAAAAGGTATGCGCGACGACTATATCGTTCTGGTTGGCGGTGCACCCCTAAACGAAGAGTTCGGCAAAGCCATTGGCGCAGACGCATACTGCCGTGACGCGGCCGTCGCGGTTGAGACAGCCAAGGAATTCATGGACCGCAAGCACAATCAACTGGCCGCGGGCTGAATTTCTGACAATGCAACATGAGGCCCCGATGCGAACAGCATGCGGGGCCTTTTCTTTTTCTGCTGCGCGCCCCACATTGTAGGTCGAACAGGGAGGGTAAAATGCCGCTGGATAAACTTGTGTTGATCATTATCTGCGTAATCGTTGCGGCGGGTCTGACCATTTGGCTCGGCGTGCTGTTTTTTGCCGCCCTGGAAAACCCGCAGATCGGATTCGTTGCAGTTCTTCCGATCGCATTGATCGGCTATATCGTCTGGCGTGTGATCGCAGAGCGTATGAAGAACAAAGAGGATGATCACTATGACCGTATTGAAAAGTGAAATCCTTGTCGTAACGACAGAGGCTATTCCTGGTCGCGAAACTGTGAGCGCGCTTGGCCTTGTCAAAGGCTCTACTGTGCGTGCTAAACATTTGGGGTCAGACATCATCGCAGGCCTTCGCAATCTGGTTGGCGGTGAAGTGCGGGAGTACAATCAATTGCTCGCGGCGGCCCGCGAACAGGCCTATGACCGGATGCTTGCGAATGCCCGGGAACTGGGCGCAGACGCAATTGTCGGGGTGCGTATGCAAACATCAACGATACAGCAAGCAGCTTCAGAAGTTGTGTTTTATGGAACGGCAGTCAAACTGAAATGAAACTGGACGATAACATTCTGACAGAGCAAGGGCTGGCAATTGCGGCGCAAACCGGGCGTGTTTTGCTGCTGGCCTGTGGGGCGCTCGCGCATGAGATATTGGCCTTAAAAAGCGCGAACGGCTGGAACCACATGGACCTGACCTGTCTTCCTGCGAAATTTCATCTTTACCCGGATAAAATTCCAGCTGCCGTAGAAGAAGCCGTTCTGAAAAACCGCCACGACTATGAACAAATTTTCGTGGTCTACGCTGATTGTGGCACCGGTGGCCTGTTGCAGGCGAAATGTGCCGAACTCGGTGTTGAAATGGTCGAAGGTCCGCATTGTTATTCATTTTTTGAGGGGAATGACGCTTTTTCCGAAATCGCGGAAGAAGAATTTACAGCCTTCTACCTCACGGATTTTCTGGTGCGTCAGTTCGATGCCTTTGTCTGGAAACCCATGGGGCTGGACAAGCATCCAGAGCTTCGGGACATGTATTTCGGCAACTACACAAAGCTGGTTTATCAGGCACAGACCAATGTTCCTGCTCTGGACGAAAAAGCCCGTGAATGCGCGGAACGGTTGGGGCTTGACTATGAACGCCGCTTTACCGGTTACGGCGATCTGGAATCGACCCTTAAGACACTTTCCTAAGGCCTGCGTCAGACCATTTCTGACTGCGCAATTTTACGGATGCGTTCAACCATTGCACGCAACCCGTTTGAACGTTGTGCCGAAAGATGATCATTCAGCCCAAGCTGACCAAGACTTTCAGCCGCGTCGACCTGCATGACCTCTTTCACTGTTAACCCGTTGTACAGCGCCGCCAGAACGGCAATCAGACCGCGCACGATCATCGCGTCGCTATCGCCATTGAACCTGAAGATCGCGTCTGCACCCTGCCCTTCGAGATGAGGCATGATCCAGACTTGGCTGGCACAGCCATCGACCTTTGTCGCAGGCACCTGAAACGCGGCATCCAATGGCTCCATATCGCGGCCAAGCTCTATGACATAGCGATACCGGTCTTCCCAATCATCCAGAAATTCAAAATTCTCGGCAATCTCTGTAAATGCTTCTGTCGACACCGCTCGCTCCTCTTTTGGCCTTTATTCACCTAGGCGCGATACGTGAAAAGGTCCAGAGGCTTCAACATACCTTTTCAAATGCCGCGCTTTGGGCTAACCCCATGACAAGGCAAAAGGGATCTGTGAATATGAAAAAGCCCATTACCATTCTTCTGGTTTCAGCGATCTTGCTTTCCGGATGCTCCAGAGTACGCGAATCAAGGATGAACCCGTTCAACTGGTTTGGACAGGGTGAACGGCGGCAAGCGGCTGCAGTCGTTACTCCGGCACAGCAACTTGCGATCGAGCAAGGCAACCTTATTGCCGAAGTCACTGATCTACGGATTGACCCGGCTCCCGGTGGCGCAATTATTCGTGCGACCGGTCTTGCGTTAACGCAGGGCTACTACAACGCACAATTGGTTGCCCAAAATAAAGGTCGCCCTGTGGATGGGGTCATAACCTATTTTTTCAGAGCGGAACCGCCAGACGGACGTGAGCCTGTTTCCACCCCACAATCGCGTCAAATTGTTGTCGCGAAATTTATTTCGAACTCGAAACTTGAAACTATCCAACAAATTCAGGTTTTGGGTGCTCAAAGCTCGCTTGTCAGCCGCCGCTGAGCAAACCTTTAAAGCGTGACGATCTTAACGTGGTTGCCTTTGGCGGCCAGCGCAATTTCACCGTTGCAAAGCCTGAGCGCATCCGCGCCAAAAACTTCGTTCCGCCATCCGCGCAATGCGGGCACGTTACGCCCACCCGCAGCGATCACATCAAGGTCGGCAACAGGCGCCACAAGTTTTTGCGCGACCCCCACGTTTTCAGCCTTCGCTTTCAAGAGAACACGCAAAAGATCTGACAGGGCGGGATTAACCTGCAGTTTTTCCTGCCCGTTCTTAACTTTCGGATAGTTCGCAGGATCCGTCTCAAGGCCAGCTTTGACCGCTTTCAGAATACCTTCTGCGATATCGCCGCGCCGCGCCTCGCGCAAAAGCAGGCGTGATCTGCTCAGGTCTTGTTCGTTCGCCGGTTTGGTCGAAGCAAGCTCAAGCATCGCGTCGTCTTTATAAACCCGATTTCGGGGAACATTGCGGGTTTGGGCATAGATTTCACGGAACTTTGCAAGTTCGCGCACCACGGCCAAAAATTTACCTGAATTCGTCCGGGTCTTTGCCCGCCGCCATGCTTCGGACGGCTCGACGATATAGGTTGCCGGTGTCGTCAAAACCTCGAGTTCTTCTTCGACCCACGCGTGCCGGCCCGTCTTTGCCAGCTCAGCGGAAAGGTGTTCGTAAATACCGCGCAGGTGGGTCACATCTGCCAAAGCATAGGTCTTTTGTGCATCGGTCAGCGGACGACGTGACCAATCAGTAAACCTCGATGTCTTATCAAGAGGTAACCGCGAAATTTTTCGTACAAGCGTTTCATAGCCGACCTGTTCGCCAAAGCCGCAAACCATTGCCGCAACCTGCGTATCAAACAGAGGCTTGGGAAAGACGCCACCTTCGATAAAGAAAATCTCCAGATCTTGCCGTGCCGCGTGAAAGACTTTGACAATGCTCTCGTCGCGAAACAGATCGTAGAGCGGCTCCAGCGACAACCCATCAACCAATGGGTCAAGCAAAACAGCATCTTCTATGGCATCACTTGGAAGGGCAAGCTGAACGAGGCAGAGCTTGGAATAATAGGTTCGCTCTCTCAAAAACTCTGTGTCTACCGTGACATAAGGTTTGCCTTTGGCGCGTTCGCGGAACGCTGCCAGTTCTTCGGTCGTGGTAAGAGTGATCATTCAGGCCCGTTTCTTTTTCTTCTCGTCGCCTTAGCGTGCCCGACTGTTCTAAAATATATCCGGGGCAATGAAAAGGGTCAGCGCTTTTCACTATTTCAGATAGACTGGCGTGCGGTCACCCGCAGCAAAGCGGCGCAGGACAGCAGGGTACAGGCGGTGTTCCATCGGCAACACCCGGGCCGCCAATGTATCGGCTGTGTCTCCCGGTAAAATCGGCACCTGCGCTTGGCCCAGGATCGGTCCATCGTCCAATGCTGCAGTCACCTCGTGCACACTGCATCCCGCCATCTTATCACCCGCCCGCAAAGCGCGGGCATGGGTATTCAATCCTTTATATTTAGGAAGCAAAGACGGATGAATATTCAGCATGCGGCCTTCCCAGCGGGAAATAAACTCTGCGGTCAAAATCCGCATAAACCCAGCAAGGCAAATCAGGTCAGCATCAGCATTTTCAAGTTCTGTCTGTAGCAAAGCCTCAAACCCGGCGCGATCATCGCCAAAGGGCTTGTGATCAATTGCCGCCGTCGCGATTCCCATGGCGCTGGCTTTTGCGAGGCCGCCCGCTTCGGGGTCATTCGACAGAACCAGTACAGGGCGCGCGGGATGGTCACCAACCATACTTTCGGCAAGTGACACCATGTTGGAGCCGCCACCGGAAATAAGTATTGCGACCCTTTTGCTCACAGAAGCTTGCCTGAGTAACGCACGCCCTCGCCTGCGCTGACATGGCCCAGACGGTAGACCGTTTCACCCTCTGCACTCAGCAACGCACTCAGTTCTTCCGCGCGGTCTTCGGCGACCGAAAGAACCATGCCAATGCCTGAATTGAAGGTTTTCAACAATTCAGCCTGCTCCATTCCGGATGTTTCCGCCAACCAACGGAAAACAGGAGGGAGTTCCCAGGCATTAAGGTTCAGATCAGCGCCAAGCCCCTCTGGCAGAACTCGCGGCAGGTTTTCGGTCAACCCGCCCCCGGTAATATGGGCAAGCGCATGAACGCCCCCTGCCCGCACGGCTGCATGCGCCTGTTTCACGTAAAGCCGTGTTGGTGCGAGCAAGGCAGCCCCAAGTGCGCCTTCGTCAAAGGGGCAATCATCGTCCCAGCCAAGACCTGAAAGCTCAACAACCTTGCGAACCAGTGAATACCCGTTGGAATGCACGCCGTCTGAGGCAAGCCCAAGTAAAACATCGCCTTCAACAACACCAGCGGGCAGGTCGGAGCCGCGCTCCATCGCACCGACTGCAAAACCGGCAAGATCAAAATCTCCATCATGGTACATGCCCGGCATTTCAGCGGTCTCACCACCAATCAACGCACAGCCAGAAAGCGCACAGCCTTCGGCGATACCTTCGATTATGGTGGTCGCTGCGTTGAGTTCCAACTTGCCGGTTGCAAAGTAATCCAGAAAGAAAAGCGGCTCTGCGCCCTGACACACAAGGTCATTCACGCACATCGCGACAAGGTCGATCCCGATTGTGTCGAAACGGCCGGTGTCAATCGCAATCCGCAGCTTGGTGCCCACGCCATCAGTGGCACCAACCAAAATCGGGTCGCTGTATCCTGCCGCTTTAAGATCAAACAGCGCACCAAATCCACCCAGCCCGCTCATCACGCCTGCGCGCGCTGTCCGCTTCGCTGCTGGCTTGATCCGGTCAACAAGCGCATTCCCCGCATCAATGTCGACACCCGCATCCGCGTATGTCAGGCCGTTCTTGCCAGAGGTCATTGGGCAGCTCCTTCGTTAAAAACTTGGCACAGGCTTTAGCGTAAGGCTTTGCCAAAGGGAACCGCCGAAAGTGGCCGCACCCGGCAAACAGACGCGACCAATAGTTTCAGATGCCATAGTCCCAAGCGACCGGGTCAAACCGATAGGCGTTGCCATTACGGCTGACATGGCCAAACCCCGGAAAATCAAGGTGCATACCAGCAACCGGAATATCGTCAGCAACAACCATATCCAGCACACGCATACGCGTCGCACGCGCCATATCCGCGTCGACGTTAAAGGCAATTGTCCAATCCGGGTGATCCATTTGCAGCTTCCTAGCATGTACAACATCACCCCAGATCAAAAGCTGCTTCCCTTGTGAATGCAGATGCACCCCCAGATGACCCGGAGTGTGGCCCGGC
>Ga0316189_10000089_pt1 | contig 79040 bp, 62 predicted proteins | sample LowCovwburrow_MG_FD_204930 | JGI IMG/M metagenome (GOLD analysis project Ga0316189, IMG submission 204930) | Coastal sediment microbial communities from Maine, United States - Lowes Cove worm burrow | ecosystem: Environmental > Aquatic > Marine > Coastal > Sediment | place: USA: Maine...
TCCTGCGGCGCCGCGCGGTGCAGCGGCTGGTCTACGCGATGGTGGGCGGCGTGCTCGGGCGGGATGCCTCCCTCGGGTTCGGGCCGCGCGCTTACCTGCGTACCGGCTGGACCAACGCGCCGCACGCAGTCGATCTCACCGCGCACGCTGGGCTCACGAAGGTCATCGGCGGCGACCAGTCCGGGCGCACGGGCCGGGTCGCCACCCTCATCGACATCGACGGGTTCGTCGGCGTGCTCGGGCCGGTTCAGGATTCGCTGTATGTCTACCGCCGCAGGACGCTGGCGGTCGGTCCGCCGCTGGGCACGTTCGGCATCACCGCGGGTGCCGGGCTGACCTTCTAGATGCTCCTCGGCGGGCTGTTGTTCGGCGCGCTGACGGGGTGCGGGGCCGCGAATGGCCCGGCCACCCTGACCGTCCCCGGCGCGCTCACCGTCTCCGTCTACTGCGGCGGAGAGACCGCCCACGCCGACGGCAACGTCGTGCAGTTTACGCCGGCCGGTCGGCTCTGCGAGGTCGAGGCGCCGCTGTCGCACGCGATGCCGCTGCGCGGGCGCCTGCAGGTGCGGGGCGGGGGCAACTACCGCTGTGAGCGCCACCCCAGCGGGATGGACCTCGTCTGCGGACGCGCGCCGTAGGCGCGCTACCGAGCCAGCCGGGCGGCCAGCCTGTCCACGACTTCCTGGACCGCGTCGACTTGGTGCTCTTCGAACCGCGCCGCGTCCTGTAGGTTCATCAGCTCGAGCACCCCGAAGACCCGGTCGCCGTGCACCACCGGGATCACCGCGATCGCCCGGGTCTCGTAGCCGGTCAGCGCGTCGACCTCGCCGCAGTGCCGGGGGTCGGCGTGGGCGTTGGCCAGCAGCACGGTGCGGCGCTTCTCCATGGCGAATCCGGCCACCCCGGTGCCGGTCGGCAGGCGGACCCCGATGAGCTTGCGGGCGTGCGGGCCGCGCGCTGCGGCGAACCGCAGGTAGCCCCGCTCCGCGAGGATCACCGCTCCGCTCTCTGCGGGGACCCGGGTCAGGGCCTCGCCCAGGGAGAGCTCGCACGCACGGACCTCGGTCTGGGCGCCGCGCACCGCGCCGATCGGCAGACTGTCTTCTGATTCCAGCTCGGTGATCGCGTCCGCAGGCAGCTCGAAGATCGGTTCGCCTGGCTCGTCCTCGACCTCGCACAGCGTGGCCTCGTCGGCCTCCTCCTCGTCGGGAGCCTCGCCAAACACCTCGAGCGCCTCGGAGAGCTGGGTGGGCGCCATCGACGCCGAGAAACCGTCCTCGTCGGCGTCGAGATCCTGGACGATGTAGCCGGTGCCGGTGGCGATATCGCGTGCGATCACCTTCCCGTTGGGCAGGACCTCGCAGGCGAGCCGCGAGATATCGAGCGCGCTGCCGAGCGCATCGAGGCCGCGACCGAGCGCGACGATCCAGTTGCGACCCTGGACCTGTACGCTCGCCATGCCCCGGGCAGTGACGGACCAGCTTCTCATGCGAGGAGACCATACACCGGGGTGATGGATGACCGACCCGCAAGTCCACCCGACGCCATTGCGCGGTTTCGGCGGTGGGCCGCGATCGCGGTGGCCCTGGCGAGCCTGGGGTACCTCGCCTATGCGGTCTGGCGGGGCCTGTCCGAGACCACCACCGAGCTCCTGGGCTTTCGCTGGTCGCTGACCGTTCCGATCCTGGCGCTCACGCTGGTGAACTACGGCCTGCGCTACCTCAAGTGGCACTACCTGCTCGGCCGCCTCGGGATCCGCATCGCGCACCGGGTGAACGCTCCGATCTTCACGGCCGGACTCGCGATGGTCATCAGCCCGGCGAAGGCCGGAGAGCTGGTCAAGCCGTACCTGGTGCAGGTGTGCACCGGCGCGTCGATGACGCGCACGCTCCCTGCGCTGATCGCGGAGCGCGCGACCGACGGCGTCGCAGTGATCCTGCTCGCCGCGCTGGGGGTAGGCACGTACTATGCGCAAGCCACCCCATTGATCTGGGGCTCGCTCGCGGCGTTCTTGGTCGTGCTGGTGCTCCTGTCGTCGCGTCGCCTGGTTCAGGGCGGGCTGTCGCTGCTCCGGCGGGTTGTCGGACTGCGCCGGCTCGTCGATCGGCTCGACGAGGTCTACGCGGCGACCCGGGTCTGCTTCGCGCCGGTGCCGCTGCTCCTCACCACTGCGCTGAGTCTGGTGGCCTGGTTCGCCGAGTGCATCGGCTATTGGCTGGTGTTCGTCGGCCTGGGGCTCGACACGTCGCTTTGGGCCGACACGTTCCTGTACGCGTTCGCGACGGTGTTCGGCGCGCCGTCGCCGGGCGGGATGGGCATGGCGGACGTGGCGCTCACGGAAGGGGCGGTCGCGATCCTAGGGGTCACCGCTCCGCAGGCGGTCGCCGCTTCGCTGCTGGTCCGGGTCGCCACGCTGTGGTTCGGGGTGCTGCTCGGGGCGTTCGCGCTCCTTAGGATGGAGTCCACCATCGCGGCCGTCAGTCGGCCCGCACCCTGAGGTCCTGATGTTCCTCGCCGCCGCCGTGCAGCTCACCAGCACCTCCGATGAACGCGCCAGCATGGAGGCGGCTGAGGCTCTGATCCGGCGCGCGGCCGGCCACGGTGCCACGCTGATCGCGACGCCGGAGGCAACGAACTACCTGGGTCCCCACGCCGAGAAGGTGCGCCGCGCCGAGCCACTGGACGGCTCGGTGTGCCAGCGGTTCTCCGTGCTGGCGGCGTCGCTCGGGGTTCATCTGATGCTCGGGTCGTTCAACGAGCGCAGCGACGACCCGGACCGCTGCCACAACACGAGCGTGCTGTTTGGCCCGGATGGCCGCATCATTCGCGCGTACCGGAAGATCCACTTGTTTGACGTCGACGTCTCGGATCAGGTCCGGTTCTTCGAGAGCGACACCGTGGTGGCTGGCACCGAGCCGGTGGTCGCCCGCACTGCGCTCGCAGATGTGGGCATGTCGGTGTGCTACGACCTGCGTTTTCCCGAGCTGTACCGGCGCCTCGTGGCGCAAGGGGCCACTGTGCTCACGGTGCCGAGCGCGTTCACCTTGACCACAGGCAAGGACCACTGGGAGGTCCTGTTGCGCAGCCGGGCGATCGAGTCGCAGAGCTACGTCATCGCGCCCGGGCAGGTCGGCGAACACGATGACGGCGGGCTTCGCCAGAGCTGGGGTCACTCGATGATCGTCGACCCGTGGGGCCACGTGGTGGGCATGAGCGCGGACGGTCCGGGGTTGGCACTGGCGGAGATCGACCTGGATCGCGTACAACGCATACGTGCGGGCATGCCGGTCACCGCACACAGGAGGTTCCCATGATCTGGACGCTCGCCCTCCCCGCGCTCGCTGCGGAGGTCACAGATGAGGAGATCCTGGCCGCTGTCTCGGAGCGCTACGGCAAGCAGGTGCCGGCCGCGGCGCTGTGCACGGCGCGCCCCACGGAGCTCCCTCCGCGGTTCGGCGAGGTCGTCGTGGCCGGGGTCACGCGCGGCCATCAGGGCTGCACCAGCATGGGACTGATGGTGGAGGGTGCGCTGGTGCCGCTCCCCGAGGCTGCCCCCGCCGTGATCGACACGGAGGCCTGGGCGGAGCTCGACCCGGCACAGCGGGCGGCCGACCTGCGGGACTGGACCGCCCACGTCATCCTCGCGTTCGACCAACCTGAGGCCCTGGTCTTCTCCACGGGGTCGGGCGGGAAGACCACCGTGGAGGGCACCTACCTGCACCGGGGCGAGACGAGGGGGATGGCGATCCGGAGCGAAGGCAGCTGGACGTTCGGTCCGCAGGGGAACGTCCTCCGCCGCGAGGACACCAAGCGCAATGTGTACGTCACGCGCATGGCCACGCGCCCCGGCAGACTGCAGGGCCTGTCTCAGGAGACGGTGGTCGCCGCGCTGAGCACGCAGGGGCGGGTCATCAGGGGCTGCTTCGAGGATGCGTGGGCCGAGGACCTGACCCTGTCGGGCGGCATTCATCTCGCGTGGCAGGTCACGGAGCAGAAGTCGGGGCGCGTGGCGCTGATCGACGACCCGGAGCAACCGGCGTCGCAGGCGCTGGCCCAGTGCTACTCCAACGCGATCGCCCGGCTCGAGTACCCCGAGGGGGCGAACGGGGCGGTTCAGTGGGTGTTTGCGGTGCAGCGGCAGCCGCTGCGCGAGGCCGTCGGCACGCCTTGATCAGGTCACTGCGAAGCGACTGCGGATGAGCGCGATCTCGGCGGTGAAGTCGAGGTCGAGGTCGTTGAGCAGACCGGACGCCAGGTCGTAGACCCAGCCGTGCACAGTGGGCCCGTCGCCTTGGGCCCAGCGGGCCTGCACCGGTGCGGACTTCATCACGTTGAGGCACTGCCGGCGCACATTGAGCTCCACCACAGCCTGTACGCGCGCGGCGCCGTCGAATCCATCGACGAGCGCGTCGTTCTCGAGGATCACGTCCTTGATCTCGCGCAGCCACGGGTCGATCACGCCGAGCCCGTCCGACGACAGCGCGGCCTGCACCCCGCCGCATCCCGAGTGGCCGCACACGACCACGTGCTTGACCCCGAGGTGGGTGACCGCGTAGGCGATGACCGCCTGGGCGCTCAAATCGCCGTGGGGCGCCATGTTGGCGATGTTGCGGTGCACGAACGCCTCGCCGGGGCCCATGCCCATCACCTGGCTGGCCGGGACCCGGCTGTCAGCGCAGCCGATGAACAGGAACTCGGGGCTCTGGCCCTTGGAGAGCTGTTCGAAGAACCGGGAATCTCGTCCGGTGTGCTTGGCCGCCCAGGCGCGGTTGTGTGCAAACACGGCGGCGTAGTTGGGGTTCTCAGTCTTCATTTGGCCTCTCCAGCAGGTCGGCGAGCGCGGCGACGCCGCGCGCCGTGATGTCGGGGGGTGCAGCAGTGAAGCACACGCGGACGTGCGTAGGGTACGGCCCGAAGCTCGGTCCAGGGGCCAGCAACAGGCCGCGGTCTCCCGCGCGCTCGAGGAAGGCGGTGAGCCCGCCGGCGCCGAGGTGGGACGCGACGTCGAGCCACAGAAACGTGCTGCCCTGAGGCGCCGACACTCCGAGGGCCGCGGCGGCCTCGCGGCCGATCTCGGCGTAGCGCCTGGCAGCCTGTGCCAGCCAGTCGTCGCCGGCCGCCCCGAGCGCTCGGAGCGCGGCGACCTGCGCGGCCGTGGGGGCGCTGTAGGCGCTGTGGACCCCAAAGCGCAGGGCCCGCCGCAGCAGCGCCCGGGGCCCGACCAGGTAGCCGGCGCGGTTGCCCGCCATGCCGTAGGCCTTCGAGAAGCTGTGCACGGACACAGTGCGGTCTGGCGCGAGCGTGCGCATGGCGGTGTGGACGCCGTCGTAGACGTAGTCCTCGTACACCTCGTCGGCGAGTAGCCACAGGTCGTGCTGGCGAGCCCATGCCGCCAGCGCGCGCAGCCAGTCGGCGGGCAGCAGGCATCCGGTGGGGTTGTTGGGCGTGTTCACGTACAGCGCGACCGTGCGCGGGGTGCGATGGACCTCGACCGCCGCGACCGCCTGTGCGGCGTCCTGCACGGCGCCCAGGAACGGCACGGTGACCGCCTTGCCGGACAGACCGTGCACCATCCCCGCGATCAACGGCCAGTGCGGAGCGAGGATGAGCACCTCGTCACCAGGGTCGACCAGCGCCCCGAGCGTGATCCCGAGCCCGCTCGTGGCGCCCGCCGTGACCAGGATGTCGTCGGCTTGCACGTCGAGCCCGGTGCGGCGCCGGCGCTGCGCCGCGATGGCCGCGCGCAGATCCGCCCGCCCCTGCACCGGCCCGTAGCGGTGCAGACCCGGGTGCTCGGCGATGCTGAGGTCCTGCATGCGGCAGCCGGTGGCAGGCTCCATCCAGGTGTCGCCGACGTGGAACGGGTACACCGGCCCCGGCTGGGCGTGGACCCGGCCGACGAGCGCGGAGTACACCGAGGCGGAGAGCCGCTCGGAGCGGGTGCTGACGTCAGGGTGCCGAGGCATCGCCGAACAGGTAACCGTACAGGAGGTAGACGGCGTAGGCGCTGGCGACCAGGAAGCCCTCGCCACGGCTCATGCTCCCCTTCAAGACGAACGGGACGAGCAGCAGCGTGATCACGCCGGCCACCGCCATGTCGCTCCACGCGGCGGGGTCGGTGAGCTGGATGGGGAAGATGATGGCGGTGATGCCCAGCACCATGGAGATGTTGAGCAGGTTGCTGCCCAGGCTGGTGCCCAAGGCGAGGTCGGTCTGGCCGCGGTACGCGCTCATCATGCCGGTCGCGACCTCGGGCGCGGACGTGCCGAGTGCGACGACGGTGAGCCCGATGAAGCGGTCGGACAGGTGCAGCCGCTTGGCCACGCCCACCGCGCCGTCGACGAACAGGTGGGCGCCGGCGACCAGGATGAGCATCCCGACGACCAGCAGCGCCAGGTGCTTGTAGGGTGGCCTCGGCTCTGCCTCGAGCTCTTCATCGAGCGGAACCCGGCCGTGCATCGCGTCGACCAGCAGCCACAGGTTGTACAACACGCCGCCCAGGAGGAGCAGCAGCCCGTCGCCTTGCGAGATCACGCCGTCGATGCACACAAGCGGGACCGCGAGCTGCAGGAGCAGGCACACCGGGATCTCGCGCCGCAGCAGCCGGCGGGGGATCGCGAGCGGGGAGACGAGCGCCGCGAGCCCCAGCGCCAACGTGAGGTTGGCGATGTTGGAACCGTTGACGTTGGCCAGCGACATCTCGGTCGATCGCTCCATGGCAGCGGTGACACTGACGACCAGCTCGGGCGCGCTGGTGCCGAACGAGACGATCGTGAGCCCGACCATGAGGGCGGGGACGCGCATGGCCAGTGCGAGCTGCCCGCCGCCCCGGACCAGGAACTCGGCGCCCAGCACCAACAGCACGAGTCCGACGAGCAGGCTGATGACGAACACCGCGTGCACGTAACCCACCGGGACGATGGGATGGTTGCGTGGCACACTGGCGTCGCTGGGGGTGACCGTCTCTGTGTTTGCGCTGGTGGTGGCCCTCGCCGTGACACCCGCCCGGGCTCAGTGCCCTGAGGTGGCGGTGCCACCTGGCGTGGACGTCGGCGCTGCGGCGGTCGAGGCGGTGCTGCAGGTCGACGCGTGGGGGCGCGTGGCGGGGTCGCGCGCGTGGGAGGGTCCACCGGCGCTGATCGCTGCCGTGCAGGCGCGCTTGCCGGACTGCGTGTTGCCGGGACCCGCTGAGGCCCGCCAGACCTGGGTGTTCCCACAGGCGCCGATCAACGTGGCGGGTCGCGTTCGTGCGGCAGGGGACCGCACGCCGGTCCCGCAGCTGCAGGTGATGGTGGGGGGGCGGGCAGCCACGACCGACGCTCAGGGGCGGTTTGCGCTGCGCAACGTTGCGCCGGGTCCCGCCGAGATCCGGGTGCCAACGCCGCGGTGGCGCCTGGCGGAGCTCATCGTGGACATCCCCGCATCCGGAGGCCTGGACGTCGATCTGTACGTCGTCGCCGAGGAGCGCCCGAACGAGCTGGTGGGGCTGTACTCGGGCGGTCGGTCCGATGCGGAGGTGCGGCGGGTCGATCTGGAGGACGCGCGCGGGATTCCGGGGACCCTGGGCGATCCCCTCCGGGTCCTCGCGGCGCAGCCGGGTCTCGCGCGGAGCCCGTACGACGCGGGCTGGCTGCTGGTGCGCGGGGGGGACTACGACGAGACGGCGGTGTACCTCGACGGTGTGCGTACGCCGCTGATCTACCACCTGGGGGGCTTCACCAGCGTGCTGCATCCGGAGATGATCTCCGCGGTCCGGTTCTGGCCGGGGCTGTACCCGGCGCGCTACGGCGACGCGCTGTCAGGGGCGGTCGACGTCGTTCCGCGACGGATCGGGGACAGGAAGCGTGTCGTCGGCGGCGTCAACCTCGTCTTCTCGCACGCCTTTGCCGAGGTGCCCACGGCGTGGGGCGGCGTGGCGGTCGCAGCGCGACGGTCGTACCTCGACGCGGTGCTCGCGCCGTTCGTGGGGTCGCAGGCGGCCGGAATTGCGCCGCGATTTTGGGACGTGCAGGCGCGGGCGAGCATCGGCAAGGGCTCGATCACGGTGCTCGGCCTGTCCGATGCGGTGGACGTGCCGGCGTTCTCGGGGGGCGGTGTGCTCGAGATCGGCCAGCGCGCGCTGCAGGCCCAGGCAGTGGTTCCGCTGGGTCGGCGGGTCACGCTGAGGCCGTCGCTGGCGTGGAGTCGCCAGCAGCTCACGCCGCCCGACATCGATCTGCCGTCTGGGATCGTGGGGTCGAGCAGCGCACAGCAGCGAAACGACCACCTCGTGCCGGCCCTCAGGGCGGAGGCAGCGACGGCTCCGGGCGCGCAGGCGGAGGGGCAGGCGGGTCTGCATGTGCAGCAGCGGAGGACAGAGCTACTCCGCTCCGGGGACGTGGTGCGGGGGTCGACCCTCTCGCTCGATCCGTATGCGCGGCTGTCGATGGGGGACCCGGTGACGGCGTGGACGGAGGTGCGAGCGCGCTCGGCGCTCGTTGTGGGGCAGCGGCTGCGGACCGGAATCGCGCCGCGGGCCGGGGTCCGCTGGCAGGCAACCGAGGGGCTGCAGGTCTCTGCGGCGTTTGGGCAGGTGATGCAGCTCCCCCCGCCGGACTTGCTCCTCGCCCTCGCGGAGGGGGTGTACCTGGACCTGGAGCGGAGCCGACAGTGGACCGCGGGGCTGAGCCTGTCGCGTGGGGACGCGGCGGTTCGGATCGACGCGTACGCGCGCGACACGGACCGTCTGGGAGAGATCGAGCGTGACGGCTCGGTGGGCAGCGCGCAGGGGCGCGCCCGCGGCGTGGAGGGCAGCGGTCGGGTGCGGGTCGGAGCGTTCGACGGCTCAGCGCTGGTCCAGCTGGGGGTCGCGACCCGGCAGGAGGACCTCGACGATCCGTTCGAGCCTTCGGCGTTCGAGCAGCGGCAGCGCGCAGAGGTGCGCGGGGTCCTCTCGCTTCCGCGACAGTGGACACTCGGGACGCGAGCGCGGTTCAACGCGGGCTTCCCCCGCACGGAGGTGGACGGCCAGCGTTCGCCCACCGAGGCCTACGACCTGCTGCGTCAACGCACGGTCGACCTCGCTCTGCCCGACGACGCTGAGCGGCTCGCGCCGTACTGGTCGATCGACGTTCGGGTCGAGCGGACGTTCACCTTTCGGACATGGCGGCTGATCGCGTCGCTGGACGTGCAGAACGTCACCAACCGGCGGGTGGTGGAGCCGGTCATCACGGGGCTAGGAGAGCGACAGCCCGCGTACGGCTTCGGGTTGCCGATCCTGCCGATATTCTCTGTGCAGGGCGAGTTGTTCCCCGGCAAGCCACCGTCCTGAGCAGCGGCGCTACGCGTCGCGCCACTGCCTCGATCGGGCAACCACCCGCTCGTAGTGGGCGATCTCGCCCGCGGTGCGGGCCTCGTCCCATCCGAGCAGGCCCGCCATGCGGCGCGCGACGGCGGGCGCAGCGCCCAGCCCTTGGTCGCGGTCGCGGTAGAACAGCTGCGTGCGCCGGGCCATGACGTCTACGAGACGCGCCGCGAGCTCCTCGGTGACCGCCCAGTCCACCTGGGCGATGATCTCCGGCCGACCGTCCACCAGGGGAGCGGCGAGAGAGGCGTCGTCGGCGATGCGCAGCGCGATCGGGACCGCACGCATGCCGTAGGTGTCGCCCAGGTGGCGTGCGACAGCGGGGGAGAGGTGGCCCCTGGCGGCCTTCTTGATGACGGCGGCCACAGCGGCGTGGTCGTCGTCCTCGGGCCAGCCGACGGCGCCGGGGAGCGGCGCCTGGTCGGTGTCTGCGGCTCGGAGATCGCCGGGGAGGTGGTTGCCCAGCCGAAGCAGCTTGCACGCTGTGTCGACGACCTCTGCGGCCATGCGACGGTACGTGGTCAGCTTGCCGCCCGCGATGGTGATCAGGCCGTCCTGGCCCACCACGATCTGGTGCTCGCGGCTCACCGCGGACTCGTCGATGTCGCTTCCGGAGTGCATCGGCGCCATCAGGGGTCGCAGGCCTGCCCAGGTGGCGATCACGTCGTCGCGGACCAGCGCCCGACCCGGGAAGTAGGCGTTGGCCGCGTCGATCAGGTAGTCGACATCGGCGGCGGTGGCCGCGACCTCGGCGGGGTCGCCCTCGGTGTCGGTGTCGGTGGTGCCGATGTAGGTGCGATCGCCCCACGGAATCGCGAACAGCACGCGGCCGTCCGTCGGGTGCAGCGCCACGACGGCGTGGTTCACCGGGAGCCGCGCGTGGTCGACGACGATGTGCACGCCCTTGGTGGGCCGGAGCAGCGGTCCGGTGCCCAGCGCCTTGCTCATCGCGACCGTGCGGTCGGTCCACGGTCCGGTGGCGTTGATGACCGCGTGGGCCCGGATCTCCTTGAGACCGCCGCCCATCATGTCCTCGACGACCGCTCCGATGACGCGCGCGCGCCCGTCCTTGGCGAACGACCTGACCCGGGTCCACGTCGCGATGGTCGCGCCGTGTTCCGCGGCGTCGAGCGCCGTCTCGAGCGTGAGCCGCGCATCGTCGGTGCTGCCATCGTAGTAGAGCGGGGCACCGGTCAGGCCGTCCGCGTTGAGCGTGGGCTCCTCGGCGCGCACCTCCTCGGGGTCGAGTGTGCGGTGCAGCTGCGGCGAGCGGAACAGCGACAGCCCGTCGTACAGCCACATGCCCGCGTTGATGAACCACAGCCGCCGCCGACTGCTCTCGTAGACCGGGAACAGGAATCCGAGCGGGTTGACCAGGTGCGGCGCGATGTCGAGCAGGATCCGCCGCTCGCTGACCGCCTCGAACACCAGGCTGAACTCGTAGTGCTCGAGATAGCGCAGCCCGCCGTGCACCAGCTTGCTCGACCGCGACGAGGTGCCGGACGCGAGATCGGCCATCTCCACGAGCACTGTCTTCAGGCCACGCCGGGCGGCGTCGCGCGCGATCCCTGCGCCGGTGACCCCGCCGCCGATCACCAGCAGGTCGGCCTCCTCCGGAATGGCATCCCACATCTGTTGGCGCGTGTGCATCTTAGCCTTCCGGGAGGAATCGGGGTCCCCACGGGGGCGACTCGCCGGCGCGAATCGCACCGAAGTGGGCGCGGCCAATGGCGGCCTCGCCGGTGTCGACGCATCGCGTGTAGGCGGCGTCCTCGATGTCGGTGCGGTCGCCGACAGGGGCGCCGACGGCTGCCAGCACCCCGCGCTTGAACGCCGCTACCGCCGTGGGCGACCGGCGCACCACGAGCGCAGACAGCGCGCGTGCGCGCTCCATCCCCAGGGGCTGGGTGGCGGCGCGCTCCTGCACGAGCCCGATCCGAGAGGCTTCGTCGGCGTCGATGCGCTCGCCGGTCATGCCCAGGCGCAGGGTCTGTGCGACCCCGATGTGCGCCCACAGCTCGCTGGTGCCGCCGGCGCCCGGGAGGATGCCCAGACCGGTCTCGGGGAGCGCGAACGACGCGCTGTCGGAGGCGATGCGGTAGTCCGCCGTGAGCAGGAACTCGGTGCCCCAGCCCAGCGCGACTCCGTGGACCACGGCGACGTGAAACACCGGCGCCCTCCGGAGCCGGGCGAGCAGCGATCGCTGCCACCGGACATGCGCCTTGACTCGGTCGTCGTCCCAGCCGGTCCGCTCCGCCACGTTGGCCCCGGCGACGAACAGGGGCGTGCCTCGCTTGGAGTGGCGCTCGGACGTCGTGATGAGCGCCATCGCGGGGCCCGTCTCCAGAGCGGAGACGAGGCGCTCCAGCTCCTCGAGCTGGGCAGAGCCGATCTCGTTGGCCTTGCCGTGATCGAACGTGAGGATGACTCGCTTTCCGTCGAGTTCCTCGGCGACCTTCAGGTGCTCGTACATCCTGTCTCCCCTGGTGTCGCCGTCAGCGGCACCCACCCGTCCAGCCACCGGCGTCGAGATCGAACTGGTACTCGCAGCCGGCGGTGTCCGGCTTCACCTTGAAGCTCTTCAAGCGCCACTTGGTCCCGTCGGATCCGGAGACGTTGCTCTTGTAGGTGCCCGCTCCCAGCGGTCCGAGGTCGAACGGGGCGAGCCCGTCCCACTCAGCGCGGAAGTCGCCGGGGCCGATGATGTCGATCGACCCGCCGGCGGGATCGCCGAAGGTGAGCACGGTGGGCACGTGGGGGACGTCGGAGCGGCTGTCCGGCGTGACGACCCTGCCGCCCCCGGTGGCCTCGTCGACCAGTACGGGCTCGGGCTGGGGGACCGGCGCTTTCTCCTGGGTGACCCACCAGACAACGAGGGCAACGAGGAGCAAGGCGCCGCCAGCGGCAGCGACCGCTGCGAGCACACCGCCGGCGGCGAGCAGACCGACCGCCCGGCCCTTGCGCCCCGGGACCGCAGCGGGCGCGGAGGGCCGCTCGAGAGCGTGGGAGTCCTTGGTGCTCGACGGGAAGTCCATCGTCTCGGGAGACGGGGAAGACAGCGCCCCTGCGGGCGCCAGGGAGCGGCCTTCGTCGCCGGCTGCCTTGGGTTTGCGGTGGACCGCAGAGATGTCCTCGTCGACGATCTGGCCAGTCAGCGGGTCGCCTGTCTCGAACTCTGGTAGCGCCGCCTTGGCCTCGGCGACGTGGGTGCGGCACATGCGGCGCAGACCGGTGTCCTTGGCGTCCTGCGCCAGGATCTCCATGATCTCGACCAGCTGAGCGGCGGTGGGGCGCTCGGCCGGGGCGTACGACAGCATCAGCGACAGCGTGTCGCGCACCTGCTCGCCCCACTCTGCGTCGCCCTCGAGCTCCAGCGAGGCCACGCGGTCGTCGATCTTTCGGGCGAACTTGTTGGGCCGCGGCGGGATCCGGCCGAAGCCCTCCAGTGACAGCAGCTCGTACAGCGTGATCCCCAGGCTGAAGATGTCGGCCGCGGCGGTGTCCTGCTCGCCGAGCATCCGCTCCGGGGCCATGTACCCCTGCGACCCGAACGCCAGCGCCTGGGTCTTCGCCTCCCGCTCTGCGAAGTTGGCGCGCGCGGTGCCAAAGTCGAGCACCTTCACCCCGCCGGCGACCGTCACGAAGATGTTCGAGGGCTTGATGTCGCGGTGGATCACCTTCAGCGGCTCCCCGCCTTGCAGGGGGGTGCCGTTGTACGCCGCGTCGAGCGCGCTCGCGACCGCCACGATGATCTCGAACAGCGCCTTTCGCGGGAACACAAGGCTGCGTTCTTGAAGGAACTGGATCAGCCACTTGAGGTCGATGCCCTCGAGGTACTCCATGACGATCGCGGCCTTGCCATCGATCGCGGTGAGGTCCTCCACCTTGACGATGTGTTGGTGCCGGATGAGGCCCAGCAGCCGCGCCTCGTCCCGCGTGCGCATCACGATCTCGTCGTGGTTTGACCACTTCGCGTGGAGCAGCTTGACCGCTACGATCCGGGAGAAGCCGTCGCTCGAGATCTGCTCGGCGAGGTACACCTTGCCGAATCCGCCCTCGGCGATCTCCTTGATGATGCGAAACCGACGGCGTGCGATGCTCATGACTGCAGCCTGCGGACTATTCCGTCTGCAACGGTCTGCCCATGCGTCCAGCTCACGAGCAGATGCCTTCGGGGGTATTGGCGAGCTCGGTCAAGAAGTGCATCAGCGCGAAATAGTCGATCGCGAGCGACTCGATTCGGGGCTCCTTCCGCTGCAGCAGAGCAAACCCCCAGCCGCCGAACATCCCGATCGACCACGGGCGGACCCCCCTTAGGGCGTCGGCCTCGCGGTCCAACAGCGTCGCAGAGATCGCCATCAGCGTGGCCTCTTCCTTGCGATCCTCGGCGCGCTCGAACTGGTCGTACAGGGCGGGGACCAACGACGCTTCCCACCAGGGCTGCCGCACCAGCCGCGCGAGCCGACGCGGTTCGACCACGCTGCGCACGCCGTTCTCTTCGGTCACGAGGTACCCGAGCGCGAGGTAGGGCTGTGGCAGTCGGGACCTCGGACAGAACACGTCGACCAGCTCTGCTGCCTGTTCGTCGAGCAGCGCCTCGTATCGCCTCTGTTCGCCCTGGAAGCGGCTGACTGCGTTGGCGGCGGCCTCCGCCATCTCGAAGTTCATGCCCATCTTCTGGAAGTTCGCGCGGCGTTGGGCGGCCAAGTACTGCAGCGTCTTCAGCCGCTCGTCGATCCGGCTGGTGTCCGGCCCCTGGTTGGGAAAGATGATCTCCTCCTGCACCAGCAGCAGCCCGTTGACCAGCAACGCGACGATGAGCGCGCCGCCTACTATCCACGGCCGCCAGGTCACTTGCGCCCCCGGCGAGCGCGCACCTGGCCGCGGTCGGGGATCCGGAACTCGCTGCAGTATCCGCCTGGACGGGTGTACCGTCTCCAGGGTTTGAACGCAGCTTCTTCACCGTAGTTCTGCGCGTAGTAGCACACCGCGAGGAGGTGCTGCGCGATGATGGTGTAGGCGTAGTGTTGAGTCTCTGCCATGTACGCACCCTTGCACGTCGACTGCTCGGAGTGGGTCTTGCAGCGGATGTTCTCGCCCACGAAGAACCGGCCCTGATCTTGCCCGGCGCTGGCCAGCCACTTCTTGTACGCGGGAAGCACGTTGAGCGGCTTGACGTACCGGGAGCCGAATCGAGCGTCGTTGTAGCCGGCGTTGTGACTGGTCATCGTCATCTGTACGGCGCTCCCGGAGCGCGCGAAGACCGGGTCGTCCCACGCCTCTCGCAGCGTGAAGATCGCAGCGGTCGTGGACTTGGTCAGGTCCTTTCGGTCGTCCGGCGTGCAGATGCCCAGGATGCACTCCCCATCGTCCATGTAGGGGCCGTTTCGGCGCGCGCCGCGCGGGGGCGCATCGGCATTCGGGGTCCAGCGTACGTCGGGCCGACCCTTGAAGAGGCAGTTTGCGACACGGAAGTCCAGGCCCTCCCCCTCGAGTCGGTGGGCGACCTCGGGCATGAACTGCCACCAGCCGTCGGCGCATACTTCCGAGGCATAGTCGGACCGATAGCGGCTCTCTTGGTACGGGATCCCCGCGAAGACCTCGGGCAGTCCGGCGCGTCGCAGTTCGTTGACGACGTGGGCGTACTCGACCCGGACCGCGTCAATCCGCTTGAAGAAGGCCCAGGACTGCACGTTCTTCTCGACCGATGCCGCGGTGTACGCGAACAGGCGCTGGTCCCAGGCCTCGGGCTGGTCCCAGCCGTGGTTGTCCGCGCGGGCCGCGGTGATGTTCGGCTTCATGACGAACCGGTAGAATGGGTCCTGGAGCCCCTCGTGGGCGCCCGCGACGACCTCGTCGTCGTCCAGCTGAACCGACTCGTGAAGCTCGAGCCCCTCGGCGATGGGCCCGTTCGGGGGGACGTCTTTGATGAGGAGGTAGACCATCACTGAGCCGACGATGGCGGCCGTTGCGGTGACGGACATCAGAAACATGCACCCGAGGAACCAGGGGGGTGCCGTCGATGCGCTGATCGTTCGTACGCGTCGCGCCTCGAACGCAGCGGGCACGACCGGCGCCCCGGGGGTCGCAGGCGCACCCGTCGTTGGTGGCGGGGCCCCGACGTCGGAGGCCAGCCGTCCGCGCTCCCACACCCCCAGTCGGCGGCACGCCACGAACGCCAGCGTGGCGCCGCGCCCGACGGGCCCGAGGTGCAGCGCGCATCCCGGCGTGAGCGCCGACGGTCCTGGCATGGGGTCGATGTCAGACCAGTCGACGTTGGGGTGCGGAGCGAGCCGGACCTGGTTGGCGCCCACCGGTGCGACCGTCGCGGATGCCGCTGAGTACGCCGTGATCACGCACTGGCGCGCGTCGAGTCCGCGGTAGCCGGGGAGCGCGACCCCTCCCGGTCCGGGCTGCGCCCCGATGCGGACCACCGGACCGCGGACGACCTGCTCTCCCTGCGATGCGAGGGGGCCGTCCAAGACCTTGAGGACAACGTCCCAGCGCTCATGTTCCGCCACGTCAGGCGCCGCCCGTCAGGTCGCGCGCGACCACCACGAACGTGGCGTCGGCGAGCGCCTCCCCCAGCGGCAGAGCGGGCTCGATGGCCGTCTCGTCGACGACCACCGCCCAGCCATCCGAAGGCAGACCGAGCCAGGCCGCCATCCCAGCGACCCACCAGCCGCACGGGACCCCGAGCGGTACCGGCGTGCGCAGGCGAGTGGGCGGGTCGGTCCGCACGACCACGTCACACAGGCGGGTGGACCCTGGGGCGAGGGTGATCTCGAGCGGACCGCCCTCGGCGAGGTCTGCGACCGCGCGCGCGCCCGCGACCCGCTGCCCGGCCTGCGCGAGCACCGGGACCCCGAGGAGTCGGCCCATCGCGTCGACCGGGACGGCCCCGTGGGCGACCGCGGCGCGCAGCGCCAGCCGTGCAGCGGTGTCTCCGGGCGGGCTCGACACATGCTGGACCCGGCCCGCGACGGTGATCTCGACCGTCCCCACCGCTCCGCTCGATCGGGACAGGCGTCGCTTCAGGCGTTCCCGCGCGCTGATCGGGGCGTCGTCGTCTCCGGCGCGGGCGATCTGCCGGGTCCATCGCTGCACAGCGGGAGGCTGCGGTGTCTCCTCAGCAGCGGCGGCCTCGTCGGGGCGCGGTCGGCGCGGCGGCGGCAGAGCGCGGTCCTCGAAGTCCTGCAGGTCGGCCGCGAGCTCCGCCATCTCGTCGGCGGTCAGCATCGCGGTGTGTCCTCCCACGGCTGCCTTGCCGCGCTTCTCGGTGGCGCGCACTCGGGCCATCAGCTCGATCAGGTTGGGACCCTCGATCTCGATCGATCCCAGCAGGTCGTGCACAGCGTACACGAACTCGACCGGGTCTTGGTATCGAGTGTCCTGGTCGGGCTGGAGCGCTCGGCTGAACGCGTCTCGGACGGGTGGAGGAAGCTGGTCTCGCCACGTGTACAGGCGCCGGATGCCTTCCCCGCGGCTGGCCTGCTGTCGGATGTCCTCGGCCAGGCCGTCGTACACAGGCTTGCCCATGATGAGCTCGAGCGCGACAAGCGTGAGCGCGAACAGATCTGAGGAGATGTCCTCAGGCCCGTTCGCAAGGCGCTCGGGTGGGGCGTAGCGGAGCGAGTCCGCGGACAGCTTCAGCCGGTGATCCTCCTGCCACGCGGCGAGCTCCACCTGCCCGAGTCCGAACCCGATCAGCTGCGGCTGTCCGTCTGCCTGCAGGAGCACGGTCCACGGGTTGATGTTGCCGTGGGTGGGGCAGTCGCCGCTGGCACCGCGCTCTGCGGCCTCGACCACGAGCTGAGACACCAGGTAGCACAGCTCGACGCCCGCCTTGACGCCGCCGACGTCTCCCTCCTCGGCGCAGGCGCGGACCACCTCTGCGATCGTCCAGGCCGTGCCTGTGGAGTAGACCAGCGCACCGCGCTCGGGGTCGTGTGCGGCGAGCCGTGCCACCCCCGAGACCTCCGGGCGCTCCATGTAGCCCAGCTTGCCCTGCAGCTCGGCGTGCAGCCACGGGTGCGCCGCGATGGCTGGCTTGAAGACGAGGGCGAGGTGCTTGCGCCCATTGTCGGCCTGCAGCTCGACCAACGCGCCCGCCGGACCTGGGACGCGGCGCCCCGTTGGGGCCATTCCCGCGATGCAGTCCGAGGCCGCCTCAGCCATGCGATCCCCCAGCAGGGCGTTCCGCCGCAGACTACCAGAGGCAGGGCGTCGATGTACCCTCTGTGCGGAGGCGCCGGTGCCCCGATCGGATCGACACGACCAGGGGCGGAAGCGGGATGGCTCGAGGCGTGCGGAGCTGGACGCTGACCAGGAGCGTGAGGCTGAGCGCGAGGTGGCCTCGCCAGAGCCTGAGCGTGACCTGCGTCAGGACCGGCTGGGGAACCAGGCTGTGGCGGCGGCGCTCGGTCTTCAAGGGAGTGTGCGTGCGCCAACGCCGGCGCTCGGTGGGGACGACGAGGGCGACGAGGCGCGCGGGGATGAGGCCGCGTTGCCCGAAGACGGGCCCTTGACGCTGGAGAGCCTGGTGGCGGGGCGCCGCTCGAGTCCGAGCAGCGGGTCCGTCTCGGTTCCCGCGACGGATCTGGACCCGGAGGATCCGGAGGTGCTCCGCGCAGCCGGGCGCGCGCACCCCGTCCCGCCGACGCTCGACGCGATGCTCCAGCCGCCGCCCGGGCCCCTCGCGACGGACCTCTCGGGCTGGCTCAGACAGGCGCGGCGTTGGTCGCGGGACACGGCCGCGGGGCGCGCCGCCGGTGCGCTGCTCGACCCCCCGGCCGCCTGCCTGCTGGACCCGCGCGGTCGGGTGTTGCTGTCCCGGGCGCACACCGCTGCGATCGGCGTGCTGCTGGTGCTGGACGGCGACGTGCTGCGGGCGGACCGCTCGACGGACACCATCGCGTTCGTGCGCTGCTGTCTGGACCTCGCGGCGCACGGACCGCTGGCGCGAGCGGTGGCCCGGCAGCTCGATGCGCGATCGTCCGTTCTGCCGCTGGCCTCCGAGCTCCTGGCCCAGCACGTGCCTGAGGATCCGGGCGGCAGGGCGGCACAGGACCGGCTCCCGGATGCGGCACACGCGCGGCTCACCGAGGTCGTCGGCGTGCTGCTGGGTCCCCCGAACACCGCGCGGCACCTGCCGCAGTCTCCGCGCGCTTCGCCCCCTGCAGACGACGACGAGGTCGACGATCCGCTCGGGGTCGACGCCGTGCTGGCGCGGTTCACCGGGGGCGCGCCACCCGCCGACGCGGGCGCGTATTCGGCGGTGCTCGAGGCGGCGGAGCGGATCGCGATTGTCGGGCTCCAGCTCCGGCTGCGGAGCGCGGCGCTGGGGGTGACGATCTGCAGCGCGACAAAGCCCTGGGGCGTGGAGCCGCCGCGCGCGCTGGTTCACATGGTCGCGCGGCAGGTCGATCGGGACGTGGGCGCGTGCCAGGATCTCTTGCTGGAGGTGGCGACTGCCGCGCGCCGCCGCACGGTCGACCTCGGTGGGCTCCAGCGGGGGCTGAGGCGCGCGACCAAGGCGATGGATCGGGCCGCGGTAGGGGCCGTCGATCATCTCGTCGCTGGGGTCTCCGCGCTGATCCCGGCGCATCCGGTCCTCTCGTTGGATGCGCAGGCGGGAGAGGACGCTGCGGCACCGGCCCTGGTGTTGATCGACGAGATCTGTGCGGGGGCCGCGGCGCTGCAGACGGGGGACACGCGGCGTGCGCTCCAGCTCGGGCTCCGCCACCTCGAGGTCGGGAGGGCTGCACAGAACGGTGCTGTCGCAGCGAGCGGCGCGCTGCGCGCGATGGAGGTGCTGCATGCACAGGGACGCACGGACGCCGCGCGCTCGGTGCAGGGCGAGGTGGCCGGTCTGTGCGCGGGATGGGGCGCCACAGGGGCGCTCAGCCTGTTGTCGCGCTGGCGCCCGGGGTGAAGCCGCAGATCGCGCAGTCGCCGCCCGGCGCCAGGGCATTGCGCGCCGCGTAGCAACCCTGGTGGAACACCCGCCCGCAGCCAAACTGGCACTCGGCCTTCACATCGGCGGTGACCGCCGCGCCGCACACGCCGCAGGGCCACGTGACCAGCGCCTCGGCCTTCTTCACCTCTTGGAGTTGGACGGCAGGGAGCGGCTCGACGGCGCCGTACCAGGCCAGCCAGCCGAGCAGCACACCCATGCTCCCACCGATGAACGCCGAGCCCAGGGCGAGCGCGAGCGCCGCCAGCGGTGCGCCGACGATCAGCGCGGGCGCTGCGGCCACCACCATCAACCCGAAGTACACCGGGAGCGCGGTGAGCGGGATGCGAATGGCGCTGCCGGATCCGCCCCACAGGTGCCGCGAGAACGTGGTGCACAGCAGCGACAGTCCGACCCCGGGCAACAGCCCGTCGATCACGCCCTGTTGGACGGTCAACGCCAGCGCCCAGGCGCCGGTCCAGGCGAGCAGCACGACCGCCCAGCCGAGCGCCTGGATGCTCCCAGCTGCGCGGGAGCCTTGCGGTGGCGGGTACTCCGGAGGGCGCTCCCGCAGGCCTTCGCCCTGGGCGGGCTCGGGGAGCAGGTGCAGCAGCTCGTCGGGCACGATCCCGAGGTCCTGCAGCTTCTCTTCGGGCCGCAGTAGGCGCCCGCGGGCGCGGAGGTAGTAGGTGCGGCGAGAGCCGTCCTCGAAGTACGCGCCCAGGCCGGCGTCGCGGGCGACCCGCTGGGTCAGGTCGCTGGCGGGGAGGTACGCGGGCAGGACCATGTCGAGCGCGAAGGGCTCCACATCGATGACCTGCACTCGCACCTTGACCGTGCCGGCGGCCTTCGGGTCGGTGCCGGGCGCGCTCAGCGCATTGCCTCGACGGTGCTCTCGAGCTCTTCATGGATGCGCTGGAGCGGCTGCAGCAGGCGCTCGAACTGCAGGAACCACTTCAGCCACGTCTCGTCCGGCTGCTCTGTGCCCGGGATCTCGGCGTTCACGCGGCGGATGAACTCGGTGAGCTGTCCGATGCGCTCGGTGGTCGCCGGCAGCGGGTTGTAGAAGTCGTGGCCGTAGGTGATCAGGGTGCCGGCCGCGCGGTACAGCACGCGGTCGCTGGTGCCCTCCTCGATGAGGAGGAACTCGGCGCTGATCAGCGCGTTGAGGAACGCCACCAAGTGGATCGACTGGTCCTTGAGGGTGTCGGTCCGGAACAGGTCGGTGAGGATGCTCCGGTTGAGCCGGATGAACTCCACCACCCGCGCCTTGAGGTGCGACTCTGCGGCACGCGCCTGGCGACCGGCGCGCGGCACCGGTAGGGGCACGCGCACCAGCCGCCCGAGGCGCACGTTGAGGCGCGCCAGCGCAACACCATCCGGGTGCTCCTCCTCCGCGGGAAGCATCCGTGGCGCCACGTCCTCGGTGATGCGGGACTCGCGAGTGTCCGCGGTGTCGAACACCGGGCGGGCGGTCTGGGCGTCGGGCCGCTCGATGTGGAACATCCAGAGCAGGTACGCGCCATCCTGCTTGGGGACCTCCAGCGGCACAACGACGTCCTGGCGCAGGTGAACGCCCTGGCCGATGGCGGTGATCCCGAACCCCGACTTGATGGTGGCGGCGTACTTCTTCTTGCGCTGCTCGAGCTCCACCTGCAGCCCCTGGACGACCCCGAAGCCATGCAGGAACAGCGCGTGCCGCTGCAGCGATCGCCGGTGGTACAGCTGCTCGTCCGCGAGATCCTGGGCGGTCAGGCACAGGCCCTCGAAGGGATGCAGGCGCTGCAGGGTGTGGGGGAACGACATGAGACCCGACTCCGTGGCTATGAATCGCCGCTGTCGAAGGTGATGACAAAGTGCACGTGGGTCGGCCGCTCCGCGGTCACCACATTGACGATGCGTCGCAAGACCTGAGAGGCGCGCTCGCCGAAGCGGCTGGCGAATCGTCCGCGGGGCTCGAGGCGCAGTGTAAAAAAGCTGGTGGGCGGGCGCGCCGAAGGCGACATCAGGTAGGCCCCGGCGGGCTCTCCGCGTTGGTAGCGTTCGGCCACGGTGGTCCCGCCGATGAGCGCGGCCCTGCCCAGGACCGCTGCCTGCGGCGGCATGCGCTCCTCCACCCGGGCAGGCGCTGCGGTGAGCACGCGCACCATCTCTTCGATTCCCAGGCGGGTGCCTCGCGTTCGCATCAGCCGGATCGCACGGCGGACCAGCTCGCGCTGTTGGTGGACAGGCAGCGAGCCGTCGAGATCGAAGCCGACCCAGCTGGCCAGCCAGGGGAGGAATGATGCCTCGCAGCTGAGCGGGTCGGTCAGGTCGACCAGTCGCTCGATCCGCTCGTTGACCGTGCTCATCACGTGCTGGAACACGAACAGGAACCGCCGGAGCGGGTCCTCGTCATGGTCGCCGTCGGGCGCGTGCTGGTCGATGAGCTCAGGGGGCTGCCAGTGCTGCATCGACAGGTCGCGGGGCGTGGGGACCGGGCGGGCCTGGATGGGCCCCTCCCCCTGAAACAGCCCTGGGAGGTACTGCATGTAGCCGCGCATGGGCACGTGCAGCACGATCTCGTCCTGTGCGCTCAGCGTCCCGCTGCGCGCCGCGGCACCCTCAGCGCGGGCTCGGATCTGGACCAGGTTGTCCGGCACGTAGAAGCTGGCGGGCTCGCCGTTCGCCAAGACCCGCTCGCCGCGGAGCGTGGTCCGCGCGCCGGTGTGCACGTGGATGATCTCGACCTCGCGCACGCAGCCCACGGCCTCGCCGCGCTGTGCCTCCACCAGCTTCAGCGACACCTTGTTCGCGAGGCTTCGGCGGAGGAACGTCGTCGCCGCGCGCACTGGGAACTGGATGCTGATCACCTGCTCGAGCGCGCGGAGGTCGGAGGTCGGGGACGCGGCGACCAGCGCGGTGGTCCCCCGACGGGCCGGGAGGCGGCGGCGCCTCACGGCGTGCCCTCGGACCGGACCCGGACGCGGCGCACCACGAACAGATCGTGGGTGTCGAGCACCAGGGTGTCGGCGCCTTGGCCGCGCTCCCAGCCCGGGGTGGGATCGGCGTCGTCATCGGCGATCCCGAAGACCTGCACGTTCACGACGTGGCGGACCTCAGCGAGGTCGGACACGATCCGTCCGAAGTCCTGCGCGAACAGGGTTCCCTGGAACGGCCATCCCTGGCCGTCGATGCCGCCGAGGTAGGGATCGAGGAAGCGACGGATCCAGCCCTGTGCTTGCTCCCTCAGCTGCACGAAGTTGGCGTTGGGGCGCAGGCGGACGGTCAGCGACACATCGACGGGCTGGAACGACGCGAGTCGGACCACAGGCTGGACGTTGATCAGGCTGCGCCGCGCCAGGTAGGCCTGGACGTGCTCCTTGAGCCCGGTCGACAGGAACGGGTCCGGGATGAGCTCGCGGTCGCGGCGCTGTGGCAGGATCACCACCTCTACGACGCCGTCGGCGCCCATCTTGCCGTCGCAGGCCGCCCGCGCGACCTCCCCCGACGACTCCCCGGCGATGATCTCGAAGTCTTGCCGGGTCACGGCGCGATCGCGGCTTGTCAGCACGGACGGTGCGCGGCGGATGATCTGCTCGATGCTCTCGGCGTCCCTCCCGCCGTTTCCGGGCACCGCGTTGTGCACCTCTACGAGGTCTGAGAAGCCTTCGGTGTGGCTGACCGTGCGGGGCGCGACGTTGCCCGCGGCGCCGGGGACGGCGTGGTAGACCTCCACCGCGAGGTTGTAGTTGCCGACCGGCAGCATCTTTCCGCGGATGCCGTTGCCGAACCTCAGCACGCCCTCGACAGCGTCCACGGCAAACACGCGGTCGTGCATGTGGGACGTGAGCAGCGAGTTGCCGGGGGCGCGACGCCACGGGCGGCGTTCGCCGTCTTCCTCGGTCACCAGGACCCGGAGCTCCTCGAAGCGGTCCGGGTGGGCGAAGCGAGACGACTCCGGCTCCTCGTGGTGCACGTACAGCGGCGAGTGCCGCAGCGAGACCGTCTGGTGGGGGATGCCCTGCCCGGAGAATTTCTCCATCCGGAACTCGTGGAGGTTGACGCCGTCCACTGTATTCAGCATGAGGTGGGACACCGGCGGCAGCGGCGGGAACTCGGTGCCCCCGGGAACCTGGATGAGGGCGCGAATCCACACCCCGGCGTCCGGTGGTGCCGGGATCTCGTCGGGAAGCTCGAAGGAGAGGACCCCGGTGCGGTCGAGCTTGTAGGAAGACTCGTCGTCGACGATGCGGCGCCAGCCCGTGCGGCCCTTGCCGAGGTCCTCGAGGTGCTCCCAGACGACCGACAGGCCAGCAGGAAGGAACGTCTCGCCGCGGCAGCGCCAGGCAAACGCATGCCGTGCACCCACGGGCAACGGGCGGTCGAGGCGCAGGTACAGGGCGGCATGGCGGTCGCCGGTGGCGTCGTCGCCCGGGTCGTCCGTGATGTCGATGAAGCTGTCGAAGGGATGGTGCTCCGACAACCGGCCCGCGGAACGCACGATCGCGCGCGACAGACGGCGGTTGTTTGGACGGTACTCGACGGTGGCCGACTTCAGACCCGGCAGCGGCTGTGCGTAGGTGGTCTGGCCGATCACGCCGTCGACGCCGATTCGCACGGCGTGGACACGGACCGAGATCGGGACGCCGGGCGCTTTGTTGTTGGGCTTGTGCGTCAACAGCGCCTTGGTGAGCTCGAGCCGAAGCCAGTTGGTCTCTCGGCCGGCGAGCTCGGACCGGAACTGCCCCTTGAGATTCTCCGTGGGATCGAGGAGCAGGCGGATCTTGCGCCGTCCCGGCTCGAGCGCGCCCTCGGCGTCGAGGTCGGCGAAGGTGAACTTGCTGTACCGGCCGTCGTCGGTGTGGACCACGCGCCAGGTGTCCGCGGCACGGTATGTCAGCTGCATGTGGTAGCCCTTCTTGGGCTCCTCGACGGGCTCTCCCTCGACCTCGAAAGAGACCTCGAGCTCTACCATCACGGGCAGTCCGGCGCGGTTGTCGAGGACGTCGGCGCCGACGAACAGCTTCATCCCCATCAGCGGGGGGAGGGTGGGGGCAGGCTGGAATGGCTCCTGGGGAAGCGACTCTGCCTCGAGCGCGACGGCCGCCCCGGTCTCGGGCCCCGTGGCGAGGTGCACGATGACCGGCCGCAGCCAGGTGGCTTCCACCTCCAGCGACGGCATCATTCCGCGCAGGAAGACACTCTCGATTCGCTCCGCGCGGAGGTTGTAGCCGTCGGTGGCCATGTCGGTGAACGGGCCGGTCAGGACGATGCTGGTGCCCTGGAAGTGGACGCGATCGGCGGGAACGTCCGTCCAGGTCTGGCCAGTGCGGACCGAGAAGCGGTACCGCGGGAAGTAGTTGTTGCGCCCCGCCGGCATCGAGCGGTCGACCATCGTGAACCGGACGGTCCAGCCGGGCCGGATAGGCGGCATGTCCTGGATGAAGAACTCGAGCGCGCGCCCGGTGGCGCGGATGTCCCAGTTGGTGATCACACGCTGGTCGCCGCCGCGGTCGTCGCGCCAGGTGATCTCGAGGTCTTCCTGCATGCGCGCCATGAGCCAGCGCTCGTAGTCGACGCGCCCGCGCAGCCACAGGGCCTCGCCCCGCAGCGGCTCAGGGATGGGGAAGGGGTCGTCGTCGCGACCGAAGTGGGGCACCTCCTGTTGGTCGGGCAGGTGGGCGCGCAGGGCGATCTCCGGCACGCCGAGCACTTCGTCGTCTTCGACCTGCGTAGCGATCGGGACCCAGCCGTCGGCGGTGTGGTGCTCCCAATAGAACATCCCTGCGATCGGCAGGCTCTGCTCGTTCGCACTCCGAATACGCAGCCGCCCGATCGGGTGGGCGCCGTCGTCCTCGAAGTCCATCCAGCGCAGGTCGTCGTGCGCCAGGTAGAGAAACTGGTCCGGCGTGGCCGCGTGCGGGCCGTTGCTGATCGCGTCCATTCGGAACAACTGGGCGCCCTGCCCGCTCCCGAGCTGGAGCACCTCCGGATGGTCCTCGTCGGCAGTGAAGGGGACCTCGCGCACCAGGGTCTGACCGCCTGTACGTACGGCGACGATGCGCTGTAGCTGGGCGCCGTGGACCGTGAGCCGGTCGGTCGTGAGGAAGTGGATGGCCTCGGAGGTGCCGGCTGCTTGGGTGGAGCAGCGCGTGAACGGCGGAATCTCCACGCTGGATTCTTCGCCGCGGAGGCTGAAGGTGAGCGGCACGGTGGCCGGCAGCGCCTCTCGTCGCTCCTCTCCGATGAAGTTGAGGAAGTGGATGTACGTCTTGTCCGGCACGCGGTTGAGTCGGTAGATCGTCATCTCCGTCATCCAGGCAAACAGCTGGACCAGGGTCATCCCTGGGTCGGCGTCCGAGAGGTTCGTCCACTCGGGGCAGTACTGCGGAATGAGCGCGCGGGCTTCGCTCACGAGGTCGGCGTAGCGCCGATCATCGAGATTGGGGGGCTTGATGGGCATGGGCTAACCAGTGAGCTTCACATGGAGCTCCTGGAGCTCCTGTGTGGACTTGATTCGGTAGTGGACCACCACGCGGATGGTGCCGGCATCGTCCGGCCAGGACTCGATACTGTCGACGTCGATCCGAGGCTCCCAACGCTCGAGGGCCTCGCGCACGTGGTGCTCGACGATCGTGGCCGTGCTGTGGGTGTTGGGCGCGAACACCAGCTCGTGAATCCGGCACCCGAACTCGGGAAGCATCTGACGCTCCCCGGGGCGCGTGCCCAGGATGACTGTCACCGACTCTTGGATGTTGCGCTCGAACTCGCTTAGCGCGACGGAACCGTTTGCTGGCACGAACCCGAACGGGAATCGCCATCCCCGGCCGAGGAATTCTCTGCGCACGGATCCCCCTCCGTCTTGACTATTCGGATTGGACCACAGGAGGCGCCGGTCCGAAAGGGTCTGGCGGTGCGGCTGGTTCAATCCCGTGGCGGGTAGACGTTGCCCGAGAACTGAATCTCGGTGGTGAAGACGCCGTTGCTGCCGGCCAGCCGGTGTCGGACGGAGACCACCTGCGCCGTGGGGCCGAATCCACGAGGATGCTTGGTAAATCGGACCAAATTGCCGACCTGTACGGACCCGTTGGCCTCCAGTGTCGCACGTCCGCGCAGCAGCTGGTTCGCGAGGTGGTTCATCTGAACCTCGGCCATGTGTTTGGCTTCGCTGTCGGTCGTGACCCAGACATCCCCGATCTGCGGAGGGTCCGCCCAAGTGATCGTGGTGGCGTCCTCTCCGTCGGCCATGGGCGCAACGGACGAGCCGGCGAATACGCCCTCGACGGCCTCCTTGGTGCCCGGGTCCCAGCCGCGGACGATGACGCTGTCCGGGATGTTCTGAGGACCGAAGTTGTAGTCGAGCTTGATGAGCGACCCCTTGGCGATCTCGAGGTCGACGGACTGGCTCTGCGCTGGCTTCTTGAAGTCGATCTTCCCGTCGCGCGCGGCCACGACATACCCGTTGCGCGCCGCGAGTCGGCGGAGCAGCGCCAGGCCGGACTCTCCGCGCCACAGGAAGTAGGGGCGGGTCGCGTTCGTCGCATCGACGGTGCCCATCAGGCCCAGCTCACCGAGGATCGTGGTCGCGATCGCGGAGTCCTTGAGTTCAGTGAAGCTCCGGTGCTGACGCAGGGCAGCCAGCTTGTGCAGCGGGTCCATCGCGGTGATGGTCAGCAGGTCCTGGCCGCTCCCGAAGCGGTGGCGCAGGTTCACGATGTGGCCGACAAACTCCGGGTCTCCCTCCCCGATGCTCACCTCCACCTTGTCGTTGATCCACACGTTGGCCCAGTCCAGATACTCCTTGGAGTCCTGCTGGTCGCGGGGCCCCACGAAGGTCATCTCGCACATTCCGATGAGATCGAGGTGGTCCTCGACCGAGAACGAGGTCAGCCCCAGCGGCTCGGCTTGAGTGACCGTCGTGCCGCTGACCTGAATCTCGAACGCCGCGGTGCTCTCGCGCGGGGCCTTCATTCGCCCTCGCCTCCCTTGGCGGCGTCGGCGAGCAGCTTGCCAGCTTCGCTCAGCAAGCTGTCAGCACCCGGGGTGCGCTCTGCACTCGGTGCGCTCTGCCTGCTCGGCGGGGCCGCTTCCGGTGCACTGCCGAGCTCCGGCGGAGCGGGTGCATCGAAGGAGAGGAAGGCATTCGCCAGGCTCACTCCAGTCGGGGGGAAGTCCGTGAAGCCGGTGGGCGCCGTACTGTCGAGCAACCACTGGAACGCCTCGGTGGGATCCGTCCTGCGGTCGGTCGACCAGTTGTTGGGCGCCTGGCGCATCGCCTGCTTCGCCATCATCTCGGCGAGCTCCGCGTTCGCAGGAATCACGAGCTCGATGCCGACCTCGAGCGACATGGGGTCCTTCACGTTGTTGGCGGTGGCGATGTGCTTGGCGTCCGCCCCCGTCTTCGCGGCGACACTGGAGGTGGTGTCGCCGGGCTTGGTCTTGTAGGTGGTGGCGGACTCCGGTGCTGCCTTCAGGCTGCTCCCCATCCACGTGAGCGTGACCTTCGCTTCGTCGCCTTGCCGGGTCGCTGCGCGGCCGCGTTCCGTCAGGCTGACCGTGACCCGCGCGCGCAGCGGCGTGCCGTCGACCGAGAACATCATGAACTCGGCCGCTACGCTGGTGACGACGCAGTCGAAGCTGAAGGTGCCCCAGGTAAAGGTGCAGAACGGGGGGCGTTTCCACTTCTTGTCCTTCTGGGGGCCCTCCTCGTACGTCCCTGTGACCCCTGGGCTTAGGAAGTCCCGCAGGGGATCGACGAACCTCTCGTTGACGTTCTCGCCCGTGTCCGTGGTGTCGAAGAACAAGTCCATCGAGATGGTGGCTTGCTCACCCTTCTCGTAGGTGGCGACGGGCTTCTGCTTCTGCTGCTCGTTCGATGCCTTCCACGTGGCCTTGTCGGTCAGCGTGTAGCCCTTCGGGTTGAACTGCACGTAGAACTTCTTGCTTGAGTGGACGTTTGTGAAGTACGCCTTTTCACTCGTGGACGGGTCAGCCATCGGGTCCTCCCTTCCGCAGCTGGATGGTGTCGAGCTCGCGCAGCACAGCGTCGAGCACTTCTTCGCGCAGGGCGCTGATCTTCTCGGCTGCGTCCTCGCCCGCATCGCCCGTCGGGGTCGGGGCGCGGGCTGTAGCCGACGCCTCGGCCATTCGGACCTGGCGAGTGGCTTCGACCGATCGGCGCTCGCGCTCGGCCAGGTGGATCAGCTTCATCAAGCGATTGGTGAGGCGCGTGACCCGCCCGTCCCCCGAGTGCGCGCGCGCGCTGCTCGCCACGGTGGCTGCGTGCGGGACCGCGTCAGGGGACCGCGGGCGACTCAGTGTGCGGGGCGCGGCGCCGCGGTTCCGCGTCGCGCGGTGGTGGGTGCGTTCGGACGCGGCGCGGACCAAGCGATCGATCCGCCGGCGCGATGCGGCGGGAAGCGGCTCGCTGCCGCGGCGCAGCAGCTCCCCTCGCCTCGCGATGCCGTCGGCGACTTGTTCGGGCTCGGCGGGGACCGCGAGCTGTTCGAGGAGGTCGCCGAGCGTGCGAATGCGCGTGGCGACGCGTTTCGCCGCGTGCGATTGCCGCGGCGAGCGGTCATCGCCCGTGGCCCCGAGGTGCTGTGCGCCTTGCGCTGCTCGGACTGGCTGCGGACTGCGGCTGTCGGGCGATCCTGGGCGCCTCAACGGACCCTGTTGGTTCGCCGACCTGCGCACTGTGACGCCTCGGCGGAGCGCACCGCGCTCCGGCCACGTTCCCTGGTGCTGCCGCGTTCTCTGGTCCCGCTGAGCCCTGCGCGGAGGCACAGCGCCGCGCGGGGCGTGGTCCTGCGCCGCGTCGGTCGCTCGCTTCGGGAGCAGGTGTTCAGTGGGTGCGCGCGGCACGGTTCGGGCGGGGGCGGCGTCTCCGGCGGCTCTGTGGTCTCCCCAGACGGGGCGTCGGCTCCTGGCGGGCCCGGCGGCTGGCGCCACATCAGCGGGCGGCTGGGAACGGGACAGCGCCGTGGTGCCGTTCAGCGGCCGGCGTGCCCACCCGGGAGTGCGCTGCTGCTGGCTGGCATCTCTCGGCGGTTCCGCATGTTGCTCCGTGCGGGTCGTGCGGCGCAGCGGTGTAGCCGCGCGGTGTGCAGGGTCGCTCGGCGCCGGCAGGGGCTCGACGGGTGCCGGGCCGGCTCGCTGCACCGCGGAGGCGGTTGGTGGCGCGCCATACGCTACGGGCCGGTGGCGGGGGGCTGGTGATCCGGTCCGCGCGGGACCTGTGCGCCGGCTGGCCTCCTGGTGCGCGACCCAGGTCAACGCGGGGGACTCGGAGAGGACGCGCCGCAGGCCGCCTGGGGGCGGCGGGACCGGGGCAGACATACCGTGTGCGGAAGGGTGGCGGCGCGTTGCCGCGCCGCGTTGTCGCGCCGCCGCGCGATGTGGCGTGGCCGTGCGATGTGGCGTGGCCGTGCGATGCGGCGTGGCCGTGCGATGCGGCGTGGCCGCGCGATGCGGCGTGGTCGTGCGATGCGGCGTGGCCGCGCGATGCGGCGTGGCCGTGCGATGCGGCATGGCCGAGCGATCTCGTGCCGCAGCGCCGCTGGATGTCGTCGTTGTGTCCTGCGATGCCGCCGCGCGTCTCGCTGCAGCCGCCGTGGCGCGTCCCGCTGCCCCCGCTGCCGCGTCGCTCGCTGGGCCCGCGACGGCGTCGGTCTGAGGGGCCACGTCCGGGTCGCCCGCCGCCGCGCCTCGCGATGTTGCGGTGTTGCCCCGTACCGCGCTGCCGCGCAGGGTAACGGTGCCGGGCCGCGTCGGGGGACTGCGCGGCGCCACCAGGTCGTCTTGGGTCGCGATCTCGTCCCGCTCCGCGGGGCGACGCCGCGCCGATGCGCCTCGGTGTGTCGCGACTCTGCCGCGGGCTGCCTCCGTGCCGCCCCGAGCTGGGGGCCCATCGAGGTGCGTCCAGGGGACCCCCGGCGCGGGAGGGTCCGGCTGCGCCGTAGGGGCCGGCCGCAGCGCCACGTTCCGGTTGGCGGCATGGGCCAGCGGACCCGTCGCGCGGGCCGTGCGTCGCACCGGGGCGGAAGGGCGCAGCCCCGAATGCGCTGCGACGGGGACGCGATCTGCATGGGAGGCGGGAAGCGCATCGTCCGGGCGGGCGAGGACCCGGGCCATCGGCGTGAGAGGCGGGCGGCGTCGCTGCCGGACGAGGGCGGGCCGGTCGTGCGCGGGGGTGACCAACGGCATGGCGCTGCGTCGGCGCTGCGTCGCCCGGGCGCGCCGGATGGGCCATGACGCGCTGCGGCGCAGGCCTGCCGAGGCGGCGTCCTGGTCTTCGTCGCCGAGGTCCCACGCAGCGGGCGGGAGCGTGAGCATGGTCATCGCGTCGCCGAACAGGACCGAGTCCATGGGGCGGATCCCGAGTGCGACCGCGCCGACCCGCTCGAGGCGCTCGCCCAAGCGCTGCCGCTCGCGCGTGGCCTGCAGCCGCTCCAGCAGCCGATACCGCGGCGCATCGACCCGTTGGTGGTAGCCCTCGGTGCTCAAGAACACGAACGGGTTGCCGGTGCTCACGGCGCTGCGCTGGCGGTCGGTGCGGTCGGTGGAGTCCGACAGCGAGAACGGGTCTTGTATGCCCATGCCATGGAAGAAGTCGCCCCGCGGACCCACCCGTGCACGCGTGTGGCCGCGGCCCGACAGGCGGCGGCTCAGCGTATGGCCAGGTGGTGTGGAGGCGGTGCGCATGGGGTCTGCCCGGGCGGTTCAGGCACCCAACCGAAGGTCGAGCACGATGTGTTCGGTGGTGGAGATAGGGCGAAGCTGCACGCGAACATGCACCTGGCCCGCGTCGCGGACCCCCGGGGGGTTGAGCTCGGCGTCGCACTGGACGTCGTACTGCAGACCCGACTTGTCGCCGGTCAGCAGACCTGCATTCCATAGCATGTTGAGCCGTGAAAGGACACTGCGGGTAATATTGGACCACAGCTCAGGCCGCTGGTGCTCGAACACGACCCAGTCCGAGTCCCGCCGAAGCTGCTCGGAGATCACCGAGACGATGCGCCGGGAGTTGATGTGCTGCCAGCGCGGCTCGCGGGAGAGGGTGCGCGCTCCCCACACGATGACGCCGCGCAGCGGCTGCGTGAGGATGGGGTTGATATGTGCGGCCGTGAGTGCGTCGGCCTCTCGCCAGCGGAGGGGAATCGAGAGGTGGGTCACGCCCTGGAGCGGTTGGTTCGCAGGCGGCCAGCGAATGCCATAGGGCGAGTGCTCCTTCTCCATTCGCGCGAACAGGCCCGCAATGCTGCCAGATGGCGGCATCGTGTGCTCGCCGTCCATCAGCCACGGGTAGTAGATGGCGCCGTAGCTCGCGGCGTCGCCGGCGCCGTCGCGCAGGGCGCTCACCCAGCGGAAGAGAGGTTCGTCGTGGAGGTCTCGCGGGGCGTCGATCACGGCGAAGCGGTTCGTCATCTCCTGGCAGTGCGCCAGGAGGAGCTGGAGCATGGCCGCGGAGGCCGTCGAGTAGTATGCGAGCAGCGGCATGCACAGCAGACCGATGTTCTCCTCGCCGCGCAGATGGTCGAACAACGACCGGAACGCGCCGTCCACCGGACTCGGGTCCAGCAGGTCTTCCTCGCTCGCGACACACACGCCGAGCAGATGGCACGTGTTGCCGCCGTTGAGGAAGAACGCGCGCACGGCGCGGATCGTCGCGCTGTCGAACATGTCGCGAAAGGTAGCGTCTGACACGTCGGACCACGCACTCAGCACGAGCTCGACAAAGTCGCCTCGCAGGGCGCCGCGGGGCCATTTCGGGCGAGTGATGGCGCCGATGATGCCCGTCACGTCGCTGCGGACGATGGTGTCATCGACCGGGGGCGACTGTGCGTGCTGGAGCAGGATCCCGGGTCTCATGCGGCTGTGCGCTCCCCCCGGGGCGTCACCGGGACTTGTTGATCTTCTCGTTGATGTCGGAGACTTCCTTGACCCACGTGTGCCGTTCTCGGTGGGTCATCTCGAGCAGGTCGTCTCGTGTCCAGTGGAAATGGTAGGCCAGGAACGCTACCTCCTTGAAGATATTTTCAAGGGGGTAGCTCACTATTCCCCCAGGCGGCCAAACTCCTTGTGGAAGCCCGAGCCACACTCGGGGCACGTGACGTCGACCATCGCTTCGTCTTCGTTGATGCGGTTGTACAGTTCTTCGAGGAACCGCAGGTCGCCGGCGAACAGGTTCTCGATGACGTTGGCGTTGACCTCGCCCACGTCGCCCAGCCGCGTGATCACCCGCGCCAGCAGCACGATGATCAGGTAGGCGCGGTTGCGCTGGACCCGGAGGTCGTTCAGCGGGACGATCTCGTCCTTGGCGTTGGCTAGGCGCATGACGCCCTCGCGGTGCACTGTGCCGTCAGCATCGACGTAGCCGCGCGGCAGGACGAACTCATACTCGGTCTTGAACTCCATCGACGCTCACCTCTGGGGGTTCTCAAGCTGCGGGCGTGGCCGCCGGAACATACCACCGGCCCCTCTGCCCGGCCGAGGACCTCGGCCGGAGCACGGCATCCTACTCGCAGCGGTCGGGGAAAGGCCCCCACCGGGGGCCGGACTTGCCCCGAGCACTGTTAGGCGCGGACCCACTCGCCCTTCTCGTGACACAGCTCGATCTTCTCGATGGCCATGGCGGCGTTCTCGGAGTCCATGTCCGGTACAAACCACTTGCAGGGCCAGCCCTCGAAGAAGTTGTACTGGGCGACCACGGACGACATGTCCTGATCGAGGATGGTGATGGTTCCGCTCCGCCGATCAATGATCCCGTCCTCGATGTTCTTGCGCCACTTCCACAGATCGTCTGTGGCGGTGAAGCCGCGCTCGAGGGTGATGTTGTTGTACTTGGTGCGACCGGGCTTCTTGCGGACAACGATGTCGTTGCCCTGCTTGAACTCGATGATCTCGGTTTCGGAGTCCATCCCGGAGACGGTCTTGAATCCGCCCATCAGGGTCTTGGTGTCGCCGGTGATTCCTGCGATCTCGAGCAGGAAGTTGTACGCTCCGAACATCTCGTCGGTAGGCATGGGAGTCCTCGCATTGTCTCTGTTTGACCCCTCGCTGGTGGCTCACGAGGGATGACGCTGGTGTGTCGAGCGGTAAGAAGCGCCACCGGAACCCCGACACCGAGAGGGTAGCAAATTTGATTCGAAAAGTACGGCAAATAGAAATTTAGTGTAATAAATGGGCGCACCGCTGCGAGGCGATGCGCCCGTGGCCTGGGTGGCCCTACTCTTCGATCAGGGCGCCGCCGTCCCACTGGCCGATGGCGAACACCACGAACTCAGCGGGCTTCACGGGGCTGATGCCCACCTGCACGTTCACCTGCCCGGCGTCGATGAGGTAGCGGGGGTTGGTCTCCGAGTCGCACTTCACGTAGAAGGCTTCCTCGGGCGTGGCACCGAACAGCGCACCGCCGCGCCACACGCGCAGCAGGTAGGCGCGGACATCTCGCGTGAGCTTGGACCACAGGAAGCGGTCGTTGGGCTCGAAGACCGCCCACTGCATGCCGGTCATGATCGACTGCTCGACCATGATGAACAGGCGCCGCACATTGACGTACTTCCAGGACGGGTCGGACTTCGTCGCCAGTGTGCGCGCGCCCCAGACGCGAATCCCGCGGTCCTTGAAGATGCGGATGACGTTGATGCCGCGGTCGTTGTACTGGCCCTGCTCGAGGCGGTTGATGTTCTGGGACAGCCCCGTGATGCCCATCACGATCTCGTTGGCGGGGGCCTTGTGCACGCCGCGCTCTCCGTCGACCCGGGCGAACACGCCGGCCATGTGCCCGGACGGCGGAACGAACAGCTCGTTCTTGCCGGCCTTGATGAGCTTGCGCCGCATCGGCCCGCCGATCTTCGGCTCGTTGGACCCGCCCACGAACCAGCTGGGCTTGGTGATCTTCAGCCACGGCACGTACATCGCGCCGTAGCCCTTCTGCGAAGCGGGGATGTCGACGTCGCCGGTGCTGACGATCGGGCCGTCCAAGATGGCGAAGCGGTCCTTGCGGGTCTCGCAGTGCTCGAGCGCCTCGCGCTGCTGGTTTGCGTTGAGTCCGCTGACCACGTGCATCGACATGTCGTCGACGTCGTCGAAGGCGTACAGGCCGAGCTTGTCCGCCTGGTTCTCCCGGACGGAACCGTCGAGGTCCTGTGTCCCCATCATGTAGACGTAGGCCTTTCCGCCACCGTTGTCGTAGAAGCCGTTGACGCTCGCGACGAACGAGAACACGCTGGGCTGAGACAGCCACTCGCGGAACGCCTCCTTGAGCTTGTCGTCGGAGGTGAGCGCCTCGAACACGGCGTCGGCGGCGTCGTCGGGGTCGTCGATCTGGCGGCCGACCAGGTCGGAGATGGACCGGGTCTCGGTCATGTACTCGGCGAAGTAGCTCTGCAACCAACGGAAGAAGTCGCTCTTGTTGGTCACCGCGAACGGCGGCACCGAGTACTCGTCCATCAGCGACGTGCCCTTGGCGCTCTGGAAGTCGAAGCCGTACACCTCCAGCAGCTCGCTGGCGGTCTTCGGCTTGGGCCGGTCGATCGAGAACTTGGCCTGCACGCTGTTGAGGAGGTCTTCGACCGCCTTGTCGTCCTCCGTGACAACGATGCCGTCGGCGCCGAGGGACTGAGCGCTGACCTCGATGGACTCCTTGCCGACCGTGATCTTCGTCTTTCCGCTGCTTCCCTTGGCGATGGTGGGCTTGTGCCCATTGAGCTCCAGGAGCTTGCGGACGTCCTTGACCGCCGTCTTGCGGAGCTTGAATGCCTCGGTGAGGGCGGTGACGGCGCCTTCGGTCTGGGCCGCCGCGATGGTGCCCTTGCTGTCCACGAGCTGAGGGACCACCTTCCCGGTCAGCTCGCGCGTGCCGTCCGTGGCTTGGATTGCGATCGCATCAACGCTCGGCTTGTGCAGGAACAGACCTAAAAAGCCCGGCACCGAGGTGGCCACCGATGCGATGGGCTTTGCGCCTGAGTCCACCTCGCGAATGTAGACGCCCGGGGTGTGGTAATCCATTGGAGCTAGACCTCGCTGTCGTTGTCCTCGATGGGACGGGGTGCGGTTCCGTGCGGGCCTGGACTTGTCCAGGTCGCGCGTTCATTTTGGGCATCCGTGCGTCCGCCTGCGATGCGCCCGCCGGGGCGCTGGGAGGCGGGGGGCTCGGGTGAGCGGTGCTCGGCGGGGAGGGTGCGGATGGTGGTGGGCGGACCGCTGAGCATCCGGCCGGTCATCGAGCAGGCGGCGCGGTAGGTGAGGAAGGGCCGGTACGGGGCCTCGTGGATGGTCATGAAGTTGATGGCGTCGCCCACGGTGAGGTCGTCGACCATGGCGAGCGAGACCTTCTCCATGATCACGTCGTCCGCGACCGGGTCGGCGGACCACTCGGTGCCGTTGGAGTCCACCACGCGGCCGTCCGGCAGCACGTAGCGCCGCGGCCGGTAGATGAGGTGCGTGCCTTCGGCCAGCCGCATCATGACCCAGCCGAGGAGCCGCTCTGCGTCGCTGCGGAATCGGCTGTGGACCGCGATCAGATAGAACAGGTTGAGGTACAGCGGCGCGCGCTCGTAGTAGACGTCGGCGTCCGGAGTGACGCTGGGCTCGTCGGCGCGGGGGGACAGCACCGAGGCGCGCCACTGCTTGGAGTTGAGCAGCGCAGTGTTGCGCGCCGCCCGGTACATGTAGACGTAGATGACCTCTTCGCGATCCTTGGGGACGAACGACAGGTTCTCCTCGAGGCGCGGGGGGGGGCGGTCTTCGGTCCAGCCGTCGAGCAGCCAGCGGTGCAGCGACTCGGTGACCTCGCCGATGATGTTGGACCCTTGGACCGGTCCCTGCTCGAAGCCGGGGGGCAGCAGTCGCTCGACGGTGCTCAACCTCCCCTCCGGATCTTCCGGAACGGATGCGGGCGGAACGTAGGCCGGCGGTCTGCTGTGACCGCGGGGCCACGCCCGGGGACCCGGACGGTGCGGCCCGGCTGGAGCGTGGTGGGAGCGTGGACGATCCGCCTTAGCAATGGGGCGTTCGGCGATGCAGAGATCGTGGGCGCCGACCGTGTGCCCGCCGCGCTCCGCGCCGGCTGTTGCCTCGAGCGTGTCAGTCGTGCACTTGCCCGCACCCGGGGAGCCATCCGAACCTCCAACGGAGACGATGTTGGGGCCTCGGGGCCTACGAGATCAAGACCGCACCGCGCCTTTTTTTTGGATCCACGCCCGGTGCGGCTGCCAGATCGGGTGCATGCTACGCTGCCGACATGCAGGATGGTAGGGCCAAGGAGCGCGGTCGACCGGGGGGGGCCACCTCGTCAAACAGCGCAAGGACCGGTGCTCAAGGCGGGTCTTCGCCCTCGCAGGAGCTCCTCGGCAAGCTCGGCAATTCTGAGGTCCTGTCCCGCCTCACTCAGGGGACATCGCGGCGCGATGCCATGATGGCGTTCGTGGCGGCGCAGTTGCAATCTGCGCGCATCATGCAGGAGCGGGAGCTGCGCGAGGTACCCAGAGACGGGGCATCGTCGCCGCACTGGCGCGCGATCGCGGACGCGAACAAGGCAGAGGCCACCGCGCCGGACCCCACCCGGTGGCACCCGGTGGCCCGCGCGTACGACTGCGCGCTGGATGCGCTCTGCCGGGGCGATCTGGCGCAGGGGGCCCAGCTCTTGGCGCGTGCGGTCGCGATCGCAGCTGCGGTCTGGGAGGCGGTGCCCGCGTTTGTCGATACCCGGGAGCACTCCGCGCCTGCGGAGCCGGAGCGCGGGTGGGCTGCGCGCTTGGCGGAGGAGACTCCGGTCACCACGCCCACTGCGGTGCCCGCACCGCTTCGTGCGCTCGTCGACAAGATCGGCGCGGTGAGCACCTCGATGCCCCGCCCCATGAACCGCAAGCGAGCTCGCGATCCGTGGTGGACTGCAGAAGAAGACAGAGAAGAGGAGGAGGAAGAGGATGGCGGCCAGGGCGCTCCAGGCTGAGGTCGGCCGATTGGTCGCGTTCCCCACGGTCTCCAACCGCCCCGTGACTGCGCTGGCTGCGCACCTGGCGGCGCGCGCTGAGGACCTCGGGTTCCGCATCGAGCGCTTCATCGATCCGCGTGATGGGGACAAGTGCACCGTGATCGCGACGGCCGGCCCGCCCGGGACCGAGGGGCTGACGATCACTGGTCACATGGATGTCGTGCCCACCGAGGGGCAGCCGTGGTCGTCTGACCCCTTTCAGGTCGAGGCGCGGGACGGAAAGCTGTACGGCCGCGGCACGGCGGACATGAAGGGCTTCCTGGCGGCGGCGATGGCGGCCATCGAGCGGGTGGACGTCTCTGCCCTGGAGCGCGAGCTCGCGCTGGTGTGGACCCACGACGAGGAGATCGGTTGCCTGGGCTCGGCTGCGATGGTCGACGCGTGGGAGGCGGCCGGGCGCAGCTTGCCGCGTGCCTGTCTGGTCGGCGAGCCCACCGACTTCCACATCCTCCGGATGCACCCCGGGCACGTCGCCGTGGAGGTGGCGGTGAGCGGGCGGGCGGCCCACTCGAGCCGCCCGGATCTCGGTGTCAACGCCATCGAGCGCGCCGCCATGGTGGTGCAGGAAGTGCAGGCCTTGGCGCAAGAACTCCAGGCCGAGCAGGCGGACCTCCCGGAGCTCGAGCGCCCCTGGGTGGCGGTCAACGTGGCCGAGATCGCGGGGGGCTCGGCGATCAACATCGTGCCGGACCAGTGTGTGGTGCGGATCGGCTACCGCCCGCTGCCGGGACAGGCGCCGATGCGTCCGTGGGAGCGCCTGCAGGAGCGGCTCGAGCGCCTGTGGCCCGCCGGCGGCTACACGGGCACGGTCCTGCGGGTGACCCCGTCGCTGCTCACCGAGACCGGTACCCCGCTGCAGGCCTTGCTCGCCCCGCACGCGGCCAGCCCGGTGTGCGGAGCGGCCTCCTTCGCCACCGACGGCGGCAACCTCGCGCGGCTGGGGCTGCAGCCGCTGGTGTTCGGACCCGGGTCGATCAACGTGGCGCACAAGGCAGACGAGCATGTCCCGCTCGATGCGCTGGTGCGCGCCGTCGACGTGGTGCACGCGTTGATCCGCGACCGGTGTCAGGGCAAGTAGGGCGCCGCACGCTCGGCAATCTCGGCGGCGTGCGCGTGGCGCCCGTCCCGCACGATCTGCGTTCCGCCGACCCACACCGCATCCACCCACGCGGGGTCCGCGGTGAACGCGACGGCCTGCAGCGGCGGCACCCCGACCGCGGCGGTGCCGCGGAGGTCGATGGCGACGAAGTCTGCGGGGGCGCCGGCTGTGAGCCCTGGCGCGGTGCCGCCGAGCGCGCGTTCGCCGGCGATGGTGGCCGCGTCAAGGATCGCCCGCGCGGGTCCGTCGAAGTCGCCGGTGGGACCGAGCACGGCGCGACGTCCAGCCAGCGCGCGGCCGTGCAGCTCCAGGGCCCGCGCCTCGTGGAGCGGGTCGATCCGGGCGTGTGAGTCCGACCCGACGCACATCCGCAGCCGAGTGCGCGCTTCGACCGGAAGCAGCCCGTCCCCGAGGTCGAGCTCAGTGCTCGGACACACGCACACCGTGCCCCCAGCGTCCTCGAGCAGCCCGATGTCGCCGGGCAGCGGCCAGGTGAGGTGGATCGCGGTGAACCGCTCGGAGACCAGCCCGCTGTCGGACAGCACCCGCAGCGGAGAGACGCCGTGCTCCGCCGAGCAGCTCTCGTTCTCTGCGGGCTGCTCGGAGACGTGGGCGTGCACGACCCCGTCCCAGGCCGACAGCGCGCCGAGCCACTGCGCGTCCAGCGCGCGCACCGAGTGTGCCGCCAGCCCGACCCGCGCACCGGGGCCGGCCCGTCCCGCGAGCCGCTCGATCGCGTCGAGCACCGCACCCGGCGTCGGGTCGCCGAACCGGGCCTGGTCGGCTCGCAGTGGCTGACCCGGGCGATCCCGCGCATAGGCGACCCTGAGCAGGACGATCCGAACACCCACGCTCCGCGCCGCGCTGATCACCCGGTGCGCGAGCTCGTCGGGGTCCGGGTAGGGGGAACCGTCCGGCTGATGGTGCAGGTAGTGGAACTCGCCCACGGTGGTGACCCCTGCCTGCGCCATCTCCAGGAACGCCAGCGCGCTCACGGCCTCGACGCCCGCCGGGTCGAGCGCGTTGGCGGTCGCGTACATCCGATCGCGCCACGACCAGAAGTCGTCCACCTCCGATGCGCGCCACTGGACGTGACCCCGGAATGCCCGCTGGAACGCGTGGCTGTGGGCGTTGACGAACCCCGGAACCAGGACCCGGCCGGGCAGCGCCACATCGGCGTGCTGGCGCCCGGCGGTCGGCATGTCTATGATCTGACCGTCGGCGATCTGCAGGCTGTGCCCGGTCAACCAGCCGGACGGGGTCCAGATCCCGTCGGCCTCGATGGTGCGCATCCGCTCTCCAGAGGTCCCGTGCCACCCTACCTGGTTCCCGGAGCTCACAATGGCATCGTCGCGCGACGAACTGGGGCAGGCCACGGCGGACCGGCTGACGGCGCGCTCGGGCGACGGGCTGTCGCGCCGGAGGATCGGGGGCCGCGTCGATGTGTTCAGCGGGCGCATGGTCGACCGCGCGATGGGCGCGATGGGTGGCGGGATGCGCGGATTCACGATGGACTCCAGCATCTTCATGCCGTCCCACTTCGACCCGAGCGACCCCGATGACGTCGCCACCGCGGTCCACGAGTACTACCACCAGCAGCGCTCGGGCGGCGACGACGGCGGCGGCGGTCGTCAGGGGTCGAACCCGGACACCGAGGAGCGCCGCGCCCGGGTGGTCGAGCAGATGGTGCACCAGCGCGCGGCAGCGGGCGAGAGCGTGGAGGACATCGTGGCCACCCTGGATGCAGGGGGCGACCAGGCGATCGACGCGTTCGAGGCGTCGGGCGCGGCAGACGCTCGCGGGCCTTCAGAGGCCGGAGCCGGCATCACCGCGTCGGCGGGCTACGCCGCGCTGCAGGGCGACGGGCTGTCCCACGAGGCGATCGTCGAGGACCTGAAGACGTTCGTGGTCGAGGAGCTGGACGAACGCCGCCGGCGACAGGAAGAGCGCTCCAGCGGAGAATGACGGACGCCGACCAATACACCGACCTCGCGCGTCGGCTCCGGCGCACGGATCTACTGCTGCTGCGCGCCGTGCGTCGGCAGCGGTCCCGGCCGGCGATGCGCGCCAAGGGCCAGTTCTGGGGCTCGGTGATCACCGACGATGAGGTGGACGCGCTGCTGCACGCCCACGGCGAGATCGACGCGCCGGTAGGCGCGGACGGCCTGGACGAGTCCATCGACGCCAGCGTGGCCTACCGAGACGCGCCGGGGGGCCGGATCTCGCAGCTCCGGAGCGCGTTCGGCCTCGACAGCGACGGAATCGACCTGCTGCTGCTCGCGCTCGCCCCTGAGATCAGCGCCGGGTACGGCAAGGTGTTCTCCTACCTCCATGACAATCTGAACCAGGCCTACCTCACGGTCGATCTCGCGACCCGGGTGCTGAAGCGAAAGCGGCGCGCGCGACTCGCGCTCCAGCGTGCGCTGCTCCCCAGCGGGTCCATCGTCCGCAACCGGCTGTTGCTCCTCCAGCCGCACGGCGGAGTCGACACTCACAGTGGCCAGCGTCTCTATCTGTCGCCCCAGGTCTTGCAGTGGCTCCTCGGCGGCGGGTCGGTCAGCGAGGCCGGTGGGGGCGCGACCCTGCTCGACACAAGCCGGACGCCGTTCGTGCCGCGGGCGACCCAGCAGCGCCTCACGCAGCTGCAGGGGGCGATCTCCTCGCCAGTCACGATCGCCATCGTGGGTGGCACCATCGGGATCCGCGAAGGCGTTGCGATGGCGGTTGCCCGGGTCGCCGGGCGCCCGCTGGTTCGGATCGACCTCGAACGGGGCAAGGAGTTTCTCGCGCAGCCCCGCGATCTGCTGCGGGATCTGATGCTCGACGGCGCGCTGCCCTATTTGGTCAACGTCCCGGACACCAGTGATGAGCCTGCGCTCCGGGCGCGGATGATGGCGCTCGGGACGGCGCTGGCCACGTTGCCGTTTCCGCTGGTGGTCGGCGGGAACGACCGGCGTGCGGTCGCAACAATGCTCGGCGCTGAGCGTCCCAATGTCACGGTCCCGGTGGGGCGGTCCACCCACGCCGAGCGGGCTGATGCCTGGGTCGCGGCGATGGCCCACCGCGGCTGGGACGCCGAGAACAAGGCGGCGGAGATCGCCGAGCGCTTCACCTCGGTGGGCGGAACCACGATCGAGCGGGTGCTCGAGCGAGCCGAGGCCGAGGCGGGGGGTGAACAGCCCGACCTGCGGACCCTGTGGTCCGCCGCGCGCGAGGCTGCGCGGCCGGAGTTCAGCGGCCTGGCTCAGAGGGTGCAGCCCCGGTATGGCTGGTCCGACCTGATCCTGCCCGACAAGGTGCTCGGCCAGCTTCACCACCTGCAGGACTACCTGGCTCAGCAGGAGACCGTGATGCATGCGTGGGGTGGCGACAAGGTCCGGCCGCGCGGCTACGGGATCAAGGCGCTGTTCTCCGGGTCTCCGGGGACCGGGAAGACGATGTGCGCCGAGGTGATCGCCGGGGGGCTCGGGCTCGATCTGTTCAAGGTCGATCTGTCTTCGGTGATCAGCCGCTGGGTCGGCGAGACCGAGAAGAACCTCAAGGACATCTTCGACGCGGCGGAGGGCGGCAGCTCGGTCATCCTGTTCGACGAGGCCGACGCCCTGTTCGGGTCGCGCGGTGACGTCAAGCAGGCGCAGGATCGGTTCGCCAACCAGGAGGTCAGCTTCCTGCTCCAGCGGCTGGAGGTGTTCGAGGGCTGCGCGATCCTCACCACCAACCTGCAGGAGAACATCGACGATGCGTTCCTGCGGCGCTTCGGTGCGGTGATCGAGTTCCCGCTGCCGTCCCCCGTGGAGCGCCTGAAGCTGTGGCAACGCGCCATCCCAGACGGGGCACCCCGCGCCGACGATCTCGATCTGGACTATCTCTCAGAACATTTTGTGCTCGCTGGTGGCTCGATCGTCAACGCCGCGATCAACGCGTGCGTGGTGGCGGCCTCGGAGTCGTCGTCGGTTGGGATGCGGCACATCGTGTTCGCCGTCGCGCGCGAGCTGCACAAGATGGGCAAGCAGATCAACAGGGTGCGCTTCGGCTCGTTCTACGACGACGTCAAGGGGCTGTTTTGAACCGGCGGTGGGTCGTCTAGGAACTTCAGGAACGGGCGGCGCATGAAGGCACGCGCCAGGTCGGGTGCCAGGCCGCCGATGAAGTCTCGGGCGAGTTCCTGTCCGACGCTGCGGTGCATCCGTTGCTCTTCGCCCTCGGTGAGTTGCGCCATCAGCGCGCGTGCCTCGAGTGACAACAGACGGAAGCCGCGGGACCCGGCGGTCTGGATCACCGACTGGGCGGCCTTGCGTGCCGCGCGGTGTGCTCCGAGGGCCAGGTTCGCCCAGGCCAGGGCGAGCTGCACCTGGGTGCGCCGCGGGATGGGGAGGGTGGGCAGCGACGCCACCACCTGGACGATGGCCGCCTCGGCGACGGGGCGGTCGTTCGGGGCCTCCACGCGCGCGAGGAGCGCCTGGAGCATCGGCAGGTAGCGCTCCGGGTCGCGGCGCTGGACGACCTCGATGCCCTCCATGCCGTAGGTCCGCGCCATCGGGAGGTCGCGCTGCTCGAGCGCCAGGTGGGTGAGCGCCACCAAGCAGGCGAGGATCTCCTCGGGAATGTCGATGCCGCGCGCCAGCGCGAGCGCCTCGCTCAGCCCGTTCGCAGCCTCTTCGAGGAGACCCAGGTCCAGCGCTGCCGCGCTCATCGCCCGGGTCGCCAGGGCGCGGCCGTGCTTGAAGTCGAGCTCGCGGGACAGCGCGACGGCGATGTGGGCCCGCTGGCGCGCCTGCAGCGGCTCTCCCTGCCAGGAGAGCAGCTCGGCGAGGTTGGAGAGCGCCAGGCAGCGCGGTCGCTTCATGCGCAGCTCGCGGAAGATGCCCTCCGCCTCGGTCAGCCCGCTGGTGGCTGCCGCGAGGTGTCCGCGGGTGGCCTGCCCTGCCGTCAGCGCGAGCAGCAGCTCGGCGCGGCGGTCGGCGAGCTGGCTGCCCTGCGCGACCAGCAGCCCCTCGTTGGCCAGCCGCTCGCACTCGTCCAGGTTGCCCTCCGAGTAGGCCAGCGCCGCCATGCCGTGCAGCGCTTCGGCGACTCCCTGGCGGTAGTGCAGCCGGCGGCTCGCCTCGAGCGCGAGCTCCGCGAAGGCGCGACTGTCATCGTTTCGGCTGCGGCGCCGCAGGACCGTCGCGAGTCGGAGCCGCGCCTCGCACGCCGTGCGGGCGTCTCCGTCCTCCTCGGCCAGCGCGAGCACCGCACGCCACGTCTTCTCGGCGTCCGACCACTCGGCGCGGTTGAACAGCACCGTCGCGCGGACGGTGAGGTGGTCGCGGCGGAACGAGCGAAAGTCCACCGGGGTGAGGTCGGCCATGGCCGAGTCCTCGAGGGTGCCCGCCTTCTCGGTCAGGTCCCACGCCTCCTGCATCAGCGAGCGATCGGCGAGGCGCTTGGCCGCCGCGACCAGGTAGCGGTACGCCCTACCGGCGTCGCCCGCCCGGCGGTAGTGCTCGCCGACGACCTCGAGCGCAGCGGGCTGGTTGGCGTAGTGCAGCTCCATCGCGGCGGCCACCTTGCGGTGGAGCCAGGCGCGTCGCTCCGCGTGCAGGTCGCGGTAGACCACGTCTGCGAACTTTCGGTGTGTGACCGCGTGGTAGACGGTGTCGCCGGCCCGGGTCTCCCGGACGATGCCGGCAGCGAGGAGGCGGTCGAGGCTGTCGAGGACCCCCTCCTCCTCGACGTCGAGCACGTCGAGCAGCACGTCGAGATCGACGTCGCGCGCCTCCACCGCCAGGACCTCGAGGACCCGGCGATCGGCGTCGGCGATCGCGTCGAGCCGGGTCTTCATCATCTGGCGGACGCCGATCGGGATCTCGAGGTGGCCGGTCACGATCTCGTCGGAGTCGATTCCCAGGACGCGCTCGCCCTCGACCTCGGTGGGGCGAAGGACGACGCCCTGCGACAGCAGGGATCGCAGGAACTCGGTGACGAAGTAGGCGTTTCCCTCCGTCTCGCGATGCAGACGGTGGGCCAGCAGGCGCGCGCCCAGGCTGTCACCGACCAGGTCGAACACGAGCGCGGCGAGGTCCTCGCGAGACAGGGCGCCGACCTCCATCTCGCGCGGCTCGATGCCCAGCCCTTCGCCGGCCGCGAGCGCATCGGCGGCGGCGCTCGCCTTGGGGCGCAGCGACGCGATCACCAGCAGGGGGAGCGGCTCATTGCCCATCAGGGTGCGCGCCAGGAACGACAGCAGGTGCAGCTCGCGGGGGTTGGCCTCGTGCAGGTCGTCGAGCACGATCAGCCGCGGCCCGTCCTCGAGCGTCAGGGCCAGTGCCTCGCGCGCGCCGTCGTACACCGCGTGCTGAGCCTCGCGGGGCGCTTCGTCGCCCTGCCAGGCATCGAGCAGCGCGCCGAGGGTCAGCGGCGCGCGGCCACCGAGATCCGCGAGCACCTGCCGCACGATGCCGACCATCACGCTGAACGTCGGCGCCTCGGATCGGAACTCGCCGCGGTGGAACGGGATGCCCAGATCACGCGCGCGATCGATCGCGATGGACAGAAGCCGCGACTTGCCGGCACCGTCGTCGCCCTCGAGCACGAGCAGGCCGCCGCGGCTGGCGGTGAGGCCGGCCACCGCGTCGGTGATCGCCTCCACTTCGAGGTCGCGGCCCACGAGCGGCGGAATCCAGCCGTCGGATCTCGACGGCAGGGGCTGCCGCTCTTCGGCCTCCAGCCGGTAGAGGATCTCCTGCGCGGACTGGTAGCGATCGCGCGGCAGCTTCTGGAGCAGGCGTGTGCAGATCTCGTCGAGGTGCTCGGGAACCGCCGTGTTCACGTCGCGCGGTGCGGGCGCAGGCCGATCGCGATGCAGGGCGAGGTAGCCGGCCATGTCGTTGGCGACGAACGGCCGCTTCCCGGTGAGCTGGGCGAACAGGATGACGCCCAGGCTGTACAGATCGGAGCGGTGGTCCAGCGGGTTGCCGGTGATCTGTTCGGGGCTGGCGTAGGCCCAGGTGCCCACGAGCGTGGTGGACAGCTGCGGATCGTGAGCGGGGTCGAGGTCTTTTACGATGCCGAAGTCGGTCAGCTTGCACACGCCGTCGCGGGTGATCAGCACGTTGCTGGGCTTCAGGTCGCGGTGGACGAGGCCGCGGCGGTGGATCGCGGACAGCGCGCGGCACAGGTCGATCAGGATCTCTTCGGTACGGCGCCAGCGCTTCTCGGCCTCCCAGCCGCGGAAGTTCCGGATGAGGCTGTGCAGATCGGGGCCGTCCACGAACTCCATTGCGATGTACGGGTGCCCGTGCATGTCTCCGTAGGACTCGACCCGGATCACGTTTGGATGGTTGATCCGCGACAGGGCGCGGAACTCCCGCCGGAAGCGCACCAGGCCCGTCTTGAACCGGCTCTTGCGCAGCACCTTGAGGGCGACGAGCCCGCCGTCCGGGTCCTTGGCGAGCAGCACGCGCGCCATGCCGCCGCTGCCGATCTCGCGCATGAAGACGTAGCTGCCGATGCGTGCGCCCGGCTTGAGGATCAGGCCGCCCATCTCGAGCGGTTCATCGGTCATCTTCGACATTTTGGGTCGTCAATCCAGGCAGTCACGCAGGGTAGGCCGGCTGCGGAACCGAGGAGCGGCGTGGGGGGGGAGCAGCGGCACCATGCGGTCTACCACCTCTCGGATGGCGGAAGCGATGCGGGCGTCGGGCGCGGCGACCTGCATGGCCAGCAACAGCTCCAGGCGCAGCCCGTCGTCCCCCGAGCCCCCCTGCAGCGCCTTGAGCCCGCGCTTGGCCGCCTGGCGCGCTGCCTCTGCCTGCCCTGCGGCCATCAGCGCGTGGCTACCGTCGAGGGAGATGCGGGCACCTGCCAGCGACAGGCTGGGGGCCGGACGGCGGAGCGTCCACGCCGCCAGCTCGCGGGCCTGACCCGGGTCCCGCGCCGCCGCGATCCGCGCGCGCAGCGCGGTGACCTGCGCCGCAGGATCGTCCACTGTGCTCGCCGGCAGCGTGTCGAGCTGGGGCAGCGCGGCCTCCGCCTCCGCGGGCCTCCCGAGCTGCACGAGCGCGCGCGCCAGGCGAACCTGCGGGCTCCACGGGGTGTCCGGCGCGGCGCGGGTGAACACCAGCGACTGCTGCGCCGCTTCCAGCGCATGGGGCGCGTCGCCGAGCGCACTTTGGATCTCGGCGAGCAGGGCGTATGCCTCGGGCATTCGATCGCCCATGCCGTGCTGCTTGGCAAGCTCGACCAGCAGCTCTGCGCGGTAGAGCGCGCTGCCGAGGCGGCCGCCTACCAGATCGAGCTCGACCGCGCGGGCGAGCACGCCTGCGCGCACCCGATAGTCGCCGTCCGGATTGAGCAGGTCGTCGGCCTGGGCGAGCATGTCGCAGCTCTCGGAGAGCCGACCTTCCATCGCGCACAGGTGCGCGAGACCGCGGTGTGCGCGCGCCTCAGCGTCGCGGCTGCCCATCTGGACCGCGGTCAGCAGCGCCTCCCGCCACAGGGTGGCCGCGACCACCAGGTTGCCGGCGCGCATCTCGATGTCGGCCAGCGCCCGGGTGGCGCTCGCTCGCGCGGGCGCCCTCGGCTGCGAACGGGCCAGCGCGTCGCGCAGCAGTGGCGCGGCCGTGTCGAACGCCCCCAGACGGTAGTGGGCACGTCCGAGCGACCCCAGGCAGCGGGCGATCGCATCCTCGTCGCCCTCGGCGCGCGCCGCGGCGACCGCGTCCTGCAGCGGCGGCACGGCCGCTGACCACGCGCGGCGGGCCAGCAGCGCCTCGCCGCGGAGCAGATGCAGCCAGCGGGACAGCCGCATGTGCTCGGCGACATCCAGCTGCCCCTCGGCGCCGACCTGCGCGACATCCGCTCGGTTGCAGATCTCGATCACTTCGCTGTATCGGCCCTCGCGCGCCGTGCGGCGTGCCGCCTTGACGTACAGGGGGAACGCGGCCTCCGGGTCGCCCGCAGCGCTCAGGTGCTTGGCGATCTCCAGCGCGTTGGCCCGGCGACGCCGGACGAGTAGCGCCTTGGCCAGCCGACCGTGCAAGACCTGGCGGTCCGCCTTGGAGAGCGCCGCGCGCGCGACCCGCGCGGTGCAGGCGTCGGCCAGGGCGAGTACTTCCTGCTGTTCGCTCTGCTCCCGAGTCACGATGCGCCGATCGACCAGTCCGTCCAGGCGTCGCGGTGTGTGCGGATCGTCGGGGCGGAAGCGCTCGACGACGCCGCTTGCCGCGGGGCGATCGAGCAGGGCCATGAGGTCGACCAGCTCCCGGCTGCGCGGGTCGAGCGGCTGGAGCCGCGCCAGGATGCGCTCGCGGGTCGCGTCGGGCACCGGCAGCTCGGCCTTCTTGTAGTCCTCGAGCGGGCGGCTTGCGCGCCATTGGTCTCCGTCGGCCTCGAACCAGTCCTGCCGGATCATGACGTCGAGCTGCTGGAACATCGGCCCGGGAACCCCGCCGTACAGCCGGTGTAGGTGGCGCCCGAGCGCCGGTGCAGCCGGGCCCACTACGCCGCGATCACGCACCATGGCGACCGACGACTTCAGGTCGATCGCATCCAGTGACACGACGTCCGCCTGCAGTCCGCTAGAGGAGCCAGTGATGAGCGCGGAGAGCTCGCCTTGGGGCTCGACGGCAGTGAACACCGTGAGCAGCGGCCGCGCTTCGAGGGTGACCTGGTGCCGGATCACCTCCGCGAGGGCGCGCACGTCGTCCGGGTGCGCGCGGTCGAGGTCGTCGATCGCCAGGACGACGGGACGGGTGGGGTCGACGCCGAGCTGGACCCCGAGGTCGCGCGCGTCTTCTCCGAGCTGCGCCGCCAGGTGGCCGAGCCACTCTGGCATCCGCGCCGACGCCACGGCCAGCGCCACGCCCTGCCCCCGGGCTTGGTCCTGGAACTCCTGCAGCAGGTGCGTCTTGCCCGCGCCCCTCGCCGCGCAGATGGCGACGCTGCCACCAACGCCCTCCTGGAGCTGCAGCAGCGCCCGGGTCCAGCGCAGCAGGGTGGGATCACGCCCGCGCAGGGGATGTCTGTCGCTGTCGTCGGGGCGCTCGAGCGCGTGGAGCACCGCGGCGGCGTTGGGGTGGCGCCAGGTGCGGTCCTTCTGGAGCAGCCGACAGGCGATCCGCTCCAGGTGGGGCGGGGCTTCGGGCGTCAGGTCGGTGAGCGGACGGGGCACGTCGGTGAGGTGGCGCGCGAGGTAGCCCGCGACGCTGTCCGCCTCGATGGGTCGGCGGAAGGTGCCCATCAGGTACAGCACGGCGCCGAGCGCATACAGGTCGGCGCGGGCGTCTACCTCTTCGTCGGTGATGAGCTCGGGGGCCATGAATGCGACGGTGCCAACCAGGCGGCCGGCCATCGTCAGCTGGGTGCTCGCGACGTTCGCGCTCTTCACGACCCCGAAGTCGCTGATCTTCGGATGGCCGTCCGGGGTGAGGAGCACGTTGCTAGGCTTCAGATCGCGGTGCACCAGCCCGTGATCGTGCACGTACCCGAGCCCCTTGCACAGGCCACGCAGGATCCGCTCGACCCGGGTCCAGCGATCGGCGGGGCAGTCCTTGCGCCACGACTCGATCTCCGTCTCGAGGTCGGTGCCGCCGACGAGCTCCATCGCGATCCACGGGTAGCCCTCGTGGACGCCGGTGTCGTACACCCGCACCACGTTCTCGTGGTCCATCGCAGAGAGCGTGCGGTACTCGCGGTCGAACCGCTTGACGTCCTCGTCGAGCACGCGGGCGGGGTTGAGGACCTTGACGGCCACGGGCGCGCCGGTGTGGTCCTCGCAGCGGTACACCGTGGCCATTCCGCCGGTGCCGAGCAGTCCGACAATCCGGTAGGGACCGACGACGTCGCCGGGTGTGGGGTGGGCGCCGAGACCGCCTGCCCAGCCTGCCTCACCGCGGCTCAGAAGGTGCTCCACAGCATCTACTGAGCTTATCAGGAAGGCGAGCTCAGGGTCCGCGACGAACCAAGCTGCCCGTGTCGTCCCGCAGCGAGGACGACGCAGCCATCGGACGTCCGACGAGCCCGAATGCGCCAGTTGTCTCGGAGCGGGCACGAGCAGCCCTCGGGAAGAGGCCCCGGTGGGGGCCCTTCCCCGAGCGCTGCTAGCGGGGGGGCCTGACCGTGTGCGCCGCGAGGAAGCGCGCCGCATCCGTCCGCGGCAGGTTTGCGGCCAGCGAGCGGGCGAGCCCCGCGGCGACACGCGCGTGGCGTTCCCGGTTGACGTCGTCCTCGACGACGGTCCGCAGCTGCAGGTGCGCGAGCAGCTGAAAGTAGCGGTACCCATTGGCTTCGCTGGTAGCGAGCGCCTGCCTCAGGAGAGACCGCGCCTCGCTGTACACGCCCACCGCGCACAGGCCTCGACCCAGCGCGAGCTGAGTGCGAACCCGAATGTGAGGCCACAGCGCCGCGTCCGCGGAGATGTGTTCCAGTGCGTCCGCGGCGTCCGCCGTCCGACCGAGCTTGGCGAGCGCAAAGGCGCGCCACGCACGCGCCTCGTGGGTCACGCCTTCCGAGTCGTGCCCTGCCAGGATCCCGAGCAGCTGGTCGGTGTGGTCCAGCGCGTCCTTCCAACGCTCCTGCGCGAACAGGATCTGGACTCGCGCGGTGACCACGGTGGCCTCGTCGTGCTGATCGGGGAGCAGGAACACCTGATCGTAGGCGTCCTGGCTCTCGCGCTCGGCCTCGTCGATACGGCCGAGCAACAGGAGCACCCGCGCTCGCCACGCGTGCCCGAGCATCACGCCTTGCGCGTGCGCGATCTCCTCGGCTTGGTCGAGGGTGCGATCGGCCAGCGCGAGCGCCTTTCGGAGCGTGCCGGTGTTGGAGTAGACCTCGATCAGGTTCACGCGGGCCGTGACCAGGGGCCCGAGCATTCCGAGCCGCTCGAACAGCGTCGCCGAGCGCTCGAGCCACGCCCGAGCATCCATGGACCGCCCCTCGCACTGCGCGAGGATCGCCAGCCCGTTGTAGCCGTGGCCCTGCGCGCGTTCGTCGCCCACCTGCTCTGCGATCTGCAGCGAGCGCTGCCACAGTTCCTCCGCTCCCTTGAGATCGCCGCGGTACCACCGCAGCGAGCCTTGCTCGTACAGCGCGGCGGGCAGCAAGCGGCGGTCTCCCGCCTCCTCTGCGCGCTGAACCGCCAGGGTGAGTTGCTCCTCGGCCGCGGCCGTGTCGCCTTGTTGCCGGAGCTGGGTGCCGAGCTCGGTGGCGACGCGGGACTCGAGGCCCGCGTCCCGCACTGCGCGGGCGAGATCCTGGGCGCGCTGGGTCGCGTCGACAGCCTCCGCGAGCTGGCCGAGCGCGTGGCGCGCCTGTGACGTCGCCAAGTACACCTCTGCGAGGCGATGGTCCGCCTCGTCGAGCCGAAGGAACGGCCGCGCAGCGGGCTCGGTCGCGATGGCGCGGTCGAGGAAGCCGAGCGCTTCTTGGTTCAAGCTGCGCTGGAGGTGCCGTTGCGCTGTCAGCACGAGGTAGCGGTACGCTTTCGGCGGCAGGTCAGCGTGCTCGAAGTGGTGCGCCAGCTCCTCGACCACGTCGCTGGTCTGCCCGCGGTGGACCCGCTCGAGCGCTTCGCCCAGACGGCGGTGGCCAGTGCGGCGCGCGTCGGCGTCGATCTGCTCGAGGAGGACCTCCTGGAATCGCCCGTGGACCAGCTCGACCTGCTCGGCGTACTCGGTGCGGTGCTCCTCGATGATGCCGGCGTCGGCGAGCTGATCGAGCGCCTCCATCACGCGCTCCTCCGGGAACGCGATCGCATCCAGCAGCACGTCGAAGTCCAGCCGGCGACGCGACAGCGCCAGCACCCGTCCGACCCCGAGCGCGTCCTCGGACAGGGGCGCGAGGCGATCCTGGAGGGTCTGCCGCAGGGAGTCGGGCATCGGCAGCCGGGAGCGGCGGACCTGCTTCTCGCTCAGGGTGAGCCGCCAGGTGCCGGTGGATTTCCGCGCGATCATGCCCTCGTTGATCAGCCCGCGGAGCATGTCTGAGATGAACGCGGGGGAGCCGTCGCCCTCGGTGTGCAGTCGGCCCGCTAGCGCCAAGGACGCCGGGCTCGACTCGAGGACGCTGACCACGAGCTCCTCCACTTCGGAGGCGTCCAGCGGCGCCAGCTCCAGTGGCTCGATCGCCGGGAGGCTCTCGAGCTGCGGGCGGACCCGGTACGCGCCGTCCTCGAGCGCGAGCAGGAACAGGATCGGCGCGTCGGCGAGCTCGATGGTGTTTCGGATGAGATACGCGAGCAGCTCGACGGTCGCGGGGTCCGCGCGATCCAGGTTGTCGATCGACACCACGATCGGGGCGCGCGCCACCAGCAGGTCGCGAAACGCCGAGAGGATGGGGTAGCGCTCCCACACCTTGCCGTCGTCGTCGCTGCCGAACACCTCCTCGAGCAGCGGCGGCGGCTCGTCGTTCGCCAGGGCCTTGTAGATGCTGACGAACGCGCCGAAGGGGCGGTCGTGGTGGCGACACCGGCCGGAGACGATCGGCAGCCCAAGGCTGCGCGCGTTCTGTTCTGCCAGCCCCAGCAGCCGGGTCTTGCCGATGCCGTTGGGACCCGTCAGCAGCATCGCGCGCCCCGGGTGTCCGAGCTCGATGTCCTCGATGGCTTCCCGGAGCTGGGACTTCGTCCGGGTGCGACCCACGGTTCGCGGGGGCCACTGGTCGTCGTGCTCGGCGTCGTGGTCGTGGTCGCCGAGGACGTGCAGCAGGTGGGAGGCCGACGCGTAGCGGTCGCGCGGGTCCTTTGCCAGCAACCGATGGCAGATCTCCTCGAGGTGCGGCGGCACCGCGGAGGTCACCTCCCTTAGCGGCCGCTCGCGCGCGTTGAGATGCTTCTCCATGAAGCCGTGGATGGTGTGGGCGTTGAACGGGCGCCGCCCGGACAGCAGCAGGTACAGCACCGCGCCCAGCGAGTACAGATCGGCGCGTGCGTCGACGCCGTCGCTGCTGATCTGCTCCGGCGCCATGTAGGCGATGGTGCCGATCACCTCGTTCACGCCCGTCATGTCCGCGCCCATCTCCTTGACGACGCCGAAGTCCATGAGCTTGATGACGCCGTCGGGGCAGACGAAGATGTTGCCCGGGGTCACGTCGCGGTGGACCAGTCCTCGATCGTGTACGTAGGCCAGCGCGCGCGCCACCTGGATCACGATGGCCTCGGCGCGCGCGACGCGATCCGGCGGCGGCAACTCAGCGAGATGCGCGATCTCCTCACGCAGATCGTGCCCCTCCAGTAGCTCCATGGTGAACCACGGCCGGTTTCCGTGCAGCCCCCACTGGTAGACGCGCAAGACGTTGGGGTGGTGCAGCCGCGACAGCGCTCGGAACTCGCGTCGAAACCGACCCTGGGTCTCTTTCGCGAGCGCGAGCGGGAGCAGCAGCTTGAGCGCAAACAGCTCACCGGTCACGGCGTGATGCACCCGCAACACCGTGGCCATGCCGCCCTGCGCGACGTGGCCGTCGATCACATAGGCGCCGACCTGGTCTCCGCTGGTCGGCTCCCCGACGGGGGCGGGTTGTGTCGGCTGGTCGCTCACAACGGCTCCGAGCGGGGGGCGGGCGGTACGGCGAGGGAGGGTGATCGGCCCACGGGATTCGGAACGTCTGATCCCGGCGGGATCGAACACACTATAGTTTGGGCAGCCGCCGCAGTGGCGCTCGAGGGGACCGCATGGAGTTGGAAGCGTACGCGCGCTCGGAGACGGGGCCTGTACGAGAGCACAACGAAGACGCGTGGATGATCGATCTGGACGTGGGCGTGTTCGTCGTCGCGGACGGGATGGGGGGCCACGCAGCGGGGGAGGTCGCCTCGGCGATGGCCACCGAGGTCGTGCACCAGACGCTGGTCGGCGCCGTAGACCCGGACGAGACGCGCCTTGTGCGTGACCACGAGTCCCAAGATTCGGCCGACGTCCTGCGGGAGCGGCTGCGCTACGCGATGAACCAGGCGTCCATCCGCATCCGGCGGGAGGTGGAGATCCGCCCCGAGACTCGCGGGATGGGTACCACCCTGGTCGTGCTCGTGGTCGACGGCGACAAGGCCCATCTCTCCCACGTCGGCGACAGCCGCGCCTACCTGTTCCGGGGCGACAAGCTGGTGCGTCTCACGCGCGATCACACTGTGGTCCAGCAGGAGATCGACGCGGGCCGGCTCACCCCTGAGCTTGCGCGCCTGCTCCCGCACAAGCACATCCTGACCCAATCCGTGGGCTTTCACGGGCCGGTCGAGCCGGACACCACCACTCGGCTGGTCGAGCCCGGTGATGTGTTCGTCCTGTGCTCCGATGGCGTGACCGACCCGCTCGACGACGAGAGCATCCAGCGGATCGCGGCGAACACCCCTACGGACATGCTCGCGGACGTGCTGACCGAAGAGGCGCTCAAGGCGGGCAGCGAGGACAACGTGACCGTCATCGTCGTCGGTGCCACCGCGTGACGCCCGGGCACGACGGCACGTTCGTCGTGCTGGCGGCCGGCCTCCGAGTGCAAGACCTGGAGACCGTCCACGCGGCGCTGCGCGGGGCGCTCCCGGACGCTGAGCTGTTCGGTGTCGACACCGTGGCCGGCGCGGTAGCGATCATGCGCGCCCACACGGTCGGGTGCGCGCTGGTGGGAAGCCACGTGGTGGACCGGGGCGACTGGGGGTCGATGGCTGCCGAAGTGCGCCGCGGCGCGCCAGCGGCCGCGCTGATCGCGCTGCCGCAGAACGATGCGGTGGGGCACGGCTGGGACGACGTGGTGCGCCCGGCCGACCGCGACGCGCGCCTGATGACCCGCGTGCTCCGCTCAGCGCGGGCCATCGCCGCCGCCAACGAGCGGCTCACGCGCTGGGCCCTGCGCGATCCGCTCACCGACGTTCTGAACCGGCGAGGCCTGCAGCGCGTGCTCGGCCGGGAGACCGCCGCCCGGGAGCGCGGCCAGGGGCCGCTGGTGGCGCTGTTGGTCGACTGTGATGACTTCAAGCGCGTCAACGACGAGTTCGGGCTGGCGGCGGGGGACCGCGCGCTCGCGGCGGTCGCGCGCGCACTCCAGGGCGCGGTGCGCGGGGGGGACACTGTCGCCCGGGTCGGCGGGGACGAGTTCCTCGTCCTGCTCCCGCAGACACGCACCTGGGAGGCGGTCGAGGTCGCCGAGCGGATCCGAGAGCGGGTGCGAGAGCACGCGGTGCTGCCGGACGGTGGGCACCTGTCGGTCAGCATTGGGGTCCGCCGCCTCGACGAGACGGCGAGCACGTTCTCGGAGGTCCTCGAGGCGACGCAGAGCGGGCTGTCGCTGTCGAAGGCGGGCGGCAAGGATCGGGTGCGGGTGGTCGACACCCGAAACGACGAGGACACCGGCCATCCCCACGTCGACCTCGAGAAGTCGCTGCCGCCCGGGGCGCGGCTGCACCCCTACCGCCGCCACCGCGTGGTGCGCCTGTCCACGGGCGAGGTCGCGCGGTGGATCGTCGAGCTGCAAGTGGACGCGGAGTCGGAGCTCCGTTTGGACGCCCAGCGGGCGGCACAGTCCGCGTGGGATCTGCACTGGCTGCGGCAGGCCGCCCAGCAGCTTCCGGACGCGGACGTGCCGGTGCACTTGCGCGTGTTCCCGGCAACGCTGATGGAGGTCAGCGCGCGCCAGGTGCTGCATCGGCTCCCCGACGAACTCACACCGCACCGTCTGGTCCTGGCCATTGACGAGCAGTTTCTGTCCGGCGCCCCGTCCGATCTCGCCGTCAGACTTCGCGAGATGCGCAAACAGGGCGTTGGGCTGTGCATCGATGCCGTGGCGTTGGGTGCGGCGTGTCTGGAGTCGCTGGTGCTGCTGAGACCCGGCACGGTGCGAATCGACTCCGGACTGGTTCGGGGGCTCTCCACCAGCCGGCCGCGTCGGGTCGCGATCCAGCGCTTCGTCGAAGTTTGCCGGGCGCTAGATGTCGACGTCATTGCCATGGGGCTCGACAGCCGTGCGGACCTCCTGGCGGCGACAGAGATCGGGATAAGCTTGGGCGCAGGCAGACGGTTGATGGGCTGATGGGTATCTTGTCGATGGTCGAGCAGGTTCGCGCAGTCGAGCACCGCAAGGTGCGCACGGCGCTGGCCGCTGCGTGGGGCGCCATGCGGAGGTTCGAGGAGTCCAGACAGGAGGCCGCGGAGCCCGCTCGCGATCTCTTCGGCGACCCGCTGAATGTGAGCCCTGAGCCGAAGCGCGGTCGCCAGGTCAACATGCGGCCGCTGTACCAGGCCTGGGAACCGTTCGAGGACACCCTGCTGCGTCGCCTCGACCTGTGGGAGCAAGAGCTGTGGCCGCTCGTTCGGGTCTGGGAGGGCGGCGCGATCGTGGACGAGAGCGTCCGTGAGGTCTCACTTCACCTGGCCGGCCAGCGCCAGGACGTCGACCATCTCTTGCAGAGTGTCCGCGTGGCCTCGCACCGGGTGGGGGAGCTCCGTGCGCCCATGCTGTCGCTGTTCTCGGCGCTACAGCGAGCGGAGGTTGCCGAGAACAGGGTGATGCCTGCGCTGCTCGCCGGCGACCCGGTCTCCGTGGATACCCTGGACCGGGGCCGCACGCCGGCCGATGTCGTCCGCGCGCTGCGCACCAAGCTCCAGCCGCCTCCCGCGCCCGAGCCCGAGCCCGAGCCCACGGCGCTGGGCCGCTTCATGGGCTGGCTGGGTGGTGGCCGCTAGGACACCCCGGTCAAGAGTCGCGGGGCCTCCGATTCGGGCCGATAGGAGGCGTTGGCTCATGGCTCGACCCCCTCTTCGGGTGCCGCTGCGCCATCCGGCGCGCCCCCATCGAGGCGTCGCGCCTCTCTGCCGCCTTCGTACTGACGCGGATCGCCGTCCTAGCAGCGCGCGGGAATCTCCGGTCTCGCAGAGACCGACCGGAGAATTCCCGAGCACTGCTAGATGCCCCCGACGAAGATCTCAAGCCGTCCTCGCCGGCCTGTTGCGGGTCGCTGAGACGAAGCGCCAGTCGCCGAGATCACCGTCTGGCTATCTCCGCCGGTGGCATCTGGGGGCCTCCGCTACGGCGCTGCGAGCGCGTCCAGATCGTCCACGAAGTTCTGCGCGAGCGACGCCGTGAGGCTCAACAGCGAGCGGTTGAAGTCCGAGCGGGCGTACCACACCGGCTCCTCGCCCGCGGCGCGCAGGATCTCCACAGTCCAGGCGCCTTCCGTGCCATGGACCACGTAGCGCACGGCCTCGGTCAGCTCTTCGGTGACCTCGTCGGCGTGTACGTAGCCGCGCAGCCGGAGGCTGAACGCCTTGTCGAGCCAGGTGGCCGCGTCCAGGTCCGAGACATCGGGGGTGTCGACCCGGGCCCAGAACGCCTCTGCCGGGACATCCGCCTTGTGCTGCGCGAACTGGTGCGTAGTGCCGTCGGGCAGGTGTACGTCCACCGACACGATCTCATCCCGTGCCAGCGGCTGCAGCGTGCGCTCGACCAGGCGGCTGCTCGCAAACTGCAGCGGTCGAATGATGGCATCGCCTAGCAGGTAGACCTTGCCGTCGTGCCGGGCGTAGCGGTTCTTCGAGCCGAACGACTCACCCCCGAGCACCACCTCGGCCGTCGAGGCGCCCTCGATGGTGATGGTGGCCTCGGGCGCGTCGAACTCGAACACGTCCGGATCGGCATCGGAGGACCCGGCGAGCTCGCGCAGCGCGTTCAGCGGAGCGAAGGCCTCCCAGGTCTGTTGCGCTTGGGTGTTGCCGAGGAACTCGATACGCTTCTCTGTGACTTCGTACTCGGGCTCCGCTTCGACCTCATCTTCGACCTCGTCGTCCTCGACCTCGTCTTCGTCGACCGCGGGCAGCGGCTCCTCCTGATCCGGCTCCTCCGCTTCATCGGCGGGCGGCTGGGGCGGGGCGACCGGCGTCTTGGTGCGGTCGATCAGCTCGACCCACAGGTAGTCGCCCTTGTCGTCCGACCGCGTGGAGAGCGTGATGGTGTCCTCGCCGTCCCACACGATCTTCTTTAGGGCGTCGACCTCGCCGCGGACCACCACGACGGTCTTGTCGTCGACCTCTTCGGTGGTGTCGGTCCAGGTGAGGTACGACCCCAGCAGCGCCAGCCCCAGGGTGGCGGACAGCACGATGACTTGGCGCATCAGCGGTTCCTCCGGACGCGGATGAAGATCAAGCCGACCATCAGGACGACGCCCGGAACGGCCAGCATCGCGGTGAGGAACCACAGCCAGTCCTCCTCGCGGGTGTGCTGAAGCTGCTGGTCCTCTTCGGACTCGATCTCGCCGGTGATGTCCTCATCGCGGGTGGCCCACTTGACGCCATCGAGGCCGAACTGACCGTTGGCTCGCAGAGAGCGCAGCAGGTCGTCCGCGAGGAAGTTGACGTCGCCGACGACGATGGCGCGGGCCTCGATCGTGGCGTCGCCTTCGCCCACCTGGCGGGTGATCGCGACCGCGAGGTCGAACGTCTTCTTGGGCTCTTCCGGGTCGCGCTGGAAGTTGAGGGTGGTGTCTTCCCAGGTGTTGGGCGACGTCCGGATCAGCGTCTTGACCGTGTTGGTCGTCTCTTCGCTCTTGGTGATGGCCAGCGCGGAGGGCAGCACCATGTGCGCCACCTGGCTGTTGCGCGAGAGCGTCTTGACCGAGGCGTGGCTGCCGTACTTGTTGGTCGCGATCAACACATTGTCGGCGATGCCCCCTTGGACTCGGCCATGCTCGAGGCTGGCGAGCATGGCGGAGCCGGCGGACACCCCGAGGTGATTCAGCAGGTCGGTGAGCGGGTCGCCGCCGGGGTCGACCATGATCAACAGACTGCCGCCGGCGTCGAACCAGTCGGTGAGGACGGTCACTTCTTCGGGCAGCAGTGGGTCTTGGGGCGCGGCGACGATGACGAGATCGGCGTCATCGGGGACTGCGCTCGTGGAGCCGTCGGTCACGCCGAAGGTCTCTACCTTGAAGTTCTGCGCCTCGAGGATGTCGCGCTTGTACAGGTTGATCTTGCGGAGCGGGTTCTCGGACTCACGCCAGTTGGCCTCCCCGTGACCGGCGAGGAAGTACACCGTGCGCTGACCCCGGGTCAGCTTCAGCAAGTTCTTGTGCACCGTGCCGTCGAGCTTCCGCAGATCGCGCTTGGCGCGCCCGAGCTCGAGGTTGAGCTTGAACTTCCGGCTGCCGGCCGCGTCGTCTCCGACGTGCAGCACGACGTGTCCGTTGTCGCGGACCTGCAGGTCCTTGGCGAGCACTGGGTCCAGCGCCTGGTCGACCATCCGCACGGTGAGCTGGCCGTCGCTCTGCTGGGCGAGGTCTTCGAAGTACGGCAGGACCTGACGGCCCACGTCGTTGCCGACCGGGAAGAACAAGGTGGCCTGTACCGGGTCTGTCACTGTCCGGACGAGCGCCGTGGTGGCCTCTCCGGGTCGAGTGGTGCGGAAGTACGCCACGTCCCAGTCGACGTCGTGCTGGTTCGCCAGGTAGTTCAGGGGGAACACCAGGGCGATCACCAGCGCTGAGACCGTGCCCGAGATCTGGGCGCTTCGCACGGCCCCTGCGGGCATGAGCACCGGGTGCACGGCCAGCAGGCGGTCGAGCATGAGGATGGGGAGGATCCCGAGCAGCGCGGTCATGGGGAACAGCGCGCCCCACACACCGGTCCAGCGGTCGGCGCTGGTCTCCTCGAGGCCCAGGCCTCGGACCACGGGGCCCAGGGTGAGCGCGTACAGCACGAGCGCGCCGGCGACCACGGCCGTCCAGATCAGGGCCTGCTGGTGGGTGTCGCGGCGGGCGCCGGTCGACACGTTCCAGGCCCAAGCGCGCAGCGCGAGTGCGCTGATGACGACGATGAGCCCCATGCCGCTGACCGGCAAACGGTAGGCGCCGCCGGCCATCACCCGCTCGCCCAGCGAGAGGATCAGCAGCCCGAGCAGGAGCAGCAGCCCCGTGCCTGAGCGATTGACGAACACATCTCGGACCAGCAACGCGACGCCGGCAAGCAACAACAGGCCGACGGCCGCGCCGAGTCCGGTGGCGAACACACTCATCGGTTCACTCCCACCGTCGGTTGTGGAGAATCTGGGTCGACAGCGCCAGGAACATGGCGGTCATCGAGCCGTGGAACACGAAGCTCGCGATGTTGACGCGACCCTCCATGAACGGGACGAAGTGCTGGTTGAAGATCGCGGAGTACGCGACGATCTCGGTGAACGGGGGCTCGACTACCTCCGAGAGGTGCCAGGCGATGATCGCGAAGTAGATCGCGATGAGCCCGCCCACGATGCCGGCGGCAATCTGGTTGCGGAAGATCGCGGATGTGAGCACACCCAGTGCGCTGGCGACCCCGCCGCCGAGCAGTACGCCAACGTAGCCGGCGAGCAGGTGTGCGACGCTGACTTTGCCGTTGACCAGGATCAGCAGGGGCATGTGAAGGGTGAGCACCACGTACAGCGTGACCATGCCCATGGCCGCGAGCCACTTGCCGACCACCACCTCGCCGTCGCTGACCACCGAAGTGCGCAGCAGCACGTCGGTGCCCAGGGCATGCTCGTCTGCGAGCGAGCGCATCGTCAGGAGCACGGCGGTCGCGACCGCGAAGCCCCAGGCCAGGTAGAAGAAGTTCTCGAGGACCTCGTGGGAATACAGGGCCTTGGTCGACCCGAGCACCCAAGCGTGGAAGAAGACCCCGTTGCCCAGGAGCAGCGCCGCGATGATCACGTACGCCGAGTAGCCCTGGAGGTACGACGCGAGGTCGCGCCGCGCGATGACGAGCGCGTTCATGCTGCCGTCTCCTGGTGCGTGAGGCCGAGGAAGATGCCCTCGAGTTCGTCCTCTGGTGCTTCGACCAGCCGCAGGCCGAAGCCGGCGGCGGCGATCTCGGGCAGCAACGCCTCGCGCTGGTCGCCCTTCATCTCGATCAGCATGGTGGCGAGCCCCGGCTCGGCAGTGCGACCGGCAGTGTCCGTGACCCGCTCGCTGGCCTGCAGCCAGGCCTCGAACGCAGTAGCCTCGCCGCGGACCGTGATGATCAGCCGCTCGCCGCGCCCGGTACGCTGCACCAGCTCGGCCTCGGTGCCCTGGGCGACCAGCCTCCCGTCCCCCATGACCAGGATGCGGTCGCAGGTCTGGCTGACTTCCCCCAGGATGTGGGAGCTGATGATGACCGCGTGGTTCTCTCCGAGTCCGCGGACCACCTTGCGCATCTCGACGATCTGCGCGGGGTCGAGGCCGCTGATCGGCTCGTCCAGGATCACCAGGTTTGGATCGTGGACGATCGCTTGCGCGATCCCCACTCGCTTTCGGTACCCGTGCGACAGAGTGCCGATCACCTGGTGCTCGCGGCCCGATAGGTCCGCCAGGCGGATGACCTGGGGCAAGCGCTCCGTGATCGCCGCGTTCGTCATGCCCTTGAGCCGGCCCATGTGCCGCAGGAACGACGTGACCGTCATCTCTGTGTATAGGGGCGGGTCTTCCGGCAGGTAGCCGATCTTCGACAGCACGGCGGCTGTCTGATCGAGCGCCTGTCCGTCGATTGTGACCGATCCCTTCGAGGGGGCCAAGAGCCCCGCGAGGATCTTCAGGGTCGTGGACTTGCCGGCACCGTTGAGTCCCAACAGTCCGATGATCTCGCCTTGTCGCAGGTCGAACGAGACGTCCGCCAGAGCTGCGAACTCCCCGTAGAACCGTGTCAGGTCGCGCACCTCGATCATGGAGCGTCCTCCCACTGAGCGGCGTTGAGGTATGCACCGCCGCGATGCTCGTCAAGCCCTGAGGTGCTACCAGGCGGCGATGGCCGTCCGACTGTCGTTCGACCGGGGCACGCTGCTCTTGGAGGGCTTGGCGCCCGGACTGGTGCCGACCGCTTTCCGGTTCGACGGCCGTGTGGGGCTGTATCGGGCGCCCGCTGAGGCGTATCACGAGATCGTCCTGCAGCTGCACCGAGCGGGCGATCCGTACGAGGACGAGGCACGGCGCTACGGGGTCCTCCGGCGGCCCTACCGATCCGACCGGATCCCGCGCGACTACCAGGTTGAGGCCGTCGACTCGTGGCGCGCTGCAGGCCGGCGGGGGGTCGTCGTCCTCCCGACCGGGGCCGGTAAGACGCTGGTGGCCCACCTGTGCATCGCAGACTCGGCTCGCCACGCGCTGGTCGTCGCCCCCACGCTCCAGCTGGTCGCGCAGTGGTATGACGGCTTGGTGCGCGCGTTCGGTGAGCCGGTGGGGATCCTCGGGGGCGGGGTCCGGGAGATCTGCGATCTGACGGTCGCGACCTATGCCTCGGCGCACCTGCACGCCGAGCGCTTGGGTGATCGCTTCGGGCTGCTCGTGTTCGACGAAGTCCACCACCTTCCCGGGCCGAAGGTTCGGCTCGCTGCGCAGAGCAGCATCGCACCGTACCGACTCGGCCTCACCGCGACCCTTGGGACTCCGGGGACGGACGGGGGACCCGAGCGGATCGCCGAGCTCGTAGGCCCCGTCGTCACCCAGCGCACCGTCACCGAGCTGGCGGGCGAGTTTCTGGCGGAGTACCGGACCGAGGTGATCCGGGTCCACCTCGATGCCGAGGAGCGGACCGCCTACGACGAGGCGGTCGCGACCTATCGGGCCTTCCGTGAGTCGCGGGGCACCTCGGGCGGGCGCGGCGGGTTTCGGCATTTCCTCCGTGAGGCGGGGCGCTCGGCCGAGGGGCGACGCGCGATGCAGGCGTACCGCGGGAGCCGGCGGATCCTGCACCGGACCCCGCGCAAGCTCGAGCACCTGGCGGACCTGCTCCGCCGCCACTGCGGCCAGCGCGCGCTGGTGTTCACACACGACAACGCCACGGCGTACGAGGTCAGCCGCAGGCTGCTCCTGCCCGTGATCACCCACCGCACCGACGCGCGTGAGCGGGTCGCGCTGATGTCCGCGTTCGGGAGCGGCGCACTGCCGACGCTCGTGACGAGCCGGGTGCTCAACGAGGGGGTGGACCTTCCGGAGGCGGACGTGGCGATCGTGCTGTCCGGTACGGGCACGGTTCGGGAGCACGTCCAGCGCCTGGGCCGGATCCTCCGCCGGCGGGAGGGAAAGCAGGCGGTGCTGTACGAGCTCGTGGTCGCGGACTCGGCCGAGGAGTACACCAGCCGCCGTCGCCGCGACCACGACGCCTACCGGGACTGACTCGCCGTGAGGTGCGCCAGGCGGCTCCGGTGGCGCGCCACGAAGCGGTAGACGGTGCCGGTGGTCCACTTCAGGGGCACGGCACGCAGCAGGCGGACGCTCCGCGCGTAGCCGAGCTCCTCCAGGATGTGCAGGATGGCGTGCTCGGCGACCCAGCTGCGGCCGTCCGAGTGGAGGACGTGCAGCGCCTCAGCGCAGCGCGCGAGCTCCTCCGACGACAGGTCTGCCTCTTGGTAGGGGTGCACCACGAAGATGCCTCGACGGTCGTGGTGCCTGACCCAGGCGCCAAAGCGGCGTCAGAGTCCTCACCAGCCGTCGATCAAGATCTGCTCAGGTTGGGCGCTCATCCGCTGGACGCTACCACGGGCGCCACCGTCGCGACGCGGTCCGCCGCGGCCCGGAGCGAACGGGCGGGGATCAGCTCCGAGAACGCCAGCAGCTGTGGATGATCGGGCAGCGCCTTGTCGCGACCCGACGCCAGCTTCTTGGGGACGGCCACGATCAGGTGGGGCGGGCCGTACCGGCTGAGCGCCTCGAGGCGCGCCTGAAGGGCCTCCGGTCGCCAGTGCCCCCACACCTCCAGGTGCGCGACCCGGTCGCCGCTCGTCAGCGTAAAGTCCGGGTAGACCACGATCTTGGGACCCAGGGTGAGCGGCTCCTGGCCCTCCTCCAGCGTCCACTCGCCGGCCCCGTCGAACTGCGTGGCGAGGTGTTGCTGGGTCTTGTTGTGGTACGCGCCGGTGTCGGCGTAGTGGCTGACGAGGCCGTCTTCGGAGGTGATCACGAGGTCCTTCGGGTGCCGGGCGCGCGTCCACTCCACCGTCGCACTCAGCCGCCACTCGCCGTCCTGCAGGAGCAGCGCGGGCAGAAAGCGCGCGAGCTGCTGGCCGTACCGCGTGGCGCCGCTGAACATCGACATGGGACCATCCAGCACGAGCGTGAGCGTCGGTTCGTCCCGGTGCGCGCGGTGCAGGAGCTGGTGGAACTTCACCCAGCGAAACAGCTGCCGCATCCGTGGCGAGGTGGGCTGCTCGAGCCGGACGACGACCTCACGGGCGCTTCGGAGCAGGCCCTGGGCCAGGGCGGTGTTGTACCGGTCGACCAACCAGGTCGCGTCGGGCAGCCCGCGGGACGTGATCCGGCGCTCGTGCTCGTGGTCCGCGTACAGCGCGTCGAGGAGCGCTGCGGGCGTGCTGGCCTGCTCCTCGGCGATGGCGCCGAGGACGTCGGCGGCGATCGGGCGCGCGAAGGGCCCGGCGGCGAGCGAGAGCGGCCCGGCCGCGGCGGCGCGACGGAACACGTCTGCGCGCAGTGCCGCCGGGTCGGCGACCCCGGGGTCGGACAGGGTGCACCGGCGCCGCAGCAAGTGGGCCAGCCCGCGCACCATGCGGTGGTCACGACGCTCGGCACACAGCGCGTCGAGGTCCGCCAGCACATCGCCAAGGCGTCGCTCGGCCGCGACCGCGTCGTTGAACAGGGTCAACAGATGCGCGGTGACCGTCCGGATCGCCGGCTTGTCCAGGGTGATCACGCTCGGTGCGATGGCTCGGCCGGTGACCTTGGCGCGCAACAGACCTGCCGGGAGCATCAGCCGGGATCCGGCGGCGGGCGGCGCTGGAGGATCAGCTCCAGGCGCGCGTTGGCGTCTTGCCCGGCCGGCAGGTCGTTGCTCTCGAGCGGGTCGCGACTGCCGCGCCCAGCCACGGTGAACCGGGTCTCGTCGATCTCGTAGCTCTCGGCGAGCTCGGTCGCGACGTGCGACGCGAGCTGCAACGAGAGCTGCAGCGCGTCGGCGTACCGGTCGCTGTGCGCGCGCGGGATCGCGCGGTCGTCTGTGTGTCCGATGACGGTGACGTCGTGGTCCGGGTTGAGCAGGACGGCGGTGGCCAGCAGGTCGAGGTGCCGGTCCGCCTCTTGGCGCTGGGTCATCTCCCACAGGTCGGAGAACAGGTGGGACATCCGTACCGACAGCACGGTCGCGGGACCGCGCTGCACGACGTCGATCGCGGAGCCAGCGAAGACCTGGTGAAGGCTGGCGTACAGGCTGCCCTCCGCCTGGGTGCCGCAGTGGGAGAGGTCCTCCTCGACGGAGCGCAGGCGTTGCTTGAGCGCGATGATCTCGCGCTCCAGCTGAGCCTCGAGCCCCGAGCCGTCCGAGTAGCGATGGGCGCTGCAGCCCAGGAGCGCAAGCAGAGAGAGCGCCCTCACTGCAGTGCCCGTCGCGTGCGCGGCGTCGCGATGCAGGGGTCGAGGACCCAGTCGGCGCTGCCGAACGACTTGGGAGACTGCCGGGCACGGCCGGCGCCGCGCACCTCGAGCCAGCGCCGGACCCATCGCCGCACCCCCTCGGGGAAGCGCCACTGCCAGCCTTCCGGCGTGCGGACACGCGCCTTGTCCATCCACCCAAGGTGCGTGGGATGCATCCCGACGCCCTCGCCGGCGTGCGGTCCTTCGAGGAACACGATCCGGCCGGACGCGTCGCTGCCGATAGGACCGCTCTCGGGCGGACGGCCGATGGCGTTGGCCCAGTCGAGCATGGCTTGCAGGTCGTCCTCCACTCGGTTGCGTCGGACCAGCTCGGCGAAGCACAGGCCGCACGCGGCGGCGTCGTCCGTCGCGCGGTGCGCCCTCTGCAGGTCGACGTCGAGGCGGTCGGACAGGTCGGACAGGCGGTGGCTGCGGGCGTCGGGAAAGCAGCGCATGGACAGATCGACCGTGTCGACCTCCGCCAGGGGATCGGGCCAGCGCATGCCGGTGTCCTTGGTGCGCCGCGCGACCTCGTCGAACTCCCGCGTGAGGAACGCGAGGTCGAAGGGGTAGTTGTGGGCGACGGTCACGGCGTGGGCGAGCAGCTCGCGGATCGGAGACGCCACGTCGGTGAACGGCGGTGCGTCCTGCACGTCGGTAGCGCTGATCCCGGTGAGTTCCGTGACCTTTCGCGGGATGTCGCGCTCGGGGTTGATCAGCCAGCTGTGCTCGGCGCGGTCCACGACCTCGCCGTCGGGCCCGAGCGTGAGCGTGACCGCCGCGAACTCGATGATCCGGTCGCCGTTGAACGGCTCGAGACCGGTGGTCTCGGTGTCGAACGCGACAATGGGCAGGTGCTTCCACTTCATCGCGGTCCTCTATCGCAGCAGGGGCGCGACGGCGGCCTGTGCCGCAGCGTGGGCGGCGTCGCGGTGTGTCAGCCACTGCGCGTGCGCCCCGGGTCCGACCTCGTTGGAGACCCCGAGCACCGCGACGAAGGGAACCCCGGCCTGTTGGCAGGCCCAGGCGACGCCGTAGGCTTCGAGGTGCTCGACGTCCCAGCCGTCCGAGAGGCGCGCGGCCAGGCCGCTGTCGGTGGTGATCGCGCTGACAGTGAGCACCGGGCGGTGGTCGACCTTCAGGGAGGCGAGCAGGTGCGGTGCGCCCGCGAGCGGGGCGGGAGCGCGTGGAACGTAGCCGAGACCCAGCGTCGCGATGCCGCTGGACAGGCCGAGTCTTGCTGACGCGATGGCCGTACCGACCGCAGGACCACGCGGGTAGGCGCCAGCTGAACCGAGCATCACGACCGCCTCAGGACGATGAATGTGCAGGAGGCGTGCTGCTCCCGCCGCCGCGGCGACTGGGCCGACCCCGACCACCTCGCCTGGCAGCTTGCCCAATTCCTCACGGGCGGCGGCCATCAACATCAAGCGCATGTCAACGCCTCCTGGCGCGCGATAGCGCCGCATGCGTGGTCCGGCAAACTCTGGTTCTTGCGCGACCTGCTGTGTCGCTGTACGGTGCGCGCGAGCCTGATGAGGGGGGGGAATGGCAGACGAGCGGCCAAAGATGAGTCGGGGTCTTATCTTAGCGGGTGCGGCGGAACTCCTGAACTCCGGACGTTATGGCGACCTGACGGTTGATGCGCTCGCTCGTTCCTTGCACATGAGCAAGAGCACGTTGTACAAGTACTTCCCCTCCAAGGAAGAGGTCGTGGTGGCGCTTGTGTCCAGGGTGTGCGAGCAGGCGGTCACCGAGGTGGAGCAGACGCTGGCGGGAGGCACTTCCTCCGAGCAGCTCACCGAGCTCTCCCACATCATCGGTCGGCATGGGCAGGCGCTGCCCCGCGCCGTGTTGACCGAGCCGGAACGCCTTCCGGCGGCCTGCGTCAAGCACCTGGCCGAGACGCGAGAGGTCTTCTCGAACGCTGCGTTCCTGCTGGTCGACCGCGGGTGTTCCGGCGGTGAGTTCTCGCACCCCGACCCGCGGGTCGTCGCGCTGTCGCTGGTGGCGGCTGCTCAGGCCGTGCTGGCGGACGCCGCGCGCCTGAACCTGGAGGACTATGGCGCCAAGCTGCACTACCTCCCGGGCCTGTTCTTGCCGGGCATCCGCGCAGAGCTGTAGCGGCGGTGGTTTGTCGGAAGGGGTCGGTGGGCGCCGCGAGGGTGGCTCGGGACTTTCATCGGGGGTATCTAGATTTCCCGCCCCTGCATGCCGGGGAGGATCTCGCCGTCCCGGAACACCGGCTGCCCGAGCAGGACGGTGAGGATCGGCCACCCGCGCAGCGTGCGCCCGGCCCAGGGCGACCAGCCGCTGGCCCCCAGCACGTCGGCATCCGTGCCGATGGTGCGTTCGAGCTCGAGGTCGACCAGGACCAGATCGCCGTCGTAGCCGGTCTCGAGCCGGCCCTTGCGCGGGACCTTGAGGATGGTGGCGGGCGCCTCCGCGGTCCACCGGGCGACGTCCGACAGGGTGCAGCCCCCGCGCGCCACCCGGTCGATCAACAACGGGAGGGTGAACTGGACCCCGGGCATGCCCAGGTCGGTCTGGGGGTATGGCCGGTTCTTCGACTCGGCCCGCACCGGGAGGTGCCCGCTGGTGACCATCGACAGCGCGCCCTGCTGCAGCGCCCCCCACAGTGCGCTTCCGTGGCGCGCGCCGCGCAGGGGCGGTGAGGTGACCGCGTGGGTGCCCAGGGTGGCGTAGGCGTCGTCATCGAGGAACAGGTGCGGCGTGCGCACGGCGGCGGTCAGCGCCGCGGGACGCTCTGCAAGCGCCTCCAGCTCATCGGCCGTGGATACGTGCAGCAGGTGGGTAGGGCGGCCGTGCCGGCGCGCGAGTTCCAGCGCCCGCTGCGTGGCCTGCAGCGCGGAGTCGATGCCGTCGATCACCGTGTGCTGGGCGGGGTCGTCAGCATCCGGGAACCCGGCGGCGCGCGCCGCGTACAAGGCCGGATGGCGGTTGTCGACCACCAGCATACGGGTGGCATTGGCGAACCAGGCGTCCGCCGCTTCCGACTGCAGCAGGTCGCCGCCGATCCAGATCCCCCGGGCGCGCTGGGCCTGCTCCACCTCTTCGTGGTTCTCTGCCGTCGCGCGGATGTACAGCCCGAAGTGCACGTGCGAGCCTTCGGCGGCGTTCGTGAGCTCTTCCCGGAGCGCGTCTGCCGTCTGCGCGGAGCGCACGCCCAGGACCGTCGTGACCCCGCCAGCCACGGCGCCGGCCGACATCGAGGCGAGATCCTCGCAGGCGTCGAGGTGGACGTGCGGATCCACCAACCCGGGGAACACGGCGCAGCCGCGTCCGTCGACCTGCACGCCCACGGCCCGGTCGACCCGCGGGGAGATCTCGGAGATGACCCCGTCCTCGACCACCAGGTCGCCCTGGACGACCCGATCGGGGAGGACGAGCCGCGCCTGGCGGACAGTCATGGAGCCAGCCATGGCGGCAGGCTAACCCAGGGGGGTATTGGGGGTCCCGATGGGTCCAGCCGACGAGGTGCGCACAGCGGTGTTCGGCCATCGCGCCTACCGGCCCGGACAGGCCGATGCGGTGGCTGCTTTCCTCGCGGGGCGCGACGTCTCGGTGGTGCTCCCCACCGGGGGGGGCAAGTCGGTCTGTTTCCAGATCCCGGCGGTCCACCTGGCGCGGGGCGGGGCAGGTCCCACCTTGGTGGTCTCGCCGCTGGTGGCGCTGATGGACGACCAGGTCGGGGCGCTTCGGGCGCGGGGAGTCCGCGCTGCCGCGGTCCATCGATCGCTGCCGGCGGCGGAGCGGCGCCGCGCGATGGCGGAACTACCTGGGCTCTCCCTGATCTACGCGAGCCCCGAGCGGGTCGCCTCCGCACCGTTTCGCCGCCGGCTCTCTGGGGTCGCCCGCGTCGCGGTGGACGAGGCGCATTGCATCTCGGAGTGGGGACACGATTTCCGCAGGGACTACGGCGCGCTCGGGGTCCTCAAGCGGGAGCTGGGGGTGCCCGTGATGGCGCTCACCGCCACGGCCACACCCCGCGTGATGGCACAGGTGCATGCGTCGCTGGGGCTGGTGGACCCGGTCTGTGTGCGGGGGCGCTTTGCGCGGCCCAACCTCACGCTGTCGGTCGAGCACCACAAGGGCGACATCGCACGCCTGGCGCGGGTGATCGCGCTGCTGGACGAGGCGGGCCTGGGTCGCCGTCCGGAGGCGGGCCGGGCGGTGGTCTACGCCGCGAGCCGCAAGCGGGTGGTCGCGGTCGCCAAGGCGCTGCGGGCCGCAGGGATCAAGGCGACGCACTACCACGCCGGGCGGACCGATCGCGCCCGGTCTGCGGCGCACGAGGCGTTCTCGTCGGGCAAGTCGCCCGTCATCGTGGCGACCACGGCGTTCGGGATGGGGATCGATCAGCCCGACGTGCGGCTCGTGGCGCACGTCCAGGCACCGGGGACCCTGGAGGCGTGGGCGCAGCAGGCGGGCCGCGCGGGACGGGATGGGGGGGACGCGCGCGGCGTGCTGCTGTACGCGGCCGGCGATGCGGTGACCCAGGCCCGGCTGCGGGGGTCCCATCCTGGCGCCGCGGAGGGGTGGCGCGGGCTGCAGGACGTGGTCTACAGCGCCCGGTGCCGCGAGGCCGCGCTGGCCAGCTGGTTCTCGGGGGAGCCGGCTCCGGCGTGCGGTCGGTGCGATGCCTGCACCGATGCGTCGGGGGTCCGCGCGGCGGTCGCGGGGGCGCGAGACCGGCTGCGGCGCGCTCAGGCCGACCGCGAGCAGCGAGCGCGGTCCGACGCGGCGGTCTCGCTCACGCCCGAGCAGCTCGCGGCGGTGGTTGCCTTCGTCGACGGGCTGCGCAAGCCCGTCGGACGCGGGGTGCTCGCCGGGGGGCTGCGGGGCAGTCGCGCGAAGCCGGTCACGCGGGCGCGCCTTGCGGACGTCCCCGGGTTCGGTGCGCTCGTCGGCGTGCCGCAGACCGCGGTGATCCGCGGCATCGACCACCTGCTGACCACCGGACGGCTGGCGCGTCGCGGGCGGAAGTACCCGACGGTCTGGATGCCGGACAAGCGCGTGCGAGCGGTGCGGAAGGGACCACCCCCGGTCGCGCCGGCCGGGCTGACCGCAGCGCTGCGCAACCTGCGCAAGCGCGAGGCACGCCGCCGACGCTGGAAGGCGTACCAGGTGTTTCCCGACGCCGTGCTGAAGGCCATCGTCGCGGAGCGGCCGGAGACGCCGGCCGCCCTGCTGGCGCTCAAGGGGATGGGCAACAAGCGCCTGGCGGCGTTCGGGTCGGCGATCCTGGCGCTGGTCCAGGAACACGCTGCCTGACTACTGGGTCGCCTTGGCGATCGCCTCGATCACCATGCCCGGCGTGATGACCTCGGGGAGCACCTGCGGCGGCTTGGACTGGTCGGGCGACATCACGACGTACATCGGCACGCCGGCGCGGCCGTAGCGGTGCAGCCACTCGGTGATCACGTCGTTGCGGCGGGTCCAGTCGGCCTTCAGGGCCACGACGCCGGCGTCCGCCATCGCGGTGCGCACGGCGTTGGTCTCGAGGATGGTGCGCTCGTTGACCTTGCAGGTCAGGCACCAGTCCGCCGTGAAGTCCATGAAGATCGGAGTGCCGGCGAGGGCCGCGACGCGGTCCTCGCTGAACGGCTGCCAGGGGATCTCGTGGCTGTAGTCCAGATGAGTGGCCAGCTCGCCGTTGTCCGGGGCCTCGTCCGCGAACTCCATGTCGAGGAAGTACATGCCTGCGCCCAGCATCACCCCGCCGGCGACGAGCGCGGCAGTGAGCTGCCGGCGTCCGGTCGCGGCGACGCCTCCGAAGTGCCCGAAGATCCAGGCGCCCATTGCGCAGAACATCAGAAACGCGAGAAAGCCGGTGGTGCGGTCGGCGCCGATCTGCGCCATGAGCACGTCGGTGAGCCACACCGCGGTGGCGATGAGGGTGAAGCCCAGCAGCTGCTTGAAGGTCTCCATCCACGGGCCGGGCTTCGGCAGGAACTGGTACAGCGCCGGCACGAACGCGATCAGCAGGAACGGGAAGGCGAGCCCGAAGCCGACCAGCGCGAAGATCGCGAGCATGATCACGGGCGGCGCTGAGAACGCGTAGGCGATGGCGGGGCCGAGGAACGGTGCGCTGCACGGCGTCGCGAGCAGCGTCGCAAACACGCCAGTGAGGAAGTAGCCAGCGAGGCCTTCCTTGTCGCTGGCGTCCGCGGCTGCGCCGACGCCGATCGCTGGGATCTCGAACACGCCGAACAGCGACAGGCCGAACACGAACACGATCGTGGCCAGCGCCGCGACGTACGGCGGGTACTGGAACTGGAAACCCCAGTCGACCTGGATGCCCAACACCATCTTGAGCATCAGGATCACCGCGGCCAGGCCCAGGAAGGAGGCGAGGATGCCGCCGGTGTAGGCCATGCCGGCGCTGCGCTGCTCCTTGGCGGTGATGTCGGTCTGCTCGATCAGGCCGTACAGCTTGAGGGTGAGCACCGGCAGCACGCACGGCATCACGTTGAGGATCAGCCCGCCGATGAACGCCATCAGCAGGTTGACCAGGACGCCGACGAGGCCCTGTGCTCCGCCGGCCGCCTCGGCGGTGGCGGCCGCCACGAACGGCGTGCCAGCGGCAGCGGTGGCAGTCGTGGCGGGAGTGGCGGCGCTGCCCAGCGCGAGCAGCGGGGAGTTGGTGGCGACCGCCTCGGTGCCGGCGGCCGTCATCGGCAGCGCGGCGCTCAGCTCGGTCCGGACCCAGCCCTTCGACGTCTTCAGCTGGATCAGGCCGCCGATCGACGCGTCCTCGGGGACCGGGTCGGGCTCGTACGCTTCGCCCTTCATGGTGACCAAGAGCCGCCCGTCGTCGAGCGCCTCGATCGTGGGCTCATCGAGGAGACCCCAGGACCAGTCGACCGCCGTGATGGGCGTGAACGTCGGCCAGATGCCGTCGTTGGGGATCGGCTCGAAGGTGGCGCCGTCCGTGGGCGTGAGCAGGAAGGCCGCCGTGAACTTGCCGTCGGCCGGCACCGGCGCGACGTCCAGCGCGAAGTCCCAGCCCAAGGTCGTGGCCGCCAGCGGGTCGCCGGGGTGCTGGGCCTCGAAGTGGTCGATCACCGCGGCGTAGGCGCTCGGCGCGCCATCGTCGGAGACCACGAGCGGAAGCTCCAGCTCGGCCGACCCGGGGATGCACTCGGTCTTGCACACGAGCCACTGGGCCTCGGCGGCCAGGCGCTGGGACCCGGGAGCCGCGTCCTCGGGGACCGTCAGCTCTGAGATCAGCACCACCTGGTCTTCGTAGCCGAAGCTGATCTCGCCCTTCTGCGCGAAGCGCTGGGGGATGGGGTACTCGTGCTCCGAGATCGTCACGCCGTCGGGCGCCGTCCACGTGATGTCGGTGGGCTGACCGATGGAGCCGGGGCTCTTCCAGTACGTGTGCCAGCCTTCGTCCTGCTCGAGGTGCAGCGCGACCCGCACAGTCTCGCCAGGGGCGGCGGCGGTCTTGTCGAGGAGCAAGCGGGCGTGCACCGGGTGGGGCTTGCCGTCGCCCCCCTTCTTTCGCTGTGAGGCGGTCTCCGGCAGTGCCGAGAAGTCCACAGCGGGCGGCGGTGGGGGCTTGGGGGACGCTTCGTCGCCGGCGAAGGCGGCGCCGCCCAGCAGGAACGAGATCAGGAGCGTTTCCATGGATCCTCCGGACGACCCCACGTAGGTGCCGCGGCTGCTGAATAGCAAGCCCAACGGACGTTCGCCTGCCTACGGGCTGTCAGTGTTGGTCGAATACGACTTCAGGTCGGTGACCTTCTCGCCCAGCCGGGCGTCGAGCGCGGCCTTGTTCGCGGCGCGCGCATCGTTGAGCACGTAGACTCGGCGGGCGTCCTGTACGAAGTCCTCCCCGAAGTCGCCGGCGGCCTCGCGCGCTCGCAGGCGGTCTTCGACGTCCCACAGCGCGGCGTTGATCTTCGCCAGCGCGGCGTGCTCCTCGAGCGTCTCCACGCCGGGGAGCGCGGCGCCTTGCCAGGCCGCGCGCAGCGCCGCCCGCCACGCGCGAGCGGCCGCGGCGGCGGGCCCAGCGGCCCGCGCGACCTTGAGATCGAGGATGGTCAGGCGGTCGACCACCTCCGAGGGTGGCATCGGAACGGGGACCACGGCGCCTCCATGCAGCGGAGGTCTTGTTAGCATGAGGCGTGCGCTCTGCCTTCTGGTCTCTGGTGCTCGTGTGCGCGGTGTCGGGCTGCCAGCGCCGCTGGGTGGAGGAGACCGACTCGGCCGGGCTTCGCGTGCTCCACACCGAGCGACGGTCGGGCGGCGACGGCACGGCCCGGGTCGTGTTGAAGGTCGAGGAGGGAGAGACGGCGCTGCTCGCGACCGCTTCGGTGCCGCGGCCCCTGCTGGTCCACGTCCGGAGCGTGATCGACCCGGACGGCACGGAGGTGTTCGCGTCCGAAGAGTGGAACCTCAACCCGCTCAGCAAGACGAACGCGGGCTTCATCGCGTCCACTTCGTCGCTGAACTGGCCGATCAACCTTGATGATCTCCCGCTGCGCCCCGGCCGGTGGACGCTCGAACTGGGCGTGTTGGACGCTGAGATCGAGCCCGCCAGCGCCGTGGTCCAGGTGGATGCGCTGCTCAAGTCGGATCCAGATCTCAGCGCGGGGCGGGTGAGCGTCGCGGTGGTCTACACGGGGTCCCTGGGCGATGACCCGGCCTTAACGGGCGCGATCGAACAGGCTCAGGAGGCGTGGACGGAGATGTTGGCGCCGTTGTCCCTCGCGGTCTCTTTCGAGGGCTTCGACTTCGAGGGGACGGGTCTGCGTTCGCCCGTGTTCGGAGAGGAGGACGCCTACATCGACATCGCGTCGTCCACGGGGCTGCGGCAGGTCAACGTCGTGCTGTCCGACACCATCACTGACTTCGCGGACGCCTATGGGCTGGCGGGGGACATCCCCGGACCGCTGGTGCCCACCCCGCGATCCGGCGTCCAGATCAGCACGCTGCTCGCGGCGGGCCCCGACGGTGAGTTTTCCGACGGAGAGATCCGGCTGCTGGCCGAGACGATGGCCCACGAGGTCGGCCACTTCCTCGGCCTGTTCCACCCCGTCGAGGCCGACTGGTCGGCGTGGGATGTGCTGTCCGACACCAAGCACTGCAACAACGAGCGGGGCTGCGTCGAGACCCTCGGCGACAACCTGATGTTTCCGTTTCCGCTGTGCGCGGGCTCCGGCGCGTCGGTTCAGTGCCTGACCCAGGACGTGATCACCGATGAGCAGGCGGCGGTGCTGCACCGCTATACCGGAACTGAGTAGGAACGGAGGCTCCATGCGCAGCATCGTGCTGTTGGTCCTCGCCGGTGTCGGCGTGGGTTGCGTTGCCCCTCATCGCTATGCGGCGCTCGAGGCCCTGTACGACGGTGTCGTGGAGGACCGCGACCGCGTCGCCTCGGAGCGTGATGCGGTGCAGTCCGAGGTCGCTGCGCATGCCGACCGCGCCGAGGCGCACGCGGCGCGTGTCTCGGCGGCCCGTGCCGTGCTGGTCGCGGCGGCCGATGGGCGCGGGGTCGTGCAGGACCGGAGCGCAGGTCCGGCGCTGGTGCTGTCGGCGGATGGACTGTTCCAGCCCCGCACTGCGGAGCTGTCCGAGGAGGGCCGTCAGGTCGTCGCCGGGCTTGCGAACGCGCTCGCAGCGCACGCGGATGGCCGGTTCCGCATCGCCGGCCACACCGACGCCACCCCGCTCGACAGCCGCGAGTTTCCGTCCAACTGGCACCTGGGCGCCGACCGCGCCATCCGGATCGCCACCGCGCTCGTTGTCGACGGACTGCCGGCTGAGCGCGTGTTCGTGGCTTCGTTCGGGGAGCACAACCCGGCCGCATCGAACGCCGAGGACGCCGGCATGGCAGCGAACCGCCGGGTCGTGATCACGGCGCTGCTGTCGGAGCCGCCGCGTTGAGCATCGCCACGCGGCCCGCGAGGCCCGCGTCGTTCCGGGGGTCGAACCGGGGCCCAGGGGTCGATGCAGATCGTGGCGCTGGGCGTCGCGGGCCGCAGACGTGCTCTGCGCGCTGGTCCAGAACTTGTTCAGGTTGACCAGCATCCGCAGCGCGCCCCTGCTCGTCCGTGGTCCTGCCGGGCGCGACCTCGTCGTGGAGCGCGGCCAGGTGCAGGGTGAGCCAGCCCCCGCGCGGCGTACGCCTCGGTGCGCAGGCGGGTGACGATCCGCGCGATGCTCGGGAACGCGAGGATCGGCTGTCCGAACGCGGTGCGGTGAGTGGCATCGGCGTGCGCCTCGCGCCACGCGCGCTGGATGATCCCGCAAGAGACCGCGGCGTTGTACAGTCGGCTGGTGTTCAGCACGACCTGCACCACGCGGCGGAAGTCTCCGACCGGCAGCGCCCAGGCGTCCTGGAAGTCGACCTCCGCGGACGCCATCGACCGCGTGCCGAGCTTGTCCTTGAGCCGACGGACGTACACGCCGTTGACGCTGCCGTCGTCGCGCCTGCGCAGGACCAACTACGCCGCGAGCGCGGGCGTCCCGCCCTGTGCGCCGGCGGGTCGCGCGGTGCCGTCGCCTTGGCCGACCGCGCGGACCGCGTTGCTGCCGACGTCCGAGCCCCCCTGGACCTCGGTGAGGAACTGCGCGCCGCGCCAGTGGGTACGCCACTGCGGGTCGAGCAGCCGTGAAAGCCAGTCCGGGCGCGGGTTGCCGGCGGCCTGCAGGAACTTGATCATGCCGGCGGTGCAGGCCATGGGGCAGGCGTGGCCGGACTCGCCGTTCTGGCCGATCAGGTAGACGAGCGCGATGCTCGCGAGCTCGTTGCCGGGGGTGGCGCAGTGCGCTCTCGCCCCGCCGCGGTGGGTGAGGCGACCGATCTCGGCGTAGCTGGGGTGGTGGTCAACCGCCTCGATCCGCCCGCCCTGGCCGTCCCAACGCCTTAGGCGCGGCAGGTGCTCGGTCCGGTTGTTCTGGCGCGAGCGTGTCGACGGGTCCGGCGCAGTCGGTCGCGAGCCGGCGCAGGCCGGGGACATCGGCGCCGAAGTGGTCGAGGAGCGCCATCAGGTGAGGATCGTCGGCGAGCCAGTCGGCGCCGACAGCGGCGCGCCAGCGATCGAGCGCGGCCCGGGCGGCGGCGGGCGATGTCACGGGAGCGCGGCCACGTAGGCGTCCAGCGCGGCGAGCTCTTCGGTGAACGGCGCCTGGACGGGGGGGAACCGGAAGCCGGTCTTGGGGTCGAGGTCGAACGCGGCCACCCGGAAGCTGATCGCGAACCGCTCGCGCTTCCACTGCGCCTGGCAGAACAGCCGGATGAACTTTCGGATGTCAGCCGCGAACGCAGCGGGAGCGGCGCTGTAGCGCTCGGTCATCGCCGGCCACAGGGTGCGGAACATCTCGAGCGGCTCCTGCCCGCGCTGGACGAAGTGGAACATGAGCTGATCGAGCACATCGAACGGCATCAGGTCGTCCTCGTCGGTCTGCGCGCGGTCCCGGGGACGCAGCTCCGCCGTTGCGGGGACGGCGACCACCTGCTCCAGGCTGGCGATCCCGTGGAACTCGTGCGCCCAGCGCAGCCAGACCTCGACCAGCGACTTGGGGACGTCACTGATGGGGGCCAGCCCGCCGCTGGTGTCGCCGTCCATCGTGGTGTAGCCCACGGCCGCCTCGCTCTTGTTGGAGGTGGACAGCAACAGATAGCGCCGGAGGTTCGCCACCATCCAGATCAGCGAGCCGCGCAGCCGGGCCTGGACGTTCTGCAGTGGGATGTCGTGGGCCGAGTCCTCCCAGGACAGCCGGGTGCCGGTGAGCGCCTCGGTCAGCGCCACGTGCGTGTCGACCGCGTCCTGAATCGTGGTGCTCAGGTGTTCGGCGCCGAGCTCCTCTGCGAGCGCGGCGGCGGCGGTCTCGGTGGCGCTGCCCGAGTGGTCGGTCGCCAGGTACGCAGTGACGAAGTGGTCGCGGACGGGCTTGCTGTCGTAGTGCAGCGCCCGGGCCACCAGCACGGCCACCATCGCGGAGTCCCGCCCGCCGGACAGCGCCAGCGCGAACCCGGGGATCCGACACTTGCCGACGTACTCGCGCAGGCCGAGCGCGAGCGCGAGCTCGAGCTCGAGGTGCGGCAGGTCACGCTCTGTGGGGGCGCGGGGGATCCAGCCGCCGGTCGCCAGCCACTGCAGGCTCGGGTCCGCTGCGGTCTCTTCGGTGCCGTCGAGCCAGTACGGTCCCACTTCCGGTGGTGCGTGCGGGGTCGAGAGGTCGCCGGGGACGACCACCCGCTGCGGCTGCTGTCCGTGGTCACCGCGCTGCAGACTCTCGACCTGCTGTCGCCAGCTTCCCTCCTCCATACGGAGGCGCTCGAGCCCGGCGAGGTCGACGACACGGTCGACGATCTCCATGTCCTCCTGGAACAAGAAGCGGCGTCCTTCGCCCAGCGTGCGGCCGTCCTGGGCGATGAGCACGCTGCCGTCGAAGACGAGTCGCGTCGCATCGCAGCCGAGCAGCGACGTGTACAGGTAGACCACGTGGTCTTCGCGGGAGAGCTGCTCGACCATGTTGCGGCGGACGCGGTGCTTGCCGAGCACAAACCAGCTCGCGGAGGGGTTCGCGATGATGTGCGCCCCGCCGAGCGCGTACAGGCTGCCCGGTCGGCTGCCCTTCCAGCCGTCCTCACACACCTCGAGGGCGAAGCGACCCAAGCCCTCCGCCTCGAACAGCAGTGACCCGATCGGGATCTCCTCCCCGTCTGCTGCCTCGAACGTCTCGACGGTGCCGCGCCGCCAGCCGGAGAACCACCGGTTCTCGTACTGGACGTCGCCCGTGGCGAGGTTCTCCTTGGGGGCGAGCCCGACGATGCGCCCGTTCGCTACGACTGCGACGACGTTGTAGAGCACGTCGCGATGGCGGATGGGCAGGCCCATCATCACGGCGATGCCGTCGGTGTGCTCCGCGAGCTCGCGCAGGCACCCCCAGCTGCGGTCGAGCGTGCCGCGCATCATCAATCGATCGCCCAGCGAGTAGCCGGGGATGCACATCTCGGGCAGTACGAGCAGGCGGGCGCCCCGGCGGCGCGACTCCTCGATGGCGGCGCGGATGCGCGCAGTGTTGCCAGTCCAGTCGCCGACGGTCTGGTTGAGCGATGCAGCGGCCACGTGGGCCGACAGGGGAGCTCCGCGCAATGCTGGCCTCGCTGGGCAGGGGGACCTTAGACTAGTCGACGGAGGCGGAATGGTCCTGGGGTGGCTGCGCCGTGTGCGCGGGCGGTGGTGGCGCTGGCGGATCGGGCGCTGTCCGACCTGGGTCCTGGGTCCGCAGTTCCGCCGCAGCCGGAGCCGGATCGAGCTCGACATCACGTGGGCCTGCAACCTGCGGTGCTTCAACTGCAACCGGTCGTGCGAACAGGCGCCTACGGGGATCGGGATGACCTGCGCCCAGGTCGAGACGTTCGTCGCGGAGAGCCTGGAGCGCGGTCAGCGGTGGGAGCAGATCCGGATCTTGGGCGGGGAGCCGGCGTTGCACCCGGAGCTGCAGCCGATCCTCGCGGCGCTGTTGCGCTACCAGCGCGCGGTCGGCGGCGTCCGGCTCGTACTGGCGACCAACGGGCACGGCGACAACGTGCGCGCCGCTCTGCGACAGATCCCGGTCGGGATCGAGGTGGAGAACACCGACAAGACGGGGCAGGTCCAGCCCTTCCTGAGCTTCAACGTCGCGCCGGTCGACCTGCCCGCCTACGATCACGCCGACTACTCCAACGGCTGCTTCGTCACGGAGCAGTGTGGGATCGGTCTGACGCCGTACGGCTACTACCAGTGCGCGGTGGCAGGCGGCATCGACCGTATCTTCGGGCTGGGGCTGGCGCGCGACACCCTGCCGGCTGACGAGGACGGGCTGGACGACCAGCTCGAGCAGCTGTGTCGGCTCTGTGGCGCATTCAAGCGCGACGTGGAACAACCACTGGGTCGCCCAGTGCAGTCGCCGACCTGGCGGAGCGCATATGCCGCGCATCGGGACGCGCCGGTCGTCCTGGCGCGCTACGGGTCCGACGATGAGCACCCGTGAGCTGGTCGTGCTGGGCACCGCGAGTCAGGTGCCGACCCGGCACCGCAACCACAATGGCTACCTTCTGTTGTGGGATGGTGAGGGGATCCTGTTCGATCCGGGCGAGGGGACCCAACGGCAGATGATCTCGGCCGAGGTCTCGGCCAGCCAGATCACGCAGATCTGCATCACGCACTTCCATGGCGACCACTGCCTGGGTCTGGCGGGCGTCATCCAGCGCATCAGCCTCGATCGGGTTCCGCACGAGGTCGCGGTCCGCTACCCGGCGTCCGGTCAGGCGTACTTCGACCGGCTTCGGCGGGCGTCCATCTTCAAGGACGTGTCGCGCAT
>Ga0316189_10000090_pt1 | contig 78837 bp, 91 predicted proteins | sample LowCovwburrow_MG_FD_204930 | JGI IMG/M metagenome (GOLD analysis project Ga0316189, IMG submission 204930) | Coastal sediment microbial communities from Maine, United States - Lowes Cove worm burrow | ecosystem: Environmental > Aquatic > Marine > Coastal > Sediment | place: USA: Maine...
GACTGGTATTGTGATGAAAGAGAACACCAGCAATTTTTTACAACAATTGATCAAGCTGCTTTGGCATACTTGAAATATTTCAAGAAATGGGAGGGGCTTGGTAAGCCTTTTCCTGATTGGTATGATGGATAAGCTTAAAGAGTATTGGTCTAAATAAACGAGAGTATTGATAATGGATATTATTGAAATAGAGAAGACTTTAACCATACTATACAATAAGAAAGAGAATGTTGTTCTTAACGATATTCCTGTTGACCTACGGGAAGACTTTACCTTTTTTTTTATTGGGAAGACCTTCACATTGCAAAATAGGATTCCTCATTTTCATTTCCACGACTTTGAAGAGTGGTTCAAAAAAGTAGTTTATTACAAAGGAATAACGGCCTAGTCAATGAATTCTCTCCTAACCAGCAACTTGAAAAAAATTGATTCTACCAAATTCAAATTAGAAAACTGGAATCAAGATATGCTGGAAAAAGTGAAAACGGACTTCACTTATTATTCTAATAAAATCGAGGGCAATGCGCTCACCTATGGGGAAACTATTGCCATTCTTAATGAGAACATAAAACCGAAAAACAAATCCTTACAGGATATTTTTTCAGTTAAGAATCATAAAAAATTCGTCGATCTTTTATTCAAAAGTTACAAGACAGATTTTTCACTTGATTATATAAAGGATCTTCATTCCAAGTATATGGATAGTATTTTCCAATGGGCTGAAGGAACTGGTGATAATTATAGTCCAGGTGCATTGAAATGGGATACAAACGGAACTATAAGACCGAACGGGGAATACAAAACCTATATGGGACCAAAAGAAACCCCTGGTGAAGTAGAAAAACTTTGTGAACTAGCCAATGATCATTTAAAGAATAAAAAAACTCATCCGGTCATTTTAGCATCCTATTTTCATCAAAGGTTCATTGGTGAAATCCATCCCTTTGTAGATGGGAACGGAAGGTTAGGCAGAATGCTTACCAATCAAATCCTTTTGAAAGGTGGCTTATCTCCCGCAACTTTTGATTTAAACCAAAATTCCAAGATGGATTATCTAAAAATGATGGATGTGGCAGTTTCAAGTGATCCATCTAAAATGGAGAATAGTCACTTGTACTTCTCAAAGTTGGTGTTAAGAACTTTGAATATGAAAATTGAAAAACAAAAAGGCATGTCAATGGGCATGTGAGTCTAACTAAACGAGTGAAAATGAAGAATGACCTATCAAAATTGGCTTTTCAAATTGATTTTAAAGAAAAGGAGATTAATGATGATGAAGTTTTCCTAGAGTGGATGGAGCAACAATCTGAGAGTACAAATTCACCGGCTAAAGGGATAGTTAGATATCATTTGCAGAATTTTGAAAAGGCGGTTAGTGTCTTATCCCAAATCGGTGAAAATAGCCGTTCAAGTTTAGCATATAGGCTAATTTGTTTGGAGACTGATTCACTCTACATTATAAGCGGAAATTGGGCTGAAGTATAATTAAACGAACGATAATGTCTAAGATTACCGTACAGCATTATTTGAACTTCAAAGCAAAATCCTCCCAAGATTTTGCGAAGAAGTATCCTGTGTATGTTCGCATTATCTTTCGTCGCAAGTCAATTGAAATAAAAAGTCGATTAATCAAAGAAAAATACTCAGTTAAGGCTTTTGAAAATCATTCAAAAATGGATAGTCCTCTAGGGAGCCAAATGAAAAGAGAGACAAAAGAAATCAGTTCTTTTATATTCAAAAATTACATAGAAATTAAACAAGAATTTGATTCTGGATCATTCAAGAGATCATTCGATCTATCCGAATATGTTCTAAGTCTAAACCCTAGATTGAAACTTAATATAGAATTGAAAGAAAAAATTAAAACATCTTCACTTAAACCGATTGCTGAATTATTTAATATGGTCGACTTTGGTGAATTTGAAACGGTACATATTAAAAAAGGCTTTAGTGATTTCATAAAATCGTTTCCACAAGGAAATAAAGAATTGAGAAATTACATAAATAGTCTGGAGGTCTCACAAAACAAAGATTAAGGGTTCGATATCAAAAAAAAAGCTTTGTTTGGAAACGATTATGGCTTATCAGATAAGCTTGATAAAATATTAAGTGTATAGTCTCACAAAATCGAAATGATTTTCACGGGTTGCATTATAATCTGCTTTAAATAATAAATTGCTAGAAAAGTTATTGATTATGAATATTCAAAGAAAAAATCCATGTGTTGCTCATCTAAAAGTTGCTCATCTAAAATATACTGCTACTATTTCTGTACGGAAGGTTGTTGATGATAGCGAAAGAGAACCATTTAGGAAAGTACGTGATTCAAACTAAGATGGTTAATGAGAGTCTAGAGCCTGAATACGTCAATCCTCTTCCTGCTGGATTTCCACGATATCAAATAGATGGAATCATTAGGGTAATAGAAAATGATCATTTGACTATTGAGTCTGAAAATGAATACTACTTGCTCAAAGACAATTCTGGTTCTGATGTTAACTTTGAAATAGGCAAAAGGTATTCATTTAGCGCTGTTTGGTTGGACAAAACCAAATCTGGAAAAGGGATTATAATGATAGCGGATGAAGAAAGTACAATAGAGTGTAGCTAAAGGAAGGAAATGTCTGAAGAACACATTAATATATTTCGGGATGAGTTTGAAGAAGTAACTCTTTATCTTAAAGGTGAAGAAGTAGACGAGGGTGAAATTTCTTATTGGTATGAAGGAGAAATTTATGATGGTGAGCTCGATCCGTTCCGAATTAAAATAGATCTGAACGAGTGTACGATAGAAGTCAATACGGAAGCCATATCCTATTTGGTCATTTCAGAACTATTCGCATTTATGAGTGACAAAATTTTGGAGAAAGCTTCTGAGCTTATTGCTAAAAAAGATGAACATCCTGATTATCAGTATCCGGACTTGCTAATCTTTTCTCCAGGCTGATCCATCACCAAAAAGGAAAACTTAGACTTTGAAATTCTATCTATCTCAAAGGAGATTAAGAAGATTAGAAATTATACTTAAACGAATGAATAGGAAATGGATGAAACTAAAAGACTTCAAGAATTAGTTGATAACAGGTCCGATGATCTCCAAGATGAATTTAGGGAGTACTGGCAAAGCATAATTAAGTCAAATCCGGAGGAGCCAAAAGCACAAGAGCGTTCAATTGTTTTCGAATCCTGGGCTTTACAGAAGATAGCTGGAGTACAAGTTCTTTTGGAAGAACTTAATTCGAAGATCAATAAGAATTCCGTGCCTTCAGATAATTAGTATATGAAAGTTAGTGAAGATCACATATTGAAAGCTTTGCAGGGTACTGATATGGTATTTAAAGATGTCTTCAGCATGTTTGAAAACGTGGATGAAGATAGTATTCAGGAGTTCTTTAATTCCATGATTTCCTCAGGTTTGATTGAATCTGAAAATCCTAATTATGGAAGATTCTCTCATGTTTCAATATCGAATAAGGGACTTGATATTCTCAAAATTGGTGGAATTATTAAGTATAGATCTGTAATGAGCTATTTGAAAGATGTCAAAGAAAGCTTTCTTAATGATAAGCTTTCCTTAGATGACCTGATTTTAGAATTGTACAATAAATATCCAGATTTTATTATTAAAAATAATCATGGGGAATAATCCAATAAAAACACATTCTTTAACTCTGAGAACTACTCATATTGATAAGATGAGAAATTATGTTCATTTCAGAAAGATGAATGGTGATCCATATTTTACTCAAGGTCAAATGTTAGAAGAAGCTATTGATCTTTTCTTATCCAGTATTGACTTGGAGATTCCTGAAAGACCGGATGAAGTGAAAGAGAAGGAAAAGAAAAGAACGGGCAGACGAAAAGTAGCATAAAAGGAGAGATAAATGGAAGATGTTGAACCCCAAATAATTTCGAATATTGTTGTTAGACCAACATATACAAAAGACGGTCAGCCCACCAGAAGATGGATGGATGCGCTCTATGTCAACAAGGAAAAGAGGTTTGAAACGATTGATTATGATACGAAAAATGCAGCTTAGCAATGAAATTGAAAAGTACAGGAAGCAAATAGCTAAAAAAGACAAAGGAATGGGAATGAGTTTTCTTTACTAGAAATAAGATAGAATTTTTGGATTGGATGGCTACAGTAAAAGCAGTAATCAGAAGGAACAAAGTCAACTCAAAAGGCCAAGTGCTGATCTATATAAGATATGGCCATAAGGAGTTAAGTGTTGACTTTTCAACCAAACTAAAAATTTATTCTGATGAGTGGAATCCTCAAAATGAACAGGTCCTGTTAAATAATCAGACAAATGAAAAAAGTTCTGATTCGGTATTTGACACAGGGTCTGATCAAATTAACCAACTGGTGAATATTCATAAAAGAAAGATCCTAAATATATCAAACGATCTTAGGTTAAAGGAAATTGAACCTACCGTTAAGAGGGTGAAGGAAGTCTACAAAAAGGATGAACTCCTGGAAAGTGAAGTTTCCAAAAAGGATTGAATTTTTGACTACTTCAGATACAAGAGGTTTTCAATTCTAAATTGAGGGGAAAAATCACGGAAGATTACGAAATTTTTTAATGATCGATATATGGAGGGGAAATATGATCTACGTAAAGAAGTCAAGAGAAAAACGAAAGCTACAGGACTTGAGTACAATAGCTCTATCCCATTAATTGAAAATATGGTAAACCTTGACAATAGGATCAAAAAGAGTGATCACGATTAAAATATGCCTAAGAAAAGATTAAGAAGTAATGGAGTTATTTAGTGAATATATAACAGAAATAGGGGCAGTGGTTTTTGGTCTTCTCCTGTTGTGGTTACTCAGAAAAAAGAAGTTTAGCCGGCATTCGCATAATCAAGGCAAAGCGAAAAAGATTTTAATCAAACTGAGAAGCTTTGAGGGGGTAAATAAGGAGGCAAGAATCTTTGCATACCTACGCAAAATAGATCCTTTCGTGTTCGAAGAATTATTGCTTTACTGTTTTGAAGATAAGGGTTATAAAGCCATCAGAAACAAGCGTTATACTGGTGATGGTGGTATTGATGGAAAGGTGATCAATGAAGACAACGAGCTCATACTTATCCAGGCCAAAAGGTATTCTGGTAATATTCAGCTTTCACATGTTAAGGAATTTTCTGAGATCGTCAGTCGAGATAGAAAAGCAAGTTCTGGATTTTTTATTCACACCGGGAAAACAGGAAAAGGCGTATACTCTGAATTATCAGAAAATAGAAATATCAAATTGTATTCAGGCCAAAAATTAATAGAGCTGGTCTCAGCATAAAGATGCATTATGAAATCGACAGTAGATAGTAGAAAGCTTCACAACATTTTTTTTGATCTCTTTCCTAGATGGGTTAAGCTAGTTTTTAGCTTATTGGTTCTTTTCGGAATACTGATGTCCTTTGTATTTGATTCGGGAAGATACGTACCAATGTCAATCTTTTTGACTGCAGTAGTTTTTCCTCTATTATTTCTACTCTGGAGGGCTCACTATTACACTACGCGCAAGATGCCGGCACTGCCAGCTTCCAGGTTGCAAAACATTATTGTTAGGACGCCCGGCGGAGACCAAACTCTTTTGGATTTCATGAACACTGCGGGTGTTCTAAAAAGGAAAGAAATGAAAGTGTATGGCGCTCAGATTGAGAAAATTTGTTACGATGCCAACAGAAATAATATCAGCTGGAGAGACTTTGACTTAACCGCCTCTCGCATTGCCAAAGAGATAACAATGAAAACCTCGCAAAATAACAGATCATGAACAACGTAGATATTGGTGATTTTTTTATTCCGCTTGAAGATGTTGAGCAGTGGACCAGTGAAGTAGTAGCAATAGGGGAAAAGCAGATTGTGATTAGGATTAATTGGCCTGATGGTGAATCTGAGTCTCTTCCATATATTGATAAGGAATTGTACCATGTTAAGAATGGTGGAATCGAATTCAGCAATGAAGGATTTTCTGTTGGAGATATGGTCATTTGCAAAGACGCAATTAGGGAAAACACATATGAGGTTTTTTACTTCTTAGAAGATCCTCCAAAAGATGATTATTACCAGGATGCATTGGACAGCGGATGTAAGCCAGGTGCTATAATAACAAGTAAAATAAGTCCTGATCCAGAAGGCAAAGTGAGCGCAATCATTAATGATTTTGTTTTCCCTGTAGATTCGGTTCAAAACCTATCTCACCTACCACTGGCATTAGAGCTAAAGGAAAAGAGTCAAGCTGTTGAGCAAAGTGTTGTTTCTGGCCAGATTGTCATGAAGGAGATTGATACGAAAAAAAAGACTCCTGAGGAGACCGCTAAGAATATTGCTGATATTATTAATCAGGGTATTGAAAAAGATGAGAAGAAAAAATCAAAGAACTCAGGAAGTGACTGGCAAAAGGAGGATTTTTGGAATGATGATGACTTACCTATTTAACATTGAAAAACGATCTAAGGTGGAAATCAAAATTGGTGGGACAGAAGATCCCAATTTAAGAATTGCGATTGACTATGCTATTGAGCATTCAAATGAGATAAAAGAAGATGGTCTTATCAAGATCCCTCTTGTTAAATTTAAGTCCCTTGATCATTCAAGTCTGGTAAATGAATCGATAGAAATTTCTTTTGGTGAAACCAGATGGGAGAAAGGCCCAATTTTTACAACTGCTCAAAGTAGAGATAAAGAATTATGGCTCATTGCCGGTGATTACTTTTTAAGAATTGTAAAGGTATTTGGTAAGTGAAAACCAAGAATTATCATGACAGTAGATAGAATAGAAGTTGATAAGAAATGGAACGGGTGTACGAACTGCCATGATAAGACTTACAATACCGATGCTGATTTCTGCTGGAGTTGTGGTTCGAATGCCTATCCAAAAATCTCCACCAATACTAGTCTGATCAAAGAATTGAATGAAATACATTTTGGGTCACTCAGGTAATAAAACAATGAGAATTGCAGAGAAAAAAAGAAAGTCCTGATACTGGACCAGGACTTTTTTCACCACCGTGCGACTGACTGTAGATGTCGCAAGGGACAAAAGTACTTACGTCATCTGATATTTTTTCACTACCCAAAATTTTATAGCGTTTGATTGGTTTCCTTGGATGGTTACATAAAGCAGAAAATAGAAATCAACTGGAGAGATCTCTCGGGCGTTAGCAAAGCTCCGAAACCGGGAAAGAGGTCGTATTCTCTAGGATTAGAAAAACAATGGGAATTCGCTACATCGAGGAATTCCCAAATTACTTCTTTATCTATACCAGGAACGATAAGAGGGCTTGCCAGAATCTGGAAATGCAGTGCTTACCGAATCAATTTTTATATACTGATGTTGATCAGCACCATCTGAAGTTGGCCGGCAGGATACTTTAGCTTTGAATGGCTCAGTTCCATTTACGAACGCTCCCTTCTTTGGAACAACCTTGCAGCACTCACGTCCCTGACTGCCGGGTACTTCTTCAGAACAGATCAGTTGAATAAGAGCGAAGTGAGTAGATACTTTCTCTACTACCTGAAAATAGTCTACCTGAGTTTGGTCATAGCCCCAGGAAGCGGTATAAATATCGTCTGGATTGATTACTGGAGAAACAGATTTTCTCAGCTCCTTCTGTTGTGATTTGTAGTTCTCAATCTCTTGAGCCCTTTTAAGGTATTTCATCAAAGCCTCTGCACGCTGTTCACTATTGGGACACGCTGTTCACTATTGGGATAGGAGTATCTGATGTAAGGATCCTTCTGTCTGCCTTGCCAAATGTATAGACATGGCTTATTTTGTTGGTTTGTAAACTGAAGGATTTTTAGGTTTCGTTCTTCCCTGTATTCATGATCAGGATTTCTTTCTTTGTAAAAGGAAATGTTATTTTCTTGACGATTCATAGTATTGATTTTAGTATTTGAAAACACAGTCTTTTGTTAAAGCCACATCATTCATTCCTGCGTTTCTAAGCAAGAAGTATTCAGTGAGTGCCAATTTGAATTGAGGTGATTCCCTATCACAAACCATAACTGGATGGTCTTCAGGCAATAGGTCCATTTTCATTTTCTCAATCATATAATTGATTGCTTCTTCGCTTCTGGAAATTCGATATACTCTGAATGGTACCCTCAGATATACACCTCTGTGTGCACCTTGCTGTCCATTGCTAAATACCCAAATGATGGCCTCAAATTCCTTGTCTTTTTGAAGTTCAAGAAACTCTGCAGGTATCGAGAGGTGAAGAGATCCAGAATGAGATACGTATCCGTTACCGAGGCAAAAACTTCCATTTGAATAGGTGGTTTGTAATGATTTACCCCAATCATGTGCAACTCTGAAATGCTCGTCCTTTTCATTGATTTCCAGTAAATCTCCAACTCTCAATCCTGTGTTCTTATTGAACTCGACCAGGTAGTTTGTGATTATTTCAAAATCCTTAGTTGCTTGCTTTAGAGCCTCTGTATCGGAGTAGCAGTTTTGTGCATAGAAGAGTCTATTTCTATCTAGCAGCTCTTGTATTTTTTGTTCTCTGTTCATTACAGTTTCTTAATGGTTAAAAAATCCTCTAGGTCATCAAGGGCAATTCTGCCTTCATTCGAGCTGTAGTATCCTTGGCGCTCAAATCGTTTTTTGAATTCCTCTATTTTTGTTTTTACCTCAGAATCAAAGTCTTCTTCTTCGCACTTAAATGGTTCCAACCCAATTGAAAATCCATCTGGAGAAATAATATCATATTCTATTTTCATCTTGCTTAAGTGTTTGTGATTGAATCATTGAAATATTGGTCACACTTGAAATAGATCTCAAAGGCATTGGCTATCTCATTTTGCCTTCCGTTCTTCATCCAGAACCAGTCAAGGGAGAATTCGCCGGTGATCCTATTAACCTTTCCTGTGATCTGCTCTTCGTTGATCTGAGCGAACTTGACAGTAATAGGTTCAGTGAATGTTATGGTTGCTTTTGAATCCCACTTGGATTCTCTTTCGATGGTACAATACCCAGTGGACGCAATGGTTTTCTTGTTTCGTAAGCTGATCCAGGTTAAGAATTCAGCAACGCCGTAGTTGTCCATCCTGTTAGCCAGTCTTTTGTAATCAGATACTCTGGGAAATATCCCATCAAAGGAGTCTTCAATCCAGTCGAATATTATTACTTCTGAATCAAGGATCAGATCTTCTTCAATTACTCTAAAGAGCTGTGATGAGGTCTTTTCAACATCTTGTGCTTCAGTCATAGTATTAAGATTTAGTTAAACAAAAATTTGAGTGATTGGTGGCCAGTGAAGACATGGTCTGAATGGTTTGTGAGGATTGTCAAATCTTTGGATGCGGGATGGCTAATAAGTGCAGCGCTTACGGCGCGGATTTGATTATCAGAACAAAGGCTAAACTTTACGCATAATTATTGTGTGCTGAATCTCTTGACTGTTTGCTAAAAAGGGATTCTTACCTATCTTACAATAGTTTCACACTTACCCTAGTTGTTATGAAAAAGAAATTGTTATTCCCACTGTTTTTGTTAACTGTGTCGGTAGTATCTGCACAGCAAGAGAATAAGATTGACCTGCTTGCTTATGGTGGTATTCCTCAAGGTCAGGAAGTCAAGGTTTTGTTTAACGAGGCTTTCATTGTTGGCTATTCGGAAGAAATGCGTAATCCTCTATGGGTTGTGTATCGAGCAGGAAATTTGAAGAGCAGCGCAGGATCCTCTAGTCCTACAAAATGGGAAAGACCTTTTGTGTTCCAGAAGGATCGAAGAACGGAAGCTAAGGTTACTCATGAAGATTATATTGGAAGTGGCTATGATCGTGGACACATGGCACCAAATGCGCTGATCTTGGCGCAATATGGTCAAATGGCTCAAATGGAGACCTTTGTAATGAGTAACATCATTGCCCAGCATGAGGATTTAAACAGGAGGATATGGGCGGACCTGGAGGCCAAAGTGAGGGAAGAATTGTCACAAGAAGATACACGCAATAAGGAAGTAAAGAATCTCTATGTAATTACTGGACCGGTCTTCGGAGATAGTCCTGATACGATAGGTAAGGAGGGAAGGGAGATTCCCGTTCCAGAGTTTTCTTATAAGATTATTGCTTTCAGAAGAGGGTATGGAAAGAGCATTAAGGCAATAGCATTCAAATTCCCTCAGCATCCGGATACAGCGAAGGGATTTAAGGATTTTATTGTTACAGTGGACCACTTGGAGGAAATAACCGGTCTCAATTTCTTTTCTGAGCTTTCAGATGTAAAACAGGCAAACCTTGAATCGGTCAAAAGAGATTTTGATTTTAATGAGATAGAGTAGACAGCTCAGGACTGTTTTTCTCTTTTCTCAATTTCAAAAACACAAGCACTGTAAAAAGAATCAATACCAGATAGCCCTTCTTCAGGGTAATAGGTTTCTTCGAGAAACTTCAGTGTTTCAAAAATTGACCAGTTGTAATCATCTCCAATTTTCTTTACCAGAATCATAAGTTCCTCCCAATTATCGTGATAGTTTCCAGTATAGGTTAGGTCATCCTGCACCCACTTTTTTAAAGGCTCAGGATAAAGAAAACTATGAATCAATATAAAGTTTTGATGTAGTTGAATAATTTTCATAGGTATTTTATTTTGGATCTATTTCATTATTGAATTTTTCTACAATTGCATCATCGGTAGCAAAAATGTTCATTCTACAGGTGTAGTACTTCTTGACTTTATTGTCAATGAAGTAGATTGAATGTATTGCTCCTGAGTAAGCTTCTGAGCAGAAATCAACAAAGTATCTTTTCTGAATCGTTCGAGGTTTCACCGGTGGTAATTGCTCATAATAACTCCACCATTCTTCTTCAGTGATTTCTTTAAAACTTGTCACCCAATACTGTGTATGCTCTATGTTGAATTCGTCCTCACTAAGTATGCGAAAATTAGGCTTCTCCTTTAAATATTCTTCAAGAGATAAATTAGTGTAAGCGAGCTTTCCATCTACGATGACAGTCTGTGCACTTCCTGGAAATGGAGTGTCAACGATGAACTTAATTTCTGATGTAGGTTTGATATCCATGATGTTTTTAGGCAAGAAGAATCTGGAGATAGAGCGTAGCGGCACTGGTGCTATCGCAGGATTAATATTTGCCGTTAAAAAACGTACTGGCTATCAAGATTATCAAAGTCATTTTTCACTACCTCATTTTTTAGTTGATCAAACAGTTATTTTAGAATGCTGTTAGCTTCAACCAACCACAGATGATCTTTTTTGAACTACTAGAAAAAAAATGGGCGTACTTCTTCTATTTGATTGACCTCAACAAGGATGGCGTACTTAAACAGAGTGATTTCCTTAGCATTGTTGATCGACTAGAAGCAAATGAACAGGCAGCAATCTCAGTTCCGCAAAGCAGATGGCTCCGACTCCAGGCAAAAAAACTCTTTGATACCTTAGTATTTGAGTGCAATGGACGGGGAAATGACCAAATATCATTAGGTCAATGGCTAAACCTGTTAAAACAACATCGGAGAACGGGAAACTCAAAATTTATTAGAATCTTCTGCTTAGGCTGTGTTCGCTACATCTTTAATCTATTTGATCTGAATGGTGATGGTTATATCGACTTTGAAGAGTTCCAGGAGATTTACAGAATCTATGGCATTTCTGAAGGTCAGATTTTTCTCGCTTTCAACAGGCTTGATGAGAATGAGGATGGCAAGCTGAGCAGAAAAGAAATAGATGCAGGACTGGAGGTATTTTTTACTAAGGAGTCTCCAGATAATTTCAATTACATATTTGGCGAATTTCATCAACCAACACCTGCTTACTATCGCCTTGCTCTTGTTGGCTAATAATAAGTACTTATGAATTACAGATATATAATTATTGCAGTCCTATTTATCATCGGAATTTTGATAGTTCTTCTTTCTATTCTCGTCAATTTCAGTGAGCAACGATTAGGAATAATGTTGGGTGCATTGTTCGTATTCACTGGTTTTGTCCTACACTCCTACTGGAGTCGGCCAAAGAAAAAATATAGAATTCTAAGAAGATCCTCAAAGACCGCTGGAGAAGATGTTTACATCATCCAGCAACAAAACCACTTTCTGGACTTCATAGAAGTAGAGCAGGGTGAACACACCTCTAAGGAGGCTGCAGAAAAGATGCTTGCCGTAATCATGGGTGATTTACAAGGGTACTCCGAGGAAATCATCTTCAGTGAAGAAGCAGAAAAATAAACGGTAGGATCAAAAGTTTAACGCAGTAAGTCAAGACTGGAGAGAGGCAACCACTGTAGATGAAAGCCAGGTGAAGTATGAGCAAGATAAACAGAGCGATGGCGCAGATTTTTCTCATTAAATAACACGATGAAATTTATCTTTTCGGTGTCCTGATTACAATCATTTTTAAATTCTTAGTATTGAACTTTTAGAAGATTCTTCTGATTTTTAGTGGATCCAGAGTAGTCAGCTGCAGCAGCTGAGGATCCGGACGTGGCCAGCTCCTCGATCAAAGTTAGAAAGTGCCATTATTCACTCCAATCCACGATTTACTTTTTTTACTGGAAAAGTGGGATTATTCTATCTCTGGAAAATATCAAGAAAAAAGGAAATTGAACATTTTGGAGATTTGATTCAAAATAGGTTAGGAAAGTAATTTCTGAAAACTCAGCGGTAGAAGGGGTGCCATTATTCCAGATTTTCATTAGTTCCTTAATAGTCTCAAATGTGATAGCGCAGCGTCCCTTTAGGGATCACATAGACTATGAACTGATGAAAACCCTGAGGTTTACTCTGGAATATGGCAGAAGGGCTGGCGCGTGCCAGTAAGGACGCAGGCCGATGGTGTGTGGCTCGTGAGAGCTTTGGCTTAAGCAGCGGAATGTTTGAATGTAATTACCTCCAAATCCTTCTGTTTTGAGAAGGATCTACGTAGAAGTGTGATAATGAATCTGAAGGCAATCCATGGAGATAGTAGATTCCTAAATGTTAGAACAATTGATCTTAGAAATCCTGCTTTGGCAGAGATTGTAAAGTAAAAAACCGCGATAATATGTAGGAAGATCCAAATAAGTGATAGTGCTTGTGAGGGTCTAAATTGCTCTTCGGAAAGGTGGTTGTTAACAACAAATCCTCGTTGATTACCGTATTCGATTTGACTCCAGTTAGTAGAGGTATTTAAAACCTTGATTCTTGAGTTGGTTGGAATTACAGTGATGATATTCTCAGTAAATGTCGAATCATTTCGAAGATTGAGGTTGGTAGTTACCGTCGAGTTGATAGCTACTCTCCAGTAAATGTGTTGATCAATTAAGACTCCTGCGAATTGTAGTAGTGAAATGAAGAAAATGAATTTGAATAAAGTTTTCATGATTTTAATTTTAATGGTTTATAAATTTTAATTGGCGAGGATCTAAACGCCCTCTGCAAATGAGAAAGGGCGATTTAGAAACTGCCATTTGATTAATCATATTTAGGACATACATACCATTGCTTGGTAGCTTTCTTAAAGCCCAGTTGGCAAAAAGTTCCTCTTACTGCTTTCTTGATATCTTCTTTGACCTTGTAGGTATTTCCTGATATCCAGATCCATGTTCCATTTCTGGTGTATTGGATTCCATTGAGTTTATTCAATGAGTTAGTAATCATATCTAAAGAGATTCCAACTTTGTTAATTGGAATAAAGGACCACTGGACCTTGTCTTCGTTCCATCTCTTGGTGTAACCAGGAACTCTAATTGCTGAGAGTTTAAACCTGTAGTTAACTGAGAATTTTGTGACCGTTACTATGAGTCCGTAGACGTTGAATTCCAGTCCATCAATTTTTGCTAATTGTAGAATCAGTAATTGAAAAGATGGATGGGTTACTTCTCCAAATTGTTTAGAGGCTTCCTTAAGTCTTGCAGGATTATTTGCAAGGGAATGCACCAGATCTACATATAGGTTTGTAGCGTCTTTGAAATCGTTTGTTTTGAAATATTGTATCATAATTGAAATAGATTTTTTTTTAGCTGTTTGCTTCAGAAAGAAGTTCGGATATCATTGTGTTGAGAGTCCGTTTGGGATCGCTGTATTGATTGAATTGGTATCCCTCTGCTTCTAGTGGATCCATGTCTCCGGAGATGAATTTGTAAAGCATTTCGCATAGCCACACATCTGGTCTGTTTCCTGATAATTTTTCTGAAATAAGGTGTAGTTTCTGTAGCATGATGTTAGTTTTTAGTGTTATTTAAAAAGGATGATTCCTGGTGTGATGATCAAGGCAAAGCGGAGTTGGAGCCAAATACTTTGTTGAAAAATCCACGCATCTTTGATGCGAGCGCAGCGGTTTATTTTTCCAGAAAGTTTTGGTGGAAACGAAGCGACTTGAGATTTACATTAGGAATCAAATCCGGGATTACACAAAAACCTCTTGCTAGGTAAATAGCTGAATGATGAATTATCGAAGACGGTTAGATGGTTAGGTTGACAAAGGCAGAAGAATACAGGGAGAGCTTCTATGGATTAGAAGTAGAGGAATTATTGAATATCCTGGAGAGGAACGACTCGAAGGATTTGCTTTATAGCTTAAGAGGACTCTATGGAAAAAAGGATCTACCTGAAATAGGATTTGATTGTATCAAAAGAGTTGCTGAAGAGGGTCAAACTGCTGCTGTTAGAAAAATGGCCTTGAATGTGATTAGGAAGTTTTATGGGTGCAACCTTGATAAAGTAGATGTGAATAGAAAGGTTTGCTCTGGATGGGTTTACTTCTTTGAGAACGAGATCAATGGTTTCATAAAGATTGGTTTTACTACTAATATTGAGAAGAGACTGAAGAGGTTAAGTAAGGAGGAAGGAACTGAGCTAAGAGAAGTACATCGCATAAAAACTAGTGAATATTCTGGATTTGAAAGGGTACTGCATAAAAAGTACGATAAGTATAGAGTAAGACTAAAAGGTGAGTGGTTTGATATGCCTGCTGAAATATAACAGAGTCTGCAGACTGAATCTATTAGTAATTAAGATGCTTTCTTAAAAAGTTCTGTCTGGTTGTTTAATCCAGTTATATCTCGGAGTGAAACTTTGTGACCATTTTCAAAAGCAAAGGAGTGATTTACTTCATCTTCTAGATCAATATATTCATTGAAATTTTTGGGATCCAATATGGCACTGGTTCTTAAGTCTTGCTTGTTGGCCAGAATACATATTTTGCAACTGTGACGGGTCATACCTTGCACGTAGATTTCAGAAAAAGGCCAGTTCTTAAGAGCTAGTTGGTGTTCTCCTAATCGGTATAGTCTTCTACGTTCATTCAGTGATTGCAGGGATTCTCCGTAAGTGCCCAATACCTGGTCAATTGAAAAGTGATGTATTGGAAGTAAGTCATATCCCGATCGTTTTCGATTAGAGATCTTTGGATTCAATTTTATCGTCCGCTTTTTTGATCGATTGGGTGATTCTTCAGCTCGTAATCCCATGCAGTTGAAAACAAGTGAGTAACCATGATCTTTAGCATAATTTCTTGTAAATTTTTGTATTGGAGAGCTCTTCAAATCGCTCGTGCATGTTCTAAATTTTGGGCTTGGCCACATACCTCTTTTTTGCACCATTTCTTTGAATGTCTTAGCTGCTCGAACGGTAAATAATTCATGTTCTATTGTTGAATGTATTTGGGGCAAGGTGCATTCCCAGTCAGCTCCCGGGAGTTCAGCATGAACCACGATGAGGTTTTTAACAATGGGATGATCTTTGAGGATTTTGTACATAGCTTGGGAGTCTTTCCCGCCGCTATGGCTTACAACAAATAGTGCGTCTTGAAGAAGGGGTATAGAGAATTTGTCTATTAGTTCATCAATTATTGATTCTGGATTGAAGTGCATAATGTTTCGCATGTTGATGCTTATGTTTATTTGTTTAAAAGAGAAGTTGCCATTGCCCGTTCTTATCGAGATTTTTTTTTTCGGTAAGTAGTTTGTTAGCCAGGGTTAGATATTCCAGTGAAATACCGACTTTGAAGCCCTCTCCAAGACTGATGTAGCAAGGTTCTGTTGTCTTGTTATTCTTCTTGAAACAATTGTCCAGCTGTATTCGATCTGTGCCCTTTTCAGTGGTATGTTCTTTGAATGCTCTTAGGCCTTGTTTGGAACAGTCAAGGCAGATTATCCAATTGGAAAAGCATAGTGACATACCTTGAGAAATGTTTTCTTTGATACACCACGGACAATACTTGGAGCCCTTGGATCCTGAGTCTTTTGAACGCTTGTTTTCGTCTAGACCGAAATTTGAATATCTGGACATATTAGATACTTAGTTTTTCTTTGAGATTTGCAAATGAATCAGTGGGATCGTACATGAATGTGAATGCCTCTGTTGTGCCTCCTTTCCACTCTCCACCAATTCGCTGAATTTCCTTCTTGACCTGCAGATATAGATCCCTGTCAAGTTCTTGTTTTGGGAGTCTGAGAAGATTGCTGTTTAGGGTACAGTCAGCAAGTACTTCCTCTTTAGTAGTGTATACTATGGATTCAGAAACTGGCTCATTCTCTTCTGATTCCTGGTGGTTAGAATAGTATTTGGTAACAGTGATATTCATGTATTTCATAATCATTGGAAGTTTTTCCAATAGATCAGTCTTTGGTAAATGAGCAGTTTTGATTTCCAGCAGTTTGTTCTTAATCCTGATGATCATTCCCCAAGATTCAAGCTGGTCGAGGTAAGAAGGGTTTAGGTTGCTAAATTCAATGGATGGAATTGATTGAATACTGGTCTTTCTAAGTTTAATTCCGTTGCTCATTTCAATAGTGTAGTTATTGTTAAGCTTCTTAGAAATTTCAGGGATACTAAGGTTATTGCTAAGTTTAAATAATGTGCGAACATGAGGTAAATGGGATTGGGTGATGAATCTACCTAAGTGGGTGCTGCCCTCGTTATCAATGTATCGATGTACAATATTATCGCCAGGTATCTGTTTCCAAATTGGAAGTAGTAGTCCTTTGATTAGGCTATGTAGTTCTTCTTTGGTGTCAGGTGTTTCTTCATATTGTAAATTCCATTGGTATTGAGCTTGGGTGTCCTCCAGTACTCTGCTGTGTTGATTGTAGAAGTCTTTGGAGTCAAACATAGCTTCGTTTGATACCCCTACCCTTTTGAGATATTCGGTGACATCCCCGTTTGCATCGGTGTGTGTATAAGAGAAGAAAGCTGCGTATACTTTAGAGGAATTTTTTTGTTTAAAGAATCCAATGAAATCCTCGCTATTTGATAATTCATCTATTAAGGTCCAATTCGTTTTGTTGACTTTAACATTGAGCTTCAGGGTTGTTAAGATTGCTTCTGCTCCTGTTCTCTCATGCTTGAATATTGGAATTTCTTCAAGGAGTTGGGTTTTTTCGGCCTTTATGTGAGTGATTCCTTCATCATAGCTACCTGAAAGTTTAGCCTGATTAATTAGGCCTTTCATTTTGTTTTCGAAAGCTGCGAATACTTTATTCATTACGTGGATCTCAAGTGAGAGAATTCTGTTTAGGAATTTTTTGATATCCCGCATTAGATCCTTATTTATTTCTTCAACTCCTTCTACTGTTGTCATGAGTTTTAATCCCATCATGTTTTGTAAGTCATGCATTGAAATTGGATTAGAATTATGAAGAATATCATAGTAGAAAAGTTGCAGTGCGTCTTCTGCATACTGGCTTTCGAAATTGAAAGAGTTATCCAGGATTCCCTGACCGCCGGTTGTTCTTTGTCCCTTAGTTAGGGCACCAAGCTGTTCAAGTCTTCTTGCTATGGAGCTTAGGAATCGTTTCTGTGCGTTGATATTTGTTGAACAAAGTTTGAATAATGGAGCAACTACCTGGTTACTTCTATGTGATCTTCCAAATCCCTGTACTGCAATATCTGCTCGCCATCCCGGCTGATAAACGTAGTGGATCCTACGTCTCTGATTTATGATTCTTTTGTCAGCATGGAAGCTTCCTCCTGTGCCTCCAGCTTCGCTGAATATTAGAATTCTTCTATGATCATCGAGAAATTCCTTTATCTCCGCTTTTGAGTGTGCTGGTGTTCTTCGTTCTTCAACTTTGGTTATCTCTCCAGTGATAGGATCTTCTTTATCAATAAGTCGAATTGTTCGTCCTGTTACCTCTGCAATGTTTTCTGCGCCAAAGGTTGATATGAAAGTGTCCAGTGGTCCCTGTGGAATGTTAAGTTCCTCGTTAATTGATGCTATTAGTTCATCTCTTTGCCTTACAGATTCCTGGTTATGGATTTGGTTTCCTTCACTATCGGTTACTGGACGTTGACACATGTTTCCATCGAAGTCTTGGTAATCCTCGAACTGAACAATTGGAAACGAATTTGCTAAGTACTCAATCAACATTGATTTTGGAGAGATATCTAAAGAATCAAGGTCTAATTTTGAATTGATGTTCTCTCCCTTAGCATTTGCAAGTGCCCGCTTTGTTTGAGCTTCATTTGTATTTGTTAGTTGGATAATGATGGCATGACCTTCATCCAATTGCTTTTGAATGTCTTTTGCAACAGTGGGAAATTGAATAGTTAGGATGATCAGGTTGAAGAACCGTTGGTGTGTTGACCAGAAAGAGCTCATTGCTGCTGCCTTTGCATTTTTGGATGTGTTGTTTACTTCAACAGCTTGTTCAATATTCTGAAGTACAGTCTGCCAGGCTCTTGCAAGATGATCGTAGAGTTCTTGTTGACTTTCTGTGATACTATGTGTAACAGTATCGTATTCAACCCCTTCGTAGCTTAAACTTCTGGCTGTATAAAGACCTAGTGATTTGACATCCCTTGCAATCAATTCCATTGCTGTTACTCCTGAAGATTTAATTTCGTTTATGAAGTCACTTTTCTTAGGAAAACTTGTTCCGGGACCATAAAGTCCAAGACGTTCTGCATACACTAGATTTTGAACCTCTGTAGCGCCTGTTGCTGATGAATATACAATTCGTGCTTTAGGTAGTAGTCTTTGAAGTGTTAGGCCAACCTGTGCTACTATAGAGCCTTTCTTGACTCCTCGATCACCTTTTTGATCTACGGCATTGGACATGACATGTGATTCATCAAAAACGATTACGCCATCAAATGCTGTTCCTAACCAATCAATAATTTGTTTAACTCTTCCTTCAACGATTATTAGATCCTCTTCTTCATACTTAGAGAATCCACTTCGCAATATTCCATATGTAGTTAAGAGTAATCCTCTGGAATTATGAATGTCATGTGAAGGTTTGAATTTTCTATGATCTATAGAGTCGTTAATATCGCCCCCTACGTCTTTCCAGTAATCAAGACTGTTTAAGTGTGCTTTATCGTTTTTGGATACCCAAACTGCTTTTGTTCGGCCTTGTCTGAAATTATCCAGAATGATCCCAGCTATGGTATTACCCTTTCCAAAACCTGTACCACTCCCGATCATGAATCCCTGTCGATAGTCATCATTATGTATGAAGTGATTGTGAGAGTGCCCGGCAAGGATAATATCTTCTAGTTGTGCATTAGATAACATTCCCGATTCGATAACCTCTGCAGGTAGATTAGGTGTATAGTCAACCTTCGGCAATTTGATTGAGGACATAGCTAGTGATTCACAAAGTGGTGTCGGATGATCCTTGGCTCCTGCTATTGCTATTTGAGGTATGTACTGAGCGTAGTCCCCCATTTCTTTAGCATTTTTGGTTGCAAGATTCTCAACGATCATCGTAGATTTTTCAATAACTGGAGTTGTGACCGGAACTGGAATAAGAGGTATGATTTTAGTATCAGCGCCTACTTCTTTGCTTGCTTCTTTGATGGAAAGCTGAAAGAGTTTTTCCTGTTTTTCTTTTTTGGTTAACGGTTTTACTAGTACGTGCAGATTTGTTTCAGTATCAAAAAGTGATAATTGTTGCATTTTAGGTATAGTTTAAGTTTAGGATTAGGACATATGAGCTAGATACTCTTGCACTGTTGTAGCGTCCAGCTGTGATGGTTTGAAAAGAGTCTTAGCAGTATCATAATTATGTAGAATCATAATGCGAGTTTGAAATTTTGTGCCTTTACTGACAAATGTTGATGAGTCCAGTATTGCATTGAGTGAGCATGTTGCCTCAGGTGCATTTTTCACAAAGTGTTTGAATGCTTTGCTTCCTGATTTAAAATTTTCATTTATTAGTAGGGTTATGGTCCCTTTCGGAGACAATGTTTTGTAGGCTGCTATTAGGTGGTTTGCACCAGCGAGTATGTCTACGCTGCTCTTAGTGTTAATGTGCCGTGAGAATGGTGGATTCATCACTATTTTGTTGATGCCCTGATTCAGGAATTTTGGTATGTTGTGAATTTGTGTAGCATCTTCCTGGTAGTAGTTGTGATAGATTTCTGATGCTGAAAGCAAATTGAAACGATGTTGATGAATTTCGTTAACCAGTAATTTTTTGATGTGTGCTTTGGCAATGAAAACAGAAAGGGATCCTGTGCCGGCTGAAGGTTCGAAGAATACATCTCTTGGATTTGGTCTGGCAAGAAGTGAAATAAGGTAGGATGCTACAATTGGTGTACTGAACTGTTGATATAGGGACTGATCTACAGATCGTTCTGTCTCTGTAGGTAACAAGGATTGAAGTTCTTTAAGAAAATCGCAGTTTCCCTCGATGGTTCCAGGTAAATGCTCAAAGTAGATATAATGGTTCAGGGTAAATTCTGCAATATCATAGAGATCCTTGAAGGTTTGATAATGGGTGCCTACAATCATATCGCTATGGCTTGCCAATTTTACCAGTTCGGTTGTTGAAGTAACTCTTTGCCTTCTTGTATACATTTCGAGTAGGCGAGAGATCAATTCAATAATTTGAGGAAATATTTTAGTTTTATTCATTGTATATAACGGTTATTAGAATAAATTTTTTTCTAGTGAAGTCTTCATATCCTTTTTCGCTCTAAAGGGCTTGAAGGGTAGGATGCAAAAGGCAAAAGGCAGGTCTTAAATTTTTGGTGTGGCCTGCGAGAGATGGAAAATTTCAGGAAGCGTTTTGACCGGTGATGGCAAGCCAACTTTGCGAAAAAAGGAAATAGTAAAGACGCAACGGTGTTCATTTCCAGCTTGCTTGGTTTGAGGGTCACAGAGGTCATCATTATTTGGTAGGGTATTCTTTCGTAATGTGAATTGGGTTTGTGGTTAGTGTTTTGAGGTTTATGAAAACACCTCGATGTGATATCCGGAATTCAGAGAATAGATTCCAAATAATCTTTTTTCCCCACTCTGCCATCATTGAATTAACACAAAGGTCCTGGATAAGAAGACTCTCCCTTACCGAGCATGAAGGTTTATCCTTTTGATCCATTCTATTGAGATTTTTGAATAATTCTTCGACAGTAGGAAGTGATGGAGTTAAGGTTTTTTTAGGTTGCTCAATATCTTGAACTGTTCCCAGAATTACCTGCCCAAAGTCTTTATCATTTCCAAGATCTAACCAGTAGAATGGTTTTTCATCAATGGGTTGATGATTCTTTTTTTTGGTCTTAAGCATTTTGGAGATTTGAACCCTTGCTTTTCCTTTATCTACACAGGTGATGGTAATGTTTGCACTAGAATTCTTTACTGGTAATTCTTCATTATACATAAGTGGAATAGCTCTCCATGCGAAACCAAAGGCACGATTAATTCTGGAAATAAGAACAGTTGCTTTGTTGTGGCCAATATCACCGGGAAGGAAAGACTGGCGACCTACATTGGGTGGAGAAACATCATCTGCATCAAAAGCTTTTACATTGATGCCTGGGTGTTGAAGTTCTTGTAATGCATAGTTTAGCTGAGCCAATTTGGTAAGCATATGACTACCTGTTCCACCACATCCTATTAAGTTGATAGTGATTGGATGTGAAGGGTTTATGAAATAGTCTGGAACGTTGTGTTGTGTTTGCTTCATGGAGTTAGTATTTGAGTAGATTCTTAACTTTTCTTTGTGTTGGAATTAGAAGTTCATTATTGAACCGATCTTGTTTTTTTGAAAGTTGATGTAGATAGTGAATCAGTCCATTTTTATGTGAAATAGCATTTTTGCAATCACCGTCACCAGTGTTAAATTCTGATCCAAATAACATGTCTTCCCAGTACTGAATCAATTGGTTGATATCACTGATTTTATCTATTTCATTGTCTATGATTTTTCGCGTAGTTCCCAGACAGATGTTTCCACTGGATACATTTAGTAAGGGTGCATCAAAGAGTAGTGAGTTGGGAGTCGCCTTTTTGGTCTTAACTGCCCAAACAGATAGATTTCTGTTAGTAGCCTTAAAGACTAATGTGGGTAGATGAATGGTTGAATCAGTTGGTAGTTTTTTGTTTTTACTGAATCGGATGAACGTCTTTTGTGATTCGCGGTACCAAATAAATATTTTGTTGCCAATAGTGGGATCCTGATAGATGAGTCTCTTTGGAATAAATCCTTTTAGAGATGATTGATCTCTACCATGAAGGTAATTCGCAAGATTGTTTAGCGTTTCCTGTTTGAGGGGTTTGGACTCTGATAGAATTACTTCTTCTCCCCTCTTGATTGCTTCTTGGGATTCAAGGTAGAAATCGGTTGATATCGAGTCATCTGTAGGACTCTCTCTTTGATAGATCTTAATCACTTGATTAAGTCGATATTGGGTGTTGTGATCAATGTTTAATAAATTCATAGGGCGCATTTTTTAGGTTTCCATGAAACAGGTTTGTAATATTTTCTAGGGGCCTGATATCCATTTTTTTCGGTTATTTTTCGGGTCTTAATTGATTGAAGTTTGAAGAAGTCTCTTAGTTCAGGTTCAAGCCAAAGTGATATTGTAGAATCACAGAGGTTTTCAAGCTCAGAGAAGCTGTATTTAAATTTCCCCCAACCAGAAGTGAATTCGAGTTTTTCAGTTAAAGGAATTATACCGAAGTTTCCAGCTCTCTCGTTTAGTATCTCTTTGATATGTTCAGCGATGAAACCGTGAATGGATTCATCGAGAGTAGAAGGCCATGTGAATTTGAAGGTGTCTTCCGGTAATAAAGGAGGACCATCCTCGTGATCATCCGCCTCAAAATGGGTACAGGAATTGACATGAAATCCACTCAGTATGAGTTTGAACGCCTGGTGAAACCAAAGAAATACTCGTTTTGAAGTGAAGGTGTCTGGCCAGTCGAAATTATTGACCTCATCAATGACTGTTTCAATGGTTGTTACCCTGGATAATTCTCTAATCTCCTGGGCATAAGGAAATATGGTGTTGTTCCAACGATTAATTTCAAGCTCTCTTTCTTTCTTGTCTTCTATTTCAAGACCGTAAAAGTCCGGATCTGCCAGTACTTGTTCAAGGTAGTCGACAGCCTCGTATTCTATATCGCCATCCCATAGCGAGAATCCGCACTTAGAAGATAGGTGGGAAATTGTTGTTGCTACCAGGTTGTATAGAGGTAGGTTGTGTTGCTTTAATTGCGGAAGAAAGCAACTGGCCGGGAATTGACAACCATCCAGACGTGCTTCATGATGATAGTAAAGTTTTGATTTTTCCTCATCATATTGAGTGTGAGTTCCTTGTGGTAGCAGATCTTCCAGGTCCTTGAAAAGTTCTCGAATTACGCCCTGAGGGGATATCTCCTTTGACCATGTATGTGCATCGTCCCATTTATCATTATTGGACAAACACTGGTGTAGGTGCTTAAGAAACTTTACTGATGAGCTCTCTCCAAATATTGGATGTGAATCTTGTGACTTAGCTACTTCAAGTGGCTTTATAGATGCTTTGAGCTCCAGAGAGATTAGAGAAGTAGATTCATCTCGCTTGGTTCTATTAGCTGTCTGGGAGCTGTGTCTATCTGATTTGAATGACGCTCGTTTGAGAATATGCGTCCTAGTGCGTCGTGCACCTCGGCTGCTAACTTTTGTTCCTTCCCTTTTCTTCTTTTCGATTGTTTGCATGATTTTATGAATTCTGAAGTGTTCATGATTTATCCTAGGGTTCCAACTTTTGTATCGATAGTGAAGACAAGTGAGTCTCCTTCTGATTTAGGGCCGGTGAGTCTCGCAGTGGTTAGTTCCGGATATTGACCTGCATAGAATTTTACAATTTCACCTGCAGGGATACTTGGATTAAAATCATCCAGTTCGATGGTTGTACCACCATTGTTGAATTTGAAAATACGTTTGATTGTTGTTGCTACTAATACACTCATGGCTTTTTATTGATTTTGAGTTAATTGATTAAATACAGATTGTCCGAGTTCACCAATGATCACGTTCTCAAGTTCTTTGAGCTGGTGGTGCAATGGATTTAGTTCTCTTGCTTTTTTGACTTGTGCAATACACTCTTTATAAGCTCCCGCTTTTTGAAGATTAGAGGCTTTATCAATGATTGGTACAATCATCATGTCTTTTGTTCTTTCGATGGACTTCTTAATGCTTTCATCAGCAGGACAAAGAGTCGAGGCTTTCAAGTATTTATTAAGCGCTTCAGTGAAGTTGTTTGAGGCCAGAAGGGCATCAGCTTCTATTAGTATCTCGGTGGCTTTAGAAGCTTTTTTGTCATTCTCTATTTGTTCTTTTGATTTAAGAACATCAGCATCCTTTTTTGCCTTTGATTTTTCAGCAGCTCCTTTGACTTGCTCTTCAAAAGATTTGATTTTCTCTGCTTCACATACCAGACTTTCAATGGGTGAATTAATGGTTTCAAAAAACCCTTCGTCCAGTGCTTTTGCCGGGTGAGTGAGAATAATCGGTTTAAGGTTGTTAAGTGACTGATCATCAATATTTGTAGTACCAGGTTTGAATGATACTACCAGATCGTCGTTAACCTTCATAAGATTAAGATTGATTGAAATACCCTTATCTAATAAAGGTGTAATCGCTGAGAAGAAATTTGTTTCCATGATTTTAAGCTTTAGTTTGAAATTTGAGATTTTTGAAATAGTCAAAGCAGGCATTGAATATGTGTGTTGCCAGATCTATCGACTCACTGAATTCTTCTACTATTATTGTACAGATAGCGATTGCTTCTTCCTTAGAAATGAACTTTAAGTATTCATCACTAACAAATTCTATCACTCTATCTTCAGAGAATCTCTGATCACTAAATAGCATTTGAATTTCTTGGACCGAGGTATTAAGTTGAGCTTCTTGCATTTTTTTAATTTTTGCAAGGGATTACGGTTGGTAGTAGCGATGGATCCGAAACAAATCGGTGAGGAAAATCGGAAGCCTTGAGGGAAGGAAAGAGTGATTTTTTAGAGACGATTTGTGCAGGAATGCACACCGTATCTTAGCAAAGAATTATAAAAAAGGAGGACAAGAAGAATCAACAACCTTGGGACAATAAGGGTCTATTTTCCTCACTACTTTCTATTTCCTTCTTATTAAATCCATTATTCTGCTATCAAAAACAAATGGCTCTATCTCCGTAATCTCGTAGGACTGGGGTGTCTTTGAATTGAGTATGTAGTTTGATTCCTCAGGGGTTACTACGGATGGAACCTTTAGGATCTTAATGCCTTTTTGATTGAATTGATAATCGCCGATTATTTGTGAGTTTGCAATGAACTTAAGTTGGTTGTATTCAAGTTGGGCGATATCAACTATGTGATGATTTTCTATGGCTATAGTTACTAGTGAATGTTTTAGGGGAATGAAATCAGGATTATGCACGAGAACCTCTAATGTGGCTAAGGAAATCGATTGAGACGTGTATACTACCGGTGTTCCTTTAAGGTTCCATCTGCCTCCTGCTCGTTGGGCTCCGAATCCTGATAAATCTCTTGCGTACTTGGTTTGAGCTATACGGTATACGAGCATTGAGTTGCTAGATGTATACTCCGTCTTTTAGGCGATATAGTTCATCAATAACATCATCTACTTTGTCAATGAAGATGGCTTCTGATGGCTTAAGGTATTCTAGTGCCTGGAGTGGTGAATCTAACCAATTAATCATGTTAATGGTTGAGTCGAAGGTATCGAAGAGAAGTGGCAGGAGTTCACCAGCAACTTTGCTATTTCCAAACACAGCTTCTTTTGAAAACTCTCCTCCGAATTCCTTTTGATAAATGGAGTCTGAAAGATCAAACTTGAATTTGTTGTATTTGGGTCCTGCTAAGTTGAAATGTTTTGTTTCGCTGGTAGCCATCGCCCTGTGGATCATCTGATTTATTGAACGATGAGCTATTTGCTCTAATGGTAGATGCTTTGATGAGGCAGATGCGTCGAAGACTTTAGTGAAGGAGCTATGATCTATTACAGGTCCACTTAGTTTTGGTAGATTCAGTTTAGGGAAGTAAAGTGTTTTGAACTTGTTAATGAGCTTAGCAGTGATTTCGGCCATATGGGCCTGCAAATCAGAGGCACTTTTTGCTTCTTTGAGAACGAGTTTATCCCCTACCCTGTCTTTTATGATGAACCAGGTATTGTGAATAAAGAGGACTTTTTCTTCATCAGAAAGTCTGCTCATTTCTTCTTCTAGGCGAATTTTTCCCTTCTCCATGTATATGTAAATTAACAATAATTGAGAATTGCCATTAAATTAACGTTCAAAACCGCTTTTGAGATATGTGCTACAATACAAGATACATGACAAAGGATCGATCGGTTTATGCCGATCACTATGGAGTTGAAGAGGAAACTATTCCCTTGTTTAACAAGATGTATTATGCAAATGGATTCGATCATTTCGACATTCCTGTGATAACTGGTGAGGATCCTGCTTTGATTCAAAGCTTTAGCTGGGGATTAATACCAGGGTTCACAAATCCTGAAAAGTATCCGATACCTGCAGTACAATCTTCGGGACTGAATGCGCGGGATGATAAGTTGATGAATAATTTTAAATGGAAGTCTGTCGTGAAGAGGAAAAGGTGTATTGTGGTTCTTGATGCCTTTTATGAATATCACCATGCTCCGGGAGTCAAACTTAAAGTCCCATATCACATTTCATCAAGTCATGAGCCAACCTTATCTATTGCTGGTATTTGGGACACATGGCAGGATAGGAATGATGCGGAGATCGTAAGAAGTACGGTCTGTATTGTTACTACAGAAGCCAACGAAAAGATGGCGGAAATTCATAACAATCCGGATCTTAAAAAGCGAAACAGTGGTCCACGAATGCCAGCGGTTTTAGATGTTGGTGGTAGGCGCCTATGGCTTAGTGGTGATGATGCTGACAATGATTTGATTTCAGAGGTAATTAAACCCTATCCAGTGGATGGTTTGGTGTGTCATACGGTGAACACGCTTAGTTCAAAGTCTGCTTCAGGATCAGGAAATACTATTGCAGCAATTGAAGAGCATGACTGGCCTATTATAGGTCTTCCTTGATCATTGGTTTATTATTTGAGGCATCTCTCCAGGAGCTTTTTTTTCATTAAGCAAAGCAGCTCACTGAAATTCTCAATGTCTTGTGTTCGCAGCGGTATAGATTTCTGATCTTCAATACAAGCAGGATTTACAATGGAAAGGACTATTTGATTATCGACAACGTCGAGGGTTAAAAAATCACCTTCTGTCTCATTTATTACGTATGGTTTCATAATTACTAAATATTTTAGCATTTCAAATGTAAGTAATAATTTAGTGAAACTAGATCCAGGATACTATATAGTGAGGATGAGAGGTATGCATTTTGGTTGTGACCATGTGTTGAGGGTATTTAGAAAAGGGAAAGAGAAGTACTTCAAATTTGATGCTGAGGATCCATTCTTTGTAGATAATGACAATGAAAGTTATGAGCTGGAGAAATTTGTGATTGCCGAACAGCTGAGCGGTAAAATTGATTACCAAGGATTCACGGGTACTATTGGTTTCTCTGCAGAGACACTAAATGGAAGCAGAAAAAACTCTTATGAATTTTCTTTTGGGTTTACTTCGGAAGAGGATCTGAATAAGGTAAAGAGGGATTTTCCAAGATTGTGGATGAAGTTTCAAAGGAAGGCTTAATGAGCCTCGGCTTATTCAATGTCTATTGGATCCAAGCTTTTGTCGGATTTTGGGAAGGTAAATCCTAAGTTTTGCTATTTGCTTTTTAGAGAGTTTAACAAATCGTGCCGGCTTCTTTATAAGTGATAGATCGGGTTCGCTATAAATGTCCCAGAGCTTAATGGATTCTATATTTTTTGTTTGAAAATATTGATGCTGGTGAATGTCGTACAAGAGAAACCTGCTATCTAGTTTAATGACATATTGATCTGAGTCAAATTCTAAGGGAGCTCCTTTGGTTTTGTGTTGATCTAAAATTTCAAGGTACAGTTTGGATTTGTCTCTTGAATCCTTTCTTTTAAGAAATCCTGTAGGTGATAGATATGCTTTGAAGTAAGTTCCTGGTACCTGGTAGGAATGGATTGGATTAGCTTCGTAGAAATCCCTTATGAAACGATGATTGAGGTGAATGAGTCTGTAGTGGAAGTAGCGTTTTGATTCGTCAAGTAGTTGATTTACGTAATGTAGGATTACTGGCTTGTATCCGGAGGCTCCGTTTAGATTAAGGAAGTTTTGAACAACTACTTTCATAATCATAAAAGGGGGACAAAGCCCCCCTCCTATTTAGATATGCAAAATATTAATTGAATTGAATTTCATCGACTACTGTAGTAGTTGAATATTTAGTCTCTCCTTCTTTTTCCCAAGAAGAGGTCTTGAGTTTGCCAATTATTGAAATTGATTTCCCTTTTGTCAGATACTTAACCTGCTCAGCAGGATCGTTTTTTCGAAATGATTCACATCTGAAGAATTCTGGTTGAGGAACAAGCTCACCTTCTTGAGTTTTGTAATCATTGGAGTTTTCAGCTACGGTAAACTTGACAATGAATCCTTTTTCAAGGGTTACTACTTCGGCATCCTTTTTAAGGTTTCCGGAAACAAATAGTCTTTGCATGAGATTAGTGTTTTGATTTATATCGAAAGTAGAAAAAAGAGAAACACAGAATTGTGGTAGTGAAATTTTAGTCCTCTGTATTTTCGTTGTAGGCGAACCTTATTAAAAGGTCCTTGTCAACTTCTAATGTTTCTGATATCTGTAGGATTTGCTTAAGCGTAAAGTCCTGTGGGTTTTGTTTTTTACGACGCCAAAGTCGTTTTTCAACATTCACTGCTTCCCTTAGTTCAGAATCACCAAGTCCTTTTCGTTTTATTTGAGCAATTAGGTATTCAGTGAATTTGTTGTAAACTATGAGTTTGCCATACTTTCCCATTCACGTTATAGCTTTTTTCTGATCAAGTGAAAGTGAGAGATTTCGATTTAACTGATTTGAAATCTTGATGTCCCTAGGACTTTTTTTTTCTGGTTTGAAGGATGCTTTTAGATTTCGATTGTCGAAGTGATTCTTAACGCATTCAATAGTTCGTCTACGAACTTTGGGTCTGGAAAGGATGTGCTTAAGGCGTGTGTATTCGTTGCAGAAATCTGATTGGGTATTGTGCATGAATTGAACATCATGCGGCATAAGTCCTTCGATTTTTTCCAGTCTTATATGGAATCGTATGCGACTATCAACTCTGGAAGAGCGTGATTTATAACCGGTGGTAAGATCTTCAAAAAGTTGAATAGCTGCTTTTTTAGTCTTCTCATTCATTAAACCGTAATTTCTGCGCTTTTTGATTTATCTACAACTGGAACTTTATCCATTTTTTGATCAGGAGCTTGTTCAGTCATGGTCTTGATTTCTTCCTTGCTCATTCCCTTCTTAAGCAAGTTAGACATTACGTTTTTCAATGAGGATTCAAGTCCAGCTGCTTTTTCTTTTGAAATAGAGTTTTCAACGGAAACCTCTGCAGAGAAATGTTTGAATTCGTAGCCGGCTTCAGTTAATTGAGGATGAGGTGTTTTGCTGGTCATTGAATTAACATCATCTTTAATAACAGAAGCAACGTGATCAGCTGCTGCACTTTTATTAGGATAATTGTTTTTCCAAATGGGCTTATTTTCTTCGATTGCAGTTAGACCTTTGGTTAAGACAGCTTTTTCACCACCAAGTTTTACAATGGCGGTTTTGTGTTTGATATAGTCTTTAACAAATGCTTTTCCTTCAGCAGTTTGCATTTTATCGAGGTAAATATTTGATATCTCCTTAGGGTACTTACTTCCGAAATCTCTCGCTAATTGATGAAACTCAATAGCTGTTTCCTTATCGTTATTAAATTTTACTGCAGACATGATAATACTGTTTTAAAAATCCTATTCACAATTATATAGGATTGAGGATCACGCAATCGTGGTAGTGAAAAATGGAGTTAGTGATTTATGCTTTTGTAAATTCTCCATTGACAAGCATATCATAGTATGAGGCTGCCTGAGGTTGGTTCTCTACCAGGAACTCTCTGTTCTTTTTGTATTGTCTGGATTTTTCTTTTTGATAGCTTTCTGTATCAAATTCATCCAGGAGGAAGACGTGAGGAAGGCTGGTTTCTTTAAGTGTGAAGTAGACTTTTTTCTTATTGAAGTCCTTAAGGATCCGATATACAATATCACTGAAATGAAAGTAAAATGTGCCTCTGTATTCTTTTAAAGGAAAAGAGTGGTCGCTCTGAAGCATAAAGCAAATGGCCCATTCTCCTTCGTTTGTGATCGCGAAGGTTGGAGGATAGGATAGCATTTTAAATTGTTCAACAAGATCTACATGAAAGTAAACCCTGGTCTTTGCATCTGTGACGGTTATCTGTGCTCCTTTTGGAATCGAATGTTGGAGAACTTCAAAATTTGCTGGTTTTTGATAGACTGATATCTTCATAAATATGGCGGATCGCTTGAATATGAATATTACATTTCGTTTGCAATATACATATTTAGTATAAAAATTATTTATACAGTGCAATTTTTGTACAATACAATGGGCTTAGATTTCGACGAATGAGATCATTGCATGTTTTTGCTTGTCGTCCATACTGATCTTAAAGAGGTAGTCTTTGGTCTGAAGAAAGGTGCTTCTAAGGGACTGTAAGTAGTGGTTTATGAACCTTACAATCTCAGAGCAGACGTGTCTATAAATGTCGTAGATAGAATTGATGATTACTTCTTCCAGTACGTCGATATCAGATTTAATCTCTTGCATGTAATTACTCGAAAGTGAAAATTTGATTTCGAGAGAGTGTCTGTAATATGAGCTGCCGATATCGAGTTTCTGTATTTGCATCAATTGTAATTGAAAGAAGACTTAATGTTTTCACCTGGTATGTGAAAGCTTTTTATGTTGATCTTTAGTTTATTCTCATAAGTTATTTTGAATTCGTAGAGAGATGAATCCAATGGAAAGGAAAGAATAGTGTCTAGCTGTTCTTCGATGTCTTGCTGACTGAAAGAAGTAGAGTAATGTCTATTGATACTGGATCTCATTAATCTACTGAGCATTGCTACTTCCTTGTTGTTTGAAGACAAGAATTCAGTAATATCAACCGAGAGGGTGAGCTCTTGATTCTGGTTTTTTAGTGTGTATATGTTCATAGTGATAAACTAAAGTTTTGGTCACCGTAAGTAGCCTTCAACGTTTGGTAAAACCTTTTGATGTTGGCATATGTCAGAGAAATAGTGTGAGTAAAACTATCCTGATTTCGTGAATAATCCAATGTATAAAATTTGGACACAATGTCCTCAAGCATATCGTTCATTTCCGGATTAGCGAATTCAAAGTTGTTTCTCATTCCTTGATCTAAAATATTATTGCTCTGAGTCATTTCTCGCAAGTCTTCAGAACAAAGATCGTAAATAAAATTATCATTTGATAATCTTATATTAGTGAGACTGTCTTTGAAATATAATCTTACCAATAATTCGAAAAGAGAAAAAATGGTGTCCTTGCTTATCTCTGAATGTATTTCAATATGTCTCGTAATGATCTTGGTATAGTATTCGGTTATGCTATTTGTTAGAATGTAAGAATCACTTTTTATGTCGTGTGGATTAGATGAAAGTTGAACGGTAGTGTCTTTCGCAATTTTAGCAAGGAATCCTGGGTTAGCGTTGTAGACAGTTATTCCATTATTGGGTAGCAAAAGGATAAAATTTGAGATAAGTTTCTCATGGAATATGGGAATAATATTGGTACCAACTATAGGAGAAAAATAGGTTGTAATTCCAGAGATATTCTCGGTTTGTTTAAACTGGTAGAACTTACCAATCAATTCATTTTTCTTTATAGGATCTTTGAGACTTTTCTTCAAAGATTTGATAGTGCTTATTTGAGAATTAAGTTCTTCGTATTTGTAGTGTCCAGCCAGTTCAGCAATAAGCAGGTGTTTGTTAACTGGAGTAAAACTTCTTGAATCGATGAACTCTTTTTCGTTTGTTGCTGCGTTGTGGAACCCAAGGATAGTTCGTACCGGAGTGTAGATTAATTCAGCAAAACCAAGATCTTCTATTTTGCCATTGTAGTGATTCACAATATCAGTAACTGATAGATTATTTATCATTTTATACTTTATCGTAAGGTTTCATTAATTCATTGATCTCTCTTTCAATTCTGATGTAGTTCTCCTGGACTTCTTTATCCATTAAGGATTGATCAACACTTTCTTCACCAGTGTTCCATTTTCTAGAGAAGATTGGAATTTCAGTGAGTTTGGGTTCAAAGTAGTCAAATTGGGTATGGAACAATGGGGGCTCACCATCTGCAAGCACTCCTGTGAAATGGCCTATGTTTTGGTTTAGAACATCAGATGCCTGAAGCACATCTTCTTTTTGAAATTGGAAGGCAATGCTTTCTCCATTCTCTGAAGAGGTAATATTTTCTTTTATAACATCATGTTTTCCGAAGAACTCAATGATGTTTTTTGCAGATTCGTTATTTCTGGTTTTTCCTACAAATTGATTACTTAGATTATCTCTTGTAATAATGGCTTTGTCTTTACCATAGTTGTCTTCAAGTTGCTTGAAAGATTGCCAGGAAAGAATAGTTGTTACTCCTTTTTTTCTAGCTGTGGCAGGAAGATTATCAAGGTTTGGAATAAACAGGGTCGGTAGCTCATCCGCTACAAAAAGTGATTTTCTTTTACCAAACCTATTCATGTTGTTCATGCAAATGAGGAGTATAAGAGAGCAGACCGGCCCTAGGGCAAATTTGTTTTTCGGAATGGTTCCTATACACAAGAAAACTGCGTCTTTTTTGTGGGTAATGTCCAGATTGAATTCCTCTTCTTCGGTTGGTGGTGAAAGTGGATACATTATGCGAGGATCGAGCAATTTAGTAATGGGTAGTGCAGCTGATGATACCGCTCCGGCAAGTTGTTGTTTGGCGTCTTCTTTATAAGCAACATACAATGGCATGATCAGGCGTTCGATCGATGGATCTTGAAGGAGCCAGTTGAAAACAGTTTCATAATTGTGGGTACAGATCATTGCAAGATGTGGTATGGAGAGGTAGCGATGTAATTCAGGGTCGTTGTAGATCCTTCTTAAAATTCCATCTGCATAATTTATGGCATTGCCAGCCCAGAAATCCTTTTTCTTCAACCACTCAGGTTCAAGATTTGTCATTAGGGTGATGGCAATCTCTTTAAGATCCAGGGCACTGTCTTGATATTTTGGGTTAAGTGGATTGACACGAACTGTTCGAGATGGATCTCCGAAATTCAAGTAGGCGAATCCGAGAGTGCCAAAATCTTTATGCTTTGAAAAAATGCTTTTTTTCTTCTTCTGATTTTCGTTGTATTTTTTAATGGAGGACATTATTGTTTTGGATAGCTCAGCTCCGTCTTCTTCTCTGCAATCTCCTTCGTAATCATAAAGAACTCCAGCATATCCCTGTAGGCCAGCTTGGTGTAGAATTCTTTTGATTAACACTGATTTACCACCTCCGGCTCCTGCTTCAATTCCAATACCCATGGTAGGTTTTGTGAGATGAAGAATTCCTTTGACCGTTGGAAGACTGAATCCTGTTTTTGGCTTTTTGGTTTTAGCAAAAATGTCTTTTTTGCTTGCTGTATTTCCAGTGTTAACGTATTGAACACTTTTGACAGTAAAGTAGCTGGCTAGTAAGAGAGAGGAAGGATAGATGTAGAGATTGTAAAAATTGTCATTGGTGAATCCTCGCATGAACAAATAGATTGTTCCTGCAGCTCCGATCACATTTATGAAAATGTTATTTGAATTGTTCTTCAATCTGACATTGACAAGAGTACCCAAAGCGACGAACAAAATATAGCAAGCTCTGAGAAGGTGGGGTTTGGAGTAGATCATCCTATTGATCTCTTCCAGTCGGTCGCTGCTGAAATAATTGAAGTAATCAAAAAAGAACAACCATTGATTTATTACCAGTAAGAATAACACTGGAATTACTAAGAAAATAATGTCGTTGAGTTTGCCTGTTTCCTGACTCATTGTGATACCCGATTTATCTGGATACCGAAAGTAGAAAATAAGAGTGATCGATTATCTGTCCGTGAAATTATTGGGGACCCTCTCCCCTTTCATTTTGCTCTTGGTTCTTAAGTTTTTGTTTTCGGATTTGATCTTTGACAGTGTCTGATTCATCATGAAGCATCCTTTCAGTTTGTTTTCCTTTCGAAATTGCTTTTTTGATTTCCTTCGGCTTTACCACAGGATCTTTTACCACTGACTCTTTTTGTGGAAGCTCTTTTAATGATACAGGCTTTAAGTGTTTAGCGAGTTTGCCTACGCTCAAACTGTTGTGCACAGAAGATGCTTTTATAAATTCGCCGTTCTTGATATTGGTTGATTTCAAGGCATAGGCATAGATTCCATTTTTGTTGGATTGGGTTCTAACTTCAATGTTATAGGAGGATAGCCGATCAACGTAGTCATCCCAGGAGACAGCAACTTTAGCAGATTTGATTGCAATGTTTCGAAGAAACTTAGCCTGGTCCCCTACATTAAACTCCATTGAATCCTTAAATAAATAATCATATCGCAATTGTTTGGGAAGCTTGCTGTTTTTTATATAAGTATTTGTTTCGGGATTTCCATAAACCATATTAGAGCTACCATCATTTCTTTTTAATCTTCTTATGTAAAGATTCTTGTCTTTTACGGCCTGATAGAATTCCTTATAAGTAGATGTTTCTTTCTTAATGTCCTGTAATTGATCAATGAGCTCTTGTTTGTGCGTACGAGAATACTTTCTTGAAACATCGAGGAGATCTTCGTATGTGGTATCTCCAGGGGAAATGAAGTTTTCTTTGACTTGCTGATTGCTTAATCTGTATTTGAGAACAGTAGAAGTAAAGGTATTGCCGATGGAAAGTCCTTCCTTTTTCAAATTGATTTTACTTCTCAATAGATTATGTATGGAATATTTGTTGGCATTTTGAGAATTGATTCTTTGTTTTTCAAAATCTTCATAAACAATTTGATACAATCCGAAGTCGTTTTCAAGCTTCCTGCAAACATCTCTGTTGTTTAGATAATCTTTGTAATCGGGTATTTTGTTTCCGGAAAAGTCAACTGTTGACATCACAATATGATAGTGCCGTAGGTGAGTATCATTGTGTTCGTAGATTACATTGCATGTATCTGAGTATCCCATCTCTTGTTGATACTGTTCCCAAACATCTAGGAATTTCTCACTATTGATATCATCATCTTTGTGGAATGAAACAACGACATGTTGAAATTTATTCTTCTTTAGACGAGCATTTGTCTGCACAGTCAGATCCAGATTCATCTTCAATTCTTTAGCATTTGTGCCTTGAGCAGTACTGGAAATTCTGACCGCGTCTCCCTTCTCTACTTTATATTCATTGTATTCAATGAAGTTTTTACAGGACGAACCTTTGACTATTTCAGCAATCATTTCTCCAGTTCACTAAGAATTTTTGTCAATGTCTCAAAAAAAATAGGTCTGATTCTGGATAACTCTTCTTCGATATGGCTGGTATTAGTGGACTTATTGATTCGTTCAATGTTTGAAAGTCGTGCTAATTGGTTCATGTTATTTCCAATTCTTCCAACTTCTGTTGCCAATTCTGAAAGTATGGCAGCACTTAAACCTGAGGCCTTTTGTTTAGGAACCTTCCTTTTAAGAGCAGCATTGATCAAATATCTAGGTAGAGATTCAGATCTCCTTTTGCTATTTATGCTATCCAATTCGATTTTTGATAATCTTATCGAACATCGGTAACTGTATTTTTCTTCGTACTGTTTACGACTTAACTCTCTTTTCTGGCTCGATATTTCATCTTGCTTCTTGTTCATATTTAGACGTTTACTGTCCTCAAGCGTAGCGAGAGGGATTCCCCAATTGCTCCGCATTGGGCGAGTTGGTTTGGAGATCTGATACGCAGTATCGGCATCGACAAACATAACTCGCTACTGATCATTTAAGGAAAGCAATGCTAGACATTTTCTTCCTTGTTTCCAATTGCTTTCTTGAAGAATAAAGGATCAGGGTCTTTAGGAAATTCTAAAGCGCTGTAAGCGCGTCTAAAGGACGATCGTAGGTCGTAAGTGAACGGATATACTCCGACTGACTCGTTATTGTCTTCTATGGGGCTTAAAATAAGCCGTAGGAACATTTGAACTGCAGGGCTTGATCCTGGATTTAATGAATTAACTTTAAACCTCGCAGATTAGCGTGAAATGATGGATCTGGATAAGTTATTGCTGTTACACAACATGTTACACTCCTTGTTACATTCAATGTTACATGATTTGTTACATTGGGTGTGTGTGAATAATACAACACCAGCTGCTTAATTGTAGTACTACATTGTCTGTTTGTATTGAATATTCTTTTGATACAGCAATTATCTAAATACTTTTTTAATAAGGCTTTCATTTATGCAAATGAATCTTTTTTTACCTTTTTCTTTTATGTTTCGAATATTTAGTTTTTATTCGTGTGTATTTAACTAATACTTAAACATCTAGGGTAAATAATTTTTTGTTACTCAATTAATAAACAAAATGAAAGAAAAGCGATCTGTCATCGTAAGTCTTGGAGGACACAAGGGAGGTATAGGTAAAACTTCCTTCTCGAATCTTCTTGCACTTTACCTTAAGGAAAAAACTGATTATTCATTCGTTGTAGTGGACGCGGATGATAAGCAAAACTCTATTTTTTCCAGACGAAAATATGAGTTGAAAAAGGATCCGGAGTTGGATGAAAAAGAACTCTATGAAATGCGTGTATATCCCTCAGCCACTGCTGGAAAAATGATCATTAAAAATGAAATGGGTTTGTATGATTTTATCATTGTTGATTTCCCAGGTAATCTAAATGATGATGGGATCAAGAAAGCTTATAATCTTGTTGATGTTCTCTTTATCCCAATCAATCCAATTTCCTTTTTGGAAGCTCAGAGCATTATGAAATTTTGTAATACCGTAGTAAAGGTTATTGATCCATTGAGAACAAAAAACGGTTTTGAGGAAGCTGACCGTTATTTCATCTTCAATAAGGTAAATAGAAGTGTTAAAGAATTCAGAACAAACGAAAATGTAGAACAGCTTAGAAGTGAAACGCCATTCCCTGTACTGGATGGTTACCTTCCCAGTTGGAAGTATTTTGAAACGGATTTTCAAACACTGGACTATTTTGATTTAGGAGATGAAAAGAAGCAGACTCTAGTTGAATCAGTGATAGAAGAGATGGTTCAAAAGATTGTAGCAGTATCAAAGAAATTGAATAAGTAAGAAATCATGGCAGAAAAAACAGAAAAACCAGTTAGAAGTGCTTTTGTAGGCTTGATAGATGACGATGAAGACACAGAAACTGTGGTAACATCTACTGCTGCAGCTTCGGAACCCGGAGATGGTAAAACAGGAGATAGCAAAGATGGTGCGGAGTCAGCTGGCCAGAAAAAGTCTGAGAAGGCACCTGTAGCTGAAAAGTCAAAAGGATTAGATTCCATGAAGAAGTCAACAAAAAAAGAATCAACTCCAAAGAAAACTGTGAAGAAGGAAGAAAAGACCATTGAGACTATGGATCCATCTTCAGTGGAAGGAAAGCTTCTATTCGAGCATGGGATAGATATGAGGGGTGGGATAGAGGACAACCTTGATTTTGCTACGTTTAGGAAAATCGTTGGTACGGCCTGGAAGAATGAGCTTGTAGGTGATTCTTCTGTTCCACAGAGAGTATCTGTAAAGAATATGGAGTTTATTAAACTTATTGCAGATACAAATAAGATAAGCCTCACACAGGCGCTTAATAATATACTTGCGTACACCAAATACGAATTCTCTGATTATTTTAAAAAACTCCAGAAGGAACGAGAGCAAATTGAGCTATAAAAAAAGTCCTCCCAAAATTGGGAGGACTTGCTTAATCCACCAGGTCTTTTAAGACTGGATGTTCACCTGTAATAGATCTTTAAACTGTTTGGGCTTGTTCAACAGTTTCTTTTTTTCCTGCTTGCTTTTCAGCAACAATAGCTTCAAGCTGTGCTTTGTCAGGAGCTACATTCCATGCAGTGATATCAACTCCACGCTTGTTTGGTTCTTTGATAGAATCGTAGATCTTTCCCTCTCCATTAACTGCAATGGTACCCCCTTTTTCAAGTTTGGCTCCATTAAGTTCTTTGTTCTCATGGACGTTGACAGCAAAACTCTGGTTCCCAACTTTGTCTGAAGGTACTCCAATAAGAAGTCGAGTTGTTTTGCCTTTGGCTTCAACGTGGTTGATTTTTCCTTCGATGCTCATCATCTTATGTTTGTAGACGTTCTCAACATAGAGATTACCATCTTTTACTTTCCCGGCAAGGGTAAAGTTTCTGTCCTCCTGAGTCAGGGCTGTGTGAATTTTTTCTGCATCTTTATTATAGGCCACAAAATTGACGGTTTTTGTTCCTTCCTGGGTCTTCTCCACAAAATTTCCTGATAATCTAAGTGTGCCGTTATCGTATTCGTTGAGTTTGGGTGCTGCCTTTTCATTGGCGTTAATTCTGCCCTTTAGGTACTGGGTTTCTGCCACTTGCTCTTGTGCTTTTGGCTCTTCCTTTTTCTTAGACTCTTCTTTTTTCTTAGGTTCTTCTTTTGCTTTAGTAGCCATGATATACGTGTTTTAGTGTTTAAAAAAATTTAGTTAAGTCCCATTCCCTTTGATTGCATCCGTCCTCTTGATTTAGATTGAAGATGAACTTTCTGTTCCTGGACCGTTTTTACTTTATTGAGTTTCATTGTCTTCTCCACGCCTTTATCTGACATGGTAATAGTCTTGTCATTGATGTTGATTTTTTCGAGTTTGTGTTGAGTAGGAGAGGAAGGTTCGAATACACCTTTTTCCTCGTAGATGTCCTTTAATCGATCAAACTCTTTGGAGTCCAGATTGAAAGCTCCCAGCATTGCATTGCTACGTAGACTGTCAGCTCCATTGGTTAGCTCGATTAGCTTATCCATACTGGGGTTAAAGCCCTGACTTTTCAGCTTAGTGAGCTGAACCATCGCCTTATCATTACCGTCAAGGAAATCTTTGATTATTCTATTAGGTTCTGTATTTCCAATATTTAGTTCATCAATTTTTTGACCCAGATCATATTTGTTCGCCTCTTCAGGGGAAATTACTTTGGTCTGATCAAGATCAAATTCTATTTGATTGTTCTTGGTGTCGAACTTGAAAGAGGTGATGACATGATTTCCATTCTGGTTTTTGAGGACCTTGGTAAGGGATTCTCCGTTTAACAATGAAAGTTTATCCTCTTTGGATAATTTGTAATCCCCGACTTGTTGAATAGTCTCCAATTCCTTTCCTGTGTGGAGAACCACTTTATTCAGATCCTTATCGACCGCAGCATAGAGTCCATCATTTAAGGAAATAAATTTTCCTGATTTAAGAAGCTTTATCTGCTTCTTATCAATTTTGATTCCTTCAATTTCTTCACCGATTTCTAATTGCTTCTTCTTTTCCACTTTATGGAAATTGATGGTGCTCTCTTTGCCATTAGTGAACACTTGCATTTTTCCGGAAAGCTTCTTTCCATTCTCATCAACTAATTCCAGCAGCTGCGTCTTCTTTCCAAGCCTTAACCTGTCAAGATCCTCCAGGGCAATCTGTTTATTCATCCACTCAGGAAGAAAAACTTGCTGCTTTTCAGGCTTTTTTATTACTGTCCTTATTTTAGTTTGAATATTCATGTTACTAAATAAGGTACATATTGGTAAAATTTTTCACGGACACATGATTCGTTAAATGCACCTTATAGATTTGGAGTCATGAAGGAGTTTGTTTCGTCACATTCATATTTAATAATAGCTGGCACTTTGGTGGTGGCCTTTGTCGTTTTGCTTGCTACAGACAAGCGAATGCTTAATCGGTTTCTTCGGGTTTTACTTGGTAAAGAGAAAAGTCAATCTGGATACGAATTTGATTTTATAGCAGCTCCCAATATTGTACTTGTAAATGTGACTCTTACCGATGTTGATGGTTTGATGGAAGCAGATGGAATTACTGATTCTGCAGACATCATCTGGAGATACTCCGATATGAAACGGGAGGTTATAGAAAAAAAGGTAAAGCCTGATGTAGTTGATGAGCTACTTGATTCATTAACCGGAGATGATGGTAAAGAGAACGAATCTCAGGCAGGCGACGATAGTGAAGATGGTAGTCCAAAAGTTGTGAAGTCTCATACAGTTTTTATCAAACGTGAAAAAAATCTGGATGAAGGATATGCAGACTATGTGGATCCAGCTGGAGATCATTCAAAGATCCCTGATGATTGGGACTTTGTTGCCGGATTAGAAAACCAGGATCAGGGAGTAGACGCAGACCTCTCCGGAATTGGTGAAGATCAGGAATTGTAAATTTTTAAACTCAATTAATAAACAATGAAAAATTTAGTTAGTAGAAACATGAAAATGGTCATGACAATGGTTGCCTTCTTTGGTGTATATCTTTTGTCTATGCATCATGGATTCGCTCAGGATCTTGAGGATTTTGCAGATGGTGTTGAGGATAGTGCTGATACGATCAACGGTATTTTCAGAACTGTCCTAAGGGTAATCTTAGGAGCTGGAGTAATCGGAGTAGTGTATGCATATGTGTTCAATAATCAGAAAGCGAAAGACAATTTGATCTACTTCGTAATTGCCATAGTCTTGGGCGGTATCGGAGAACTATGGCTTTCTTAATAGGAATCAATGGAGGAGCAGGAAGTAGAAACCGGACGTATTCCAACATGGCGTCATCTCAATGACGAAATAAGACTTAAGGGACTATCGGGAACTCAGCTAGTAGCAGGGATCCTGATATTCTTTCTTAGTTTCTCACTGGGGATAGAAATGGTCCCAGTGGTGGTCATAATAGAGCTGGTACTATACAAATGGTACACTTCTTTGATCATCGATGATGATCCAAATCCGATTGTAACACGAAATGTAAAGAATGCCTCCAGTCATTTCGTGCAGGATAAAACAGGATTCTATGATCAATTAATAACTCGTGAAGATGAAAAGTAAGGACTTATCGGAATTGTCTTATTATCAGGGAATTTATGGAAATCACATATTGCTTGGTAACGGGGATCTGGTTGTGGGGTATCGTCTTTGGTTCCCGGAGCTATGGACCTCAGACACTAAGAAGATTGGAGAGATTGATAAATCTCTTGCATCGTTAATCAAGAAATTGCCTGATAACTCTATGACTCAATGGAGTTATTATGTATATGATGAATACCATCGTTCAGATTTTGAAGATGCTCATAATCGAATAGAGCTGGAGGATCTAAAGTCCTGGGATAGGAAGAGCGTAGTTAGATTCTATTGTGAGCTTTACATCACCTTAAGTAATGAGAAACTCAACAAGATTACAGAGACTGACAATCCACTAGTCAGAGCAAAAAAATATTTATTTGAAAGACCATTCAAGGAAGTTGACGAAAAGATCGAGGAATTTAAGCTGGTTGTTAATTCCATAACCAAGACGTTTGAACAGGAAAAGTACATAAAGGCTGTACAGCTGACGGGTCCACAATTGCTAAATTCCATAAAGAAGTATTTCTCTCAGCTATATGACAAAGAGAAGCTGCCTGAAGGGTTCGTTAATCCTGATATTCTTTTTGAGGATGGCGTATTCAAAATTGGAAATGAGTATGTAGCAATTGTCTCACTGGTGAAAGAAGGAGATTTTGTTTTATCTACCAAAGAAAGCAACATTTCTCAAAATGGATTTACTGATGTTGATCTCCCAACTCATGTCACGCTGCCATCTAGTATGGCATTTATTCTTAGTGCAGGAATTCCATTTCCACACATTTATAATGTGGGTATAGAGAAGGTTAAAAACGAAGATGCTTTTTCGGCTCTTAAAAAGATTAAGAGTGGGGTTAAAATGTTGCATTATTTAGGAGTAGGAAAAGCAACAAACATAAGAAGTGAGATTGGAGGAGAGAAAGATAAAGAGAGCAACATCGTCTCTAATGGATTTATAGATCAGGCTGAGGCAGGAAATCTCCAGGCAACCAGATGTAGGATTAATGTCATAATTAAGGATCCGAATAAGGATGTACTCAATAACAAAATTGAGTTTGTAAACAACTCCTTCAGGAGCATGAACGAAACGGTTTCAATAAGTGAGAATGGTCATTTACAAAACTTGTTCTTCGCTTCAGCTCCGGGCTGCATGAGGTTCAATTACCGAGCGGTCTGGCAAACTGCAGAGCAGTCTGTAAGATATCTATCAAAAGAAAGTCCTTATGGAACAGATAGTGAGGGTCTGAAATTCTTAGATAGGACTGGAAAGCCTCTAAAAATCAATACATGGGAGAATGAACATATAGTAGCAAGAAATGCGGTTGTATTTGCGCCAACAGGTAGTGGTAAGTCTGTATTACTAAATCACATCGTTAATCAGTATGTAGCTCAGGATTATTATGTGATTATCATTGATATCGGTGGATCCTTTAAGAGGAACACGCTGATAAATCAAGGATTCTATTTTGATGCGGGTATTCCAGAAAATCTGAGGTTCAATGTATTTCTGTGTGATCAGGATAAGCTTGGTAATTACATCTATCAACCTATGGATGAGGAAGAAGATGAAGAGGAGTCAAATCCTGAATCTTCAGAAGAGAAGCCGCCTTCGAGGAAAGATGATCAAATCAATTTTGTTGCCTCGATCCTTCTCATGATTTGGAAGGGAAAAGACAAAGTAAGCAGGGAAACCAAAGCTGCATTAAAGAAAACTATTGTTGCTTTCTATGAAATGGTCAACAAGGAGAAGCTCTTTCCTGATATGACATTGTACTATCGATTCCTTGAAAAAAATAAGAAGGGATTTACTGAAAAGCTAGGTAAGTATTTTGATGTTGAAGGGATCATGATGGTCCTGGATGATTTTGTAACTGGACAGTACAAGTATCTGCTCAATAGCAAGGACAACATCAAAATGTCAGATAAGAAATTTCTTGTCTTTGACCTGGAGGCGATCAAGGAGCGGGAGGAAATTAATGAAATCGTGATTGCAATTGTGATGTACAATGCCTCCGAAATCATTAATACCAAGAAATCAAAGAAAGCTTACATCGTAGATGAAGCAATTGATTACTTAAAGGGTGACATGGGTGATTTTATTGCCGGTCTTTATCGTAAGATCAGAAAGCGTAATGGGCAGGCAATTATCTCTACTCAGGGCATTGGCTATCTGGAAGAATTGAGCCCGTTGGTAATGAAGTCGATTTTTGGCAATACCTCTTCTGTCTGGCTCCTTTCTCATAAGGAGGATAAGGCTTCTTATAAGCTCTTGAAACAGTACCTCGATCTTAGTGATGGCCAGCTCTCAATGTTGGATAGTGTAGGTAGGGGAGACGGTTATAGGGAAGTCTTGTTGAAAATGGGAGCAGATTTTTGTACTGTACTCAGGGTTCAGATCTCTGAGTTTGCGCTTCTTTCCTATACCACGAAGTCAGAAGAAGTAGATCGATTGGAATTTCACTATCAGCGATCCAATAGCCATATCACGGCCATTAGAGATTTCATGGAAGAGAAGTCGAAAGAAAAGAAAAAAAGCAAAGAATACATTGAACTAGAAGAAGCATGAAAAAATTATTATTCACATTAGGACTATTGTGCTCGTTATTTGGCTATGGCCAGATTCCGACTCCGATTGTAAGTGCGCCAATATTGGAGGCCTTGGCCGCTGAGCAAAAAGCTTGGGAAGTCTCAGACAGATTGAGAACTACGGTTTCAAGTACGGTCACAGCGATGAGCAGTGTGCAGTCGTTTGTCTCCAGAGCCAACCAGGTAAGTTGTACAATTGATATTTTCAATAATAGCATTAATACTTCACAGCAGTATGGTTTTTACAACTGCCAACTGGAAAATAAGACCAATGGAATCGGAAACGATTTAATGATGGTTATGGATGTGGCAAATACTGCGATGAGTGCTCTGTTTATCTCTGAACCGCAAGATCGACTTGAGTCTATCGATAGAGCAATCAATAAATACGCCAGGCTTGATAGTGATATGTGGGATATAATCAATTGGGTATACGATGAGTTGGACAAGAAGAAGAGAAGGGAAACTGAACTTCATGAAGTTGAAAGACTGTCAGGTATTCCATTGTTGGCAACTGAAATCACTGGCAAACCGATACTGATTCCTTCAGCTGGTTCGGATCCTAATAGCACTTCTACTGGGAGCGTTAGTAATTTTTTGTCATCTGGAGGCATTGGATCTCCCAATAGTTTTTCATTTAATCAGGGTTTTAATGAAACGTATAGATTATTGAATATCATTTTATCAGTGGCTTTTTTTGCCGGATTGATAAGCGTAATATGGGCGTATGCTTCAGGTGTAAAGAATCCCCACATCTGGTTGATTGCTTACGTTGTAGCATTAACAATAGGAAACATTTTAAAGGCTATTTTCTTTATCTAATATGGCAGTTGAACAAGCGGTAACAGTAGATACAATGGATCTTGTCAAAGCAATTTTTGACAGTAGATTGATTAATTATAGTGTAGATGATTTAACAGACTATATGGTTATAGTGTCAACGGCGCTACTCCCTGTATTTTACTGTATTAATTGGGTGTGGAGCTTTGCAAAACACACCTTTCTAAATATTGGTGAGAAACCCAAGTTCCTTGAGAAAGCGGACTTGTACAGAGGAGCTCTTCTTTGGATGCTGGTTGCATCTTATCCATATGCTTTTGGGGCGATTGAGAGTCTTGCATTTGAGATTATTGCCCAAACTGAGCCTGCTAACTACGCTGCATGGAAGGCCAATCATGGGGCAATAGCTGTTGAGATGCTGAATGTTGATGCTTCTAAGAAAACTACGGATGAAGGAAGCATCGGAGGATCTCCATCAACATTTGATATACTCGGGAGCATTCTTAAGGCAATTGGATCTATGGGAAGTGGTATGATAACACAAATTTTTGTCTTCTTAGGTTACATCGTCAGTATTGTTGTGGGTGGTCTTTCTTACCTGATATCCAAGGTTTTTTTTATCATAGGTCCTCTGGCTATTACTTTCAGTATTCTTCCTCCATTCAAAGACAAACTTGACAAATGGTTTGGGGTCTGGTTGGGAGTAACGCTTAATCTTTTAACCCTGAACCTACTTACTTCCCTGTTGATAGGGGTGACCATGGATTCTGTCGAATCAGTTGGTGTTGCAATTGCCAGTGGTGAAGGTGATGTGTTAGGTGGAAATTATTTTGCAGTGACGATTTTCAATGTGATCATTATTGTAATGTATGTACTGAGTTTTTGGATTACCAGCTTTATCGTTGGATCATCCGACGCAGGAAAAGTGCTTTCAACTGCAGTTGGAGCAGCAACTAGTATGATGGCTTATGGAGCAATGAAAGGAGGCGCAGCAGCTCAGGGAGGTGGTGCGGCTGGAGCTGCTACCAGTGCAGTGCCGAATGTTTTAGGAGCAACAAAAAATACCCAATAAAATTATGGAGGGAGAAATGAAAATATTCAACTCTTTTGATAAGAGTGCATTGAATTTACAGAGAGGTTTCATCATTGTCATAGTAATCTGTGTAGTCGGTTTGGGAGCGGGCTACTACTACATGACAGAACAGATAAAGTTGAGTAAGGACATGATAGTAGTCCTTGACTCTGAGAATACAACATATGTTGGCCATAGAGAAACTCTGTCCAGGGAAAGGAGAAATGGACAGCTTCGGCGTCATGTTGAAATTTTCCTTGAGTATTTCTGGAATGTAAGTCAGGATAGAGATAATCTGGACATGAGCATCAACAAAGCGTTGGAGTTAGCCGATGAATCGGGATTACAGCTTTATGAAAGATTTTATGAGACACAGGGTCTTGCCAACTGGCTTTACGAAAATTCAGGTCAGAGTTTTATCGTGATAGAGGATGTATTTGTTGATATGTCTTCTTATCCATATGAAGGATATGTGATTGCCTACAATGAGTTAGAAACACCAGTTGGTAATAGTCGAAGACACCTTGATTTAAAGTTCAGTTTGAAGAACTACAGGGCCTCGTATGAAAATGTAGCGGGTGCCCTAATTACCAATATTGAAGTTACAAATGAGCAAACCGTAGAAGCTGATGAACAAAAAAAATAAGGTCTTAATAATATTGGTTCCAATGGTCTTATTGATCATCGGATATGTGGTCTTTGTTGAATATTCCGGAGCAGAAAATACGGAAGCCATGAAGGCCAGCGAGGTGGGTGAAAAGGTTTATGTCAAACCATCAGAAACTGAGGAAGCATACGCAAACAAGATTGATATGAAGAAGGATCTGAGTGAGATTTCACGGAGAATTGAGACTAAAAAGAAATTGGTGGCAAATCCTACCTCATTTTTTGATAAGGCAGCTGGCGCTACTGAACCGATCGATTCAACGGAGGTAATAGAAGAGGAAGTCGTTGAGGAAGATCTGCAGACGGTTCCCATCGAGGAGTCAAGGCAAAAAGTAGTCTATGTAACCAGAGAAGCAGAGACTGAAGAAGAAGAAAAATCTCCAGTACGAAAAAGAAAGAGATTTTCGAGCAGTCAGGCAGCGAGTTCCACTGTTAGCTCTGAAAGTGAGGGTGCTAAGAAAATAGCAGAACAGTTTAGTGCTGTAGTTCACAGAGAAGTTAAAGCAAGAACCAACGATGTAGTTAAACTTAGAACAACTAAACCTGTGACAATTGATGGAAAGCAAATTCCTCCTGGAACATTCATTGATGGAATTGTTAGGGTTGATGCCAGCAGGGGTCGAGCCTATATTGATGTGGTAGGGTTTGTTGTGGGCACTGAATACATTGAGCGCAAAATGTCTGCCTTTTCATTGAATGGTGGAGCGGGTTTGGAGGTTAATATCGATCTGTCAAAAGAAGCGGGAAGATCTTTGGTTGGTGATGCTTTAACAAGTCAAAACAAAAAGCTCGTTATTCCAGGAGTAAATACAGGAACGGCTACGGGTGCAGCGCAACGGAAAGTAGAAGAGCCGGCGGCAAATTTTCCGGCAGGAACTAAATTATACTTACGATGAGACTAACAATGATGGTACTTTTTATTGGACTATATGTGAGTCTATGCGCTCAGGATAGTTCTGATACGATATACTTAGATATCAATACAACCGCTCATTTGATCTTTGAAAGTGAAGCAGTCAATGACGATTTGGGAAGTGGGAAGTATTTTGATGATGAGCTTCAGGAATGGGTTCAGGATGTCAACGTAGAGCGTGTTGGAAATAGGGTTAAGGTGACTCCGGCCATAGAAGATTTTGTTGATACTAATCTCTTCATTGAGACCAAGAAAGGATATTACAATTTTATTTTGATTTACAGATTTCCAAAGAAGCATATTTTTCCAATCGGCATAGATCAGGCTGTAAGCTTGAAAAAAAATTCATCTATTTCTACTGGAGGCGACTCAGGAGCTGTTCCTGAGGTTTTTACTTCCGATGAGGAGATGTACCGACTTTGTTACAATGCAGCGACCAGGGAGGGCCGTGTGATCACAGGGGATGAATCAACAAGTATTAGGATGTGGATTGATGGAGTCTATGTAAATGGAATTAGTGACAAGCTATTTGTGACATTGAGTATTTATAACAGAAAGAACATTGTCTACGACTGGGGTTACACAGGTTTCTTTGTTCGTGCTAAAGGGAATAAGGGAATTAAGAATGAAATTGTCCAGGAGGAACAATTGGTGCCTGTATATGTTTACAATGACAAGACTCTTCAGGTAGAATCAGATAAGATTGTGAAACGAGTTTATGTATTTGATAAATTCACAATTGAGAAAAAGAAGGTGTTAAGTGTTGAGTTGTGGGAGAATGAGGGGGAGAGAAAAGTAATACTGGAGCTTGATTCAAAAGATATCCTTGATGCTGAGCGCATCTAATTAATAAATTTTGGTATTGGTTGATCGTGATAGATCCTGGTGAGTAATCCTCGGGATGGATCTCTGCGTGCATAGACGTTTATGTATGTCCATTGTAGATTGTTCTTGGCCAACCAGCCTACATAGTATTGAAGAGAATGGGTGAACATCATTGTATTTACTGGATCATCCTCCATAAGATTGATATCATAATTAGATAGCACATAGGAGGAGATGTATTTGTAGGGGCTTGTAATATCCTTATTCTTCCTTTTAAGCTGCACCTCTTGCATAAGCAGTATAAGTCGAGGAAGATCTAGTTTATTGAAAAGAATGATGATTTGGTGATCCTTAATCCCGTAACGAGTTAATCGTTTGACAATGCGTTCTTCGGTGTCATTTTTTGGTAAATAAGCATAATCGGTTCGATAGAATGCTTGTACGCTGTAGTCGCTATCTCTCTTGAATATTTTGGACACTTAGGGCTTAAGTTGATCTATGTATTCATTTGTCATTAATGTTTCATTAATGGCCATAACATAATTATAAACAATGGAGTTATTAGACTTAAGATATTCCAGACTAGAATTATCACGATAACTGACACATCTAGATAGATGGTATAGTAATTCGTTGTTCTTCAATAAGTACTCTTTTGAGTTCTCTGAATCTTTTATTTTGGCAACAGCATAGGAATGGTAAAGTTCAATATTGTCACTTTTTAACTGCTCAACTTTTTCATTTTTATCTGGAAACAGAAGCAGATATATGTACGAATAATAGATGGGATTTTTTTCCTTCAGTAGACTTTCACTTTTTATCTCCGGGTAGGATGAATAAGTGGCATTTACATGATGAAATAAGTCCTCCTTGGTAATTTCCAGGTCTCCAGCTTTGATGACAACCATATTCGGAGCATTGTTCGCACAACTGATCAATGTGATCATGGCCATAAATAAGAATATCTGAGTTTTCATAAGCTGTTATTTTATGCAAAAGTTACTATTTACTACGAGAAACTTAAAATTTTTGATGTGGTAGTGAAAAAGTAATTTAGAAAAGTAAAAGACAAAAGAGCCCGAAAGGGCTCTTCTGACAACTAACTAAACCTAACACCTAGTTCTTAGGCTCTTCGGTTTCTTCTGCAGGAAGCTCTGCTGTGTCTTTGTTTCCAACGGGAACGATCTGGATATTACCAGGTCTTACGTTGATGTAGGCTGCTTTAATCTTCACCTCACCTTTTTCGTACTCATCATACTCAAGACTTCCCTGAAGGGTCACTGTTGCTCCTTTTTTCAAAAGGCCTACGAAAGAATCATTGATTTCTTTGACGTAAATTTTAGCATTGTGCCAATCGGTATCTTCAACTTTTTCACCATCCTTGTTGGTGTATCTGTTGCTTGTAGCAAATGAGAATTCAATTACTCCCGTGTTTGTGAGAGTTTTAGAAACTGCATCTTGACCTAGTCTACCTGTTGTAAATACTGTCGCTTTCATAATTAATAATTGTTTTGGTTTTAAGATTTAATTTTTGCCAAGGAAAAGGGGCTGAAACAGGGGTCAGTTAGACAGGAATCAAGGGGGAAAAGAATTCGGAGGCAGTCCGTAGGAAACCGTTCTTTTTATCCTTGAAGTGAAGTAAAACGCAACGGTTCTGGGCGTCTGAACCAACAGCTCCAACTTTGTAAAAAAGAAATCGTCTTCAAAACCGGAACAAGCATTTATCGGAAGTGCTCAGGAATGGGTAGTCAATCAAGACATTACTAATATTTTTATCAAAAGCTCGGGTGATTGAGTTAACTTGCTGCCATTTTGACAGCCAACTCATTGGTTTATTATTTGAGTCGATTAAACATCATATTTATTCATATTATAGATAATCATATTATAGGCCTAAAAAAAGGGGTCTAACTGCTTGATTTAGAGCGAGTTTCAAAAATGATTGACGTACGTAAAGGTGGGGATTTAGCAATATTGCCGTACACAATGAGGGCAATAAAGGGTTCACTGGCGTACATAGGAGCTGCTCAGGGCATTAATCGCCGTACACGATGAGGGGTGTTAATTTTCATTAGGCTTGTCTGTGGCCACTTGATTCTCTTTTAGCATTGTAGGAAAGCCTAAATAGCTGAGAACGAACGATTTGAAGCAAACAATAACGTACACGATGAGGGTGCGTTATACCGATCCGACGTACATCAAGAGGGGGTTTCTCGGTATTTCCTTTTAGTTGCTATGTAAGATATGTGTGGAAAACTCTATTTACGTTAAGTAAAACATATAATAGATATTGATTGTAATTGATTTTTAGACACTTTATGCTTTTTAGAGCCCTGGGAATAGTTTATTGACGTACATGAAGGTGGGAGTGAAAGGATGTCATATGGATGCTTCCAGATTCGAAACATAAGAGAAAAGGTCTTTGTATGTGGAAATGTTGATCTTATTCACAAATAGGGCTTGTCTCGATCTGAATATGCGCTTCCTGTGGTGTTAATATGGGTTTATGGCGTACATGAAGAGGGGGTATTTAGTGAAATACCCCCTCTTCATGTACTTATCAGAGTAGAGTATCCAACTTCCTGAGATAACAAAACTGATCATTTTGGCCTAGACAATGGGTTTACTGTCATAGCTGAGGTTCAAAATGCAGAGCTCTGAAAGGTGCTTTAATCGATTAGATGCTGTGTGCGCTCGTATTGGCGTACATAATGAGGGGTCCGGTGAGAAATCAGAGTGGTATTTACTATGTTCATCATATTGGCTTTGATAATGGAACTTCCCATGATCAACTGATTTCAAATACAGTTGTTCTGAAGGTGTTTTATTTGTTCTGGTGCTGTGGGAGCTGATATCGCCGTACATAATGAGGGGATCTGGTAAAAGAAGAGAGTTATTTGGGGTGGTTAAGACATCTGTAAGAGTGATGAAAATAGAATGATATGGTACATCTGACGTACACTAAGAGGGATTATTTTTCACGGGTACACAAAGTGCTGATTATTAACGTTTTATATGTAACTAGTTGATAGATAGCTTATTAGGTTTCAAATGTTGGAATTAGTAGTTATATTTGGCGTACACGAAGAGGGGGTATTTTAAAATATTCACTCTATTGCTTATTTTTCGCAGTTTTTTCAATTTTATACTATGAGTACAGCAGTTAGTTTAGAGGATCAGGATCCAGGTCAATTGTCTCTTGAGCTTCCTTTGGAGGATTCGGTGAAACTTGTTCATCCTAATCTTTATCACGTAATTCATCCGAATGTATTAATCAGCACTGCTACCAGTCAGTTTTCGTTGGTTGAGCATAAGCTCTATACAGAGATCCTTAGTATCGATCATAAACTGGAGCCTAACAAGTTTATGTACAGGCTTCCGTATTTGAGTGTCTATGAGAGATCAAAAAATCCTGGAAGGAATGTACAGCGCTTAAGTGAAAGCATTAGGGGTCAACGGTTAAAACTCCCATTAGAGTATGCTAAGAAGGTTTATGGTGATGAATTTAATTTGCAGCGATCAGAGATCGCATCTTTCATTACAGTAAACTATCGAACAGGATACATAGATGTTGAGCTGCACCCCCAGTTAAAGAAGTTATTAGTGCTTACCAAGACGCACTATACGAAAGGTGAGCTTGAGCTATTGAGATCCTTTAAGAGTGAGTATAGTCACAAGATCTACTGGATTATCCGAAAGACTCAACCATTTAGAAACACTCTTGAAATTAAGATGGGTGATTTCAGATCGCTTTTGGGTATTGAGGATAAGTATAAGCAGGTTGATAATTTAACAAGGAGGGTTCTTAAGCCGGCAGAGGAAGACCTGGAAGGAACATGGGCTGCTTTTGGTTTCTCTTATATTATAGATGCAAAAAAGGCCGTTGGTGTCAAGCTCTTTTTTAAGAGTGATCAGAAACTGAATCATTATTTAGAACGTGACATTAGGTATGAATTTGAGAAAAATCTGTCAAGAGCCGGTGTGGATGTTGCACAGATCATGGCTTTCAGAAAAAAGATAGTTTTAGAGGAAGTGATTAATGAGAAGTTGTCAGGAATGAGATGGAATTCCTATTATATTGGCAGGACATGCCAGGAAGCAGGAAGTAATAAGAAAGTAAAACACTTAGCGGCTTTTGTTATTGATTCCTTAAACAAAGACCGTTATTTGAAGTTGGTCGATGGTGAAGTGAATGATGAAATACTGGAGGCGATCCATGAAAATCCTTTAGGTCATAAGTTCAATGAAGGGGTAAAGATCAGGAAGAAGATTCTAAAAAAATCTGCCCTGTATAAAAGAACCGAGTATGAGAAAGATGCAAGTAATTTTGATTTGCCAGTGGAAGAGCATTTGGAACGAATAGATCATCACATTGTGAAGCTCAATGGTAAATTTTACAGTGTAAGTAAGGAACTTGTTCCCGAAGATGTGGATTCAATTGACGATTGGAAAATAGTTGACGATCTGGACTATTAATAGACGGGGATTTTTATATGACGATATTTAGATTTGAGACGGAGGCGAAACCAAATACCCGCTTACCGTCTCTTGGTGAGACAAAGAAATTAGCGGTCTTAATTCAAACACCGAGCTACATACAAGAGGTGCTTCTGTCTTTCGGGAAGATTAAGCGCTTTGAATATGAAAAGAATAAGGAAGAGAAGAAGAAGCTGACAGCTTACTACAAGAGTAAGGGAGGAATCATAGATTGGATGCAATCGAATCCTGTAATCATTGATGGCAAGGAAGAGGTGAATGGATGGAATTTGTTTTCATCTTTCAGGGAGGATAGTGAAAGGCTTATTATTAAGAGGAACGAAGAGTTGTTTCATTTTTATGATGAGTTGTACAGTGTGTCAAAATCGTATTTGAATGACCTGGTATTCCTTCCGCACAAGTTTTCTGCCAGATTATATAGTTATTGGTTGATAAAGGGGAAACCCATTAAGATGGAGCTGTACCTTCCAGATTTCCATTCAATATTTCAGATCAATGAGAAAAATTATTATTCGTATTCCCACGTTGAAGATCGTATACTATTCAGAGTAAAAGAGATGTTTGAATCTGTTGGTTATAAGATCAAGTATCAAAAAAATCAGGGACGAAAGAACTACACTTCGTCAGAATCCATTTTCATAGAAAAAATTTAACGTAATATTTCACTACCAGAGTAAAATTGGTGTATCAGCTCTATTTTAGGGTTACCAATATGTATGTTACAATATATATGTAATATTCATATTGGCTTTAACTGGCGATATATCATATGAAATACTTATTTGCACGACCAATCATTAGCATGGCGTTTATGATTGGAATTTTTTTCTCTGCCTATGCACAATATGGATCCATGAAGGGTTCAAATTCTGCTCAGATAGGAGCTGGCTTCACAGATGCAGGTGTATTGATCAACGGATACTTTTCCAGAAATTTTGGGACGGACATGAGAGGACTTTTCGGTGCTGGATTAGCGTACTCGGATGTCAAGGGAGTTCAGCATTATGCTGTCTACATCGATGGCATAGCTTCTCTGACTCTACAAGAGCTAAATAAAGGAGCCTTCAAATTTAATGGACAAGCAGGATTAAGCTTTGCTTTTGATGTCCTTGATACGGGTGAATCAAATCTGAGTGATAAATCAGTAACGATGAACACCGGAGCAGTTGGAGGCTTCGAAGGTGAATTCACGGTCAGTCACAATATGTCCTTTGCACTAGCGAGTAACATTAGATATTTCATCAAGGAGGACTTTGGAAAAGTTCGCTTTCAAACGACTTTGGGAATGAGATTTCTACTTGGCCGATAGTGTTGAGCAAAAAATGATAATAAAATGAAAATGATGATGAAAAAGGGAATCTTAGTATTAGCAGTATCGGTAGGTATTCTAAGTAATGCTATTGCACAATCACTAAATGTACCAGCATCTTTGCCTGACGTTTATGTTTTACTGCCAGCTAATCCAATAGATATAGAGGTTCCTGTGTTCTCAATTTCTCCTAGTGATCCTGGTAATGATGTAGGTCTGCTTGCAGCACTAGGTCCTGCAAATCTTTTTCTTGGAGTTACAACATATCAGCAGACGAATCCTTCAGCGAACTTTTGTAATGAGGCTGCTAGTTTTACAAGGCTTGCCTATCAACTTGAGAACGATCCTTTGGTAGGTGTTTGTTTGGGTGCGAATATTCTTAATGGCATTGAGACGTGTGGGACAGTGAACGATCCGATTGAGAGTTACGGTATTGTTGAAGGTACGGAACCATTTTTTATTTTCGATAGAGGTAATTTTGGTGTAGGTACTCATACGCTTAGTCTGCATTATGCCTTGATGTGGGAGTGGACCTTCAGTGTATTTTGTACTCCAGTAAATAATTCATTAGGAAGAATTCCTAGGAATCTTATAGTAGTTTCTTCTTTGACTTTCAGTGGAACACCGACTTACTGTGAGGGTGATGCATCTCAGAATTTGGCAGGATTTGTGAATGTACCGGGAGGGACGTTTACGGGAACTGGGGTTAGTGGTAATAGCTTTGATCCGATTGCTGCTGGTCCTGGAACACACGATATTACATACACAGTAAGTTTCGCTAACACGCCACAGGTTGCCACTACAACACAGGTGGTTCATCAGATTACTGTTTCAGGAAATACTGCAAATGCTGGTTCCAATTTGACGGTTTGTGAAGATGATGCAGCATTTGTATTAACAGGTGGAAGTCCAGCAGGTGGTCTATGGACAGGAACGGGAGTAAGTGGTGGTGGAATTTTTACACCTTCAAGTGCAGCAATTGGTAATAATATTGTAACCTACACAGTTGGTACGTGCGGTTTTCAAGACTCTAGAAACATAACCGTTAATGCTACTCCAAATACAAATGCTGGAACTAATGTACTTGTTTGTACTCCTAGGACTGGGGAATCAGCAGTTTCGGCTAGTGTTAGTGCAGGAAGTAGCCCAGCGAACGGTGTTTGGAGTTGTTCTAATTGTGTGGGGTTTACACTGAATACCAATGGTACATTTTCAAGTGATGTTCCAGCAGGCCTTTATGATATTGAGTATAGTGTAACAACTTCAGGGTGCACGAATATTGATAGTAAAACGTTAAGTGTTGTTCATCCTCCTGTCATTATTATGCCAGCTGATCCTACGGTTTGTACTGGAGGTGATGTACAGCTCGATCCGATCGTAACAGGTTCTGGCTTGACATATAGTTGGTCTCCAACGACAGGCTTAAGTGATCCTTTTAGAAGAAATCCAACGGTATCAAATGTAACTACCACAAGAGTTTATACGCTTACCACAACCAATCCCAGCGGCTGTACTGAGTTTGGAAGTATTACCGTAATTCATGACCCAGGCACAGCGGTCGATGCAGGTCCAAATAATACTGGAATGTGTGAAAACGATGCGGCTTTCAATATAGTAGGTATGTCTCCAGCTGGTGGGTCATGGAGTGGAAATGGTGTTTCAGGTGGAGTCTTTAATCCTGCGGGAGTTGCGACTGGAATTGACCATACCCTCACCTATACTTTTACTAATGGAAACGGATGTGTTACAAGTGATACAAGAATCTTTAGAGTTAATGCGGATCCGACCGTAGAAGCAGGTATAGATGAGGATATTTGTTTCGCCCTGAGTGGAAGTACAACGATTAATACTGGTTCATCGCCAGCGGGTGGAGTTTGGAGTTGCCCGACGTGTCCTTCAGGTACAATTACAAATACAGCGAGCGGAACGGTTCGCCTTAACACAGTCCCTGGTATCTATGAATTTCGTTATACCTACACAACCGCTAACGGTTGTAGTGATTTTGATACCAAAGATGTAATATGGACTGATGCGCCAATAGCTGTAGCGATTGCAGATCAGTCGCTTTGTAACTTTGGAGAATCTGTGGATTTGGATGTCAATGTTACCGGAGGATCTGGAGGGTTGAGTTATTCATGGGCTCCCACCGCTAGTTTAGATGACCCATTTAATTCAAGGCCTTCAGCAACTCCAACACTGGCAAACACTGTTTATACAGTGACGGTTACTGATGCAGCTGGATGTTCAACAACAGACAATGTCACCGTTACAGTGACTGGAGGTGTAACTGCAGAGGCCGGAACTAATTTCTCTGTCTGTGCTGATCAGGCGATTTTCAATTTGACAGGAGGTACTCCAGCGGGTGGTGATTGGAGCGGGCCGGGTGTGGTCTCAAACCAGTTTTTTGATCCGGCAGGTGTACCAGCAGGCCTTACTTATGAATTAACATATTCATACACGGATGGAAACGGCTGTTTCGATAGTGATACAAGATTTGTGACAGTGAATGATGTGCCTGTTGTGGACATTTCAGGAAGTTTTGATGTTTGTTCCAATGATGCTCCACTATCCTTATCTGGAGGAAGTCCTGCGGGCGGTGTCTGGACGGGAACAGGTGTTTCATCTGGTCAGTGGTTTCCTGCTGTAGCTGGTGTTGGTGTACATACGCTGACCTATACATTTACCAATGCAAGCGGATGTTCATCGAGCACAACAATAGATGGAAGAATCTTTAGCCCTCCCGCAGTGGATGCAGGAATAGATCAAAATGTCTGTGTCAATGGTGGGTTAGAAAGTCTCAATGGATTCTCTCCTGCAGGTTCAGTATTTAGTGGTCCAGGTATCGTTGGAGGGAATCAGTTTGATCCTTCGGTTACGGGTCTGGGAACATTTGTTATTACCGCTTCATTTACGGATGGAAACGGTTGTGTTAACACTGACACCAAGAGTATTTCTGTTGTAAATTTTGTTGATGTTGGGTTCATTGATGCCTCTCTGTCCTTTTGCGGAGATGATGGAACATACAATCTTAACAATAATTTGACGGGAGGTACCCCGACTGGAGGTTCATGGTCTGGTACCGGAGTAAGTGGAGTAAACTTCAACCCTGGCAGTGTGAGCTCTGGTACCTACCAAATGACGTATAGTTATACCAACGGAGCGGGATGTACTGATAATGACGTATTCGATGTAATCGTCACAGATAATCCAACAGTAAGTTTTCTTCAAAACTCATTTGAAATTTGTAGTGATGCCTCTCCATTAGATTTATCGCTGGCCAGCCCAACACCTTTAAGTGGAACCTGGTTGTCACCATATGTAAGTGGCTCACAATTTGACCCTTCTCTCGTTCCAAACGAAGGCATTTATCAGGTTACTTATTCAGTCTCTGGTTCTTGTAATGGTAGTGGCGCAATAAGTATTACGGTCAATGATGCTACCATAATTGATGCTGGCCCGAATCTAAGTTATTGTAGTAATGAGGGTCCTCAGTTAATAACCGGAGCTAGTGTTTCAGGAGGTACCTGGTTTGGAACAGGAGTCTCTGGAGATTTTTTTGATCCAGGTTCGGCAGGAGTAGGAAGTTTTATCATTAGCTACAATTATACCAATAATGATGGATGCCCTGCCAGTGATACCAGAACATTTACTGTGGATGCTCCACCTGTTGTAGATGCTGGTTTGGATATAACACTTTGTTCGAATGGGACATCCTATTCACTTATCGGGGATGTTAATGTGACAGGTGGGTCTTTTTTCAGCAATAATGGTGGTGTTGTTGGGCTAAATTTTAATCCAAGTCTTGTTTCTGTTGGGATTTATGAAGTGACTTACAACTATACGGATCCCATAACGACTTGTGAAAATTCAGATAGTCGTTTTGTTACTGTAATAGATCCTCAGGTAGTAACTGTTGGAGGTGATATCAATGTCTGTATCGATGGAGGGCTATATGATCTAACCAGTGTCCCTGTAAGCATCTTGGGTGGTTCGTGGAGTGGTCCTGGGGTAAGTGGTAGTGATTTTAATCCAGCTAGTGCTGGTATAGGCTCTCATGATATTATTTACACTGTAGATGATGGAGATGGTTGTGAGAGTACAGGTAATAAAACACTCATCGTTGAAGATTTGCCCGTGGTTGATGCTGGATCTGATGCCTTTGTTTGCTCTGGTGCTCCATTAGTTGCTTTGGATGGTACAGGATCTCCCAGTGGGGGTTCCTGGTCTGGTTTATATGTGTTGGGTGGAAACTTTGATGTCTCTAGTTCTGGTAGTGGGACCTTCACGGTTACCTACACTTATATTTCGCCGATAGGGTGTGTCAATTTTGATACCAAGGACATTATCGTCGATGCGGGAACAACCGTTAATGCTGGTCCAGATATTGATGTTTGTGAAAGTGACGCATTGTTGGATTTGGCTAGTCGGGTTTCTCCTGGAGGTGGATCCTTTGTGGGTCCCGGGATTAATGGAAATAACTTCGATCCTGATGTTGGACCTGGTTCGTACACCATTACCTATACATTGGCCAATGAGTTTGGATGTAATGGTTCAGATGATATTCTAATTATTGTGAATCCTGATCCAGTTGTGGAAGCTGGTACCGATGCAACATTATGCTTCAATGAATCACCCTTGGATCTATCACTTACAGCTTTACCTGCAGGTGGTGTTTTTACAGGTCCAGGTATTATTGCAGGAAGTCAATTTGATCCAACCATCGCGGGTACTGGTAATCACCTTGTGACTTATGTTTATACAAATGCAAGCGGATGTGTTGGTATTGATACAAGAGATATAACTGTGACCTCACTTCCTTTTATCAGTGCAGGAAATAATATGTTTATCTGTGTTAGTAATGGACTGATAGATTTGGATGATAATGCAAGTCCTAATAATGGTACTTGGGTAGGAGCGGGAGTATCAAATGGAATCTTTGATCCATCAATTGCAGGAGTAGGGCAGCATGTGGTGACTTATACAATTATTCAAGGGAATGGTTGTACCGCTACAGATAGCAGAGTGATCCAAATATTTCCTGATTTAGTTGTTGATGTTGGCTCAGATATCTTGACTTGTACAAATGGGGGAGTACTAAACCTCAACGCGAATGTGAATGTTGCAGGAGGAAATTGGGATGGTACAGGAGTAATAGGAGATACATTTAATCCCGCTTCTGCTGGCGCAGGAGCGTTCCCATTGGTTTACGAGGTAACTGATCAGTATGGTTGTGAAGGCACTGATGTCTTAACGATTACAGTAACAGCTCCACAAACTGTAAATATGGGTTCTGACCTCACGATTTGTGTAACAGCGCCAACGATTGATTTATCAAGCTCTGTATCACCTGGCGGTGGAACTTTTTCTGGTAGTGGAGTAAGTGTAAATAATTTTATTCCATTACTGGCAGGAATTGGGAATCATGACATTTCATATACAGTTGTAGATGCTAATGGTTGCATAGCAAGTAATCTGAGAAGAATAACCGTAACAGCTCCACCGATAATTGATGCTGGAGATAATAAAGTGGTTTGCTTGAATAGCAACCAGATTGATTTGGATGAGGATGCATCAATTGCAGGAGGTGTTTGGGCAGGGAATGGGGTGCTCGGTAGCTTCTTTGACCCGTCATTAGCGGGTGTTGGATCACATGTGATTAATTATCAACTCGATGATGGAAATGGTTGCATTAGCACAGACAATTTAACAATTACCGTACGGGATAATATTACTGTTGATGCAGGTATTGATCTAAGTTTTTGTGTAAATGGAAATAGTTACGATTTGTCTGGTGATCCAAATAGATTGGGGGGGATATGGAACGGTCCTGGTATTACCGCAGATAGTTTTGATCCATTGGTAGCTGGAGTAGGTACTCATTTGCTGACCTATTCCTTTACTGATGGTTTTGGCTGCGTGGCAACTGATACTAAACAAGTAACAGTGAATGATGAGACGCTGGTTGATGCTGGTCCTGCTTTGACTGTTTGTAATAGTTCTCCAATTATTGATTTGACAATTGCTGCTTCTCCTGCAGGTGGATCTTGGTTGGGAGCGGGCATTTCTGGAAATGCTTTTAATCCAGGAGCTGTCGGTAACGGAAGCTTTGATCTAACATATAGCTATACAGATGGTAATGGTTGTACAACCATTGACATTCGTGAGATTATTGTCGAAGAACCTGAGGTGATCGATGTTGGTGAAAACCTTGTTGTATGCTTGTCGAGTGCTATTATTGACTTAGACCTGGATAATTCGAGAATTGGTGGGATCTGGACTGGATCTGGAGTAATTAATGGGAAATTCAATCCTAACCTTAGTGGTATTGGTTCGCATGAATTGGTTTATGTCTATGATGATGGTTTTGGTTGTATCTCCACAGCAAACAAGCGTATCGAAGTAAGGGATGATATAGCAGTAGATGCCGGATCCGACCTGATGACCTGTGCAAATGCAGGAGTCATTGATTTGTCAAATGAAGCTGATTTAATTGGAGGAGATTGGAGTGGCTTCGGTGTTAGTGGAGAAATTTTTGATCCGGGAGTATCAGGAGTCGGTGTTTTTACTTTGACTTATAGATATACCGATGGGTTTAGTTGCGTAGCATTCGATACAAAGAATATAACAGTCACACCAATTCCTAATGTAGATGCTGGTCCAAACAGAGATATCTGTGTTACCGCAGATCCAATCGTACTGAATTTATCTTCTAGTCCGGCTGGAGGAACGTGGAGCGGATCTGGAATTAATGCAGGGGTCTTTGATCCTTCTTCAGTTGGATTAGGAAGCTATGATCTAATCTATACTTATATCAACGGGTCTGGTTGTCAAAGAAGTGATACAAGAACAATTACTGTAATTGAACCTGATCAAGTCGATGCTGGTGTAAATCGCATTATTTGCGTTTCATCAGATGCTATAAATCTTGATCTTTTCGTTAGTGATATCGGTGGAATATGGGATGGCGATGGAATCGTTAGCAACATCTTTGAGCCGGCTGTGGCAGGTGTGGGCTTTCATACTCTTGTCTATACCTATAACAACGGATCTGGCTGTATATCGTCTGATAATATAATTGTTCAGGTAAGAGAGGATATAACAGTTGATGCAGGTGAGGATCTAAGCTTTTGTGTAAGTGATGTTGAAATAGATCTGTCAAATGATCCTAGCAGGCTCGGAGGAACCTGGACGGGCTCAGGAATGAATGGGGATCGTTTCGATCCGTTTATTGCAGGAACTGGATCGCATGTAGTTACTTACTTTTTTACTGATGAATTCGCATGTGAGACTTTTGATACTCGTGTTTTCAATGTCTTCGATGATCCTTTTGTAGATGCAGGTCCTGATGTTGAAATTTGTACAAGCAATGGTCTTTTGGATTTAAGTCCTTTAGAACTGCCCTCTGGTGGTAACTGGACAGGCCAGGGAGTTGTCGGAAATTTCTTTGATGCTTCCTTAGTAGGTACGGGAGATTTTTCTTTGACATATGAGTTTACCAATGGATCAGGGTGCTCTGGCCAAGCTACCAAAATCATCACCGTAAACGATCCTCCTTCAATTGATGCTGGCCCAACTGAAATCGTATGCTTAAGCGGGTCTTCCATTGATTTGGATTTAGATGTCTCGGTACAGGGGGGATTTTGGTCTGGAGCTGGAGTTTCTGGAGGATTTTTCACACCGGCTTCTGCTGGTGTTGGAGCGCACATACTGACCTATACGGTTGACGATGGAATTGGATGTGTGAGTGTTGATTCAAGATCGATACAAGTTCGAAATGATATCACTGTTGACGCAGGATCTGATCTAAGTTTTTGTATTGGAGATAATACCTATGATTTAACAAACGATCCGGATCGGATCGGCGGTGCATGGGAAGGACCTGGAGTTTCGGGAAGAAATTTCAATCCATTAAGTGCAGGAGTAGGCAGTCATATTTTAACCTACACGTTCTCTGATGACGTGGGATGTGAAGCAGTGGATACTCGCCAATTTATTGTTAGTGGATTGCCAACAGTAGAGGCTGGTCCTCCTGCTGTGGTGTGCACTACCAATGGATTACTAAATCTTAATAGCAGTGTTTTTCCTACAGGTGGTAACTGGAGCGGACCCGGAGTATCTGGATCTCAATTCGATCCCTCTCAAGTAGGTTCAGGAGTATATGAATTGACGTATTCAATAACTGATTTTAACGGATGCTCTAACAATGATATCCGAGAGGTGACAGTAAACACACCTCCTTCAATTGATGCTGGGGATCCTTTGATAGTTTGCCTGAGCAGTCCGTTTGTAGACTTAGATTTAGATGTTTCAAATACTGGAGGATTTTGGACAGGTGTTGGCATAAATGGTAGTTTTTTCGAACCATCAACTGCTGGTATTGGAACTTTCGTTTTGAGCTATGCTTTAGATTTTGGCAGTGGCTGTAATAGTTTAGATACCAGAACAATTCAAGTGCGTGAGGATATCAGCGTTGACGCTGGTATAGATAGAGTTTTCTGCATAGATGCCAATATCTATGACCTGACAAATGATCCGGATAAACTTGGTGGCGATTGGGATGGACCAGGCGTTTCTGGTAGAAATTTTAATCCTTCTAATGCTGGGGTTGGTACACATATTTTGACCTACGTTTTTAGTGATGCTGTCAGTTGTCAGGCTATTGATACCAGAACATTTACAGTAAATGCATTACCAACAGTTGACGCTGGACCACCCGCTTCTGTTTGTACTACAAACGGGTTGGTTGACTTAACAACCAGTGCTTTCCCGATTGGGGGATCATGGAGTGGGCCTGGAGTAAATGGCTCGGATTTTAATCCGCTTCAGGTAGGAGCTGGTTCTTATGATTTGGTGTACTCTATTACAGATGGAACGGGGTGTGAAAATTCAGATACCAGAGAAATTACTGTTACTAATCCAGCAACAATTGATGCGGGCGCAACAGAAATAGTGTGTATTTCCAGTTCAAGCCTCGACTTGGATTTAGATGTAAGTCCGCCTGGTGGAGTTTGGACAGGAATTGGTGTAAGTGGATCGTTTTTTGAGCCGATTACTGCAGGGATAGGAACACACATACTGACCTATACTTATGATTTTGGAAGCGGTTGTGTAAGTACTGACAGTAAGACTATTCAGGTTAGAGCCGACATAGCAGTAGATGCAGGGGCGGATCTTAGTTTTTGTATTGCTGACAATACCTATGACCTAACAAATGATCCGGATAAACTAGGGGGAGATTGGGATGGGCCAGGTGTTTCTGGTAGAAACTTCAATCCTTCAAATGCTGGTGTTGGGGTTCATGTTTTAACCTATCTGTTTAGCGATGCGGTGGGATGTGAGGCTACTGATACCAGAACATTCACTGTTAATGCATTGCCTACTATTGACGCTGGACCACCTGTAGAAGTTTGTACCACAAATGGAGTGCTTGACTTGACTACGAGCGTTTTCCCTGCTGGAGGATTTTGGAGTGGGCCTGGTGTTACTGGAAGCACATTCAATCCATTGCAAGTAGGATCAGGGAATTATGATCTTGTCTATTCAATAACAGATGGAACAGGATGTGCAAACACAGATATACGAGAAGTAAGGGTGAGTGATCCTCCTTCTGTTGATGCAGGCGCGACCGAAATTTTGTGTATTTCAAGTGCAAGTATTGACTTGGACTTAGATGTAAATCCTCCAGGGGGAAATTGGAGTGGTATCGGGATTAGTGGTTCCTTTTTTGAACCACTAACAGCGGGTCTTGGAACTCATCAGTTAACCTATACTTATAATTTTGGTGGTGGCTGTATCGGATCTGATATCAAGGTAATTCAGGTACGAGAGGATATTACAGTTGATGCAGGAGCAAACATAAATCTGTGTGTAAATGGTAATTTCTATGACTTAACAAACGATCCGGATAAGCTGGGAGGTATATGGAGTGGCGCTGGTGTCTTAGAAAATTTCTTCAATCCCTCAGTTGCAGGAATTGGTGCTCATACTTTAACATATGATTACAATGATGCAGTTGGTTGCTTGGCAAGTGACACAAGGGTGATAACTGTAAATGCTCTTCCAAATATTGATGCAGGGCCTGATGCTTTTACATGTAGAACCGCGAACCCGGTTGATCTTAGCCTATCATCGTTTCCAACTGGTGGAAGTTGGAGTGGACCAGGTGTAATAGGTAGCGAATTTTTTCCAGTACAAGTTGGAACTGGTGACTTTGTTGTGACCTACAATTTTACCGATACAAATGGGTGTCTTGTTTCAGATACAAAAACCGTATTTGTTAATGAGCCAACACCAGTAGACGCAGGAGCAAATCTTACGATTTGCAGCAATTCGGAAAGTATTGATTTGGATTTAGATGTTTCAATTCAAGGCGGTGTCTGGACAGGTCTTGGGCTGGAAGGATCCTTTTTCAATCCTTCATTAGTAGCTGAAGGTGTTTATACGCTCACCTATACACTTGATGATGGGAATGGATGTATCAGCACTGATCTTAGAAATATAAACGTCAGGAGTGATTTGAATGTCTCCTTGGGAGTTCCGATTATTTCCTGTGTAAACGAGAGCTTAATCGATCTTAATAACCTGCCGAGTATTACTGGCGGAACTTGGAGTGGGCCAGGTGTTTCATCAACGAACTTTCTGGATCCTTCCCTCGCAGGAACTGGTTCACATGTTCTTACTTATCAAGTTCAAAATGAATTTGGGTGCATGGCCACGCAGACATTGAGTGTGAGTGTTCTCGCCTTGACTGCAGTTTCTGCAGGAGCTGATTTTAGTCTATGTTTTAGTGAAGATCCGGTAGACCTTGCCACTGACGTTTTCCCGTTTGGAGGAACATTCGTTGGTGATGGAATGATTGGATCTGTCTTCTATCCGGAAATTAGCGGATCTGGTATTCACACAATAACGTACGAATTTTTAGATGGCAACGGTTGCTTGTCGCAAGATGTCAGAGAGATTACTGTTTTCGCATTGCCAATAGTTGATGCTGGAAGCAATTTTGATATTTGTGTGAATGCAGATCCTATAACACTAAATAGTGTGTTACCTGCTGATGGTGGCACATGGTCTGGAAGAGCAATAGTCAGCAGTATTTTTAATCCGCTCGATGCTGGCATCGGTTCGCATGAGCTGGCCTATTTATTTACGGATAATACAGGTTGTTTCAACAGTGATACGATAATAGTAAATGTGCTGGATGAACCAACTTTAACTATTGGAGATCCAATTCAATTGTGTATTACTGAAAGGCCTATTGATCTTTCTGTTGATGCTAGCATACAGGGAGGTAGTTTCATAGGTACTGGAGTGACCGGCAGATTATTTAACCCCTCAGCTGCAGGAGTGGGGACGTTCATAATAAGCTATGAAATAAGTTTCAATGGATGTTCAATAATTGCTTTCAGAGATATTCAGGTGAATGATGTATCAACTGTCAATATAGGTGAGGACAAACTTTTGTGTATTGACTCTGAGCCCATGTATCTCTTAGGTGACGTAGATCAGGTTGGTGGTACATTTTCGGGAATAGGAGTAGATGGTGATCAATTTGATCCAGTAGTAGCTGGTCTTGGCAGTCACATAATTACCTATACCTATGTTAACGCATTTAGCTGCGAATCGAGGGACACAAGAATTCTAACTGTTCAGGATGAGTTGGATATTGATGCGGGCCCTGATCAGAGTCTTTGTGCTTCTGTGGCCACCTTTGACCTAACACCATTTGGCAGACCTACTGGGGGAATTTATATTGGAAGCGGTGTAACAGAAAACATATTTGACCCATCCTCAACGGGAACTGGAGACTTCACGATAAGCTATGTCCTGGAGAGTGAAAATGGATGTGTCAGCCTTGATGAGTTGGTGATTAGTGTTTCACCTTCGGACATAACAGATTTTGGAGCGGACACTATTATTTGCATCACATCTTCACCCATCGACTTGAATTTTAACAGCGAACTCGCACCAGGCTCCTGGAATGGACAAGGAGTTGTAAACAATGAGTTTTTCCCTTCATTAGGTGGTCTTGGAACCTATATTTTATCATATCAGAACTCAACACTGGAATGTGATATTGTTGGAAGAAGGACAATTACAGTCGTTGGTCTTCCTCAGGCTGCCAGCAGCTCACAAACATCTTTGGCAGCGTGTATTGGAGAGTTTTTACAGCTTGAGGCAACGGTCAGCGAAGAGGATCGAGCCGACAATGTTGATGTTCACTGGTTTAGGGAAGATGAAACTGAACCCTTTTCAGTTGGAGAAATTATCAATTTTGAAGTGATTGGAGATGAAAGGATCTATTTTGAATCAGTAAATGCTTTTGGATGCGGTAGCGGACAAACAAGCTTTGTTTCTATTAGTAAGAACAATCCGGAAGGAGAAATCTCAGTCTCGAAACAGGATCCAGACTTTGCTGAAGCAATCCAGTTCTTTGCTGAAAATATTGAAAATGCAATTTCTTATCGATGGGACTTTGGAGATGGTACCTGGTCAGACGAACGGAATCCATTTAAGTATTATTACGACTCAGGTAGTTTCAACGTAAGCCTGACATTAGGTAGTAACGTAGGTTGTAAGAGCACAATAACTGAAGTCGGATTAGTGACTGTGGGGGAAGAGCCTGGAAGGGAAGACGGAGGCTTGATCTTGTCTGCAGGACAATCTTTGGCTAAAAATCCGAATGAGATTGTAAATAGAATATTGGTGGTACGACCAAATCCTGTTAAGGATATTGTTACTGTAGAACTGATGGCAAATTTCTCAGATTATTGTTCTGTGGAAGCCATCTATTTAACTGGTAATAGTCTGAAGTTGAGTCCTGTTTTCATCCAACGTGGAGTCAACGAACTAATCATCGATGTTTCAATACTAAAAGCAGGGTTGTACCCTATAGTAATAAAAGGAGCAGAGGGGATTTATAAATTCAACATTGTAAAAGTAGACTGATGAAAAATATAGCATTTATTCTAATAATGTGTTCGTTTCTTGGCTGTGATCAGGGAACCGCTGACTATATCGAAGAGTTAAACAATGCTCCATTAATCAACCTTGGTAATGGGAGTGAGAAACCCGTTGTTTCTGACAGCATTAAGGTGAATCTTGACTTTAAAAATGATCCTGACTTTTATCAAATCAAATTGAGTGTAACCGATGAAAACAATAATTTGTCTAGGATTGAATACACTCAGCTGGAAGGAATCGGAGTTTTGCTGCAGGAAGGAGATACCTTAAGAAACAATTCAATTGCGGTAAATTCTGATGATCAGCTCAAGTTTGAGTACTACCCTCAAAACTACGGGAATCACACTTTTTTACTTACAGCTTTTGATGCATTTGAAACATCGAGCTCTGCAAGGATCGAATTAGTTTCCTTTGAAAACCTCCCTCCAGTTGCAGTATTTGACGTGAGCAGGATAGGACAATTATCTCCTTTCCATTACAAAATAGATGCTTCAGAAAGCTATGACCGGGACGAAAGATTTGGGGGAAGAATTGTGGAGTACCAGTATACAATCCTTGATAGAAAATTTGAATTGCTAACTGATGAAATGGAATTCATTTTTCCTTCTGAAGGGACGTACAGAGTTTTTGTCAGGGTTAGAGACACCAATGATGCACTAAGCGAAAAAAGTGAGTTCCTTCTGGAAATAAAGTAAAAAGCAATGATGAAAACACTTAACTCGACAGCGGTAGGCGAAGTAGAAAATTATCACTGGACAGCCTTGGATACAGCCTGTAAGAAAGATCTGGGAATCGAGGCTTTTGAAGTGGATGCATTGGTAGATCATCTATCGAAGAGTGATCCGGAAAGGTTTCTATCATTTCTGAAAGCACCCGCAGATCAATGGAAAGTACATAAGAAAGATTCTGATTTTTTGCAATTGATTAAGCATTATGAATTGCATGTAGAAAAATACCTTGAACAATAAAATGTAGAACAATGAGCATACAGCAAACAATATTAGAGCTGGAATCAAAGCTGCGGGAATCAGCGAAATTGATTGGGGATCTCGATCAGAGTAAGCTAATGAACAGTATGCGAAAAAATCTTAACAATATTGATCAGGTGTATCAGGAGTATGTTCAACTCAATGAGCTTGAGTATAATCCAGCAGAGATTACCCATGTCGAGGCATTGGAATATGCAGCTGATATGGAACTTCGAAATGAAGGTACCGGCGTCTCATATTTAAGGGAACAGTTTAAGACGGTTCCTATATCTGAGTTCCAGGAAAAGCTTACAGAATCTTATCGTCGGTTGGGAGGACCTGAAGATACAATTGAAAAAGAAGAGGCGAGCATTTCTCCAGAAGAGAAGAGCTTACTTGCTTTCTTTGAGGGCAATGTTCCCGGCTCCCTGGCGAAGGATCCGGAACTGCAAAAAATACTGACGGAATTGAACTCTGATATTTCAGCAAGTAAGAAATTCAAGGCTTCCAAAAACCTTGAAAAGTTTGTTAAAAATAAATGGGATGAACTACCAGATCATGACAATCCTCGCTTTGAAGCAATGCAGCATTTTTCAGGAAAAATCAAAGAGCAATTTGGAAAGTTGAGCCAACAAGAGCAAATCACTATGTGAAACTGATTAAGGCGCAAAAAAAAAGGATCTCCGAAAAGATCCTCCAACGATTTCTCATTGTGTTTGAAACAAATTTAATGAATTTTTTAGACAATCGGTAGCCTTGAGCAAGGTTATCCAGATCGGTTTTTTGAAGTCGTTGCTGTACTTTGGTTGGAATTTTTAAACATAATTAATGATATGCAAAAATTTTCCAAACTATTATGTGCCATGGCGATTGTAGCAATTGCTGGCTTGTCGAGTTGTTCAATTAACAACGACGAAATTGATGATCTTCATATTGAGACTCCAACAGATCAGTTCGAGTCCGATGAAACAGGCGGATCCGGAGGGGGTCAAAATAAACCTCCCGCTGGGTAATTTTAGTAAGATGATGTATGAATATTTGAAAAACCGCTTGTATATGGCGGTTTTTCATTAATATAGCAATGTAGTAAAGGTTGTATACTATTAATTCTTCACCCCCATATGGCCAATAGAAATACAATAGGCTTTTCCAAGCTTCTTATTGTATTTTACTGCACTCTCCATTTATCATTTGATAACATAGCTCAGTCTTCTTTAGAAGAAGAATATGACAAGTATTACGCTCTTGCCAACGCACAATTGAATCGTTACGAATTTGATAGTGCCCTACTAAATGCAAAGGAAGCTACAGAATATGCATTTGAATTAGAGGATATCCGAAAAATCGCGAATTGTCACTGGACATCTGGATATATCAATTATGTACAGGGAAATTTAGTTGATGCTTTTTCCTACTATATGGGAGCAAAGAAGGCCTTTATTAGACTCAAGGACATGAAGTCCCTGGTTCTGATCGAAGAGAACCTTGGAACCATTGCGCTGGACAATGGAACCTATGGACTTGCCAAATCATTATATGGCGATCGCTTTAGAACAGCAGAAAAACTGGATAATTACGCATTATCTCATGCGTATTTTGATTTGGGCCTCGCATACGAAAAAGAAGGTGAACTGGATACAGCAGCTCACTTCTTTTATGAATCATTAGCAGGTTTTACAAGGGAGTTTAATGAGGGGAACGGGGACGTTTTGGAGATGATTTCAAGAAGTTATAATGAGATAGGAACTATTTATTATCAACTGGCCAGGACAAGTAGAAATTTTGACTTGCTTGACAGTGCAAGAAATAATTATGGTCAGGCGCTGGAGATGAGTGACAAGCTAACAGATCAATTGTTCTATGAACTAAATATGGGCCTGTCATTTCTTCTTGAAGATAATCTTGTAGTTGCTGAAGAACATCTTAACGATGCAATAGAGCTCTCTAAGCTATCAGACAGCAACAGGTTAATATCCAGGGTTCTCAATGCCTTAGGGAAGTTGCATTATTTCAAATGGAACTTGGAATTGGCAAAACAGTACTTTGAAAAATCTATAGAAATCAATACTGGCTTTGATGATCCTTCAATGAATATGGATGACTCTGATATTTTCATTGAGATGAATAGCAATTTATCTCTGCTCGTGGCCTATCAGTACCTGGACACTATCCAAAAGAAGGATAGCAATATACTTAGCTCTATCAGTTCGGAAAAAATGTTAGAACGATATACAACTATTGTTCACACCTCAAGGATCCTGGATCAGGAAAAAAAGGCAGAGCTCATAGAATTGAGCTATGTTGCATACAGAGCAGAGGTAGAACGGACAAGGTTAAATAATCTATGGATTGATACTGTCAAATCTATTGGCCTCGCTATTTTGGGATTCCTACTTCTCATTTTTGGTTTGCAAAGGGTACTTAGAATTAGGTTCAAAGCGAAGAAGAGATTAGAACTGGAGAAGGATATTAGAAAAATAGTAAGTCGAGAACCTGAGTGAGCTGATCAAAATTTATCCAATAGATCCTGACGCTTCTTTATTGATTCTACAAGTTCACCAGACAATGATTGAATGTTTGTCTTAAGCTTCTCAATCTGTGTGTTTAATGGATCCTGGAGCTTTAGAGCTTCATCTATCAAAAGTTCCAGTTTTTGATCAGTATTGAGTTCCTTTAACTCACTAAGTATCTGGAAGAGACGGTTTGCTAAAATTACTGATTCTTCTTTAGGTGATAGGCTATCTTCGTTTTGTTCAATTTCAGCTTTGCTAGTAAAAAAGACCCAAAAATTGGTTTTTGACATCTTCTCGGTAATGAATTTTTCAAATTTGAGATGATAATTGGAAGTAATTCGTATTTTGAAATCATCACTCGGGTTAGAATTGTCTTCATATGCTGAGAGTCTTCCTTTCTTAATCCCGAGTTGATCAGCAAACTTTTGTTGGCTTAATCCAAGGTGATTGCGCAAAAACTTAAGGTTGTGATTAAAGTGACTCACACTTAAAATATAAAAGCATTAGGCTGAATTAATGGTTTGGTTAATGCGCTTTGAGAGTAAATTACTTGCAATTGATGTAAATTGCTCCCATCTTTAATATTTATCCAGCTTAAAGATGACGAAAACTCTTGAATTAATCCAATCAACTAAGAATTTTAAGAGCATCATAAAAGTTGAAACATGCTGAAATCATGAAAGCACGTCCAAACAATGACACGATAATAGCTTCCTTATTAGGGAATAGCACGATCACAGAGAATGTTGTTTACAAAGGTCGAATTCTGAAGGAGGTGCTAATTAAGGTCCTTGAAGAATCTGATGAAGATGCAATATATCTTCAGGCCTTGATTAATGAAGGCTCTCTGGAAATTACAATCGATGAATTTGAATTCAGTCATTTTATGTAATCAAGATTTTGTATTGCTAAATAGGTGAATGTTCTGTCAGAGGAACAGTCTAAGTCCCTGGATAACTTCAGGGATTTTTTTATTTCAAACTCTCTGTTAGCCGAAGTAATTATCTATATAAACGTCTACTCCACCTCGCGACGAAACCATTTCAAATCGATAATGTGAGCTGTGAAGGATTAATTGGTTGCAAACATCAAGCTTACTCGCCAGATCTTCAAAACCATTTCATTTCAATTCGAAGAAAGAATCTTTTTTCCCTACGGGCTGCCCTTCGATTTTTCTCCTTTTGATTTTGACTTACTGGCCAACCCGTAAGCATTAGCTGTCAGGCAAAAATTAATTCACATCAAACATCTTTATTATGAAAGCGAAAGTTATTGCCTCAGGAAAAATTGGAAGAGACGCGAAATCGAAAGCACTTCCCAATGAACGTGGAGTCATTGAATTTGATATCGCCTCGAATTCTTACTATAAAGATCGCCAATCCGGAGAGTCCAGAGAATCCACACAATGGCACCATATCAAAATTTTTGTTAATGACATCAAGGATTCATTTGTTGACAAATTGAAAACTGGAATTACTGTCACTCTTGTTGGAAATCTTATGTATGATCAATGGGAAAAAGATGAACTAAAACGTACATCAGCCTACATCGAGACCAAGTCTAAGGATATTGATATTCTTAGTTGAGTCTCTCAAAAATGAGAAAACCCTGACTTTTCAGGGTTTTTCTCATCATTAAGAGCCAGCTATGGAAAATAGATACAAATGATCTATCACTTTGAAAGTAATTTACTATTAGTTTCTACACTATTTTGTGTTAGTGAAAAATGAATCAGGTAATAAACCAATGAATAGAGAGAGGTAAGTGGAATTACACTTTAATTAGTTTTGCGCCAATCATGCAGAAAGAAAAAGAACTTGTTATAAATATCATAGCGGAAGCTTTTGAAGAAAATCAAAGTGTCAATTATGTTGTTAAGCAAGATGCTAAGAGGAAAAAAAGAATACGATCTCTAATTGATTATAGCTACGAGATCTGCAAGAAGTATGGTGAGGTAATTGTAAATGAAGAAAGGACCGCTGTTGCTTTACTCAACTTTCCGCTAGGTAAGAAGAATCCCCTCTTTACAATAAGTCAAGACATCAGGTTAGTGGTTAAGAGCATAGGGGTGAAAAGGTTGTCTTTAGTTCTAAAGAGAGAATCTATAATCAAAAAGAATCATCCAGGTCAGGCATTTTGTCATCTATGGTACATCGGCGTATCAAAAAACAGTCAGGGGCAAGGAATTGGCACGAAATTACTGGAGACTATTATTAGAAAATATGATGCTCTTGGAATGCCAATCTATCTGGAAACTTCAATGCCTGAGAATGTTCCATGGTACGAAAAAAACGGCATGGAAGTATATAAAGAAATAAAGGATTTTGAATTTACTACGTATCTGATAAAAAGATCTCTTAAAGTCTAGCCATTACATCGCGATGTTTGGAACAGAAATGCAGCCTTTGACTTTTGTTTACACAGTGCTAAACGTCCTGTTTTTATACTCTCATTTTATCTTGTGGATAATATCAAGAAGAAAAAAGTCGAAAGAACGTTTCCTTATTCTGCTCTTTATCTATCTGCTTTATAACCTAACAAATGGATTAGTCCCGGATGAGAGTTTTTTCATTCCTGTTTACATACAACTAATCGTATCAACTTCAACTGGAATAACTCTGGGTATATATCTCTATAACTATTTGACAAAAGAGCTCGATGTCCAAATTGGATTTTACACAACTAAAAGATTAGCGGTTACTCTGTTTGGCTCATTCATTGGAACTTACGTCTTAATAATTCTACTAACTGATGATCCAATTTTTGCAAGAATCACTTTCATCTTTTTCCCTGCAGCAATCGCTGTAAGTTTTGCATATAATGCGGTGAAGAACATAAGGAAACAGTACCTACAGACTAAGAATCCCCCTTCGAAATTATTCAGATTACTAACGTATTCCTCCTATATAAGTCTATTAGGTTTATGTGTTTTTCCAGTCGCTTTTGGTCTTGGAGACGATCAGGTAGTTGAGGCTACCATACTCAACATTGTCTTAGTGTTGAATATCATAACCAATATCTATCGTGAAATTCATCAGGCAAAATCTGAGCAGTATTTACTTACTGGTAATTCATCACTAAACGGTAATAGGTACACTACTTCGGAGCTTAAGAATCTTTTGTCCACCAGGGAAATGGAGATCTGCTTTTTTTTGTTCCAAAGTGATGTGACTTATGAATCGATTGGAGAACGGATGTTTATTACACCGAAAACAGTATCAAAACATGCATCCAATATTTTCAAGAAAACCGAGACGAAAAGTCGACTTGATTTCCTGGAAAGATACAGACTTAATTAACCTACGTAATCACGTATTTTGAGAATACGTCCACTTTACGTCGATAATTGCTAATAATGTTCTGATCAAATTATTCTTTTGTTGAACTCACCCAAAGATTTAGAATAATGAATAACAATTTGCTAGTCCAAGCCAGTGTATCTCCGGAAATAAAATTTGAAATGTTGCAGGTCCAGGTAGTTTGCAAATTCAAGATCAACAGTCTTAAAGTATTAAATGAGAACAGCTCCATTAGTGAGCCCTCAGAAGTGAAATATCTTTGGTACTACTCAGATTTCATCGATGATGATTTACTGGACACTTTGATTGTTTCAAAGAAGATTGTTTTTGTAGGAGCTCTTAGCGAATGCAAAAACAGAATTATTGTTAAAAGTGACAAGCATTTCTATCTGGTAGATTAATAAGAGACTAGATATCTTTGAACAAGCTGATCTGATCTAATTCTACATGTTGAACGCCCAAGAATTTCAATAGCACCAGGCGATTATTTCCATTGTCAGCTACAAAGAACTTTTTGTTATAGCCTGATACTAAGGATCCACCAATAATAGATGAAATGGCTTCCTTGCCACGGCTCATCAAATAGAAATTACGATAGAACTTTTTAAGCGCTCCAAGCCATTCTATCCATGTTATGGACTCTTGGTCAATTAGCTTGGAATATCCGTCATGAGAAGTGCCTACAAGCTCTGACAAGCTCAGTGAATGGATGGTGTCATACCGACTCCAGTGTTTGTAGTGGCCAAGGATCTGATTATATGATAGAACGTGATTGGTGATACCATTCAAAATCAGGATATCCGTTAGGATATAGAAGATTTAGTCTGTAGTATCCCATTGCTTTTTTGTCAGTGTAAATTCGTTTCTCCCTTTGGTGGTGAAAATCTTCAAAGTCTGATAAGGATTCAAATCCGATATCTATTTTGTTGAGGAAGGTCATTGAAGATAAAGATAGGAAACAGTGCTAATTAGAACATTTTGAGTGACCCAATTACATTACTGGTTCTCAGATCGTGGCTTAGAAGGGATCTATGAAGGTCGTTTTTGCTTAAGTTTGTGATAAGATGATGGAACCATCCGAAAAACAGCAAGGCGGAGAATCAAGCCAATTACCTTTTTCAGCAAAAGGGTACAAGGAATTTTTGAGATCAAGTCCTTCTACTGAAGAGAAAACCAATTGGTTTAGTAAACGGATTTACAAATTCGTTAATGACTCCAGCAAATCTCTTTTTGATATTCAATAAGATCTTAAACATCTTGTTGGGGAAAAATTCTATAACACGTTGAATCAAATGATAGACGTGATGGAGAAGGAAGTTCCTGAAAAAGAGTTTCTGAAGTTTGAACGTAGACTCGATGAAAATTTAGGAATGTATCGGGAAGAGTCTTTCCATCCCGAATTGATAATTAAGCCAGGTACAGATATTAACCCAAGTGTAAAAGATCAGGGTATTTCCTTTTGATCAGCGGAATTTAAGGTCTATTATAATTGTACCCTTCCAAGAATTCTTGTTTTTTTTAGAAATAGTCGTGTTTGGAGACAACTCTAAAACGAGCAATTGTCTAATCTATCCTAAGGATCAAAAATCGCCTTTTCGCTTCGTTGGCCACAGCTGCTGCAGCTGCGAATCTCCGGCAGCGCTGAAGGTTATTTGCTACCAGTAAATAATTAGATTTTAGTAATAATCATTGTTTGATACTGATTCAGAAAGATTTGGTCGGTTGACCCGTTTCAATTGGTCGATTTTTACTCAGGATTTATTTCTGATGTACTATCAGAAATTAGCAGTATCTGTCATGGTCTCTCTGTTCGACTCATATTGACAATTTTCACTACTTCAGAAACAATAGGGGAGAAGCAATAAATTGTTTCAAAATGTCGATTAGGAATCTCTGATCTACTTCTGATCTTAAAAACATAATATGAAACTATTCATTGCGGAATCACCTAATAAAGCAGGGCTCTTTGGAAAAGCTCTGGGTGTTACTGGTCGCGGGGACGGCTATTTAGAAAATGGATCCATAAGGATTTCGTGGGCAGTTGGTCACTTAGTTGGGTTGGCAGAGCCAGACGTATATGACCCTGAACTAGCTAAATGGTCAAGGGAAACTTTACCAATTCTCCCGGATCCATTTAAGTTATCTATTGGGAATGGAATGTCTAAGCAATTCAATGTTCTTAAGAACTTAATGGCAGACGCGACGGAGATTATTTGTGCAACAGATAGTGATAGGGAAGGGGATCTCATTTTTCATTACATACATACACTTTCTGGTAGCAGAAAACAGTACAAACGAATATTGCCAAATGACCTTACAGTTAATGGAATCAAAAAGATTGTATCTAGGGAAATAGAACCCAGAATTGAGGTAATAAACAGTGCCTTATGTAGAAGTAGATTGGATTGGCTAATCGGAATGAATGCGACCAGAGCAATTAGTATATCTGCAGGGAGAAAGATAACAATGGGCAGGGTTCAGACTCCAACACTTGCACTTATTTGTAAGCGTTTTCTTGATAATAAAAACTTCGTTTCGACTCCATACTATCCAGTAACAATTGAATTAGAAAAGTCCGGAATAAAATTCAGGGCCAAATTAAAGGAGACGCCCACCGATATTAATGAAGCTAAAGAAATTGTCTCGTCCTTAGAATCAACTTCTACTTGTATTTACGCAGAAAATAAGCAGGAGACTGAAAAACAACCGATTCCATATGAGCTTGGATCACTTCAAATTGATGCAGCTAAAAAGTTTGATTTTTCTGCAAAACAAACCCTCGAAATTGCTCAAAGCCTTTATGAAAAACACAAATTAATCACCTACCCACGTACAGATTCCGGGTATTTAACAGAAGACTTGTTTTTAGATGTTCCTGATAGAATAAAGAACCTTCTGGGAATCTATGATAATCCAATATTTGAAGGGCTATATGATTTAACCAATCTGCCAAAACGATGTGTTAGCGATAAAAAAGCACCCAATCATCAGGGAATAATCCCAACGGATGAACTTGAAAATTATAAGAAATTGGATACCAGAGAAAAGGAGCTATTTGATCTTATTTCCCTTCGCTTTCTGGCAGCTTTTGCACCTGTTTGTTTAAAGGATAAAACAAAATATGAATTCTCTAATGCATCAAAAACCTATGTTACTAACGGAAGTGTAATTATTCAAAATGGTTGGCGGGTTGTGTTCGAAGAACCAGATAAAGAGCAATCAGAGGATGGTGAAATAGAGGATCTCCCCAAAGTTCTTGAGCAAGAAGAACTAGCAACAGAGAAGGGTGAATTCAGCTCCAAAATGACCAAAGCTCCTGCGCTGCTTACTCAGGATTCTTTAGTAAAGCTAATGATGTCATGTGGCAAAGATCTTGATGATGAAGAACTGAGAAGAGCGATGCGTGAAAATGAACTTCGAACCGGAGGTCTTGGAACAAGTGCAACAAGAGGAGATATTATTGAAAATGTTTTTCAGGCTGGTTTGATTATGAAAGAGAAGAGAAAAATTATTCCTACAGAAATCGGGCTTAGTCTCTATGAGAAGATCAAGGACCTGGATATTTCTAAGCCTGAATTAACGGCAAAACTTCAATTGAAATTAGACCATATAGCCTCCGGAGACTTTGACCATAATATATTCATGAAGGAAATAACAGAGTACACCAAAAGTGTCACTTCTGATATGCTGGAGGCAGGATTGACCATTGATACTGATGAACTTAAACTGACGTGCCCAAAATGCAAAAAAGGAAAAATCATTGAAGGGAAAAAGGGCTTTGGGTGTAATAGGTACAAAGAAGAAAATCCTTGCGATTTTGTGATATGGAAATCGAAGGGTGGCAAAATGCTCTCGATATCTCATGCAAAAGCTCTTATTGAAAGAGGTGTTACTCCGGTAATAAAAGGGTTTCAAAAGTATGATCCAGATACTGAAAGATTAGATCCGGAAAGCAAATTTGATGTACCTCTCAAACTGAACAATGAAAAGTGGACTGTTGAATATTCATTTAATGAACCTGCAAAAAACAAAACAGGTGAGGAATTGCAATGTCCCAAATGTCAAAAATCAATTCGTCTTAATAAGGGGGGTGCCTTCTGTTCTGATTCGGATAATTGCGATTTCAAAATATGGAGGAATAAATCAGAAAAGATATTAACCGACTCACTGCTAATTGCCCTTTTAACAAAAAAGAAAACAGGGAAAATCAAGGGTTTCTTAACGAAAGACAAAAAATCGTTTGAAGCAGCTTTAGAATTAAAAGATGATTTAACAGTTGGTTTCATCTTTAACAAGTAGGGCTGATATTCTTTGAGGAGTACTCGTGTTTTGGTTGTATTATTTACCTTTAAAAAATGATTAACTACAAAAGGATCCCAACACAAACAGTTACTGTGGGAGATATGAATTTTAAGCTTTATCTAAATTAATCCCTCATCTGAAAAAGAGAAATACGAATGATCTGATAGAATCAGATGATCATTCAGGGGTAAGCCTAAATACTCTCCTGCTTTCTTAATTACCTGAGTTAATTTCTTGTCAGCATTACTTGGATTAATATTTCCTGATGGATGATTGTGAGCAATAATGAAACTGGAGGCATGAGCCATTAATGCATGTTGGAAGATAATCTTGGAATCAACAACTGTTCCTGAAATACCTCCCTCACTTATTCTAACCCACCCAAGCATAAAAGCGAGGCGATCCATTGGAATCATGTAGAAAGATTCTCTGTAGTTAATCCTGTTGAACAGTTTTTTGAATTGCTGGTAAGCCATTTCCGAACTCGTTATTTTGGTGGTCGGTTTGACTTTTCTTACATAATCAACAACGATTTCACCTACTAAGAATTTATCTGGTTCAAGGATAGTTGTCTTTTCCATAATGTTTTTAGGCAAGAAAAGATCCGGATCTGGAGCGCAGCGTCACTTGTGCCAGGTAGGATCAAAATTTGCCGTCAAAAAACAGAATGGGAAAGGCCGAGGGACTTCTAAAAAACGATCCTTTGAGTTCAGAAATACGGACGTTATAGGAATACTCTTTTTTGGCCACAAATGATATTGAAAAGAGTATAATTAATTGGTATAATTAATTAGTTTCACGGGGTAACGTTTAAACGAAACTTTTATGAAGATAGGATATGCACGAGTTTCCACCAA